>Ga0129317_1000155_pt1 | contig 87646 bp, 102 predicted proteins | sample Cm1ome_FD_94430 | JGI IMG/M metagenome (GOLD analysis project Ga0129317, IMG submission 94430) | Eastern black-and-white colobus group fecal microbial communities from Wisconsin, USA - Cm1105 metagenome | ecosystem: Host-associated > Mammals > Digestive system > Large intestine > Fecal | place...
GGCGGGGCTTGTCCCCGCCCGCGGGCGGCCACGAGGGCCGCCCCTACGGCGAGGGTGGAGGACAGCTGCCGCGGGCCGATGAGGGCAGGAGGTGAATTGCCCCACAGGGGCAAGAGAGGCCGCCCTGGGGTGTCGGCCCCTACGTTGGGGCAACCTGCGGAGCTGTCACGTAGGGGCGGGGCTTGTCCCCGCCCGCGGGCGGCCACGAGGGCCGCCCCTACGGCGAGGGTGGAGGACAGCTGCCGCGGGCCGATGAGGGCAGGAGGTGAATTGCCCCGCAGGGGCAAGAGAGGCCGCCCTGGGGTGCCGGCCCCTGCGTTGGGGCCATCCTGCGGAGCTGTCACGTAGGGGCGGGTGCTCACACCCGCCCGCCGGATACCGCCGATTTTGAACAGAGGAGACCGTACCATGAAAACACTGACCGTCGCCCTGCCGGGGCGGGAATACAACATACAGATTGGGCGGGGGCTGCTCACCCGGGCGGGGGAGGAGCTTCGGGCCGTCCTGCCCGGGGCCTCCCGGATTTTTGTGGTGACAGACAGCCATGTGGCCCCCCTGTACCTGGAGCGGGTGCGCGCCAGCCTGGAGGGGGCCGGGCTCCAGGTGACCGCCCACACCGTCCCCGCCGGGGAGAGCTCCAAATGCGCCGCCCGTCTGGCCGAGCTGTGGGAGGCCATGATGGACGCCGGGCTGACCCGCACCGACGCGGTGGCGGCCCTGGGCGGCGGCGTGGTGGGGGATCTGGCGGGGTTCGCCGCCGCCACCATCCTGCGGGGGGTGGACTTCGTGCAGATCCCCACCACCCTGCTGGCCCAGGTGGATTCCTCCGTAGGGGGCAAGGTGGCCGTGGATCTGGAGCACGGAAAGAATCTGGCGGGGGCCTTCTGGCAGCCCAGGCTGGTGCTCATGGACCCGGAGGTGCTGGACACCCTGCCGCTGCCTGTGTTCATGGAGGGCATGGCGGAGGTGGTCAAATACGGCTGCATCAGGGACGCGGCCTTCTTCGACTTCCTGGCGGCCAGGCCCTCCCGGGCGGAGCTGATGGCGGAAATGGAACACATCCTGTATACCTGCTGCGCGATTAAACGGAGCGTAGTGGAACAGGACGAGCGGGACACGGGGGAGCGGATGCTCCTCAACTTCGGCCACACGCTGGGCCACGCCTACGAGCTGGCGGGGCACTACACCGAGTGGAGCCACGGTGCGGCGGTGGCCGCCGGCATGTGCGCCGCCGCCCGGCTGGGTGTACGCCTGGGGGTGACCCCGGCGGAGCTGCCGGAGCGCCTGGAGGAGGCGCTCTCCGCCCTGGGGCTGCCCACCGCCATCCCCTGCACGGCGGAGGACTACGCCGCCGCCGTGGGACTGGACAAGAAGGGGGCGGGGGAGGACATTTCGGTGATCCTCCTGGAGCGCATGGGCCGCGCCGTCCCCCACCGGATGCCCAAGGCCAAACTGCTGGAGGAACTGCGATGAACGTCACCATCACCCCCGCCGCCCTGGGCGGCGCCGTCACCCCGCCGCCCTCCAAGTCCCAGGCCCACCGGCTGATCATCGCCGCCGCCCTGTCCGACGGGGTGTGCCGCCTGTCCAATGTGGAGCTGTCCCAGGATATCCAGGCTACCCTGCGCTGTATGCGCACCCTGGACGCGGACGCCTCCGCCGACGGCACGGTAATCCGCGGGGCCGATCTGGTGGACGGCTTCGAGACGCCCCCGCCGGAGGTCATGGACTGCGGCGAGTCGGGCTCCACTTTGAGGTTTTTGATCCCCGTGGCCCTGGCCCTCAAGGGGGGCGGCCGGTTCACCGGCCACGGGCGGCTCATGGAGCGGCCTCAGGAGCCCTATTTCCGCCTCTTTGCGGAGAAGGGGATCGCCTGGTCGCTGGAAAACGGAGTGCTCGCCGTGGAGGGGCGGCTGACGCCCGGCGTCTACGCCCTGCCCGGCGACGTGTCCTCCCAGTTTATCACCGGCCTGCTCTACGCCCTCCCACTGCTGGAGGGGGACAGCGAGCTTGTCCTCACCACCGCGCTGGAGAGCCGGGGCTATGTGGACATGACCCTGGACGCCCTGGCCCAATTCGGCGTCTCGGCGGAGTACGACGGGGACCGGCGCTTCCGGGTGCCGGGGAACCAGGCGTACCGCCACCGGGATCTGGCCATCGAGGGGGACTGGTCCAACGCCGCCTTCTGGTTTGCCGCCGCGTTCCTGGGCCACCGGGTGGACGTGGAGGGGCTGAACCCCCGCTCCGTCCAGGGCGACCGGGTGATCGGGGAGCAGCTTGCCCGCCTGACCCAGCCCGGCCCGGCGGAGCTGGACGTGTCCCAGTGCCCCGATCTGGTGCCCCCTCTGGCGGCCATGGCCGCCCTGCGGGCGGGGGAGACGACCGCCATCGTCAACGCCGCCCGCCTGCGCATCAAGGAGAGCGACCGGCTGGCCTCTGTGACGCAGGTGCTCAACGCCCTGGGGGCCGGTGTGGAGGAGCACGCCGACCACCTGGTGCTCCGGGGCAGGGAGCGGCTGGCGGGGGGCGTCACTGTCTCCGGCCACAACGACCACCGCATCGCCATGATGGCCGCCATTGCGGCCACCCGCTGTCAGGGGCCGGTGACCATCACCGGCGCGGAGTGCGTGAACAAGTCCTATCCCCGCTTCTGGGCAGACTACGAGGCCCTGGGCGGTCAGATCGCCCGGACGTAGGAGGGGCGGGCGGCCACGGAGCCGTTTTTACACGAATGGTGTAGGGGCGGGGCTTGTCCCCGCCTGCGGGCGGCCACAAGGGCCGCCCCTACATGAACGTGTAAAACATGCGGCCATTTTCGTATGAATATTGCAGGGGCGAAGTTGCCCCGCCCGGAGGCCGGGGCCTCCCGGCACAAAACCTGAGAAAGCAAAGGAAGGGAACCCACATGCGACACATGATTTTCGGTGAGTCCCACGGCCCGGCCATCGGCGTGGTGCTGGAGGGCGTACCCGCCGGCCTGGAGCTGGATCTGGAGGCCGTTCAGCGGGAGCTGGACCGGCGGAAGCCCGGCCAGGACCCCACCGCCACCGCCCGCCGGGAGAGCGACACGGTGCAGGTGCTCTCCGGCGTATTCGAGGGCAAGACCACCGGCGCGCCGCTGGCCATGCTCATTCCCAACGCCGACCAGCACTCCCAGGACTATGAGGCCATCCGCTACACCCCCCGGCCCGGCCATGGGGACTATGCCGGCTTCATCAAGAGCCAGGGGTGCCAGGACTACCGGGGCGGCGGACACTTCTCCGGCCGCCTCACCGCCCCCCTGGTGGCCGCCGGTGCGGTGGCCAAGCAGGCGCTGGCCCTACGGGGCGTGCGGGTGGGCGCCCACATCAGCTCCATCTACGGCATCACCGACGCCTCCCTGGAGGACGCCGGCGCACTGGAGGCCGTGGCGGCCAAGCCCTTCCCTGTGCTGGACGACGCCAAGGGGGAGGAGATGCGCCAGGCCATTCTGGAGGCCAAAAATGAGCAGGACAGCGTGGGCGGTGCCATTGAGTGCGCTGTGTTCGGGCTGCCCGCCGGGCTGGGGGCCCCCGACTTCGGCCGCAACGTGGAGGGCATCTTCGCCCAGCATCTTTTCGCCGTCCCCGCCGTCAAGGGCGTGGACTTCGGAGCAGGGGTGGCCTTTTCCCTCATGCGGGGCAGCGAGGCCAACGACCCCTTCGAGGTGAAGGACGGAAGGGTGGTCACCAAGACCAATCACGCCGGCGGCGTCAACGGGGGCGTCACCAACGGCATGCCCGTCACCTTTGAGGTTACCATCCGGCCCACCCCCTCCATCGCTCTGCCCCAGGAGAGCGTGGACCTCCGCACCGGGGAGGAGACGGAGATCGAGATCAAGGGCCGTCACGACCCCTGCATCGTCCCCCGCGCCGTGCCCGTAATCGAGGCGGCGGCGGCATTGGCGGCGTGCGAGGTGCTGGGGATTTAGGGCCGCCGCCTCGCGCGAGCGGGAGCGAGCCGCCGCGGAAGCGGCGTCCAAGCGTTTTGCCGGGGGCAAAACCTTGCCGAAGGCGGGATTCACTCCCGCCGAGGAGGATAAAATGTGGGGTCCCCGGAGCGCGCGCAGTGCGCTCTGGGGTGCGGCGGCAGCATTGGCGGCGTGCGAGGTGCTGGGAATTTAGGGCCGCCGCCTCGCGCGAGCGGGAGCGAGCCGCCGCGGAAGCGGCGTCCAAGCGTTTTGCCGGAGGCAAAACCTTGCCGAAGGCGGGATTCACTCCCGCCGAGGAAGATAAACTGTGGGGTTCCCGGAGCGCGCGCAGTGCGCTCTGGGGTGCGGCGGCGGCGCTGGCGGCGTGCGAGGTGCTGGGAATTTAGGGCCGCCTCGCGCGATGGCGCAGAGGCGGGGCAGCGGAGCGTGCGGCCAGGTTTAAATGTAGGGGCGGGTGCCCACACCCGCCCGAAAGGAAGCGCCCGGCCGCCGCCTCGAGGAGACAAAGGAGAGAGGGAACATGACCGAATTGGAGCAATACCGCCAAGAGATCGACCGCATCGACGGGGAGCTGGTGCAGCTCTTTCTGGAGCGGATGGCGGTCACCGGCAAGGTGGGGGAGTACAAGCAGCGGGCGGGTATCCCGGTGCTGGACGCCGGGCGGGAGAAGCAGGTGATCGCCGCCAAGACGGCCCTCACCGACGATCCGGCCCGCAAGGCGGACGTGGCGGCCCTCTACGAGGGGATCATGGCCATCTCCCGCCGCCAGCAGCGCAAGCTGGTGCGGGAGGGGGCGGAGGAGCCGGGCTATGCGGCCTATGCGGCGGCCCTGGCCGCCCGGCGGGAGCCGGTGGCCGCCCCCCGGGTGGTCTACCAGGGGGAGCCGGGGTGCTACAGCGAGGAGGCCGCCGTGGGCTTCTTCGGCCCGGAGGTGTCCAGCCGGGGGCTGGCCTGGTTCCCCGACGTGTTCGCCGCCCTGGAGCGGGGGGAGGCCGACTATGCGGTGCTTCCGGTGGAGAACTCCTCCACCGGCTCCATCCGGCAGGTCTACGATCTGCTGGCCCAGTACAACTACTACGTGGTGGGGGAGTGCCAGGTGAAGGTGGAGCACTGCCTGATGGCCCTGCCCGGCGTGGCGCTGGAGGACATCCACACGGTCTACTCCCACGAGCAGGGGCTGATGCAGTGCGAGAGGTATCTGGACGCCCACCGGGGCTGGCGGCGGGTGCCCACCCTGGACACCGCCGGCTCGGCCAAGCAGGTGGCCGAAAGCGGCGACCGCACCGCCGCCGCCATCTGCTCCCGCCGGGCCGCTCAGATCTACGGGCTGCATATTCTGGCCGAGGGGGTCAACTATAATGCCATGAACCACACCCGGTTCGTGGTGGTGTCCCCGGTGCTGGAGCTGCGGCCCGGCCGCAACAAGATCAGCGCCGTGTTCCGCCTGCCCCACCAGAGCGGTTCCCTCCACGAGATCCTCACCGTGTTCGCCGTCCAGGGGCTCAACCTGCTGAAAATCGAGTCCCGGCCCATCCCCGGCCGGGGCTGGGAATACCTGTTCTTCCTGGACTTTACCGGCGATCTCGCCGCCCCGGAGATGGACGGCGTGCTCCACGAGCTGGGGCAACTGGCCGCCGAGTTCCGCATCCTGGGGAACTTCCGGGGGTATGAGCCGTGAACAATCTCATCCTCATCGGCATGATGGGCTGCGGCAAGTCCACGGTGGGGCGGCTGGCGGCGGAGAGGCTGGGCCTGGCCTTCGCGGACACCGACGAGCGCATCGAGCGGGCGTCCGGCCGCACCATCCCGGAGATTTTCGCGTCGGAGGGGGAGGAGGGCTTCCGGGCCCGTGAGCTGGACGTGAGCCGGGCGCTGGCCCGGGAGGGAGGGCTGGTCATCGCCTGCGGCGGCGGCCTGCCCACCCGGGCGGAGGCCATTGCCGCCCTCAAAGCCAGCGGCGTGGTCTTCTGGCTCAGCCGGGAGCCGGCCGTGATCTACGACACAGTGTCCATGGCGCGCCGCCCTCTGGGCCAGGGGGGAAAAGAGGCGTTTCTGGAGCGGTTTCGCCAGCGGGAGCCCATCTACCGCCGGTGGGCGGACTACATCATCGAGGGCCACGCCCAGGCCGCCGAGGCGGCCGGGCGCATCGCGACCCTTTATGAAAGGGAGTGTCAGGCGTGAAGTTTCTGATTATCAACGGCCCCAACCTGAACCTGCTGGGGAAGCGGGAGCCGGGCATCTACGGGGAGAACAGCTATGAGAGCCTGTGCCGGCGGCTGAAGGAGTTCGCCGCCGCCCACGCCTCCACGGCGGAGTGCTTCCAGTCCAACCACGAGGGGGCCATTCTCGACGCCATCCACGCCGCCGACGGCGTGTACGACGCCATCGTGCTGAACCCCGGGGCGTACACCCACTACTCCTACGCCATCCTGGACGCCCTCAAGGCGGTGGATGTGCCCTGCATTGAGGTGCACATATCCAACGTCCACCAGCGGGAGGAGTTCCGGCACAGGAGCGTCACCGCACCCGCCTGCGTGGGCCAGATCTGCGGCCTGGGCCTGTACGGCTACGAGGCGGCCATGTCCTACTTTCTCTGGAACGAGAAGGAAAGCAGAGAGAACTCCCATGGCTGACTGGGAGACAAGAGTCGTCCGCTCTGACGGCTGCCGGATCGCCTACGACTGCCGGCAGGGGGAGGGGCCGGAGGTGGTGCTCCTCCACGGCTACGGGCTGGACCGCACCATGTGGGCGCCCCAGCTCGCTGCCCTGGAGGGGTGGACGGTGCTCAATCTCGACATACGGGGCCACGGGGACTCCCGGCCCTGCGCCGACTTCTCCATCCCTCAGGCCGCCGAGGATCTCCGGGCCGTGCTGGTAAAGGAGCGCTGCCGCGCCCCGGTGCTGGTGGGGCTGTCCATGGGCGGCTATGTCGTCCAGGAGTACGCCTGGCAGTTCGGCGGCTGCGCCGGATACCTGGTGGCCGGAGCTACCCCTATTCTGTTGGACTGCTATAGCGGCTGGGAGCGGGCGGGCCTGCGGGCCTCCACCCCCTTGCTGGGGGTGTGGCCGTGGAGGTGTCTCAAAAGCGCCATGGCCATGGCCTGCTCTTCTACAGAGGAGGGGCGGGCGGCGGTACGCCGCATGTTCGACCAGCTCACCCGGCGGGAGTTTCTCCGGGGCTGGCGGGGAATCGCTCAATGCCTCCACCCCGAGAAACACTTCTCCTTCGACGCGCCCCTGCTGGTGTGCCGGGGCGAGCGGGACAGGACCGGCACCATCGCCCGGCACATGGAGGACTGGAAGCGGGCCTGGCCGGAGACGGAGACGGCGGTGCTCCCCGGCGCGGCCCATGTGGTCAATCTGGACGCGCCCGAGGCGTTCAACCGCCTGCTGCTGGACTTTTTGACCCGCTGCGGCGGATCGAGGAGGGGGAGAAGATGAAAAGCGTGCCCCTGCCGCGCATCGGTATGCGGGTGGTCAAGACCGCCGTGGCGGTCATGCTGTCCTATACCATTTTCGTGCCCTTCGGCCTCATCTATAACGAGGCGCTGGGGGGCGTGTGGGGCCAGCTCGGCCCCCTCTATGCCTGCATCGCCTGCATCATCTGCACCCAGTCCACCCTGGGCCAGACCATCCAGCAGGGCCTCTCCCGCCTCATCGGCGTGGCGGTGGGCGGAGCCCTGGGTACCGCCACCCTGCTGCTGGGCGCCGCCCTGGACGATCCCTGGGTACGCATACCCGCCCTGGGGGCGGTGTGCGTGGCGGGGGTGTGGATCTGCCTGCTGCTCAAGCGGCCCACCGCCTGTGGCATGGCGTGCATCCTGCCCTGCGTCATTCTCATCACCGGCGTCACCGGTGTGACCCGGTACTACTATGCCGCCGCCCGCATCATTGAGACGGTGGTGGGCCTGCTTATCGCTTTGGGGGTGAACGCCGCCCTCCCCGATCTGCGGCCCGAACCCAAAAAGGAGGCCCCGCACATGCAGGTGGAAGTGAAAAACAGCACGAAAAAGCTCTGCGTCATCGGCGAGCCGGTGCTCCACTCCAAGTCCCCGCTGATTCAGAACACCATGCTGGCCGCCCTGGGGCTGGACTACGTCTACCTCTGCCAGCCGGTGCCCCGGGGGAGATGCCGGGAGTGGCTGGAATGCGCCAAATTTGCCGGCTATGCCGGGTTCAACGCCACCATGCCCCACAAGGAGGAGCTGGTGGAGTTGATGGACGAGCTGGACGGGGATGCCCGCCTCTTCGGCGCGGTGAACACCGTCTGTATCCGGGACGGCCGGGCCTATGGCTACAACACCGACGGGGCGGGCTTTCTCCGCGCCCTGAACGACGAGGGCATCGACCCTGCCGGGAAGCGGGTGCTGGTGCTGGGGGCCGGGGGGGCGGCCAAGGCGGTGTGCCTCAAGCTGGCCCAGGCCGGGGCGGAGGTGGTAGTGTGCAACCGCACCGCGGACAAGGCCGCCGCCCTCTGCGCCCACGAGCCGGCCCGCCTGCGCCCCGCCGGCTTCGACCCGGATACCCTGCGGCGGGAGGCGGCGGAGTGCGGGCTGCTGGTCAACTGCACCTCCCTGGGTATGGAGGGGGCGGCAGGGCAGTTTGAGGAGTTCTCCTTCCTGGACGCCCTGCCCGCCGGGGCGCCGGTGGTGGATCTCATCTACGCCCCGGCGGAGACTGAGCTGCTCCGCCGGGCCAGGGAGGGGGGGCACCAGACCGCCAACGGCTTCGGACTGCTGGTCAACCAGGCGGTGCTCTCCCTGGAGCACTTCACCGGCACGGCCATCGACGCCGCGGAGATGAAGCGGCGGCTGGCGGACGTGCTGCTGCCGTAAGGCGCGCCCCGGCGACCCGGTTGACAGAGGCCGCCGGGGTGTGGTATGCTGTGCAGCGGTAAAAAATGCCGTATGATGAAAGAGGTGTGATTGCATGCGCAAAGCCGCGGTGCTGTTTCTGGTGGGACTGAGCCCCTTCCTGCTGGGATGGCTGCTCAGTCTGGGGATGACGACAATTTTTGCCCAGATGGGCGCCTGGTTCTACATCGTGGTAGGTCTGGCCGTGCTGACGCTGTGGATGGTGGTCTCCGGCACGTTTGGCTTCAAGGGCTCCAAGAGGGGCATGGCGCTCACCATGCTGTGCATCAACCTTCCAGCGCTGGTGGTGCTGGTGCTGCTGGGGGTGCAGGAGCTGTCCCTTCACGCGTACTGGGACAACGCAGTGGGCCTGCTGACCCAGTTCTTCTATCTGCCCCTTCTGCGCCTGGGCGCTATTGTGGCCATGTGGACCGGACAGGTGTTCTGGTTCTATTTCGGCGCATTCCTGCTGTTGGTGCTGTCCTCCTGGCTGGGCTGCCGGGCCAAGGACCCAGTGAAGAAATAAATTTTACGAAAACCGGAAAAATCTATTGACAGAACGGGATTTTTCAGGTATTATAACAGAGCGCCTGTAAAGGGGCGCAGTCTGCGATGATGCGGGAGATTGCGGCGCGAGCCGGTAACTTCCGCGGAGTATGTCCGAGCTAGAATCGGGCGGCTGAGGAGTCCGTGCACGGCGTATATCGCCGCGCAGGGAGTAAACCGGCCTGCTTGTGCCGGTTTTCTTCATGTCACGGAGTGATACGCACGGAAACGTGTACTGAAGATTTCTCACCGTACGAAGCGTGCTCAACCCACCACTTCGTATGTTTTTAAGGAGGAACCACAATGGCAGCTCAGAAAGAAATGATCCGCATTCGCCTGAAGGCCTACGATCACCAGCTCATCGACCAGAGCGCTGAGAAGATCGTGGAGACCGCCAAGCGCACCGGCGCGTCCGTGTCCGGCCCCATCCCCCTGCCCACCAAGAAGGAGGTCGTGACCATCCTGCGCGCCGTCCATAAGTACAAGGATTCCCGCGAGCAGTTCGAGCGCCGCACCCATAAGCGCCTCATCGACATCCTCAAGCCCTCCCCCAAGACCGTGGAGGCCCTGATGTCCCTGGAGCTCCCCGCCGGCGTCGAGATCGAGATCAAGCTGTAACGAAGCGCGGAGAAGCCGGGAGCAGGCACGCAGTGAATCGCGCAGGTGAAAAAACAGGCGACGCCAAAGGCGGAGCGGCATTTTTCACGGAGCGATGAACAGCGTGACGTTGCGAAGGCTTCGCAGCGTGACACAGCCATCTCAGACAATTACCTTTGTGTACCCGCAGTCCGCCGCGCTTTTGAGGCGGACGGGTCAAGTTGGAAAACCAATGGGAGCCAATGCCCACGTTTTTCAACCAATAACCTTATTAAGGAGGAACTATCATGGAAAAGGCCATTATCGGCAAGAAGATCGGCATGACGCAGATCTTTGACGCCGACGGCAAGGTCATCCCGGTCACCGTTATTGAGGCTGGCCCCTGCACCGTGGTGCAGAAGAAGACCGAGGAGAAGGACGGCTACAACGCCGTTCAGCTCGGCTACGGCGACGTGGCGGAGCGCAAGCTCACCAAGCCTGAGCTGGGCCACCTGAAGAAGGCCGGCGACGCCCGCAAGAAGACCCTGAAGGAGTTCAAGCTGGCCAAGGCCGCCGAGATGAACGTGGGCGACGAGGTGAAGGTGGACGTGTTCGCCGAGGGCGACCGCGTGGACGTGACCGGCATCAGCAAGGGCCACGGCTACCAGGGCGTCATCAAGCGCCACGGCGCTCACCGTCTGAAGGAGACCCACGGCTCCGGTCCTGTGGTCCGCCACGCCGGCTCCATGGGCGCCAACAGCGATCCTTCCCGCATCTTCAAGGGCAAGATCGGCGCCGGCCAGATGGGCAACGAGCAGGTCACCGTCCTCAATCTGGACGTGGTGAAGGTGGACGCCGAGCTGGGCATCCTCGCCGTCCGCGGCGCGATTCCCGGCCCCAAGGGCGGCATCGTGTATCTGCGCAACTCCGTGATCAACGTCAAGGAGAAGGGCGCCGCCGCTGGTATCTCCAGCAACCCGCAGAAGGCTTCCGCCCGCGTCAATCCCCAGAAGGCTTCCGCCCGTAACAAGTAAGAAAGGAGAGAAACCAAATGCCTAAGGCAATTCTTGTGAACATGGCCGGCACGCAGGTCGGCGAGGTGGAGCTCTCCGAAGCTGTGTTCGGGATCGAGCCCAACCAGACCGTCGTCCACGAGGTGGTCAAGAACCACCTGGCCAACTGCCGGCAGGGCACCCAGAGCGCCCTGACCCGCGCCGAGGTCTCCGGCGGCGGCATTAAGCCCTGGCGCCAGAAGGGCACCGGCCGCGCCCGTCAGGGCAGCACCCGCGCCCCCCAGTGGACCCACGGCGGCATCGTGTTCGCCCCCAAGCCCCGCGACTACAGCTACGTGCTGAATAAGAAGGTCAAGCGCCTGGCCCTCAAGTCCGCCCTCTCCGCCAAGGCCGCCTCCGGCGACATCGTCGTCGTGGACAGCCTGAACCTGGACGAGGTCAAGACCAAGGCCATGAAGGGCTTCCTGGATACCGTCGGCGCCAAGAAGGCCGTCGTCGTCACCCCCGAGGTGAACGAGACCGTCATCAAGTCCGCCCGGAACATCCCCGGCGTGGTCACCACCACCGCCAAGATCCTGAGCGTTTACGACATCGTGAACGCCGGAAAGTTTATCGTTGACAAGGCGGCCCTGGCCGTCATCGAGGAGGTGTTTGCGTAATGGCTACCACCGCTTATGATATCATCAAGCGCCCCATCATCACTGAGCAGTCCATGGCGGAGACCGAGGCCAAGAAGTACACCTTCGAGGTTGCCAAGAGCGCGAACAAGATCGAGATCGCGAAGGCCGTCGAGGAGATCTTCGGCGTGAAGGTCGCCAAGGTCAACACCCTGAACATGCAGGGCAAGGAGAAGCGCACCGGCCGGTTCCCGGCTGGCCGCCGTCCCTCCTGGAAGAAGGCCATGGTCACCCTGACCGAGGATTCCAAGACCATCGAGTTCTTCGAAGGCATGGTGTAAGGAGGATAACGAACAATGGCTATCAAGACTTATAAGCCCACGACGCCCTCCCGCCGCCACATGACCGTGAGCGCCTTCGAGGGCATCGACAAGAAGGCCAAGCCCGAGCGCAGCCTGACCGAGAATCTCAAGAAGAACGCCGGCCGCAACAGCTACGGCCGCATCACCGTCCGCCACCGCGGCGGCGGCAACAAGAAGAAGTACCGCATCATCGACTTCAAGCGGGACAAGAACGGCACCGCTACCGTCATCAACCTGCAGTACGATCCCAACCGCTCCGCCAACATCGCCCTGATCCAGTACGAGGACGGCGAGAAGCGCTATATCCTGGCTCCCGTGAACCTGAAGGCCGGCCACAAGATCATGACCGGTCCCGACGCCGATATCCTGCCCGGCAACTGCCTGCCCATCGCCAACATCCCCGTGGGCGAGATGATCCACTGCATCGAGCTGTACCCCGGCAAGGGCGCCCAGCTTGTCCGCGCCGCCGGCGACGCCGCCCAGCTGATGGCCAAGGAGAACGGCATGGCCCAGGTCCGCCTGCCCTCCGGCGAGGTTCGCTACGTCCGCGAGGAGTGCAAGGCCACCATCGGCCAGGTGGGCAACACCGACTGGGCCAACATCCAGATCGGCAAGGCCGGCCGCAAGCGCCACATGGGCTGGCGGCCCACCGTCCGCGGTTCCGTCATGAACCCCTGTGACCACCCCCACGGCGGCGGCGAGGGCAAGAGCCCGGTCGGCCGTCCCGGCCCTGTCACTCCTTGGGGCAAGCCGGCTATGGGCTACAAGACCCGCAAGCTGAAGAACCGCACCGAGAAGTTCATCGTCAAGCACCGCAACGCGAAGTAAGGGAGGCAGTAAAAGATGAGCAGAAGTATCAAGAAAGGCCCCTTTTGCGCCCCCGAGCTGCTGAAGCGGGTCGACGAAATGAATCAGACCGGCGAGAAGAAGGTCCTGAAGACCTGGAGCCGCGCCTCCACCATCTTCCCCTCCTTCGTCGGACACACCTTTGCCGTGCACGACGGCCGCAAGCACGTGCCCGTCTACGTGACTGAGGACATGGTGGGCCACAAGCTGGGCGAGTTCGCCCCCACCCGCACCTTCCGCGGCCACGCCGGCAGCAAGACTGGTAAGTAAGGAGGAGGAGAGAAACATGGAAGCGAAAGCACATCTGAGATATGCCCGTATCTCTCCCCGTAAGGTCCAGATCGTCTGCGACCTGATCCGCGGCAAGAGCGTGGCCCAGGCCAACGCCATCCTCATGGGCACCCCCAAGGCTGCCTCCGAGCTGCTGCTGAAGCTCCTCAAGAGCGCCGCGTCCAACGCGGAGAACAACCACCAGATGGACCCCGAGAAGCTGTACGTTTCCCAGGTGTTCGCCTGCCCCGGCCCCATCATCAAGCGGATGATGCCCCGGGCCCAGGGCCGCGCCTATCGCATCAACAAGCGCACTTCTCACATCACCATCGCGGTGGCTGAGCGCTAAGGGAGGAGGAAGAATATGGGACAGAAAGTGAATCCCCACGGCCTGCGCGTGGGTGTCATTAAGGATTGGGACTCCCGCTGGTACGCCCGCAACGAGAAGGTCGGCGACCTGCTGGTGGAGGACAAGAAGATCCGGGACTACCTGAAGAAGACCCTGTATTCCGCCGGTATCCCCAAGATCGAGATCGAGCGCGACAACGCCAAGGTTCGCATCTACCTGCACTGCGCCCGCCCCGGCGTCGTCATCGGCAAGGGCGGCGAGCAGATCGAGCAGTACCGCCTGACCGTTGAGAAGATGATCGGCAAGCCCGTCGCCCTCAACATCGTGGAGGTCAAGCAGGTCGACACCAACGCCCAGCTGGTGGCTGAGAACATCGCCCAGCAGCTGGAGAAGCGCATCGGCTTCCGCCGCGCCATGAAGAACGCCATGGGCCGCGCCATGCGCATGGGCGCCCGCGGCATCAAGACTCAGGTGTCCGGCCGTCTGGGCGGCGCTGAGATCGCCCGCACCGAGCACTATCACGACGGCACCATTCCCCTGCAGACCCTGCGCGCCGACATCGACTACGGCTTTGCGGAGGCTGCCACCACCTACGGCCGCATCGGCGTGAAGGTGTGGATCTACAAGGGCGAGGTGCTGACCCAGACCCTGCGCACCACCCCCCGTACCCTGGACACCAAGAACTTCAAGGAGCGCTCCGACCGCCCCCGCCGCGACCGGCGTGACGGCGACCGCAAGGGCGGCTTCAACCGCAACGGCGGCTTTAACCGCAACGGCGGCCGTCCCCAGGGTGGCTTCAACAACAACCGTCCCCAGGGCGGTGCCCGTCCCGCTGCTCCCAAGGAAGGAGGCTCCAACTAATGCTGCTGCCTAAGAGAGTGAAATACCGCCGCGTGCACCGCGGCCGCCTGAAGGGCAAGGCCATGCGCGGCAACACCGTGACCTACGGTGATTTCGGCTTGCAGGCCACCGAGCCCTGCTGGATCACCAGCAACCAGATCGAGGCCGCCCGTATCGCCATGACCCGTTACACCAAGCGTGGCGGTAAGGTCTGGATCAAGATCTTCCCCGACAAGCCCATCACCGAGAAGCCCGCCGAGACCCGCATGGGTTCCGGTAAGGGCTCCCCTGAGTACTGGGTGGCCGTGGTCAAGCCCGGCCGTGTCATGTTTGAGATCGCTGGCGTTTCCGAGGAGACTGCCCGCGAGGCCCTGCGTCTGGCCTCCCACAAGCTGCCTGTCAAGTGCAAGATCGTGGCGAAGCAGACCGCCGAGACCGAGAATGGTGGTGAATGAAGATGAAGGCTACTGAAATCCGCAAGATGAGCGCCGCTGAGCTGGAGAGCAAGCTGGGCGACCTGAAGAAGGATCTCTTCCAGCTCCGTCTTCAGCATGCCACCAACCAGCTCGACAACCCCGTGAAGATTGCTGAGGTCAAGCGCGACATCGCCCGCGTGAAGACCATCATCCGTGAGCAGCAGCTCGCAGGCCGATAAGAAGGAGGAACGAGATCATGGAGAACAGAACTTCTTCCCGCAAGACCAGAGTCGGCCTGGTGGTTTCCGATAAGATGGACAAGACCGTGGTGGTGGCCATTGCCGACCGTGTGGCCCACCCCCTGTATAAGAAGATCGTCAAGAGCACCTATAAGCTGAAGGCGCACGACGAGAAGAACGAGTGTGGCATCGGCGACCGCGTGCGGGTCATGGAGACCCGGCCCCTGTCCAAGGACAAGCGCTGGCGCGTCGTCGAGATCATCGAGAAGGCGAAGTAAGGAGGTGCCGGAATGATTCAGCAGGAAAGCTATCTGAAGGTCGCCGACAACACCGGCGCCAAGGAGATCAAGACCATCCGCGTGCTGGGCGGCTCCAGCCGCAAGTTCGGCAACATCGGCGACGTGGTCGTCGCTTCCGTCCGCAAGGCACAGCCTGGCGGAACCGTGAAGAAGGGCGAGGTCGTCAAGGCCGTCATCGTCCGCTCCGTCAAGGGCGTGCGCCGCTCTGACGGCAGCTATGTCCGCTTCGACGAGAACGCCGCCGTCCTGATCAAGGACGACAAGAATCCCCGCGGTACCCGTATCTTTGGGCCCGTGGCCCGTGAGCTGCGCGACAAGGATTACATGAAGATCCTGTCCCTGGCTCCCGAAGTGCTGTAAGGGGGTAGGAGAAGACATGAATAAGATGAGCATTCGTAAGGACGACCTGGTTGTCGTCCTGTCCGGCAAGGACAAGGGCAAGCAGGGCAAGGTCCTGGAGGTCATGCCCAAGTCCGGCAAGGTGGTCGTGGAGAAGATCAACGTCGTCTCCCGCCACACCAAGCCCCGCAAGCAGGGCGAGCAGGGCGGCATCATCAAGAAGGAAGCCCCCATCTATGCCTGCAAGGTGCAGCGCGTCTGCCCCAAGTGCAACAAGCCCACCCGCCCCGCCCACAAGCTGCTGGAGGGCGGCAAGAAGGTCCGCGTCTGCAAGAAGTGCGGCGCCGAGATCTGAGAGAGGAGGAGTGAACAATAATGGCTGATAAGAAAGTGCCCAACCTGAAGGCGAAGTACCAGGCCGAGGTCGCTCCTGCTCTGATGCAGAAGTTTGGCTACAAGTCCGTCATGCAGATCCCCAAGATCGACAAGATCGTGGTCAACTGCGGCTGCGGCGAGGCCCGCGACAACTCCAAGGTTCTGGAGGCCGTTGTGGGCGATCTGACCAAGATCACCGGCCAGAAGGCCATCATCACCAAGGCCAAGAAGTCCGTGGCTAACTTTAAGCTGCGTGAGGGCATGCCCATCGGCGCGAAGGTCACCCTGCGCGGCGACCGCATGTGGGAGTTCCTGGACCGCCTGTTCAACGTGGCCCTGCCCCGTGTCCGCGACTTCCGCGGCATCAACCCCAACGCCTTTGACGGCCGCGGCAACTACGGCCTGGGCATCAAGGAGCAGCTGATCTTCCCCGAGATCGAGTACGACAAGATCGATAAGATCCGCGGCCTGGACGTGGTCATCTGTACCACCGCCAAGACCGACGAAGAGGCCAAGGAGCTCCTGTCCCTGATCGGCGCTCCCTTCGCCCGCTAAAGGAGGAGAACGAAATGGCTAAGAAGTCTATGATCCTGAAGCAGCAGGCGGAGCCCAAGTTCTCCACCCGCCGCTACAACCGCTGCAAGATCTGCGGCCGTCCCCACGCCTACCTGCGGGACTACGGCATCTGCCGTATCTGCTTCCGCGAGCTGGCTTACAAGGGTCAGATTCCCGGTGTCAAGAAGGCGAGCTGGTAAAGCCAGCCCGCCTCTTGGCCGGTAATTTGAATAAATCCCCCGCCGGCGAGCAATAGGTCGCAGTTGCCTAGCTGCGATACCTTGCCGCTGATACGGGCCCTGCCCGTAACTCTAATAGGAGGTAAACATCATGCACATCACTGATCCCATTGCGGATATGCTCACCCGCATCCGCAACGCGAACAACGCCAAGCATGACACCGTGGACGTCCCCGCGTCCAACATGAAGAAGTCCATCGCGCAGATCCTGCTGGATGAGGGCTATATCAAGAACTTCCAGCTCATCGACGATGGTACCCAGGGCGTCATCCGCGTCACCCTGAAGTACAATCCCGGCAAGGAGAAGGTCATCACCGGCCTGCGCCGTGTCTCCAAGCCCGGCCTGCGTGTCTATGCCGGTGCTGACGAGCTGCCCCGGGTTCTGCATGGCCTGGGCATTGCCATTGTGTCCACGTCCAAGGGCGTCATGACTGACAAGGCCGCCCGCGCGGCCCATGTCGGCGGCGAGGTCCTGGCGTTTGTCTGGTAAGGAGGGAGAGTAGAATATGTCTCGTATCGGAAGAATGCCGATCTCCATCCCCGCCGGTGTGGACGTGAAGATCGAAGCCGGTAACCTGGTTACCGTAAAGGGGCCCAAGGGTACCCTGACGCAGCAGCTGCATCCCGCCATGACCATCACCCAGGAGGGCGATGTGATCCATGTGACCCGTCCCAACGACGAGAAGGCCAACCGCAGCCTGCACGGTCTGACCCGCACCCTGCTGCACAACATGATCGTGGGCGTCACCGAGGGCTTCAAGAAGGAGCTGGACGTCAACGGCGTGGGCTACCGTGTGGCCAAGGAGGGCAACAAGCTGGTCATGAACCTGGGCTTCTCCCATCAGGTCACCGTCGAGGAGATCGAGGGAATCACCATCGAGGTGCCCAGCGCCAACAAGATCGTCATCAGCGGCACCGATAAGCAGAAGGTCGGCCAGTTCGCCGCCGAAGTGAGAGAGAAGCGTCCGCCTGAGCCGTACAAGGGCAAGGGCATCAAATACACTGACGAGGTCATCCGCCGCAAGGAAGGCAAGACCGGCGTCAAGAAGAAATAAGGAGGTGTGCCACTATGATCAACAGACCCGATACCAACGCTCAGCGGCTTAAGCGCCACAAGAGAGTGCGCGGCAAGATTTCCGGCACGCCCGAGCGTCCCCGCCTGAACGTGTTCCGCAGCAACACCAACATCTATGCCCAGGTCATCGACGACGTGACCGGCAAGACCCTGGTGTCTGCTTCCTCCCTGGAGAAGGGCTTCGAGGGCAAGGGCTCCGACTGTGAGGCCGCCAAGAAGGTGGGCCTGGCTGTCGCCGAGCGCGCCAAGGCCGCCGGCATCGAGACCGTCGTGTTTGACCGCGGCGGCTACGTGTACCACGGCCGCGTGCAGGCCCTGGCCGAGGGCGCCCGTGAGGGCGGCCTGCAGTTCTAAGGGAGGAGGAAAACGATAAATGGCTAGATTTGAGAGAGAACCCAGCGAGTTTACCGAGAAGCTCGTTGCCCTGAACCGCGTGTCCAAGACCGTGAAGGGCGGCCGCATCTTCAAGTTCGCCGCGCTGATGGTCGTGGGCGACGAGAAGGGCCGCGTGGGCTTCGGTCTGGGCAAGGCCGCTGAGGTGCCCGAGGCCATCCGCAAGGGCATCGAGGACGCCAAGAAGAATATGTGCACCGTGACTTTGTCCGGCACTACCATTCCCCATGAGGTCATCGGTGAATTCGGCGCCGGCCGCGTGCTGCTCAAGCCCGCCGCCCCCGGTACCGGCATCATCGCCGGCGGCCCCGTCCGCGCCGTCATGGAGGCCGCTGGCATCCGTGACATCCGCGCCAAGTGCCTGCGCTCCAACAACCCGCAGAACGTGGTCTCCGCCACCTTTGAGGGCCTGAAGTCCCTCCGTGGCCCCGAGGAGGTCGCCCGCATCCGCGGTAAGAGCGTCAGCGAGATCGTAGGTTAAGGAGGGCCGTGAACATGGCTAATCTGAACATCAAGCTGGTCAAGAGCCTGAACGGCCGTATCGCCAAGCACAAGGCGACCGCCGAGGCCCTGGGCCTGCGCAAGATCGGCGACACCACCGTGCAGCCCGACAACGAGGCGACCCGCGGCAAGATTGCGAACATCGGCTACCTGCTCCAGGTCACCGAGGAACAGTAAGGAGGTGCGCGAAATGAATCTGCATGAACTTTCCCCCGCTCCCGGTTCCAACCCCAAGGCCTATCGGAAGGGCCGCGGTCACGGCTCCGGCAACGGCAAGACGGCCGGCCGCGGCCAGAAGGGCCAGTGGGCCCGCTCCGGCGGCGGCGTGCGCGTGGGCTTTGAGGGCGGCCAGATGCCTCTGACCCGCCGCATCCCCAAGCGCGGCTTCCACAATATCTTTGCCAAACCCCTGGAGGCGATCAACGTCTCCGCCCTCGAGAAGTTTGAGGATGGCGCTACGGTCAATGTGTGCGACCTGCTGGAGAAGGGCATCCTCTCCAAGTGCGAGTACGGCTACAAGGTGCTGGGCAACGGCACCCTGACCAAGAAGCTGACGGTCCGTGCCTCCGCCTTCTCCGCCTCCGCCAAGGAGAAGATTGTTGCGGCAGGTGGAAAGTACGAGGTGGTCTAAGTGATCGAGACCATCCGTAACGCCTGGAAAATTCCCGAGCTGCGGAAGAAGATCCTCTTCACCGTGTTTGCCCTGCTGATCTTCCGGCTGGGCTCCGTGGTTCCTGTCCCCTTTATTGATAGCAATATGCTGGGCGCCACCCTCAACAACATGGGCGGCATCTTCACCCTGCTGGGCGCCATGAACGGCACCGCCTTCTCCATGGCGGCCGTCTTCGCCCTGGGCGTGCAGCCGTATATCAACAGTTCTATTATCATCCAGCTCCTCACCGTTGCCATCCCTGCCCTGGAGCGGCTCCAGAAGGAGGGCGGCGAGGAGGGCCGGAAGAAGATTGCGGCCATTACCCGCTATGTCACCGTGGCCATCGGCCTGCTGCAGGGCTTCGGCTACTACACCCTGATCCGCACCCAGGGCGGCGGAACGATGCTGGACACCGCCGGCCTGCCTGGCTGGTGGGCGGGTATCGTCATCGTACTGTGCTTCACTGCCGGCTCCGCCTTTGTCATGTGGCTGGGCGAGCAGATCACCGAGTTCGGCATCGGCAACGGCATCTCCATCATCCTGTTCGCGGGCATCCTGTCCCGCGGCCCCAGCATGATCCGCACCATGTATCAGGGCGTCCGCAACAATCTGGACGGCGTTACCGGCGAGGGAATCTTTAATCTGCCCGTGTGGGCCATCCCGCTGATTCTCATCGGCATGCTGGCCATCGTGGTTCTCATTGTATTCATTCAGAATGCGGAGCGCCGCATTCCCGTCCAGTACGCCAAGCGCGTTGTGGGCCGGAAGATGTACGGCGGCCAGTCCAGCCACATCCCTCTGAAGGTGAACATGACCGGCGTTATGCCCATCATCTTTGCCCAGGCCATCGCCTCTCTGCCCGCTACCATCGCCGCGTTTGCCGGCGTGAGCAAGAACGACCCGGGCTTCTGGGGCGGCTTCCTGCGCGTCTTTGACACCACCAGCATTTTCTATATCGTGGTGTATTTCCTGCTCATCGTGGGCTTCAGCTTCTTCTACTCCACGATGCAGTTCAACCCTGTGGAGGTTGCCAACAACCTGAAAAAGAACGGCGGGTTCATCCCCGGCTTCCGCCCCGGCAAGCCCACCGCCGACTTTATCCACAAGGTGCTCAATAAGATCACCATGTTCGGTGCGCTCTACCTGGCGATTATCGCCATCGCGCCCATTGTCACCGGCGCGGTGATCGGCGTCAGCAGCCTGGCCATCGGCGGCACGTCCATCATCATCGTGGTCGGCGTCGCGCTGGAGACCACCAAGGCCCTGGAGGCCCAAATGCTGATGCGCCACTACAAGGGCTTCCTGGAGTAAGGGGAATCAGGATGAAAATCATTCTTTTAGGCGCACCTGGCGCCGGCAAGGGCACCCAGTCGGAGATTATCAGCCGCAAGCTGGGCATCCCCACCATCTCCACCGGCAATATCCTGCGCGCAGCCGTCAAGGAGGGCACTCCCATCGGCTTGCAGGCCAAGAGCTATATGGACGCGGGCAAGCTGGTTCCGGATGAGATCATCATCGGTATCATCCAGGAGCGGCTGGCCGAGCCCGACTGCGCAGGCGGCTTCATCCTGGACGGCGTACCCCGTACCATCGCTCAGGCCGAAGCCCTGGAGCGCCACGGCATCCGCTTTGACGCGGTCCTCTCCCTGGAGGTGGCCGACAGCGTCATCGAGGCCCGCATGACGGGCCGCCGGACCTGCCATGCCTGCGGAGCCACCTACCACGTCGTCATGGCGCCCCCCAAGCAGGAGGGGCTCTGCGACAAGTGCGGCGGTGTGCTGGAGCAGCGCAAAGACGACCAGCCCGAAACCGTCAAGCACCGGCTGGAAATCTACCACAGTCAAACCGAGCCGCTGAAGGGCTTCTACGAGGAGAAGGGCGTGCTTAAGCGCGTGCCCGACCTGGGCGGCATCGAGGAGACAAACACCAAAATCATGGAATTGCTGGGGAAGTGAACGAGATGGATATGATCTCTCTCAAATCTCCCCGCGAAATCGAGTGCATGCGCCGGGCCGGGCGGCTGACCGCCCAGGCCCGGGCGCTGGCCGGCTCCATGGTGCGGCCCGGCGTGACCACCCATGAGATCGATACCGCCGTGCGCAAGTTTATCGAGAGCCACGGAGCCAAGCCCTCCTTCCTGGGCTACAGCGGTTTCCCCGGCTCCGCCTGTATCTCGATCAACGAGGAAGTCATCCATGGCATACCCGGTCCCCGGAAGCTGAAGGAGGGCGACATCGTCAGCGTGGACGTGGGCGCCTTTCTGGACGGCTTCCACGGCGACTGCGCCGCCACCTTCGCCTGCGGACAGGTGAGCGACGAGGCCATGCATCTGATCCATGTGACCGAACAGGGCTTCTGGGAGGGCATCAAGCTCGCCCGCTCCGGCAACCGGGTCTATGATATCTCCCACGCGGTGCAGCAGTACGTGGAAGCAAACGGCTGCTCCGTCGTGCGGGACTTCGTGGGCCACGGTGTGGGGGCCAGGCTCCACGAGCCGCCTGAGGTACCCAACTTCGGCCCAGCGGGCCATGGCCCCCGGCTTCAGCCGGGTATGACCATTGCAGTGGAGCCAATGGTGTGCGCGGGCGACTGGCGGGTGAAGGTGCTCAAGGACGGCTGGACCACCGTGTCCGCCGATGGGAGCCTGACCGCCCACTATGAAAACACCATTCTCATCACCGACGGGGAGCCTGAAGTGCTTACCCGGGTGGAGGATTGAGTATGGGATGCGCGTGTGCGCAGATTGTCCGCTCCCTGGCCGGGCATGACAGGGGAGGGCTGTTCTGTGTCCTGGACACCGACGGCCCCTACCTGCTGCTCTGCGACGGGAAGCGGCGGAAGCTGGAGAACCCCAAACGGAAAAAGGCGGTTCATACCGCCCCCGCCGGTGATTTCCAGCACCCTGTCCTGGATCAGCTCCGGACAGGCGGGAACCTATCCAACCGAGACATACGGAGGGCGCTGGCCGCTTTCCGAGCTGAGGAACTAAGGAGGGTATGACGCTTTGGCAAAGGACGATATGATCGAAGTGGAGGGCGTCGTGACCGAGTCCCTTCCCAACACCACGTTCCATGTGGACATCGGAAACGGCCATATTATTCTGGCCCACATCTCCGGCAAGCTGCGCATGAACTTCATCCGCATCCTGCCCGGCGATAAAGTGACGGTCCAGATGTCCCCCTATGACGTAACCCGGGGCCGGATCACCTGGCGGTCCAAGTAATCTGTCAGGCTGGCCGGACCGTCACTGGGGCCCCGCAGTGCGGGGCGCGCCTCTGGCGCGGAGGGCGGCGGAATTCACTTCCGACGCCCGCAGATGGAGTCGGGGTCCCCGCACGGCGCCTGCGCCGGGTGGGGCGTACGGTCCAGATGTCCCCCTATGACGTAACCTGGGGCCGATTACCTGGAGATCCAAGTAATCGGCTGATTTAACGCGGCGAAATGGAATTGCGCCGCCTCCCCCTGGGAGAACCCATCAATGACCGGAGCGGGTAAGCGGGGCCTTGCCTCCGCCGTTCCGGGGCCATCAAGGCATTCAAGGAGGTTTATCATGAAAGTAAGACCGTCCGTGAAGCCCATGTGCGAGAAGTGCAAGATCATTAAGCGCAAGGGCAAGGTCATGGTTATTTGTGAGAATCCCAAGCACAAGCAGAGACAAGGTTAATAGGAGGTGCTGAAACAGTATGGCACGTATTGCTGGCATTGACTTGCCGAAGGATAAGCGGGTAGAGATCGGCCTGACCTATATCTACGGCATTGGGCGCACCAGCGCCAACAAGATCCTGGCCGAGGCCGGAATCAACCCCGACACCCGCGTGAAGGATCTGACCGAGGAAGATGAGGCCAAGCTGCGCGAGATCATCGGCCACAGCTACACTGTGGAGGGCGACCTCCGCCGTGACGTGGCGATGGACATCAAGCGCCTGACCGAGATCGGCTGCTACCGCGGCATGCGGCACCGCAAGGGCCTGCCCGTCCGCGGTCAGCGCTCCAAGACCAACGCGCGCACCCGCAAGGGCCCCAAGCGCACCGTCGCCAACAAGAAGAAGTAAGGGAGGGAGAAACACATGGCTACCGCTACCAAGGGTAAGAAGGTTATCCGCAAGCGCCGCGAGCGCAAGAACGTTGAGAAGGGCCAGGTGCATATCCGTTCCTCCTTCAACAACACCATGGTCACCGTGACCGATATGGGCGGCAACGCCCTGTCCTGGGCCTCCTCCGGCGGCCTGGGCTTCCGCGGTTCCCGTAAGTCCACCCCCTTCGCCGCGCAGACCGCCGCTGAGACGGCCGCCAAGGCCGCCATGGAGCACGGCCTGAAGACCGTCGAGGTGTACGTGAAGGGCCCCGGCGCCGGCCGTGAGGCCGCCATCCGCGCCCTGCAGGCCGTGGGCCTGGAGGTCACTCTGATCAAGGACGTGACTCCCATCCCCCACAACGGCTGCCGTCCGCCGAAGCGCCGCCGCGTGTAAGAGAAGGAGGAAGAACAAATGGCAAAGAATATGCAGCCTATCGCCAAGCGCTGCCGTGCGCTGGGCATTTCTCCTGCCGCCATGGGCTATGCCAAGAAGGAGAGCAACCGCAATCCCGGCGGCCAGATGAGAAAGAAGAAGAGCGAGTATGCCCTCCAGTTGACCGAGAAGCAGAAGGTCAAGTTCGTCTACGGCATCATGGAGAAGCAGTTCCGGATGTACTATGAGAAGGCCGCCCGTATGCCCGGCAAGACCGGTGAGAATCTGCTGACCTTCGTGGAGCGCCGTCTGGACAACGTGGTGTACCGTCTGGGCTTCGCCATGACCCGCCGTGAGGCCCGTCAGCTGGTGGGCCACGGCCACTTCACCGTCAACGGCCAGCGGGTGGATATCCCCTCCTACCTGGTCAAGGCGGGCGACATGATTGAGGTCAAGGAGTCCAGCCGCTCCTCCGCCAAGTTCAAGCGCCTGACCGGTGAGGACGCCCCCACTGTTCTGGTGCCCAAGTGGCTGGAGCGGGACAAGAACGCGCTGAAGGGCACCGTGGTGCAGATGCCCGCCCGCGAGGACATCGATCTGCCCGTCGAGGAGCACCTGATCGTCGAGCTGTACTCCAAGTAACACTGCTTGTACCCTCGATTATTGGTGAGCTGTATAGGGCTGCGGGCCTTGTGCCCGCAGCCGCGAAAAGGAGGGTAACACATGGTAGAAATCGAGAAGCCCCGCATTGAATGTGTGGAGAACCCCGGCGACGGTTCCTACGGCAAGTATGTGGTGGAGCCCCTGGAGCGCGGTTACGGCACCACGTTGGGTAACTCCCTGCGCCGCATCCTGCTCTCGTCCCTGCCCGGCACGGCGGTCACCTCGATCAAGATCGCAGGCGTGCAGCATGAGTTCTCCACCATCCCCGGCGTAAAGGAGGACGTGACCGAGATCGTCCTCAATGTAAAGAGCATCATCGCAAAGCTCCACTCCGAGGGCGTAAAGACGGTCTATATTGAGGCCAGCGGCGAGTGCGAGGTCACCGCCGGCGACATCAAGGCCGACGGCGAGGTGGAGGTGCTCAACCCGGAGCTGCACATTGCCACCCTGGGTCCCGACGCCAGCCTCAACATGGAGCTGACCCTGTCCCACGGCCGCGGCTATGTGCCTGCCGACCGGAACAAGCCGGCCCAGACCATCATTGGCCTGATCCCGGTGGACTCCATCTATACCCCGGTGCGCAAGGTCAACTACACGGTGGAGAACACCCGTGTAGGCGACGCCACCGACTACGACAAGCTGACCCTGGAGGTGTGGACCGACGGGACCATCACCGCCCGGGACGCGGTCAGCCTGGGCGCCCGCATCCTCTGCGACCACTTTGTCCTCTTCACCGATCTCTCTGAGACTATGGGCTCCAAGTCCACGGTGGTGGAGAAGGCGGAGACCCAGCGGGACAAGGTGCTGGAGCTGACCATCGAGGAGCTGGATCTGTCTGTCCGCTCCTTCAACTGCCTCAAGCGGGCCAACATCAACACCGTCGAGGACTTGATCTCCAAGACCGAGGACGAGATGATGAAGGTGCGCAACCTGGGCCGCAAGAGCCTGGAAGAGGTCATCAACAAGCTGGCCATGATGGGCCTGCACCTGGCCGACGAGGAAAACTGACGGCCGGAAGAAAGGGCGGCCCGGGGGCACGTAACGTCCCCTCCCGGGTCCGGCCGGCTCCCATGGAGCGCCCTTTCGGGGGAATCTCCCCACGGACGAATTTAAGAGTAGGAGTTCGCCTTGGCGAACATCCGTTAGGAGTGGAATCTCATGTCTCACAACCGTAAGCTTGGCAAGCCCACGGATCAGCGCATCGCGATGCTGCGCGCCATGACCACCTATCTGCTGGAGAACGGCCAGATCAAGACCACCGTCTCCCGCGCCAAGGAAGTGGCTCCCATGGCCGAGAAGATGATCACCCTGGCCAAGAACGCCAATCTGGCCAACTACCGCAAGGCCCTGTCCTACCTGACCAAGGAGGATGTGGCCAAGAAGCTGTTTGACGAGATCGGCCCCAAGTACGCCACCCGCAACGGCGGCTACACCCGCGTCGTGAAGATCGGGCCCCGCCGCGGCGACTGCGCCGAGATGGCCATCGTCCAGCTGGTGTAATCACCCGTAAAAGAGCATCAAAAACGCGCCCAGCCTGCGACTGGGCGCGTTTTTTCGCTTATGGGGGGCGGGACAGGAAAAGTCAACCTTCCCCTTGCATTTTGCAGGAAGCTGTGCTATACTACACACTAATAAACCAAAAAGGAGACGGTGAGCCCTCGTGGACGAACCTCCGCCTAGTTGCAAGTACATAATGGAATCGGTCAGGGACAGCCTTACCCGCGGGGGATAGGGTTGTCCCTTTGCGCGTTGATTTCAAAACTGAAAGAGTTGGAGTTGAATATTTTCTTATGTTGGACAGTGCCAGTATCGCCATGATCGTGGGTCTTGTGTTCTGTGTTATCATGTCAGGCTATTTCTCTGCCACGGAGACCGCCTTTACCTCCCTGAACCGGGTGCGGCTCAAGAGCTGGGCAGACGGAGGCGACCAGCGGGCGGCCCGTACCCTGGCTCTGGCGGAGGACTACGACAAGCTGCTCTCCACCCTGCTGATCGGCAATAACATCGTCAACAACGTGGCCACCACCATCGGCGCGGTACTCTTTATCCACCTGATTGATGAGGTGACTGGACCTACCGTGTCCGCCATTGTGCTGACCGTGGTGATCCTGATCTTCGGCGAGGTCTCCCCCAAGAGCCTGGCCAAGGAGTCCCCCGAGCGGTTTGCCATGTTTGCCACCCCGCTGCTGGGGGTGCTCCGTACGGTCCTTACCCCGCTGAACTTCCTGTTTACCCAGTGGAAGCGGCTGCTGTCCAAGGTGTTCCGCAAATCGGCGGACGGCGGCATTACCGAGGAGGAGCTGGTCACTCTGGTGGACCAGGCGGAGAGCGAGGGCGGCCTGGACCAGCATGAGAGCCGCCTTATCCGGGCGGCCATCGAGTTCCACGACCTGGAGGTGGAGGAGATCCTCACCCCCAGGGTGGACATCGTGGCGGTGGAGGACACCGACTCCATGGAGGAGATCGCCAAGATCTTCGCTGAGAACGGGTATTCCCGCCTGCCGGTGTACCACGAGGACATCGACAACATCATTGGCGTCATCCATGAGAAGGATTTCCACGCGGCCCGCTACCGCGGCCTGACCAGCGTGAAGGAGATGCTGGGCCCCATGCTCTATACCACCGGCAACACCAAGATCTCCGAGCTGCTGCGCATCCTCCAGCGGGAGAAAGCCCACATGGTCATTGTGGTGGACGAGTACGGCGGCACCGAGGGCCTGGTCACCCTGGAGGATATCGTGGAGGAGCTGGTGGGCGAGATCTGGGACGAGCACGACGAGGTCATCGAGGAGTTCAAGAAGCAGGAGGACGGCAGCTACCTGATCTCCTGCTCCGCCGATCTGACCGACCTCTTTGACCTGTTCAAGATAAAGGGGGAGTGCGACTCCAACACCATCTCCGGCTGGGTGATGGAGCAGATCGGCCGTGTGCCCGAGGAGGGCGACCGCTTCGTCTCCGATGGCCTGGACGTGACGGTGACCAAGGTGGACCACCGCCGGGTGCTGGAGATCCGGGTGGAGGTGCTCCCGGGGGAGGGGGAGAACTAAGACGGATGCCCGGAGATGTCCAGCCGGGCAACAGCAGCCGCATACAGCAGCACAAGCCCGGAGGACACTAGGACACCCCCAATCACATCGGTGCACCAGTGCACCCCAGACAGTAGCCGCCCCAAGACTGTGAGAACCATTGCCAGGAGGCAGGCGCCGCCTAACAGAAGGCGGGTGGGGCATCTCCCCTCCATTGAATGGAGGTACAGCAGAGCCGTACCCATAACGCACAGTACCAGCACGGTGTGGGATGACGGATAGGAGGCCTCCAGCTTTCCGTTTACCAGGATAGGACGGAAACTGACAGGCAGAGCCTCGAATAGGAGGTAGACGGCCAGAACGAGAGCGTAGAACCCGCCCATGTACCGTAGACGGCGGTCCACCTGCCGAAAGGAGCGGCGTTGAAGGAGCTGGAGTAGGCCGAGTAGGGCGAAACCGGCGGCGCACAGGATGGCTGTGAGACCCAAAGCTTCGGTGAGCCTGTACCAGAAGGGAGAACCGCCCAGGCACTGAAGGACGAACAGATTTAGGCTAGCCAATCCCACTGCGGAGCCGCCAGGGCCCACCGGACGGACATCCACCAGAAGTACCAGGGTAGTTAGGAGGCCAAAAAGCAGAAAGGACAGTCCGCTCATGGCAAGGAAGAAAGTGCTTTTTTGTTTCATAGAATTCTCTCCTCATGAAATGGATTTGGGTGCAGGCCCTGCACCTACCATCCTAGGGAGGGGGGAACAAAAAGGCAAGAAACGCGCTGTCACAATCGAAAAAGGCCCGTGACACGATCCGTGTCACGGGCCTTTTTCAGCCTTATCAGAGGCAGGATGGAGTACCAGAGACAGCCTGACCAGCAGGAGCAGAAACAGCAGTACGGTGGCGTAGGGCTGGCGGGTAAGGGCGCAAAGGAGCACAATCCCGGCGTGGAGCGTCAAGATTGGGGGACGGAGCCAGGCGCCGCTGCGGCGGAGGAGTAGCGGTAGTATCCCGCACAGAGCCAGAGCCAGGAGCGCTGCAGTGAGAAGGCCGCACAGGGCAGGGGAGAGAGTCGGACCGGAGACAAGAGAAACAGCCCGGACAAGAGGGCCCTCCCGCCGGGAAAACAGGGGAAGGAAGGGGATCAGAAGGGGAATGCAGGCCAAGGCACCGGATAGCAGGCGGCGGCTGCGGGCCGGGACTGCCGGGGCGGGAAGGGCCTCATCGGAGAGCAGGGTATCGATGGGGACGGAAAAGAGCCGGGAGATGGCCTTTAGGGACTCCAGATTGGGCAGGCCCCTGCCGCTCTCCCACTTTGAGACAGCCGTCCGCGAGACATAGAGCTGCGTGGCCAACTGCTCCTGGGTTAGATGCCGCTCCGTCCGAAGGCGCTGAAGCTTTTCATAAAATTCCATTACGTCCTCCGGGTACGAGACCAGTAGGCCGCCATGCTCTCGCCGGGCTGGCCGGTGACCTCGTGGGAGAGGTAGGCTGTCAGTGCCTCCGGCGGCGTCCAGGCCAGAGCGGCGGCCTCGGTGTCAAACTCCACCTCGGCGTAGTAGAAGCCGCTCTCCAGGGCGGGATCGACTTGGTTGACCTCCAGCGTGAGGCCGCCGGGGAGAGGATAGCGGCGCTGCTCCTTTTCGATCATGGGGCCGGACAGCATGGCCATGAGGCGGAGGTAGCGCCCCTCGTCCACGTCCACCTCCACCTCCTCCCGGGCCAGGCCCGCGCCCCCCTTGAAGCAGAGGACGTAACGGGTCTCCCCGCCCAGGACGGCCTCCCGGCGGATGCGGATGGCGGGGCGGACGGCAAAGTAGCCCTGATCCATTTGAAGGACGGCGGAGGGGGTCAGGGCGGGCCAGCCCTCCACCAGCCAGCGGCGTTCAATTTCCATGCAGAAGGCCTCCTCAGAAGGGCAGGGTCACGATGGCGGGCACCAGAAGGGGAACCGCCAGGGACAGCACCACGCCGGAGGTAAAGGAGTAAATGGTAATGCGCTCGTGGGTGGCGCCCACCACCACGGGGAGCACCGTATCCATGGCCGCCGCACCGGGCAGGGAGGCGCACTCCACATAGCCCACGTATTTGGCCACGATGGGGATGGTGATGATGGCGAAGATCTCCCGCATCACGTTGGACAGGAAGGCCACGGCAGACACCGACAGGGAGTAGGGGGCCAGCAGGGTGGGGGCCAGGGAGTACCAGCCCAGGCCGGAGGCGGCGGCCATGGAGTCCTTCACCCCCAGTGGGAGGACGAGGCCGGCCAGGGCGGCGAAGGCCAGGGAGCCCGCGCACACCGCCACCGGCACTAGCAGCACCTGGAAGCCAGCGGTCTTGATGTCGGCCAGCAGGGTGCCCTGCTTGCCCATGTCCATGCCCACCATGAAGAGGAGCAGGTAGAGGCCGAAGCTGATGACCGTGCCGCAGTGGGCGGTGACGGCGGCGGGGAGCACGAAGCGGCCCGCCAGCATTCCCAGCACCACGGCAATGACAATGAGGAAGGTGAGGGAGTTGTCCGCCTTGCCGCTGTGGTGGGCCTCCTCCTCCCGGGCGGCCTCGCTGCCCCGGGGCAGGCCGTAGTGGTCCAGCTTGAGCACGAACCGCCGCAGCAGGGTGAGGCACAGCAGGGAGCCGGCCATGGCCAGCACCGTGATCACCAGGGCCGCCAGGCCGATCTGGCCCAGGGAGGAGACCACCTCGTCGTTGGCGCCCAGGTTGACGCCCAGGGTGACAATGAGGATCATGAGGGCCGCGAACTGGAGCTTGCCCACCCACACCAGGGGACGGCTGCGCAGGGCCTTGCGGGAGCCCAGAAAGGCGCCCACCACCACCAGGCCGATGTAGATTGCCAGATTGCTCAGGGTACTGAGAGTCGTTCCCATTCCCATCCATCCTTTGTCTCTTGATGAAGTACCGGATTCTATTGTAGCATGGGCCGCCCGTAAAGTCCACACAAAAGGGGTGCCCCGGCCGCAGGCCGGGGCACCCCTCTGTCGGTCAGACGTTGTAGCGGAACTGCCGGAGCAGATAGTCCACGTCGTCGTCCATGAGGCCGTAATTGGCGATAAGCTCGTTTTTGATCTGCCGCAAAAGCTCTTTGTTCTCCATGTCGTTGGCCGCCTTGATGGCGGCGAGGTACTTGTTGTAGTCGCTGGATGGCATACGATTCAGACCTCCCTTCTATTTCAACTTAAAAAGATATTTTAGCTTCGGTGCTATATGATACTATTGTTGCATCGGGAAATTGAGTTTGCAAACACGAGACGATATAAGAGAAAAACCGTTTGTATGTATTGTATTTTCCAACATCAAAATAGTTCCAATTACTTCTTATTGTAATATTGCCTATTGGATATTGACTGATATCAGTGTCGTACTGATCAATATGATAATTAAAGTAATTCTGTGCTTCCCCAAAAAGCTGGAGACAAATTGCGTGATTACAACTGTCGTTTACAAGCAATCTTATTTTGTCAGTTGCCTTTGCATAAAGAGAGGAATCTTTGAGGATATTTTTCCGTCCCGTGTCTAAACGCTGGAGATCATCTTGAGAGATTTGAGTATACTTAGGATGCTCCTTCCCCTCAGCAATTAAATGCCGCACCTTCAAATCATAAAATGGAGTTGTCTGTATATTATATACTGTAAATTCCATATCTAAGTGGACAAAATAATTGTTATCATCTTTGATTGCCTGAATAGTAAGCGGCGAAATTTTACATTGTTTTGCTTTGGCAATCCGCTGAACAGCACCTGTAAATGCAATGGCATCTTGCAATGACCTTTTTGCGCTTTCTTTTTGAGATATATCCATGTATTCCGCTTCTTGTAATTCGGCATCCAATTTTCGTTGCTTAGGTTTGCGCACCATATAATGATAGGCTAAAGCAATTGCAACAATAAAAATGATTAGTTCCATTTGCCACCCTCACTTCTTTCAGTATCCATCATGAGTAACTTGTAGTGCCTATATTAGCACACATAAAGTCTCTTTGCAAGGGGAAATGTAATCTGTATGATAACCCTAAAGGAGACTGAGAGTTATGACTGTCGCGGCGTGGGATTTAGGCAATACTATTCGTAGTTCTCGAATTAAAAAAGGATATACGCAGGAGGCACTTTCAGAACTACTGGACATTACTCCTAGTCACCTCAAGCAGATGGAGGGCGGTCGGCGCAACCCCTCCGTCCCCCTGCTCTTTCAGATGATGGAGCTGCTGGACTTCTCGGTGGATGCACTGGTGTTCCCGGAGCGGGAGAGTGCCCCGGCGATTCACACCGACGGGCTGACGGAGCGGGAGGCGGAGGCACTGGCCCGGCTGGTGGACGCGATGAAAGCAAGGGAATAGCGGCGGCTTGCGTGGATGCGCGGGCCGCCGCTGTGCATTCTTGAGAAATTGGGGGTCTATGGAAAGGCCTGTCCGCAAAAAGAGACCTACGGGGCAGGGAGGGGAAACGACCCGTAAGAACAGATACGCCCTGGGCGGCCTATGGCCGCCCAGGGCGTATCAAAATCGGGGGAAGGTCAGTTCTGCTCCAGGGCCTTGGAGTCCACCTCGTCCCTGAGCTTGGCGGCAAAGGCGTCGAAGCTCATGACGGTCTGCTCGCCGTGGCGGTTGCGCACGGCCACGTCGCCGGTCTCGGCCTCCTTGTCGCCCACCACCAGCATATAGGGCACCTTCTCCAACTGGGCCTGGCGGATCTTGAAGCCGATCTTCTCGCTGCGGTGGTCGGTCTCCACCCGGTAGCCCAGCGCGTCCAGCTTGGCGGCCACCTGGTCGGCGTACTCCGCCGCCCGGTCGGTGATGGGGAGCACCTTGACCTGCACCGGGGCCAGCCAGGTGGGGAAGGCGCCGGCGAAGTGCTCGGTGATGACGCCGATGAACCGCTCGATGGAGCCCAGCACCACCCGGTGGATCATGATGGGGCGGTGCTTCTCGTTGTCCGCGCCCACGTACTCCAGCTCAAAGCGCTCGGGGAGCTGGGAGTCGAGCTGGATGGTGCCGCACTGCCAGGTGCGGCCGAGGGAGTCGGCCAGGTGGAAGTCCAGCTTGGGGCCGTAGAAGGCGCCGTCGCCCTCGTTGATCACGTAGGTCTTGCCCATCTCGGTGATGGCCTCTTTCAGGATGTCCTGGTTGTGCTCCCACTGCTCCACGGTGCCGATGTGATCCTCCGGCATGGTGGACAGCTCGATCTCATAGTGCAGGCCAAAGACGGAGTACACCTCGTCAAAGAGCTTGACCACGTTCTTGATCTCGTCCTTGAGCTGGTCGGGGGTCATGAAGATGTGGGCGTCGTCCTGGGTGAAGCAGCGCACCCGGAACAGGCCGTGGAGGGCGCCGGACAGCTCGTGCCGGTGCACCAGGCCCAGCTCGCCCACCCGCAGGGGGAGATCCCGGTAGGAGTGGGGCTCGTTTTTGTAGACCAGCATGCCGCCGGGACAGTTCATGGGCTTGACGGCGAAGTCCTCCTCGTCGATGACGGTGGTGTACATGTTGTTCTTGTAGTGGTCCCAGTGGCCGGAGCGCTCCCACAGGGAGCGGTTGAGCATGATGGGGGTAGAGATCTCCACATAGCCGTAGCGCTTGTGCACCTGCCGCCAGTAGTCGATCAGCGTGTTCTTCAGCACCATGCCGCGGGGCAGGAAGAAGGGGAAGCCGGGGCCCTCGTCCATAATGGTGAACAGGCCCAGCTCCTTCCCCAGCCTGCGGTGATCCCGCTTCTTGGCCTCCTCAATGCGCTGGAGGTAGGCGTCCAGCTCGTCCTTCTTGGGGAAGGCGATGCCGTAGATGCGCTGGAGGGTCTGGCGGCTGGAGTCGCCCCGCCAGTAGGCGGCGTTGCAGGCGGTCAGCTTGATGGCGTTGCCCTTGACCCGGCCGGTGGAGTCCAGGTGGGGGCCGGCGCACAGGTCGGTGAACTCGCCCTGCTTGTAGAAGGAGATGTGGGCGTCCTCCGGCAGATCGTGGATCAGCTCCACCTTGTAGGGCTCGCCCTTCTCCTCCATGAACTTGAGAGCCTCTTCCCGGGGCAGCTCAAAGCGCTCCAGCTTCAGCTTCTCCTTGCAGATCTTGCGCATCTCTCCCTCAAGCTTCTCCAGGATCTCCGGAGTGAAGGGGAAGGGGGAGTCCATGTCGTAGTAAAAGCCCTCGTCGATGGAGGGGCCGATGGCCAGCTTTACCTCCGGGTACAGGCGCTTCACCGCCTGGGCCAGAATGTGGGAGCAGGTGTGCCAGTAGGTCTTGCGGTAGCTCTCGTTTTCAAAGGAAAATTCGCTGTTCTTGTTCTCTTCGGACATTCTGATAACCTCCTTTTCGTCTGTGGGGGGCGGCACACGGCGCGCGCCCCGGTAAAATGCGGCGGGGTTACAGCAAAAAAGCGCCTCACCCCTGAGTGTGTCAGGGGTGAGGCGCTGTCATACGTCCCACGGTTCCACCCTGCTTGCCAGAGACGCACAGACGCCCGGCAGGACAACCGCAACACGCGCAGGCCGAACGAACGGTCGGGCAAAAGCCCGGCGGCAGGTTCGGCACAGCGTGGAACAGCTGGCCGCCGCAGAGGGCGCGCAGCGTGGCAACTGGCCGCTTGTGACTTCCTGTAACGGGAAAGCCCCGGCCCGGTCATCCCGGGCGGCTCGGGAGTGGTACAGCCGCCGCGTGTCGTGGGACCCTTCCACCAAACGGGTCCCTCTCTGTCCGCCGCTGTGCGGGTTCGTCTCCGTCAAAGCCAATTTGAACGGACCTACTATATCACTGAGGGGGAGGAAAGTCAAGAGTCCACTTTATCCCGGAGCCCGCGGGCGGCCACGAGGGCCGCCCCTGCCTGGCTGGAGGTTATATCGGATTCCGCGCAATACGCGGCATTGTAGGGGCGGGGCTTGTCCCCGCCCGCGGGCGGCCACGAGGGCCGCCCCTACCTAGTTGGGGTATATCGGGTTCCGCGTGATACGCGGCGCTGTAGGGGCGGGGCTTGTCCCCGCCCGCAGGCGGCCACGAGGGCCGCCCCTACCTGGTTGGGGGCATATCGAGTTCCGCATGATACGCGGCGCTGTAGGGGCGGGGCTTGTCCCCGCCCGCGGGAGGCCCCAAGGGCCGCCCCTGCCTGGTTGGGGGCATATCGAGTTCCGCATGATACGCGGCACTGTATGGGCGGGGCTTGTCCCCGCCCGCCGATCTGACCGGGTGACATCCCGCCTCCAATACATAAAAAACTGATATTTACAGTTTATTCACATTAAAGACACGATTTAGTCTTATTTACACGGTATGATACAGACAGATTCAGAGATGAATCGAATGAGACCATCCTCCCAAACCAATTCCTCTCTTATCCCTCTCCAACACCTTTGCAAGACACACAACACACACCCGAAAAGCCCCGGCCTTTGGCCGGGGCTTTTCGGCGGTTTTGGAAAAAAGGCTTGACTTGGAGTGTACTCCAGGGAGTAAGGTAAATTGAAATCAATGTATGGGAGTGACATTCCGTGATCTACAAGGACTTTCAAAACCTGCGCCTGCCCATGCTGGGCTTCGGCAGCATGCGACTGCCCCTGCTGCCCGGCGGTGGGGACGGCGACGTGGACGAGGCGGCGGTGGCCGAGATGGTGGCCCTGGCCATGGAGCGGGGGGCCAACTACTTTGACACGGCCTATGGCTATCACAACGGCAATTCCGAGCGGGTGATGGGCCGCGCGCTGTCCCGCTACCCGCGGGAGAGCTGGCTCCTGGCCTCCAAATTCCCCGGCTACGACGTGTCCAACATCCGGCCGGACAGGGTGGAGGCCATCTTCGAGGAGCAGCTGGAGAAGTGCGGCGTGGACTACTTCGACTTCTACCTCTTTCACAACGTATACGAGCGCAACGTGGGCCCCTATCTGGACCCGGCCAACCGCGTGCTGGAGTACCTGCTCCGCCAGAAGGAGGCCGGGCGCATCCGGCACCTGGGCTTCTCCGCCCACGGCTTCCTGGCGGTGATCCAGCGCTTCCTGGATGCCTATGGGGAATACATGGAGTTCGGCCAGCTCCAGCTCAACTACCTGGACTGGGACTTCCAGGGCGCCAGGGCCAAGGCGGAGGAGCTGAACCGCCGCCATATCCCCATCTGGGTGATGGAGCCCCTGCGGGGCGGGCGGCTGGCCAGGCTGTCCGACGGGGACGCCGCCCGCCTGGCCGTCCTGCGGCCGGAGGAGAGCATGCCGGGCTGGGCCTTCCGCTTCCTCCAGGGGGTGCCCGGCGTGACTATGGTGCTCTCCGGCATGTCCAGCCTGGAGCAGCTACGGGCCAACCTGGACACCTTCGAAACCGACCGGCCTCTGAGTGAGGCTGAAAAGGCCGCCCTGCTGGATGTGGCCGCCGGAATGGTGCGGGAGCAGGTGCTGCCCTGCACCGCCTGCCGCTACTGCGTGGATCACTGCCCCCGGCACCTGGACATCCCCGGCCTGCTGGCCCTCTACAACGAGCACACCTTCACCGGCGGCGGCTTCATCGCCCCCATGGCGGTGGAGGCCCTGCCGGAGGAGAAGCGGCCCGCCGCCTGCATCGGCTGCCGGAGCTGCGAGGCGGTGTGCCCCCAGCAGCTCAAAATCTCCGAGGCTATGGCCGACTTCTCCCGCAAGCTGGGGTAAATCCCCGGGGCGGGCGTTGCAATCCACCGCGGTTTGGGGTATCATAAAGGCACAGATCATGATACGCCATAAGGAGGCGCCTTTCTATGCGCGATGGATTCATCAAGGTGGCCGCCGGCACGCCCCAGATCCGGGTGGCCGACTGCCGCTACAACGCCGAACAGATTTTCACCCTCATGCGGGAGGCCGATAAGCAGGGGGTGCGGGTGCTGGCCCTGCCCGAGCTGTGCCTCACCGGCTACACCTGCGGCGACCTGTTCCTCCAGGATACCCTGCTGCGGGGCGCGGAGGAGGGGCTGGCCACCATCCTGGAGGCCACCAAGCACCTGGATATGCTCACCGCGCTGGGCCTGCCGGTGAAAAACCCCTGGGACGGAAAGCTCTACAACTGCGCGGCCGCCATTCACCGGGGGGAGATCCTGGGCCTGGTACCCAAGACCTGGCTGCCCAATTACGGGGAGTTCTATGAGCAGCGGTGGTTCGCCTCCGGCAAGGATCTGGACGTCACGCTGGAGCTGTGCGGCCAGCAGGTCAGCCTGTGTAGCAGGCAGCTCTGGGCCTGCGATACCATGCCCGGGCTGGTGGTGGGAGTGGAGGTCTGCGAGGATCTGTGGGCCTCCACGCCCCCCTCCGTGGCCCTGGCCGAGGCGGGGGCCACCGTTATCCTCAACCTGTCCGCCTCCGACGAGCTGGTGGGCAAGGCCGAGTACCGCCGCCGGCTGGTGTGCGGCCAGTCCGCCCGGCTGGTGTGCGGCTATGTCTACGCCAACGCCGGGGAGGGGGAGTCCACCACAGACCTGGTCTTCAACGGCCATGACATCGTGGCTGAGAACGGCGCCCTGATGGCCGAGCGGCGGTTTGCCACCGGACTCACCGTCAGTGAGATCGACGTGCAGCGCCTGGCCTATGAACGGCGGCGGATGAATACCTTCGGCGCTCCGGAGCGGGACCCCATGGCGGAGGCCCACTGCCTGGGGGTATGCCGGGTATCCTTCACCCTGGAGCCGTGCACCACCACCCTCACCCGCCATGTCAACCCCCTGCCCTTCGTCCCGGAGGACGGCACCGAGTGCAGCGAACACTGCGACGAGATCATCCTCCTGGCGGCGCTGGGCCTCAAAAAGCGCATGGAGCACAGCGGCGCACAGGCGGCGGTGGTGGGCCTGTCCGGCGGGCTGGACTCCACCCTGGCCATCCTCATCACCAGCGTGGCCATGCGCCTGATGGACCGGCCGGCCAGCGACATGATTGCCGTCACCATGCCCTGCTTCGGCACCACCGAGCGCACCCGGGACAACGCCGTGGAGCTGGCCGAGCGGCTGGGGGCCACCCTCAGGCGCATCGACATCGGCGCGGCGGTTCGACAGCACTTCAAGGACATTGGCCAGTCCATGGACGACCACGATGTGACCTTTGAGAACAGCCAGGCCCGGGAGCGCACCCAGGTGCTCATGGACGTGGCCAACCAGTGCGGCGGCCTGGTAGTGGGTACCGGAGACCTCTCTGAGCTGGCCCTGGGCTGGGCCACCTACAACGGCGACCACATGAGCATGTACAGTGTCAATGCCTCCATCCCCAAGACCCTGGTGCGCCGTCTGGTGTCCTATGTGGCCGGGGACAAGGCGGAGGAGGACGAGGCCCTCTCCCATGTGCTCAGTGATATCCTGGACACCCCCGTTTCCCCCGAACTCTTGCCCGCCATCGAGGGGCAGATCGCCCAGAAGACCGAGGATCTGGTGGGCCCCTACGAGCTGCACGACTTCTTCCTCTACTATGCCATCCGCTGGGCCTTCCCGCCACGGAAGGTCCTCCGGCTGGCTGAGCACGCCTTCGGCCGCACCTACCCCCGGGCCGTCGTGCTCCAGTGGCTGCGTACGTTCTACCGCCGCTTCTTCGCCCAGCAGTTCAAGCGCTCCTGCCTGCCTGACGGACCCAAGGTGGGCTCGGTCAGCCTCTCTCCCAGGGGCGACTGGCGCATGCCCTCCGACGCCGTGGCGGCCCTGTGGCTGGAGGAGCTGGAGGGGCTGGAGTGACGTGAACATCTATGCCGACCTGTTTTTGACCTTTGCCAAAATCGGGGTTTGCACCTTCGGCGGGGGATATGCCATGCTGCCCATCCTCCAGCGGGAGCTGGTGGAGAAGCGGGGCTGGGCCACGGAGGAGGAGCTCTCCGACTACTTCGCCATCGGCCAGTGTACCCCCGGCATCATCGCCGTCAACACCGCCACATTTGTGGGGCACAGCCGGAAGGGAGCGGCGGGGGGCGTGGTGGCCACCCTGGGACTGGTGTTCCCCTGCCTGGTCATCATCATGCTCATCGCCGCCTTCCTCCAGAACTTTGCCGAGCAACCCGTGGTGGTGCACGCCTTCAACGGCGTGCGGGCCTGTGTGTGCGCCCTGATCCTGTCCAGCGTGCTCAAGCTGCGCAAGAGCACGGTGGTGGACGGGCCGACGGCGGGCGTCTTCGCGGTGGTGCTGGTGCTGGCGGTGCTCGGCAGCTTTGTGTCCTTCCCAGCCGGGTGGGCGGGGAGCGTGCTCAGCTTTCTCTGTTCCCCCGTGGTGCTGGTGGTGGCCGCCGGCGTGGCCGGACTGTGCATCCGGGCGGCGAGAGGAGGGCTGCGGCCGTGATCTACCTTCAGCTCTTCTTTGAGTTTTTCAAGGCGGGGCTGTTCGCCATCGGCGGCGGCCTGGCCACCATTCCCTTCCTTACCGACATCGGGCAGCGCACCGGCTGGTTCACCTCCGGAGAGCTGGCCAACATGATCGCCATCTCCGAGTCCACCCCCGGCCCCATGGGGGTGAACATGGCCACCTACGTGGGCTTCCACACCGGCGGCATCGCGGGGGGCGTTATCGCCACCCTGGGCCTGGTGTGCCCCTCCATCCTCGTCATCCTGGTCATCGCGGGCTTTTTGAAGAAGTTCCGGGAGAGCCGGGGGGTGGACGCGGTGTTCTACGGCATCCGCCCCGCCTCCACCGCCCTTATCGCCGCGGCGCTGGCGGAGGTTTGCTCCATCGCCCTGCTGAACCTGAGCGCCTTCCAGACCGGCGGCGCGGCGGCCCTGTTCCAGTGGAAGGGGATCGCCCTGGCGGTGGTCATCTTCGTGTGCCTCCAGGTGAAGCCCCTGAAAAAACTCCACCCCATCGTGTTCATCGCCGCCTCGGCGGTGATCGGCGCGGTCTTCCAGTTCTAAAAAAATCCCGTGCGGTGTGTGCCGCACGGGATTTTCTGGTTTACTCCACGGGGGAGGCCACCAGGAAGAGAAAGTCGCTGCCGCCCTCCTCCTCCGGGAAAGCGCCGTACATGGAGAAGTTATACAGGAAGCGCTCCGCCATCAGCACGCCGTAGCCGTCCTGACAGTGGTCGGTGGTGTCGTAGGGGTCGGCCACGATGAACACGTCGTCCTGCTGGGTCTCGGTGCCCATGGTGTCGTAGCCGATGATCACCTGCCAGTGCCCGCCCCAGTCGTTCCAGCAGACCATGACCGGCTTGCCCTCGGCCAGCCAGCCCTGGATGGTGTCCATCCAGACCTCGGAGGAGGGGTCCTCGTAGTTCAGGTTGGTGGTATAGGTAAATCCGCCCACGCCGTCAAAGATATCCATGGCCTGCCGCAGGGTGGTGCCGGGATAGCCGGCCAGCCCGGTGCCCTCCAGGGAGTGGCGCAGGGCGGCCAGGCTCTCCTCGTTCCAGTAGCCCAGCCGGTCATACCAGTTGAGCACCATCAGGGTGCTGGTGACGCCGCAGGCCCATTCGCTGGTCTGCTGCATGGTCTGGAAGCCGGTCAGGATCGTGAGGGTGTCGCTGGACTGCATGTGGTAGTAGTCGGGGTGGGCAAAGTAGGGGGAGTCCGCGTGGTCGCCCAGCCGCTCCACGGAGTCGGCGCCGTCCTCGGGGGAGAGATCCACGGCATGGGGGATCTTCATCTCGTCGGTAAAGGCGGCGCTCCGCGCCGCGCTCGGTGTGGCATCCGCAGGGGATGTTTGGGCCGCCCCAGTCGGCTGGCTCCCGCCCGTCGTGTCGGCACAGCCGGCCAGAAGGCCGGACGCCAGGGTGAGGCTCAGCGCCAGAGTGACTTGTTGTTTCATTTCTCGATCTCCTTCAATGTCCGATTCTGCGCATTGCGCAGTGAGTGACATTATAGGGAAAGAAGGCGAAAGATGCAAGTATAAATTTTGAGGGCCCCAAAGGGGCCCTCAAAGGGGTCAGGTCAACACGCAGCGGTCACCCCGGTCGATATAGTGGGCGTCGGCCCGGAGAGTCAGCCCCTCCGGTCCCGCGCCGCCGGGCAGGTAGAAGCGGATGCCCTCTATCCGCACGTCGGCGGGGCCGTCCTCATGGTGGGGCGGCACGGTATAGAGCCGCGTGCCCCGGAGCTGTTCGCCCTCCAGAAGCTCCACCGCCAGGGCCACCCGCCGCTCGGGCAGGATATCCGACAGGCACAGGGAGCACTCCACAATCTGACCGCCCCCCACCTCCAGAGTGCCCAGCGCACAGACGAGGAGCCCGCCCTCCGGCTCCAGCCGGTATTCCAACATGGTCAGCACCTCCTTCATACGGCATGGCAGCCGTATGTACCAAGAAGCGCGGAGGCGCGGGGCGCAGGCGGGTAAGACCCAGAGCGGAGCAAACGGACCGGAGGGCCCGAAGGGGCCGCAGGCCGGCTTGCACAGTCGGAGGGTCTTAGACGCCGTCGCGCAGCCGCCGCAGCGTGACAAGAAGCGCGGAGGCGCGGGGCGCAGGCGAAACCGCAGCGGCTATGCCGCGCGGAGGGCCGGGCGGCCCCCTACAATCCTATGCTCATCGGACCTGTCCGGTGCCGTAGATTACATATTTGGAGCTGGTCAGCTCCTCCAGGCCCATGGGGCCCCGGGCATGCATTTTTTGGGTGGAGATGCCGATCTCCGCCCCCAGGCCGAACTCGAAGCCGTCGGTGAAGCGGGTGGAGGCGTTGACGTACACCGCCGCGGCGTCCACCTCGTCCAGGAAGCGCTGGGCGGCAAAGTAGTCGGCGGTGACGATGGCCTCGGAGTGGCCGGTGCCGTGGGAGGCGATGAAGTCCACCGCCTCGTCAAAGCCGGATACCACCTTGACGGCCAGGATGTAGTCGCCGAACTCGGTGTCCCAGTCGGCCTCAGCGGCGGGCTTGACCCAGTCCCCCAGGATGGCCCGGGTTTCCGGGCAGCCCCTCAGCTCCACGCCCTTGGTTTGGAGCAGCTCCCACGCCAGGGGAAGGAAGTCCCGCGCCGCTGCCCGGTCCACCAGCACGCACTCGGCGGCGTTGCACACCGAGGGGCGGGAGGTCTTGGCGTTGTGGAGGATGCGGGCCGCCATGTCCAGGTCGGCCCTCTCGTGGACGTAGATGTGGCACACCCCCACGCCAGTCTGGATGACCGGCACCCGGGCGTTCTCCACCACGCTGCGGATCAGCCCCGCCCCGCCCCGGGGGATGAGCACGTCCAGGTACTCCGTCAGGCCCATCAGCTCGTTGGCGCTCTCCCGGCTGGTATCGGCCACCAGGGCCACGCAGTCCCGGGGCAGGCAGGCCTCCTCCAGGGCGTCCCGCAGGACGGCCACAAAGGCCTGGTTGGAGTGGAAGGCCTCCTTGCCGCCCCGGAGGAGCGCCGCGTTGCCCGACTTGAGGCAGAGGGCTGCGGCGTCCACCGTCACGTTGGGCCGGGCCTCGTAGATGATGCCGATCACCCCCAGGGGCACCCGGCGCTTTCCGATGGTCAGTCCATTGGGCCGGGTGTCCATTTTGGTCACCGCCCCGATGGGATCGGGGAGGGCGGCCACCTGCCGCACCCCCTCCACAATGCCGGCGATGCGGCCCTCGTCCAGCGCCAGCCGGTCCAGCAGGGCGGGGCGGAGTCCGGCGGCCCTGGCCGCCTCCAGATCTGCGGCGTTGGCCGCCAGGATCTCCCCCTGCCGGGCCTCGATGGCCCTGGCGGCCGCCTCCAGAGCGGCGTTTTTCCTGGCGGTACCCGCCACGGCCAGCGCCCGGGCTGCGTGCCGGGCCGCCAGGCCCTGAGTCTCCAGTACAGTCATGGGATTCCTCCTTCTTTTCTATTGCAGCGTGCCCCGCCGGGCAGAAAAGCGGGTGCCCACGTTCTTCCCCTCCACGATGTCGTAGAGGGCCTCCATCCGCGCCCCGTTGGCGATGACCATGTCCACCCCCGCCTCCAGGCAGAGCTGGGCGGCGTTGAGCTTGGTGGCCATGCCGCCGGTGCCGCGCCAGGTGCCCGCACCGCCGGCCATGGCCCGCAGCTCCGGGGTGATGGCCTCCACCTGGTGGATCAGCCGGGCGTCGGGGTGGGTGCGGGGGTCGGCGTCATACAGTCCGTCGATGTCGCTGAACAGCACCAGCAGGCCCGCGCCGCACAGCCGGGCCACGATGGCGGACAGGGTGTCGTTGTCGCCCAGCACCTTGCACTGGCCGGTTTCGATCTCCGCTGACGACACCGAGTCGTTCTCATTGACCACCGGGATCACCCCCAGCTCCAGCAGGGCCTCAAAGGTGTTGTGCAGATGCTCTGAGCGGACGGGGGACTCCACGTCCTCGCCGGTGAGGAGGATTTGGGCCACCGTCCGGTTGTACTCGGCAAAGAGCTTGTCATAGATGTGCATCATCCTGCACTGGCCCACGGCGGCGGCGGCCTGCTTCATCCGCAGCTCGGTGGGGCGCTCCCCCAGCCGCAGCTTTTTGGTGCCGATGCCGATGGCGCCGGAGGACACCAGGACGGGCTGATACCCCATGCCCTCCAGATCGGCCAATACACGGGCCAGATGCTCCATGTTTTGCAGGTTGAGGCTCCCGGTCTCCCGGGTGAGGGTGGATGTGCCCACCTTGACCACCAGCCTGCGCGGATTGCGCGGTTGTTTCACGTGCTTCACACTCCTCTTCCATTCGCCCTTCATCATAGCACATTTCACCGGCGCACGAAAGGGGCAATAAAAAGAAAAGGAAGGGGCTGCTTCCAGAAAGAAAACTGAATGTTTTAGCGCGTATTTACACATTTAAGGTTGAAATCCTTGCTGTTTTGGAGTACAATAGCCTGCGCTGACCAAGTAGTAACCGGGAGGGGGAGACAGGGTGCTCAATATCGTGCTGTTTGAGCCAGAGATCCCCCAAAATACGGGGAATATCGCGCGCACATGCGCGGTGACCGGGACCCGGCTGCATCTCATCAAGCCCCTGGGCTTTGACATCAGCGACAAGGCGGTCAAGCGGGCCGGCCTGGACTACTGGCATCTGGTGGACGTGCGGGTATATGAAAACCTGGACGACTTCTTTCAGAAGACCGGCGCGGAGGATATCTGGCTGGCTACCACCAAGGCGCCCAGATCCTATACTGAGGCGGTTTTCCGGGACGAGTGCTACCTGGTTTTCGGAAAGGAGACCGCCGGCCTGCCCGAGGCATTCCGCAGAGCTCACGCCGACCGCTGCATCCGCATCCCAATCCGGGCGGAGGCCCGGTGCCTGAACTTATCCAACGCCGCGGCGATCCTCGCCTACGAGGCCCTGCGGCAGCTTGACTTTCCCGGCCTGACCGGGGAGGGCGCGATGAAAGGAGAGGCTCTATGAACTACAACAAGAAGACCGTAAAGGATATCGACGTAGCGGGCAAGAAGGTCCTGCTGCGCTGCGACTTCAATGTGCCCCAGGACAAGGCCACCGGCGTCATCACCGACGACAAGCGCATCGTGGCCGCCCTGCCCACCATCCAGTACCTGCTGGAGCAGAATGCGGCGGTGATCGCCTGCTCCCACCTGGGCAAACCCAAGGAGGGACCCGATCCCAAGTTCAGCCTGGCTCCCGTGGCCAAGCGCCTGAGCGAGCTGCTGGGCCGCGAGGTCATCATGGCCGCCGACGTGGTCGGCCCCGATGCCACCGCCAAGGCCGCCGCCCTGAAGCCCGGCCAGATCCTGCTGCTGGAGAACACCCGCTTTGAGAAGGGCGAGACCAAGAACGACCCAGAGCTGGCCAGGAAAATGGCGGCCATGGCCGACGTGTACGTGTCCGACGCCTTCGGCGCCGTGCACCGCGCCCACGCCTCCACCGCCGGCGTGGCAGCCTACCTGCCCGCCGTGTCCGGCTTCCTGATCCAGAAGGAGCTGGAGATCATGGGCGGCGCCCTGGCTAACCCCAAGCGCCCCCTGGTGGCGATCCTGGGCGGCTCCAAGGTGTCCTCCAAGATCGGCGTGATCAATCACCTGCTGGACATTGCCGACACCATCATCATCGGCGGCGGCATGTGCTATACCTTTGCCAAGGCCCAGGGCATCGGCGTGGGCAACTCCCTGCTGGAGGCCGACTGGCTGGACTACTGCCGGGAGATGATGCAGAAGGCCAAGGACAAGGGCGTCAAGCTGCTCCTGCCCGTGGACGGCGTGGCCGCCGCGGAGTTTTCCGCCGATGCCAAGCCGGTGGCCGTGGACGGCGCGGGTATCCCCGACGGCATGATGGGTATGGACATCGGGCCCAAGACCATCGCCCTGTATGCCGCGGCCGTGAAAGAGGCCGGCACCGTTATCTGGAACGGCCCCATGGGCGTGTTTGAGTTCCCCGCCTTTGCCGAGGGCACCCGGGCCGTGGCCCAGGCCCTGGCCGAGACCGACGCCATCACCATTGTGGGCGGCGGTGACTCCGCGGCCGCCGTGGCCCAGCTGGGCTACGCCGACAAAATGACCCACATCTCCACCGGCGGCGGCGCCTCCCTCGAGTTCCTGGAGGGCAAGGAGCTGCCCGGCGTGGCGTGCCTGCTGGATAAGTAAGAAAGAATCGCGGAGACGAGCGGAGCAGCCGCACAGCGAAGCCCGCAGACGAAAAAGCAGTTGCGCCGCAGGCGCAAGGTGTTTTTCGCGGAGGGGTGAGCAGTGCGGCGACCGCGCCGCCGCCGCAGCGTGACAACTTCCGTGCCGGGCAGCTCCTCCGCCGAGGGCCCCGCACGAACCGCTGCGCTGGGGCCGCGCCGCCCCCTTATAGCTATTCCAAAATCGAAAGGATTGTTTGCCGTGAACCGCCGCTACCGTAAGACGATTATCGCTGGAAACTGGAAAATGAACAAAACCCTCTCCGAAACCCGTGCATTTGCCGAGGAGCTTAAGCCCCTGCTGGGCAAGCCCAACTGGTGCGAGGTAGTGCTGTGCGTGCCCTATGTGAATATCCAGGCCGCCGTGCGCCTGTTCAAAGAGTGCCGCGTCTCCATCGGCGCGGAGAACTGCCACTATGAGTCCCACGGCGCCTACACCGGTGAGGTGGCCCCTGAGATGCTGAAGGAGCTGGGCGTCAAGTATGTGGTGATCGGCCATTCCGAGCGCCGCCAGTACTATAATGAAACTGATTTCACGGTGAACAAGAAGGTGCATGCCGCCCTGGAGGCGGGCCTGTACCCCATCGTGTGCGTGGGCGAGAGCCTGGAGCAGCGGGAGCTGGGCGTGACCATGGATCTCATCTCCTACCAGGTGAAGGCCGCCCTGTCCGGCGTGCCCGCCGAGAAGATGCGCCATGTGGTTATCGCCTATGAGCCCATCTGGGCCATCGGCACCGGCAAGACCGCCACCGCCGAGCAGGCCGGTGAGGTCTGCGAGGCCATCCGCACCGTCATCCGCAAGCTGTACGGCGCCCGCGTGGCCCGCTCCGTCACCATCCAGTACGGCGGCTCCATGAACGCAAAGAACGCCCATGAGCTGCTGGCCCAGCCCGACGTGGACGGCGGTCTGATCGGCGGCGCCAGCCTGAAGGCCCCCGACTTCGTGGAGATCGTGAACGCGGCCAACCAGGAGTAACGCCGTCCGCGTCGGGCGGCGGTTCGGGAACCCAACGAGAGCTCAGCGCAGCACCCGCAAGGGGTACGCCGTATTGTAAGGCGGCAAAGCCGCCGACGGCGATACAGCGGGTCTCGTTGGGAGAGGAGGAGCAAGGAAGCGGAGTGAAATGTTCGCCGGGAGGCGGAAATAGAGCGGAGCGGACTTTGCGACAGCGAGGACGGCGGCCTGATCGGCGGCGCGTCTCTGAAGGTCCCGGACATTGTGGAGATCGTGAACGCGGCGAACCAGGAGTAAGAAGTGCGGAGGGCAGGCGTACAGGGGAGTTAAGGCAGGGCGCAGACGAAAAAACAGGCGACGGGCGATAGCCTGGAGCGGTATTTTTCGCGCAGCCCGGACTTAACGATCCGGACGTGCGCCCAACCCGCAGCGTGACAGCGAGAAGCGCAGGGCCGCCCGCGCCCGTCTCCGTTTTGGAAAGAGAAGAAGAGATTCGAGGTTATTATGAGTAAGACACCGACTACCCTGATCATTATGGATGGCTTCGGCGTATGGGACGAGCGGACTGGCAACGCCATCGCCGCGGCCCGCACGCCGAACCTGGACAAGATTTTTGCGGAAAACCCCGGCTGCCGCCTGTCCGCCTCCGGGCTGGACGTGGGTCTTCCCGAGGGCCAGATGGGCAACTCCGAGGTGGGGCACACCAACATCGGCGCCGGCCGGGTGGTGTTCCAGGATCTGCCCCGCATCAGCCGCGCCATTGAGGACGGCAGCTTCTTTGAGAACGCGGCCTATATCGAGGCCATGGACGACTGCAAGGAGCGGGATGGCGCACTCCACCTGATGGGCCTGTTGTCCGACGGCGGCGTGCACAGCCACATCACCCACCTGTTTGCCCTGCTGGAGATGGCCAAAAAGCGGGGACTGAGCCGGGTGTATGTCCACTGCTTCCTGGATGGCCGGGATGTACCCCCCGCTTCCGGCAAGGGCTATGTGGAAAAGCTGGTGGAAAAGTGCAAAGAGGTGGGCGTGGGCCAGGTGGCCACCGTCATGGGCCGCTACTACGCCATGGACCGGGACAAGCGCTGGGACCGGGTGCAGCGGGCCTACGACGCCATGACCCGGGGTGAGGGCGTGCAGAATCCCGACCCGGTGGACGCGGTACAGAGGTCCTATGATGCCGGGGTGACCGATGAGTTCGTGGAGCCCGTGGTGTGCACCAAGGACGGCAAGGTGAAGGAGGGCGACTCCATCATCTTTATCAACTTCCGCCCCGACCGGGCGCGGGAGATCACCCGCTGCTTTGTGGACCCCGCCTTCACCGACGTGGAGCGGAAAAAGGGCTACTTCCCGGTGACCTATGTGTGTACTACCGAGTATGACGCCACCATGCCCAACGTGCTGGTGGCCTTCCCCCACCGGGAGCTGACCAATATCTTCGGTGAGTATATCGCCCGCCAGGGCTATACTCAGCTCCGCATTGCCGAGACGGAGAAGTACGCCCATGTGACTTTCTTCTTCAACGGCGGCGCCGAGCAGGTGTTCCCGGGCGAGGACCGCTGTCTGATCCCCTCCCCCAAGGTGGCCACCTACGATCTCCAGCCGGAGATGAGCGCCCCCGAGGTCACCGAGGAGGCCGTCAAGCGCATTGAGAGTGGCAATTACGATGTGATCATCCTCAACTTCGCCAACTGCGACATGGTGGGCCACACCGGCGTGTTCGAGGCCGCCGTCAAGGCCGTGGAGGCCGTGGACACGGGGGTGGGCAAGGTGGTGGAGGCTACCTCCCGGATGGGCGGCGTGTCCCTCATTACCGCCGACCACGGCAACGCCGAGCGGATGCTGGACGCTGACGGCACGACCCCCTACACCGCCCACACCACCAACCTGGTGCCCTTCTATATTGTGGGCGCCGATGTCAAGCTGCGGGACGGCCGCCTGGCCGACATCGCCCCCACCATGTTGGATCTGATGGGCCTGGAAAAGCCCGCCGAGATGGATGGGGAGACTCTGATTTTGAATTAAGGGCTTTTCCAGGCCCATCCCCGCCACAGGCGGGCGGCGCTGTGCGCCGTCCAAGCGTTTTGGCCGACGGCCAAAACCTTGATGTCGGGGCAATTCACTTGCCCCGAGCAGATAAAAAGACCCGGGGCCCCCGCGCGGCGAGCCGCGTGGGGTATCTGGAAAAGCCCGCCGAGATGGACGGGGAGACGCTGATTGTCAACTGACCTTCCCGTTCAAGGGAATGGCGGCGAAGCGGTAACCGGCGGGGATGAACCCCCGCCCTACCATAGAGCCCCGGCGGGCCGGAGCCCGCCCCCCACACAAAACACCCCTGTAGGCGGGAGTCTGCTCCCGCCGCCAATACGAAAGGAGTTTTCATCATGAAGCAGATCATTGAGATCGTTGACGTGCTGGGCCGCGAGATCCTGGACAGCCGCGGCAATCCCACCGTTGAGGTGGAGGTCTACCTGGAGGACGGCACCGTCGGCCGCGCCGCCGTGCCCTCCGGCGCATCCACTGGCATCTATGAGGCCTGCGAGCTCCGCGACGGCGACAAGAGCCGTTACCTGGGCAAGGGCGTGCTCACCGCCGTGAAGAACGTGAACACCGACATCGCCGAGTGCCTGGTGGGCATGAATGTGCTGGATCAGACCGCCATCGACAAGGCCCTCATCGAGCTGGACGGCACCCCCAACAAGACCAAGCTGGGCGCCAACGCCATTCTGGGCGCTTCCCTGGCCTGCGCCAAGGCGGCGGCCGAGGCCCTGGGTACCTCCCTGTACAACTATATCGGCGGCGCCAACGCCAAGATCCTGCCCGTGCCCATGATGAACATCCTCAACGGCGGCGCCCATGCCACCAACAACGTGGAGATCCAGGAGTTCATGATCATGCCCGTGGGCGCCTGCTGCTTCCGCGAGGCCCTGCGCATGTGCGCCGAGGTGTTCCACACCCTGAAGAACGTCCTGAAAGAGAACGGCACTCCCGCCGCCGGCGTGGGCGACGAGGGCGGCTACGCCCCCAACCTGAAGAAGGATGAGGATGCCCTGAAGGTCATCGTCAAGGCCATCGAGGAGGCCGGCTACAAGCCTGGCGAGGACTTCAAGATCGCCATCGACGCCGCCTCCTCCGAGTGGTGGAACGAGGAGGAGAAGTGCTATATCCAGCCCAAGTCCGGCAAGAAGCTGACCCAGCAGCAGCTGGTCAACATGTGGAAGAAGTTTGCCGACACCTACCCCATCGTCTCCCTGGAGGACGGTATGGCCGAGACCGACTGGGAGGGCTGGGCCATGCTCACCAAGGCCATCGGCGACCGCGTCCAGCTGGTGGGCGACGACCTGTTCGTCACCAACACCGAGCGGCTCAAGACCGGCATTGAGAAGAAGGTGGGCAACGCCATCCTCATCAAGGTCAACCAGATCGGCACCCTGACCGAGACCTTGGACGCCATCCAGATGGCCAACCGGGCCGGCTACACCGCCATCGTGTCCCACCGCTCCGGCGAGACCGAGGACGCCACCATCGCCGACATCGCCGTGGCCGTCAACGCCGGCCAGATCAAGACCGGCGCTCCCAGCCGCACCGACCGCGTGGCCAAGTACAATCAGCTGCTCCGCATCGAGGAGGAGCTGGGCGACGTGGCGCAGTATCTGGGTATGGACGCTTTCTTCAACCTCAAATAAACGAAGGAACCGCAAGGGGCCGCTGCCAATGGCAGCGGCCCCGCTTTTTGGGTCGCCCAGCTCCTGGGGTCCCCAACCGAGCCCAACGCAGTGGGTCGGTTGGGGAGAGGAGGAGCAAGGGAGCGGAGGGAGGGATGCCCACGCATGGGCGTCCCGACGGGAGCGGACTTTGCGACGACGAGGGCGACGTGGCGCAGTATCTGGGTATGGACGCCTTCTTCAATCTCAAGTAAAGCGAAGCGTTGAACGCCCGGGAGCAGGCGCACAGCGAGCTGCGCAGACAAAAAAGCAGTTGCGCCGAAGTGTAAGGATTTATAGAGAAGTTAAGGACAAGGCAGGCCGCAACGGTCTGCCTTGTCCTTTTTATACTGTGTAACCCACTATGACACTTTCAAGGAAAGTGTTCGTGGGAGAAGCGATAAACTGTACTTTGTTACTTTTGGCATAGGCAAAATGGATGTCCTGCTGGGTCAAACATTGTTACAAAATCACTTCCGCCAAATTGTGCTTTTGACTTTGTTGCTCCCAACCGCTCTGCTTTCTTAACCATTTCCATAACATTATCAACTTGAAAATCAAAATGTATCTGTTTCTGTTGTTTCCCTGTTTCTTCGGGCCATACAGGGCAAATATACTCAGCTTCTTCAATGAACAGAAAAACGATTCCCGTAGAACTGCGTACAGCAGGTCTTGCAAATAATTCGCACATTTCCCAACCTAATAACTCACCATAAAATTTCTGCAATTTCTTTTCGTCATCGCAATCAACCATGACATTTCCTAATATAACTTCATTTTCCATGCTGAGTCCTCTCCTCCCCAAATTTTGATTTGCCGGTGAGACAATTATAAAGCGGCACCCACCGGAAAGCAACTTTTTTCAGCGGGTGTCAACTTCCTTATGGAAGTTGCGCCGAAGGCGCAAGGTGTTTTTTGCGGAGCGGTGAGCAGTGCGCCGTGGCGGAGGGTGTGAGGCGTGACAACCGAAGGAACCGCAAGGGGCCGCTGCCATTGGCAGCGGCCCCTTGTCGTGCTTGACCCGTCACTCCTCCAGATAGATGATGCTGACCGGGCAGCCCTCGGCGGCGGATTTCACAGCGGGCAGGTGCGCCGGGCCGGGCTGGCGGTAGACCTCCGCCAACCCGTCCTCCGCGATCCGGAACACGTCGGGGCAGGTGGAGACACACAGCCCGCAGCTGATACAGTCGCTGCGCTCGATGGAGACCTCCATGTGCATCGCTCCTTTCACCCGATAGGATGCCCCGGCGGGCGGCGGGCCATGCGTCCTATTTTCCCACGCAGAAACGCTCAAAGATGCGGGCGGTCACGTCCTCCCGCACGCTGGCCCCGGTGAGCTCTCCCAAGGCGGCGAGGGCCTCCTCCGCGTCGGTGAGGAGGGCATCGGGGGTGATACCGGCCTCCAGGCTCTCAGAGGCCCGCGTAACGGCCTCCAGCGCCCGCCGGGCGGCATCGGCCTGCCGGGCATTGGTGAGCAGCTCTCCGGCGCTCTCCGCGCCTCCAGCGGGGAAGAGGGCGGCGACGGTCTCCCCCAGCGCATCCAGCCCTGCGCCGGTGGCGGCGCTGACCACACACAGATGGGGGAAGCGGCTCCGCAGCTCCTCCGGCGCGAAAGCCAGGGGGCGGTCGGACTTGTTGATCAGGCAGATGACCCGGGGGGCGCGGGCGGCCTGGGCCATGGCGGCCTCGTCCTCGGGGGTGAGGGAGGCGGAGCCGTCCAGCACCAGCAGGGCCAGGGCGGCCCCCTCTAGGGCGGCCCGGCTGCGCTCCACGCCGATACGCTCCACGGCGTCGTCGGTCTCCCGCAGGCCGGCGGTGTCGATGAGCCGCAGCACAACGCCGCCCAGCCGGCACCGGGCCTCCACCGTGTCCCGGGTGGTGCCGGGTACGTCGGTGACAATGGCCCGGTCATAGCCCACCAGGGCGTTGAGCAGGGAGGACTTGCCCGCGTTGGGCCGTCCTATCAGCACGCAGGGCACGCCACCGGCGATATACCGTCCCCGGTCATAGGTGCGCAGAAGGGCGTCCAGGCCCGTACGGGCGGCGTCCAGGCTCTCCCGGATGGTGTCGGCCCGGAAGGGGTCGATGTCCTCGTCCGGATAGTCCAGCACGGCGTGAAAGTGGGCCATGAGATCCACCAGACCGTCGTAGAGGGCGGCCACCCGGCGGCTCAGCGCGCCGGAGAGCTGCCCGGCAGCCTGCCGCACGGCGGCGGGGGTCTCCGCCTCGAGGAGATCCGCCACCGCCTCCGCCTGGGTCAGATCCAGTTTTCCGTTGAGGAAGGCCCGCTTGGTGAACTCCCCCGGCCCGGCCTGCCGGACGCCCTGGGCAAACAGGGCCTCCAGCGCCATCGCCAGCACTGCGGGGGAGCCGTGGCACTGCAGCTCCGCCGTATCCTCGCCGGTGTAGCTGTGGGGGGCACGGGAGATGGTGGCCAGCACCTGGTCGATGGGGGCACCGTCGGGGCCCAGCAGGGTGCCGTAGACCAGCCTGCGACTCTCGCAGGCGGCCAGGGGACGCCCGCTGGCGGCGCGGAACACGGCGGACGCGGCCTCGATAGCGCCCTCTCCGCTGACGCGCAGAATGCCAATGGCGCTGGGAACCGGGGGTGTGGCAATGGCGGCAATGGGTTCGGACATGCTTTCACCTCATGACTGAGCGGCGGCTCATGATATGTTCGGGACACCTGACGTTATTGTACCACAATTGGAAGAAAAACGGAGAACAAAAAAGTTTGTAGAATCCGCCGTGGATTTTTTGCTTGACTTGTCTTATGTCAACTGAATTTTGCATATTGGCGTTATCCACAGGGTGTTAACTGATGTGGATAACCATGTGGATAATGTGGAAAACCCTTTGGATACCGGAGGTCGGGCGTTTCTTTACACGGTCTCTACACTGCATAGCGGATTGTATAAGGCATGTCAAAGAACATTTGTATCAGCGGCGCCGGATGTCAAAAATGGGGGTGGTTTTTTGGGCAGGCCGACAATTGAACGTAATTTTAAAAAATGCTAAAATATTATTATATCTAAAAAATATTTTTTATAAAAGGAGGGGTAGGCTTATGAGACAGCCCAGCCTGCTGCGCCGCTATATTCTGTTCTTCTGCGGAGTTCTCTGCGCCGCCCTGGGAATCGCCCTGATTACCTTAGCCGGTATGGGCACCTCGGCGGTGTCCAGCCTCTCCTATGTCCTCACGTTTGTCTTTCCAGGGCTCTCGCTGGGGGTGTTTACCTTCCTGGTGAACTGCACCATGCTGGTCGGCCAGGTGCTGTTGCTCCGGCACAGGTTTCAGTCCATACAGCTCCTCCAGATTCCGGCCACGCTCCTCTTCTCGGTCTGCATCGACCTGTGGACAGAGCTGTTGGCCCCGCTGGTGCCGGAGTCCTATGGGGCCAGGTGGGTGGTGCTCCTGCTGGGCTGTCTCTCCCTGGGGCTGGGGGTTGCGCTGGAGGTGCTTCCCAATGTGCTGATCCTGCCATGTGAGGGGTTTGTCCGAACCGCCAGCCAGGTATTCGGCTGGGATTTTGGGAAGACCAAGACCGGCTATGATCTGGCTATGGTGTCGGCAGCCGCCCTGCTCTCCTATCTCAGCCTGGGGGCCATCTGCGGCCTGCGGGAGGGGACAATAGTTTGTGTCCTGACTGTGGGAGGAATCTCCCGATTTCTGTGCCGCAGGCTCTCCTTCCTGCAATATCCGAGCCGGAGTCATCCGCCCATACCCGCAGAAGCAAGCGGCGCCCATACCGCCGCAGAGCCCTGAAAGCGCAAGTAAAATGCCGCCCATATGGGCGGCATTTTAAAAGGTCAGGCGAAAAATTAGCGCTTGGAGAACTGGGGAGCGCGGCGGGCGGCCTTCAGGCCGTACTTCTTACGCTCCTTCATGCGAGGATCGCGGGTGAGGAAACCGGCGGCCTTGAGGGCGGCGCGGAACTCGGGGTTGACCTGCAACAGAGCGCGGGCCACACCGTGGCGGATGGCGCCGGCCTGGCCGGTCACGCCGCCGCCGGTGACGGTGGCAACGATGTCCACCTTGCCCAGGGTGTCGGTAGTGGCCAGGGGCTGGCGAACCAGCAGCTTCAGGGTCTCCAGGCCGAAGTAATCGTCGATGTCGCGGCCGTTGATGGTGATCGCGCCGGTGCCGTTGGGGAACAGATGCACCCGGGCCACGGAGGACTTGCGGCGGCCGGTGCCATACAGATAAGGCTTCTTGCTCTTATACATTCCTTTGTACCTCCTGCTTAGATGGCGGCCCAGGTTTCGGGCTTCTGGGCGGTGTGGGGATGCTCGGCGCCGCGGTAGATGTGCAGGCGGGACAGAGAATCCTTGGTGATGATGTTGCGGGGCAGCATGCCGCGGACGGCCAGCTGCATGGCCAGCTCGGGCTTCTGCTGCATCAGCAGGCGGTACTTGGTCTCCTTGAGGCCGCCGATCCAGCCGGAGTGGCGGCGGTAGTACTTCTGCTCCAGCTTCTTGCCGGTCAGAACAGCCTTCTCGGCGTTGACGATCACGACGAAGTCGCCGCAGTCGGCGTGGGGGGTGAACTCAGGCTTGTGCTTGCCGCGCAGCAGGGTGGCCGCAGCGGCGGCAGTCTTGCCCAGGGGCTTGCCCGCCGCATCGAGGATATACCACTTGCGGACGATGTTCCCCTTGTTGGCCATAAAAGTGGACATGGTGAAACCTCCAATTTTGCGTTCTATGATCAAAAATGTCTCAACAGAATAAGAACCCCAATCTGGACGACCGGAGTGTTTTGTATTATAATACGGTGGTTCCAAGGTGTCAACACGTTTTTTGAAAATTTTAATTTAGAAATAAGAAAGCTCGCTTAAACGCGCGAAATCTCGAAAATACTCTTGAATGCTCCGTTTCGATTTTTAATTTTTGAGGTGCCTATGAACAAGATTTTGAGCTATGTCCGCCGCTGTGTGGAGGATTACGACATGATCCAGGCCGGGGATCGGGTGGCGGTGGGGGTATCCGGGGGCAAAGACTCCCTGACCCTGCTGGTGGCCCTGGCCAGGCTGCGGGAGTTCTACCCCAAGCCCTTTACCGTGGAGGCCTACACCCTGGATATGGGCCATGTGGACGGGGGAGAAGGGATGGACTTCACCGGGGTGGAGGCCCTGTGCCGGGAGCTGGGCGTGCCCTTCACGCTACTCCACAGCGAAATCCACCACATCATCTTTGATCTGCGCAAGGAGAAGAACCCATGCTCCATGTGCGCCAAGATGCGCCGGGGCGCCCTCCACAACGCCCTGAAGGAGCACGGCGTCACCAAGATCGCCCTGGGCCACCACTTTGACGACGCGGTGGAGACCTTCTTCCTCTCCCTGTTCTATGAGGGGCGGCTGTCCTGCTTCCAGCCTGTAACCTATTTAGACCGCACCGGCATCACCCAAATCCGCCCCCTGCTCTACTGTGGGGAGGGGATGCTCCGCAACGCCGCCGAGCGCAACCATCTGCCCGTGGTGTTCAACCCCTGCCCGGCGGACGGCAATACCAAGCGCCAGGAGGTCAAGGAGCTGATCAAGTCCTTGGACAAGCAGTATCCCGGCCTCAAGAGCCGGGTGTTCGGGGCCATGCAGGGCCTGCCCCTGCCCGCCTGGGGGCCGGTGGAGCACCGGCGGGTGCCCCTGCCCGAGGGAGATTAGCCCCCCGGCACGGACATCCGGCCCGCCGTGCCAGGAGGGCCGGAACCCCTTGAAAAATCAGGACTTTCCTAACGGTCGAGGGGGAAAATCCCGCTGGGGCCTTGCAAATTTCCGCCATTCGCCGTATGGTGAGAGCGGCCTTGCAAGACCACACCCTGCCGAAAGGATGGTTCAACATGGAAAACAAGAAGACCTTCGGCGCGTATATCTGCCGCCGCCGGAAGGAGCTGGGGCTCACCCAGCGGGAATTCGCCGACAGGCTCTTCGTCACTGAGTCGGCGGTCAGCAAGTGGGAGAGGGGAGTTTCCCATAGTTAAAGATACCACACCAAATATGACGAACCCACGCTTATACATTATCAGCCATAATAAAATGCAAGGATAGCAATTTGATACTGCTGTCCTTTTTGCATTTATGGATTAAACAAATAGATTTAGAACTCTTGTAGAACATGAGTATAAGGTTGTCAAGAAATAGTGTGTTGTTATTGGTCGGTCAACCGACTATGATATATGGTGAATATTTTGTAGAAGATTGAATGTCTGGTGACAGACGAAAAGCAGCATAAAGAATAGCGGTGAAATTCAAGCAAAGGAACCTTACATCAAATGTAAGTGGTGTATTTGTGCTTTGTGTAGTAAAATTTTAATTGTAAAAAAACATGAACAAAAAAGAGGTGTTAAGTATGGATTATACAAAAAAACTTTTAGAAGTACGCGACCTGCACAAAGCATATTCCAAAGAAGGTGTTCCCACAAAAGCACTAAACGGAATTACCTTTGATGTTCTCAATGGCGAGTATTTGGGAATTATGGGAGCCAGCGGTTCCGGGAAAACAACATTATTGAATTGTATTGCTACGGTCATTAAACCCACCTCTGGACAAATTTTGCTCTCCGGAGCGAATATAAGTGCTTTTGACGGTGCTAAGTTAGCGGAATACCGTGGAAATAGAATTGGTTATCTGTTTCAAGACTTTGCTTTGCTTGATAATTTGACAGGCAGAGAAAATATTCTGTTGCCCTTATCCATTCACAATATAGATATTTCCATAGCCGAAAAGCGCCTAAATGATATAGCCGGATTTCTTGGAATTACTGATGTTCTTTCAAAGTTTCCGGCGCAGATGTCCGGCGGTCAAAAGCAGCGTGTAGCCGCAGCCCGTAGTTTGATTTCTGACCCGGATATTATTTTGGCTGACGAGCCGACAGGTGCATTAGATACAAAAGCCGCGCGGCTGCTCATGGAAAAGTTACGGGAAGTCAATCAATCACAAGAACGTACAATTTTAATGGTTACGCATGACCCTAACGCAGCAAGTTTCTGTTCCCGCATTTTGTTCATACAGGACGGCGTTATTTTCCATGAATTGCGTCGCAAAGTTCCGACAGAAACACGGGAAGAATTTTATGCGCGCATATTACACGTAATGGCGCAAATGGGAGGAGGGAGCGCAAATGTTCTTTAACCTTGCATGGAGAAATTCCAAACGTAGCCGCAACGAAAATCTGATTTACTTTCTGACAATGGTAACGGCGGTAGCGGCATTTTACATTGTGCTTTCTCTCGGAGCGCAGGACGTGATACGCTTTTTAAGTAGCCTTGAAAGCGACGCCGTGGAACGGCTACTTACAAACCTTTTGCCTACTGTCTATGTTTGTGCATTATTATTTGTATTTTTCCTTGTAGTATTTGCAAATAAGTATCAGCTCGAATGTCGCAGTCGGGAATTAGGGTTATATTTGATGTTTGGTATGACAAAGACCCGATTATTTACGCAAATTATGACGGAGGGGCTTATCACTTCACTTGTCGCTCTTTTGGGTGGACTTATCTGCGGTGGTTTTCTATCCGAAGTTATCAGCCTTGCAACGGCACGTTTAGTCGGACACGGTATTATTGCACATCAATCAAGTTTTTCGTTAAGCGCAGTTTTCTTTACGATATTGGGATTTTTAATTATCCAATGTGTGGCGTTGTTTATACTATGTGGAAAATTGTTTAAGAAAGAAGTTCACCAACTGCTTTATGGAGAAATGGCAAAAAAACAACACACGGGCAGCACACACGGAAGTTTGCTATCCCTTGTAATTGGTACGGCAGTTTTACTTGTTGCATACTGGGTTGCCATAGAACACTTCATGGCTGGCGGTGGTGTAATGCTGCTTGTTGCTGTCCTGCTTGGAATTGTTGGAACAATTCTTTTTATCCGTGGCATTGCTCGGCTTTTAAGTATAGTAGCTGCTTCTAACAAACGTAAAGCGACAAATGGACTTTATGTATTTACTTTGCGACAGCTTCACGAAAATGTTGTTTATAAATATATTTCAATTAGTGTTGCGTCTATTCTGATGATGCTTACCATTATGTTTATTGCAAATGGTTCTGCAACTATTATGTCGCATGGGAATGAATTAACAAGAACTTCTGCTGTCTATGATTTTACAGTAATGGGCGAAGAACAGAATATTGAACAATACCTTTCCGACGAGCAAATGCGAGTTTATGTAGCTAATCTTAACCGTATGGAAACAGGGAACATGAAACGTCCTGCTTCCGGGGAAATGAAATCCTTTGTTGACTGGTCTGTATTAAGAAAAGAGATTGTTCAAAACTTGCCAGAGGGTGTAATAGACCCTGCTACACAAGAAGCTGCCAGTTACGAATTAGGCTCACATCAACCCGCAGCCCTTAATCTGCTTGGATTTATTGATACGGGGAGTGTTGCTCCTTATATGCTCCCAGTTTCATCATATAATCGCTTGTTGGAAGCCGCAGGAGAAAAGCAAATAAATCTTGAAAATGACGAAGCTGTTTTTTACCTCAACCCGGACTTTTTAGGGAAAGCACAGGAAGATACCATTGCTCTGTTAGACAGGATTGCAGAGAACGCACAGACAAGCGGTAATGCGTTGATTTCCATTGACAAAAAGTCAGTTACACTTGTTCCGTCTGTACCAATGAAAGGGCTTACTGCGGATGAAAATGTTAAAATTGTAACCGCGTTGATTGTTTCCGACGAGATATATCATAACTATGTAGACCCGGACACGTGTTCCGTATATTGGAATTTCTGTATTCCGAATGAGCTTGTAGAAGCAAATGGGCTGATGTTGTCCGTTATGGAAGCACGTGATTTGCTGAAGCCGTCCGGTCTGTATTACGAAAGCTATCTTGATAATTTCGGGCGACAGCTATTTTATCTTATCTCCGGGAGTTACATGACTTTATATATGGGCTTTATGCTATTGATTATTGCGTGTGCATTGCTTGCTTTGCAATTCTTAACACAAATGCAATCGACAAAATTAAGATATTTGACACTCTCAATTTTGGGTGCGCAACGCGAACAGATAAAGCGGTCAATTTATAAACAAGTTTTATGGTATTTCCTGCTCCCCCTAATGTTGGCTTGTATAAGCGGTACGGTTGGTCTTTATGCAATGCAGCAACATTTATACTCTGACAGCACAAAGATCGGGCAATCTTATCCGTTGCTGATTATTATGGCATTTACTGTCGTTCTTATTATGGCAGTTTACGGTGTGGCTGTTGCGCGGACAGCTACACGGGAAATCGGAAAAATAAATTACAAGCCTAATTCATAACAGGCTTACGTGAAAGGAGGTGGTCGTATTGGCACGAATTATGGTAGTTGAAGATGATGTTTATATGCGGGAAGAACTGACGGATTTATTGAGAAAGTCGGGGTATGAAACAGTTGCGTTATTTGATTTTGAAAACGCAATATCGGAAATTGCAGAGTATTCCCCCGATTTGGTTTTGCTCGACATAAATCTTCCATTTCATTCCGGCTTTGAAATCTGCAAAGAATTAAAAGCAAAGCAGATTGGAACAGCGTTGGTATTGACAGCAAGAGATAAATTGCAGGACGAACTTCACGCATTAGGATTGGGAGCTGACGACTACTTAACAAAGCCGTGTAATATGGAGCGCCTGCTTGCCCGCATTAAAAATTTATTACGACGCAAAGAGGAACAGATACGGCAAGGTTTACTGGACGGGAACGGATTTTTACTTGACCCAAACACCTTTACAATCTATGTGGGAAAGAGTTCTTCCCTCATGCCACCCAATGAGGGAAAAATATTGCTTGCGCTTTTGAAGAAAAGCCCTAATCTTGTTACCAAACATGAGCTGTGCAACGTGCTTTGGGGAACGGAAGAATACATTGACGAAAATGCGCTGCAAGTAACCTTTACGCGATTGAGGAAAACGCTCCGTGAATTTGGTCTTGAAGATCGGATAGAAACAGTACGCGGGCAAGGCTACCGCTTGAAAGAGCAGGTGCGATTATGAAGAAGCTAAAAATACTTTTAACATATATTTCCTCTAATCGTGTATGGATTATTACACTTGCCTGTTTGGACTTGTTCTTTATATTCCTTGCTTGGCTGGCTAATCCCGATTATTTTATCAACTATGTTGCATTGATAATTTTTGTATCATTTGCCGCACTTGCTATTCCTCTTGCTATATCAATCAGAAAACGCAACAGGGCAGACGTTATTTTTCGGCGTTTTCTATTGGAGCCGGACGATACCAACGAATACTTACTGTGTGAAGCTGTTCCCGCAGTATTACGCCCTTATATCTGTGAATTGGGGCAGCATTTGAGGACGCAGCAGGAATATATCAACGAACAGAAAATTACAGTTACAGATTATGAACACTACATTGAAAATTGGGTACATGAAATCAAAAAACCGCTATCCCTTATGACCTTGCTACTGGACAATCGAAAAGATGAAATGTCCCCTTTGGTTCATACCCGTATGCTGTATGTACGCGACTATACCCGACAGGATATAGAACAAATTCTATACTTTTCAAGGCTTGGAGCTACTCATAAGGATTACTTTTTTGAGCCGCTTTCAATTCTTGAAACTTGTCGTGAAGCAGTTGAAGATAATTTAACGCTTCTTGAAGAAGCCGGATTTTCTGTTGAATATACCGAAAACGATTATCAAGTGATTTCTGACAAAAAAGGTTTGATGTTTATTTTAGGACAGATAATCAGCAATAGTGTGAAATATGCGGGGAACAATCCTGCTCCCCGGCTTCTCTTTTCCATTGCTGATAGTGCGGATAGTGAACAGATTTCTTTATCTATTAAAGACAACGGCACAAGCATACCGTTGTCTGACTTACCCTTTGTTTTCGACAAGGGGTTTACTGGAGATACGGGCAGTTACCTTAGTCGTTCTACGGGTATGGGATTATACCTTGTTCAGAAAATGGCAACTGACCTGTCTATCACGGTGGAGCTAAAAAACAATTCTTACGGTGGAACAACCGTAACCTTGACGTTCCCGAAAGTGGATCGTCCATTTGGGAGGTAATGAAATGCAGTTACAAAACGAAACAATAAAAGAGCGCACGCCAATAAAAGGCTTGCTCATTGATTGGTTGATTATATTTGGAACATATCTTTTTATCCGTGTATTCTTCGCCCTCTTTGGGCTTCATCAGAATATTGTCCTTTTGGGCTGTTGCCTTGCGATATTGCCATATCTTTTGGGGGCAGTATATTTACAGAAATCCCACAAGCAATGTCCATTATGGCTTTCTGCATTGGCTATTTTAATACCGTCCATTGTTGAAAAGGTAGCGATATATTTATTTGGTGCGTACTTATACAATTTAAGCCCGATAAATGTTTTAGGAGTTATGGAAGCGATTAAGAGTAACGCGCCATACACAAACCTCATTAAAAATCAATCAGCACAGAATTTAATCAATCTATCATATTTTAATTGGACATACATTCTATGCAGTATAGCTATTTCTGTTTTGGTTATCTTGCTTTTACATCAGACAAAACAGAAAAGTAATAAAGGATAAAGAGAACTTTTTGAAATTGACATAGTATGAAGCATCTGCCACTCGACAGCAAAAGAAAAAAGCCGTCGTACAGCAGATATAAAGAGTTAATTGTGAGGTGAAAATATGGGAAATTAGCTGTATTTGATATATCTGAATCCGGCAGAGCGATTGGAGAAAAGTTGATACTTCTGCTTGATGAAAGGCAACAGGAGGAGCTTGCACAGTATCTTCTTGAAAGGACAACGAAAACAAGAACTGAAACTATGTGTTTTCACTTAAAGCACAACTGGAAGCAAGACAGTCCGCTTACGGAATTTCAAGAGGGCGATTTATACATCTGTCTGGAATACAGGCGTGTGATTGTTCATGAGCAGGAAATCGCCCTGACTATAAAAGAGTTCGACATCCTGCTTCTGCTCATTATGAACCCGAACCGGGTATTTACCTATGAGGTTATCATGGATTTGGTTTGGAACGAAGATTACACCTACTATTCCCGGAAAGCCATCAATAACCATGTATGCAATCTGCGGAAAAAGTTAAAGACAGAACCGGGCGATCCTGATTATATCAAAAGCGTTACCGGTATCGGATATAAATTTGCACTGCCATAAAGCTGACAAACATTTTTTAATAATCTGTCAGCTCCACAATTACATTACTCTGCTGATACAGCCAGTCCGTAAATTCTTTCGGGCTGGCTGTTCCTGTTTTTACAGCCTTTTTTCTCTGCAATGCTTCTTTCTTGAAGTCAGCAAAGGTAGCTTGTATTTTTTCCAGACGGTCAGCTGGAAAGCCGTTGGTATTCTTTGCCCGGTTGATTTTGTTGCGCCAGTTCTGGCACTCATTTTTATAAAGTAAATCATAGTTATTTTCTCTGGCTCGTTCGTCAAACTCCCGCTTGTTTTGAAGTGCCTGCGCCTTGCGGCATTTGTCGCTGCACAGCTCATACCGCTGGCTCTTTGCCAGAAAATATTTTCCGCAGACCTTACACTGCCGGAAGCATAGCCCCCAATCATTCAGTCGGTTCAGGTAATAGGTTATAAGCGGATAGAGGGACGCATAGGCAGACACACATTCTTCTGTGCGCCGGTTTTCCGGGAACCAGAGGTCAAGCCGGGTATCTTCGGACGGTGCGCCTTTGAAATAAAGGCTGCCAGCCTGAAAGCGTTTCGGTTTTCCTGTCTCCTTATCAAAGCTCATGGCTCCATCATGGAATACCCCGGTCAGGCTGCTCATTTTATCCATGAAGCGGTCACAGGCAGCGTTACGGTCACGGGGTTCTCTGGCAAGCAGATAACTGTTCCAGATACGGAACGCCACATACATTTTCAGAGGTTCATTGCTAAGATATTTCTTCCAGAGAAATTCGCTTGCCGCCTGTTCCAGCTCCGGCTGTTTCCATCGGTTGGAATGGAGGGCTTGACGCAGCGGAGAAAGCCCATATAAGTTCCATTCCCTGTCCGTGTCCTGCTCAAAATTTATCAGAAAAGTTCCCAGCGGGCGTGTCATATCACAAAGCACCTCTGCACTTTTGCTCCCGTCCAGCCGGAAGCGAATCTGCTGTTCTTCCCCAATCAAAATCCGTTCTTTCATTTTCTTTTTGTCCAGCGTCAGGACAAACAAAATCCTCTCAAAACACGGTTCATGCCGCACAAACTGGTTTTCCATTCTTATCCCCTGCCTTTGCTTATGGTAATTATATAATTCAATCATATCCGTTACACTCATGGTATCGCAGAAGTATTGTTTTGTCAAGGTTAGTTCGCTATGATGATTGCAGTTGGTAATTTCGTACTAAACAGTACCTTGACAAGTGAATGACCGTCCAAAAGGGATATGACCGGCAGGAGAAGTGACGCATCCAGCGCACCAATGCCGGGAAACGCCACAGGAATGGGGCAGTTACAGAGATGTAGCTTTTAGGATAACGGCTTTTGGGGAGAACGGCAGCAGGAAGCATTTTAACTTATTTGATTTATGGGAGGAACAGAATGAACGATAAAAAAAGATTGAGCAGCTATGACGATTTACCGCTGGTTCTGGATGTGGCAGACATCCAGCGGATTATGGGAATTTCAAGAGTGAGCGCATATGAGCTGGTACACACCCCCGGCTTCCCAGCGTTCCGCAGGGGCAGACTTATCAAGGTCAGCAAGATTGCTTTTTTTGAATGGATGGCAAAAGGCTCCGAGACCGTACCGAAAAGCAACAAATAAATGGAAAGTATCATTTCCTATCTGCAATACTGCCGCCTTTCCCAAAGGCGCATACAGAGGGAAAAAACCTTGAAAATGATACCGAAACGCTACACCAAACCCGCCTATCTGCGTACAGCGGATAGAAACGGAGAAAGGAGCCGGTTATGGCGAGAATGAGCAACAAGCGGCGGCTGGAATGGTCTTTCTTCTTAAATGACCGCACCCGTATCACTTACAACGAACTGTGCCGGAAATGCCAGCACCAATGTAAACAGAGCTTCCGGGTGGTTGTGGTTGACTGCCCGAAGTATCTTTCCAAGCGTTCAGCGAGAAAGGCTGACCGGGAAAAGGATTGATTTTTTGCAGGGGAAGCGCAGGAAGCCAAAAATCCCTTAGGAACTAAGGGCGCACTTCTATACAGGTCTTTCAGACCCGTATCGTGCGTCCTGCGGAGCTGCTTCCCTGACCGCCAGCTTTTGCAGTCAGAGGAAGTCTGCGTTCGCTTCGCTCCGACAAGGTGGCTCTCTCGTCTGCCGACTCGGTCGGCGCTTCAAAGCGCTTCGCACTTTGAGGTCTCCACTGGAGACCCGCGCTCCCTTGCGCCGCTAAAGCGGCTATCCCCTGTGTACCCGCCGAAAAGAGAAATCCGCTTTGCGTCTTTCCCTTTTCATCGGGTTTTATAGAAGTACCGACACACTGACCGTCTGCGGATGGTCTTTCTTTACTTTATAGGAAAGTTCTCCTTTCGGAGAACTTGGGGACTAAAATAGCCCGCTCAAAAGCGGGCATAGTGAATCAGACGGTTTGGATTAAAAGATGTAAAAGCCCTCTTCACCAAAATCGTCATCATCAAGGTTATCAAATTCATGTAAGAAATAATCCATATCCAGAAGTTCGTCGTCACTCATGTCATGGACTTCTTTAGAAGTCATACCTTCCGGTGGATTTTTAATGTACTGTTCCCTTAGTTCCTTTGCGAGTTCTGCTTCTGTTATACGTTTCATAGTGTGGCCTCCGTTCTTAAGATATATTGAGTTTATCATGAGAAAAGAGGTTTTGGAAGATATGAAAACGAGGCAGGCGAACGACATCTATGTTTTTGCATAGCCTTTTCGTATAATTCATGCAAAGGAACAGGATTATGATTAAAATATAGTTCTAAAAATAGCATGGTTTTTCCACAGTTCGGACATTTTAAAGGATCGTAACCAAAAGAATGTAAGATTGAATCACGCCACCTATTGAGTGAAAGAAAAAAGTTATGTTTTTCTCTGGAAATGGCTTTTCGTAAAAAATTGTCAGAATTACGGTGACGAGCGTAAATACCATAATAGCGAATCATTTTAAAATGTTTTTCAGGGATGTGTTGTGTTAAGCGGTCAATGAATTCCAAAACAGGAACAGTTTCTGTAATAAGTTTATTGTCTTCATGACGGTTGTAATGGAAGGTGACAAAATCACCATCGTAAGAATCAATGCGAGAAGTAGCAATAACAGGTCTGCCAAGATAACGACCGATATATTTGATAACCTGAGAAGGATTACACTTGTTAGGCATGGCGCGAACATAAAAACCATTTTTATCTTTTGCATAGATAGCAGATTTTACTTTTTTGAAAGCTGGACCTATTTTTTGATGGAGTTCATTTAAAAGAGCAGTTTGGAACGCATCACGTAAAAAATGATAGTTAAAATGTTTGAAGTGTCGCCAGGAAAGAGTATTACCAACACCACCTTCAGAAACAAGGCAGTGAATGTGAGGATTCCATTTTAAATCTCTGCCAAAGGTATGAAGGACGCAAATAAATCCAGGAGTAAATAATTCAGATTTATTTTCTTTATGGAACATACGAGAAATCACGCTGTTGACTGCCGAAAAAAGGCAGTTAAGAAGAGAACGGTCTTTAAGAAAAAAAGGCCGCAAAGAATCATCAATGGTAAAAACACAATGCCGATGTTGTACATCAATAATCTTAAAAGACATAGCAGTAGTTCTGTCAATGGAATACATGTTACCACAAGTTGGACAGAAGCGAGAATGACAACGAAAAGCAGTAAATTTGAAATTACCACAATTGGGACAAATATACATGGCGCCACCATAAGATGGATCGCCACAATGAATCATTTTTTCTACATTCTCAACAATAGCATCACGAGGATGTTGAAGATAAATCATTTCTTCATAATGTTCGATAAAAATTTTTTGTAAGATATTCATAAGACCATTATGAAGCAAAATGAAGCAAAAAGAAACCCCTATCCCTCATGATTGAGGGGCAGGGGAGTTGAAGTGTCGAAGACACTATTTTTATCTGAAAGAAAGGATGTGAGAACATGGGAAAATCTTTAGAACAGTTAAAAAGAGAATATGAAAAAACCACCGTCCTGCTGGAACAGGAAAAACGGAAAATGCAGCGTTTGAAAAACCGGCAGGCATATCTGGAAAGCGGCTCCCGGAAACAGCGGACGCACCGGCTGATTACCCACGGGGCAGCCATTGAGAGCATTGTGCCACAGACAAAGGAGCTGACCGAAACAGAATTTTATTCCCTGATGGATAATCTCCTGCACCTGCCGCAATCGGTACAGCTCATCCAGTCCGCTATGGAGAGCCACAGCCGGAGTACAGCGCAGGAGAAAGGCGGTGACTAAGGATAGCACTTTATCATTTTTCAATCGACCAGATTAAACGAAGTGCCGGTCAGAGCGCCATTGCCAGCGCAGCCTACCGTTCCGGGGAACGTCTTTTCAGCAGCTACTATGGAGAGGTCAGCGACTACACGAGAAAAGGCGGTGTGATTGCTTGTGAAATCATGCTGCCGCCCCATGCCCCGGAAGAATATCTTGACCGGGCAGCCCTCTGGAACGCCGTGGAGAAATGTGAGAAGCACCCCAAAGCCCAGCTTGCCTATTCTTTTGACATTGCTATGCAGAATGAATTGACGATGGAAGAAAATATAGAGCTGGCGAGGAAGTTTGTGCAGGAGCAGTTTGTGGCAAATGGTATGATTGCCGACCTTGCCTTTCACACCCCGGACAAGGAAAAGGGCGGTATCCCCAACCCACATTTCCATGTAATGACAACCATGCGCCCCTTGAATCCTGATGGTACATGGGGACAGAAACAGCGGCGGGAATATATCCTTGATGAAGATGGAAACCGTGTCCGGGATAAGAACGGCGATTATGTGTTTAACGCTGTCCATACCACCGACTGGCACGAGCCGGAAACGCTGGAACGCTGGCGGGAAGCATGGAGCGTGTTATGCAATGGGAAATTTGAAGAAAAGGGGCTGGATGTGCGTATCGACCACCGCTCCTATGTGCGGCAGGGGGTTGACCTGATACCTACTGTCCATGAGGGAGCCAACGTCCGGCAGATGGAAGCAAAAGGCATCCGCACCGAGAAAGGGGAACTGAACCGCTGGATTAAAGCCACTAACCGGCTCATGCAGGATGTACGCAAGAAAATCAAAGCCCTGTTCGGCTGGATGGCAGAAGTAAAAGAAGAACTTTCCAAACCCCAGACACCCAGCCTTGCCGACCTGCTGATCGCTTATTATGATGAACGAAATGCTGGGGCATGGAGCAATAAAGCCAGAACCGGCAACCTAAAACAGTTTGCGGAAGCGGTCAATTATCTGACAGAAAACAAGCTGTTTACGCTGGAAGATTTGCAGGAACGTCTTTCCACTGTCAGCGGGGAATTTGAAACGCTGGGCGGCTCCATGAAAGAAAAATCCGCCCGGATGAAAGAATTAGAGGAATTGATACGGCAGGGTGAAAATTACCAGCGTCTAAAGCCTGTTCATACGGAACTGAACACTATCAAATTTAAGAAACAGAGGGAAAAATTTGAAGAAGCCCACGGCGCAGACCTGCGGCTGTTTTATGCCGCCCGCCGTATTCTGAAAGAAAAGCTGGATGGAGAACCCATTGCCCTGAAAGCATGGAAACAGGAATATGCACAATTAAAAGCAGAGTATGCCGGGCTGTCCCCACAGCACAAGCCGCTGCGGGAGGAAGTCATACGGCTTCGGCAGGTACAGAATGCTGTAGATACCGCACTGCGTCACAGAGAACAGCCAATGGACATACAGAGAAAGAAACACGAGATAGAATTATGATTTTGGAGGTGAGACGATTTTGTATTATTCGCAGGAACAGATAGACCGGGCAAATCAGACCAATATGGAAGATTTCTTACGGTCACAAGGGGAAACCCTCATACGCAGCGGAAAGGAATACCGCTGGAAATGCCATGACAGCCTGACAGTACGAGGAAATAAATGGTTCCGGCACAGCCAGAGCAGGGGCGGCTATCCGGTGGATTTTGTGATGGAGTTTTACGGCAAGTCATTCCCGGAAGCGGTGCAGCTGTTGACCGGCGAAGCAGGCGCAGGCAAGCCGGACGCTTGCCCCGCCCCATCGCCTGACTTCCGGCTCCCATTGCACAATACCACCAACACAAAAGCGATAAAATATCTGACAGAGGAACGAAAGATTGACCGGGGCATTGTCGATACCTTTGTTGCCGCCGGGGATATTTACGAGGACACCCACCATAATGTGGTGTTTGTAGGACGGGACAGCGGAACACAAGGTACACCCGGTATTCCCAGATATGCACACTGCCGGGGAACAGCCGATCAGTTCCGGCAGGATGTGAGCGGTTCGGATAAAGCCTGTAATTTCAGCTATCAAGGAGACAGCGACCAGCTCTTTGTCTTTGAAGCCCCGATTGATATGCTGTCCTTTATCTGCCTTTATCCCAAAGACTGGACGAAACGCAGCTATCTTTCGCTGGGCGGTGTGGCTGGAAAAGCATTGACGCATTTCCTTTCTGAACGCCCGGACATCCGCAGGATATTTCTGTGTCTGGATAATGACAATGCCGGGAACGAGGGCTGCACCCGCCTTTCTTCTGAACTGCCGGAGGACTTGACCGTCCTGCGTCTGCTCCCGGCTATGAAAGACTGGAATGAAGTGTTGCAGCACCGGGAGGAAATACCAAACCGCAAATATATAGTGGAGACAATCACACTGAAAGAACCGGCAGCGGAGCCGCCCGTTCCCATGATACGCATGAGCGAGGTGCAGGAGGTGGCGGTGGAATGGCTGTGGGAGCCGTACCTGCCTTTTGGGAAGCTGACAATTTTACAGGGCAACCCCGGCGAGGGCAAGACCTATTTTGCCATGCAGCTTGCGGCTGCCTGTACCAATCGCCGTACTCTCCCCAACATGGAACCGCTGGAGCCTTTCAACGTCATTTACCAGACCGCCGAGGACGGGCTGGGCGATACGGTAAAGCCACGGCTTCTGGAAGCTGGGGCAGACCTTGACCGGGTGATGGTCATTGACGATGGAGATAAGCCGCTGACACTTTCTGATAAAAGGCTTGAAAGGGCTATCCGGGAGAATCATGCAAGACTGCTGATTATCGACCCGGTGCAGGCGTTTTTAGGGGCTGATGTGGATATGAACCGGGCAAACGAGGTACGCCCCATTTTCCGAAAGCTGGGAGAAATCGCACAGGAAACAGGCTGTGCCATTATCCTGATCGGGCATCTGAACAAAGCCGCCGGAAGCCAGAGTACCTACCGGGGCTTAGGCTCCATCGACATCACAGCGGTTGTCCGCAGCCTGCTGTTTATCGGCAAAGTAAAGAATGACCCCACCACGAGGGTGCTGATACAGGAGAAAAGCTCCCTTGCCCCGCCGGGGAAGTCGCTGGCGTTCTCTTTAGGGGACGGCAACGGTTTTCAGTGGATAGGCGAATATGACATGACCGCAGATGAGCTGCTTGCCGGTGTGGAGCATACGGAAACCAAAGCGGAACAGGCGGAAAAGCTGATACTTGACCTGCTGGCAGACGGAAAGCAGATGTTAAGTGCAGATATAGACAAAGCGGCAGCCCAGCGTGGCATTTCTGCCCGGACAGTCCGAACCGCAAAGCAGAGTTTGGGAAACAAACTGATTTCCGAGCGGAGCAGTACACAATGGCTGCTGTCTCTGAAAGCATAATGAAGTGGCAAAGAACATCCAAGTGGCAGGATTTTTATAGATTGCCAGTATTGCCACTTCGCCACTTGAACTGAATATACAACTATTTTTTCATTCCGGCAGGGCTGCTCCCCGCCGGATAATCTATTTTATGGAGGTAACTGCCTATGGTAAAAAGCAAAAACGAGAGTAACAACGAAAACAGCGGCACCCTGCTTACCGATAAAGACGGCACCCAGTATTTTGTCATGGGGAAAGTACGAATCAAGGTATCGGAGCATTTCGCACAGGACGGGAAGCCGCTTGACAGCCTGCTGGAAGATGTGATTCAGCACGCTGCCGCCGCTTCCTGAAAAAATACGGAATCATGACTGTCAATCAGCCCACGCTTATGATATACTTGTACCAGCGAGTATTGTATAAGCGTGGGTTGTTTCTTTTTGAAGGAGGATTTTTAACCGTGAAACAACCATACAATACAACGATTTATAACACAGCACTTTATTTGAGACTGAGCCGTGACGATGAATTACAGGGCGAAAGCGGCAGCATCCAGACTCAGCGCATGATGTTACGGCAGTACGCCGCCGAGCATGGGCTGACCGTGGCAGACGAGTACATTGACGATGGATGGAGCGGAACGAATTTTGAGCGTCCCAGCTTCCAGAGAATGATTGATGACATCGAGGATGGGAAAATCAACTGCGTTGTCACAAAGGATTTATCCCGTCTGGGAAGAAACTACATCCTGACCGGACAGTACACGGACATCTATTTCCCCAGCAAGGGTGTACGCTACATTGCCATCAATGACAATGTGGACACGCTCAACGGAGAAAGCGAGCTTGCCCCGTTCTTGAACATCCTGAATGAGATGCACGCCCGCCAGACCAGCAAAAAGGTCAAGGCTGCCATGCACACAAGGTTTGCCAATGGCGCACACTATGGAGCCTATGCACCGCTGGGCTATGTGAAAGACCCGGACAAAAAAGGTCATCTTCTGATTGACCCGGAAACCCGCTGGATTGTGGAGAAGATTTTTGACCTTGCCGTACACGGACGGGGAGCTGCCAGCATTACAAGGATTCTGGTGGAAGAAAAAGTACCTACCCCCGGCTGGCTGAACTATGACAGGTACGGGACTTTTGCAAATATCTACGCCGGTGCGCCCGCAGAAAAAGCCTATGCGTGGACGATTGCACAGGTCAAGAGCATTTTGAAAGAGGAAACCTACATCGGTCACAGCGTCCACAACAAGCAGAGCAACATTTCATTCAAGAACAAGAAGAAAGTGCGGAAGCCGCAGGAAGAATGGTATCGTGTGGAGAATACCCACGAAGCCATCATTTCCGAGGAAGCGTTCCAAAAGGTGCAGGAGCTGATTGCCAGCAGACGCAGGAAACGCAGAAACGGTACGACACAGATTTTTGCAGGACTGATAAAATGTGCTGACTGCGGCTGGTCTTTAGCCTATGGGGAAAACAAACAGAATAAAAACCCTTACGGCTACTACCATTGCAGCAAGAACGGACAGGGACTGCGTCAATGCTCCATGCACTATATCCGCTATGATGTGCTGTATGCCTATGTGCTTACGAGACTGCAATACTGGTCTGTACTGGCACAGAAAGACGAGGACAAGCTGTTGAAACAGCTGCTCAATGCCAGCGACAAAGAACGAACCTTTGCGAAGAAAAAGCAGGCTGCGGAGCTGAAAAAGGCAGAGAAGCGCAAAGCCGAGGTTGACGGGCTGTTTGCTAAGATGTATGAGGACTGGTCTGCCGGACGCATTACCGAGTATAACTTCAATATGCTTTCCGAGAAGTACCAGAACGAGCAAAAAGAGCTTGAAACAAAAATCCGGCAGCTTCACGAAACAATGGAAGCCGCCGTACAGACCGCAACGGACGCTGAAAAGTGGATTGCCCTGATGAAGCAGTATGTCAACCCTGTGGAGCTGACCGCAGAACTTCTGAACACTCTGATTGAAAAGATAACCGTCCATGAAGCTGTCAAGGGTGAGGACGGAAGCCGTGAGCAGGAAGTAGAAATCTACTACCGCTTTATCGGCAAAATCGACTGACCTTTCTTTTTTACCCAACAATATCTTTAACTAAGGGAAACGGGCATGTCCTACCCGGACATCACCCTGATCCGGGATATCTGCGCCATTTTACAGGTGTCGGAGCACGAGCTGCTCACCGCCAGCGAGGACGTAGAGGCCCGCACCGCCGAGACCCTGGCGAAAAATACCTGTCCCTGCTGCGCCGCCTGCGCTGGATTCAGTACATCCTCTACGGCGGCACCGCCCTGATCTGCCTCATCTGCAATCTGGCGGTGGGGCATACCCTGGACTGGTTCTGGCTGGTACTCACCGGGGAACTGGTGGGGGCCAGCCTCACCCTCCTGCCCATCCTGGTGAAGCAGTACCGGGGCGTCATCACGCTGGGGGGCTTCACCCTCTCCCTGGAGCTGCTGCTGCTGGCCGCCTGCCTGTTCAGCGGGGGAGACTGGTTCCTGCTGGCCTCGGCGGGGGTGCTGCTGGGGCTGGGGGCGGCCTTCCTGCCCGGCGCCCTGCGGGAGCTGCCCCGCCCCCTGGGGGAGCACAAGGCTGTGCTCTACCTGGGGACGGAGACCCTGCTGCTGTGCGCCCTGCTCTGGGTCAGCTGCGCCTATGACGGCGCAGATTGGTTCCCCATTCCTACCCTGCCGGCGGTTCTCTTCGGCCTGACCCTGCCCTGGGCCTGGGTGCTCATCTGCCGGTACGCCCCCATCAGCCGCTGGTGGAAGGGGACGGCCTGCCTGGGGGCGGCCTGCGTGTTCCTCCCCCTGGTCAACCCGGTGATCGACCGGCTGGTGCGGCTGGGCGGCGGGACGGTGGAGCGGCTCCACGGCTTCTGGTTCCGACCGGATTTCACCCGATGGGCGGAGAACTGGTACTTCAATGAGAACGTCCTCCTGCTCCTGTGGCTGGCCCTGGCGGCGGCCGCGGCGCTCTGTGCGCTCCGGGCGCTCCTGCGCCGCCGGGAGGCATGAACGCACCCGGACTGGATCAGGAAATAAAACTTTATGCGCACAGGGCGCACCACGAAATTATGCAAAGGCTTAGGCGCATGAAGTTTCTGCGCATATGGGCCGTCCCGCTGTAAGCGGCACATGGCCAATTTTGCTATGCTTTTGCATAGCAAAACAGGCGTCGGCCAGCGGCCAACGCCTGTTTTTATTTCTCCATCTTATGCTTGAGATGCTCCACCTTGCGGGCCAAATAGTCGGAATCGGTGACCACCTTGACGGGCTGAGTGAAGTCCAGGGTGAACAGGCCGATGAAGGACTTGGCATCCACGCGGACGCTGTCGTCCAAGGAGTGCAGGAAGATCTCGTCGTCACAGGAACTGGCGATCTCCTGAAGCCGCTGGAGCTGGGCAATGGAGTTAAACTGCATTTCAATCATCATGATTCACACCTCCTTTATTTCGCCAAAGAGTATATCATGGGAGGTAATCCCACGCAATCGGTATATTATCCAAAGTTCTGCGGCGGTATGCCGGATGTACAAGCGATTTGACGCCGGAAGGAGGGAGGAACGAGGCAGCGGGCCCTGCCGCCGGCAGGGCCCGCTGAAAGGGCACGTATCAGAAGTATTTCTTGACGCCGTCGGTGGCCAGGGAGGCATCGGCGCTGATGGTGACGGTGAACTTAATATTGTTCTTCTCGGAGAAGCTGTTCAGCCAGTCCAGGAACTCCTCCACCGCATGGTCGGTGGCCTCGGAGGCCACAATCTTGGTCAGGCTGTCGATAAAGACATGGGTGATGTCGTAGTTGCCCGCGTACAGGCCGCTGATAAAGCCCTTCAGGAAGTCATAGCTCTTAATATCGTAATGGCTGGCCTCCACCAGACGGATCTTATAATGAATGTCATAGGTCAGCTTGGGGCCCCGCTCGATGCAGACCACATTGCCGTTCTCGCTGTGGACAGCGGAATTAATGAGCTCGATCATCTGCTTGGTCTTGCCGGTGCCCTTGACACCCATGATCACTCTCACCATAGTTATCACTCCTTCATTGTCCGCCGGAGCGTATCTCCGGCCTTGTGCAATTATGTTACCATTTTTGCGGCCCGATTGCAACTGATTTGCGGAAGTTCACCAAAAATTAACGGGGGTTCTTACAGGCGTGCCTCCAGCTCCGCCTTGCGGTCCTCCTAGCCGGGCTTGCGCCCCATGGGAGCGGACTCCCATGGGGGCCCCGGATTTTATCTGCGGGCGGCGGAAGTGAATCCCGCCGCCCTGCGGCGCAAAAGCGCCGTCCCGCCTGCGGCGGGCCCCCTGGGCAAGCCCGGGGTGGGGGAGAATCAGCTCAGGCGCGCCTCCAGCTCCGCCTTGCGGTCCTCCTAGCCGGGCTTGCGCCCCATGGGAGCACGCTCCCATGGGGACCCCGGATTCTATTTGCGGGCGGCGGAAGTGAATCCCGCCGCCCTGCGGCGCAAAAGCGCCGTCCCGCCTGCGGCAGGTCCCCTGGGCAAGCCCGGGGGCGGGGAGAATCAGCTCAGGCGTGCCTCCAGCTCCGCCTTGCGGTCCTCATAACCGGGCTTGCCCAGGAGGGCGTACATGTTGTTCTTATACGCTTCCACGCCGGGCTGGTCGAAGGGATTGATCTCCAGCAGATAGCCAGACAGGCCGCAGGCGTACTCGAAGAAGTAGATCAGCCAGCCCACGCTCTGCGCGTCCCGGGCCGGGGCGGTGACCACCAGGTTGGGCACGCCGCCGTCCACGTGGGCCAGCAGGGTGCCCCGCATGGCCTGTTCGGCCACAAAGGAGAGATCCTTGCCCGCTAGGAAGTTGAGCCCGTCCACATTGTCCGGGTCGTGTGGAATGGTGACGCTGCCGCGGCTGCGGGCGAAGCGCACCACCGTCTCCAGCATCAGGCGCTCACCCTGCTGGATGTACTGGCCCATGGAGTGCAGATCGGCGGTGAACTCCACGCTGGCGGGGAAGAGGGCCTTGCCGTCCTTGCCCTCGGTCTCGCCGAAGAGCTGTTTCCACCACTCGCCAAAGAAGCGGAAGGAGGGCTCGTACCCCACCAGGATTTCCACCTTCTTGCCCTGGGTATACAGGGCGTGGCGGGCGGCGGCGTACTGCCAGGCCGGGTTGTCCGCACCGGGGGCGGCCAGGGCCTCCATGGCCTGGGCGGCGCCCTCCATCAGGGCGGCGATATCCACCCCGGCGCAGGCGATGGGCAACAGGCCCACGGCGGTGAGGACGGAATAGCGGCCGCCCACCGCGTCGGGCACCACAAACTCCTCATAGCCCTCCGCGTCGGCCAGGCCCTTCAAGGCCCCCTTGTGGGCGTCGGTGGTGGCGTAGATGCGCCTGCGGGCCCCCTCCTTGCCGTACTTCTCCTCCAGCAGGGCCTTGAAGATGCGGAAGGCTACTGCCGGCTCGGTGGTAGTGCCCGACTTGGAGATGACATTGATGGAGAAGTCCTTGTCCTTCACCAGCTCGATGACCTCCAGCATGGCGTCGGAGGAGAGGCCGTTGCCGGCAAAGTAGATGTCGGGCCCGCCCTTGTGGGTCAGGTTGAAATTGGGGGAGTGAAGCAGCTCCACCACCGCGCGGGCGCCCAGATAGGAGCCGCCGATGCCGATGACCACCAGGGCCTGGGAGTCGCTGCGGATGCGCTCCGCCGCCGCCTGGATGCGGGCAAACTCCTCCTTGTCGTAGTCCCGGGGCAGGTGAACCCAGCCGGTGTAGGCGCCGCCCAGGCCGCTGCCCTCCTCCAGCTTGACGCGGGCGCTCTCCAGCGCGTCCAGCCGGCTGGTCAGCCAGTCCTCAGGCAGAAACGGGGTGCAGTTGGAAGTATTCAGCTCTAACATAAATTGACCCTCCTCAAAATAAGGCTTGTCCTGGCTCCCAGTATACACCAAAGCGGGCCGCTTTCCTAGGGGGATTTTGGAAATTTTGAAGCAAAAAAATGCGCCCGGCACAAGCCGGGCGCGGAGAAGGACAACGGGGATTGGGCGACCGCGTCAGTTCTTGAGACTCTGCATGGGGGCCGGAATACGTCCGCCGCGGGCCACAAAGGCGTCACTGCTCTCGGCGTGGACGGGCATGACGGGGGCGGAGCCCAGCAGGCCGCCGAATTCCACCGTATCCCCCACCACCTTGCCGGGGGCGGGGATGAGGCGGACGGCGGTGGTCTTGGAGTTGACCATGCCGATGGCGGCCTCGTCGGCGATGATGGCGGAGAGGGTGGCGGCGGTGGTGTCGCCGGGGACGGCGATCATGTCCAAGCCAACGGAGCACACACAGGTCATGGCCTCCAGCTTATCCAGGTGGAGGGCGCCCGAGCGGGCGGCGGCGATCATGCCCTCGTCCTCGCTGACGGGGATGAAGGCGCCGGACAGGCCGCCCACGTGGGAGGAGGCCATGACGCCCCCTTTCTTCACTGCGTCGTTGAGCAGGGCCAGGGCGGCGGTGGTGCCGTGGGTACCGCAGGTCTCCAGGCCCATCTCCTCCAGAATGCGGGCCACGCTGTCGCCGATGGCGGGGGTGGGGGCCAGGGAGAGATCCACGATGCCAAAGGGCACGCCCAGCCGGCGGCTGGCCTCCTGGGCCACCAGCTGGCCCATTCGGGTCACCCGGAAGGCGGTCTTCTTGATGGTCTCGGCCACCACGTCGAAGGGCTGGCCCTTCACGTCCTTGAGGGCGTGGTGCACCACGCCGGGGCCGGACACGCCCACATTGATGATGCAGTCCGGCTCCCCCACGCCGTGGAAGGCGCCCGCCATGAAGGGGTTATCCTCCACCGCATTGCAGAATACCACCAGCTTGGCGCAGCCAAAGCCGCCCCGGTCGGCGGTGCGCTCGGCGGTGTCCTTGATGATGCGGCCCATCTCGGCCACCGCGTCCATGTTGATCCCCGCCCGGGTGGAGCCAACGTTGACGGAGGAGCAGACAAAGTCGGTGATGGCCAGCGCCTCGGGGATAGAGGCGATGAGCTTCTTGTCGGCCTGGGTGGCCCCCTTCTGCACCAGGGCGGAGAAGCCGCCGATGAAGTTGACCCCGGTGGACTTGGCGGCGTTGTCCATGGCCACGGCGAAGGGGACGTAGCTGCCCGTCTCCGACGCCCCGGCCACAAGAGCCATGGGGGTGACGGAGATGCGTTTGTTGACGATGGGGATGCCGAACTCCCGCTCAATGGCCTCGCCGGTGGCCACCAGGTGCTCGGCCCGGCGGGTGATCTTGTCATAGATCTTCTGACAGGCGGCCTTTGGATCGGGATCGGCGCAGTCCAGCAGGGAGATGCCCATGGTAATGGTACGCACGTCCAGATGCTGCTGGTCGATCATATGTATGGTATCCAAAATTTCGTTGGTGTTGATCAAGTCAATTCCTCCTGAAAATCAACTGAAACGTGGGCGGTTCCGGCGGGCGGGGACAAGCCCCGCCCCTACATTACAGCTCCCAAAGACGTCCCGCTGTAGGGGCCGACACCCCAGGGCGGCCTCTCTTGCCCCTGCGGGGCAATTCACCTTCTGCCCTCACCGGCCCGCAGGCGGGTGTGGGCACCCGCCCCTGCGATATTCATGCGCACACAACAGCACGCTTCGGACTTTTATGTAGGGGCGGCCCTTGTGGCCGCCCGTCCTCTCCGGCTTACCGCAGCGTTTTCCAGAACGAGCCGCCGGCCCGCGGGCGGGTGTGGGCCCCCGCCCCTACATCCCGGCGTGGGTGCACCCCGCTTTCGGGGCCCCCGCGCGAACCCAGCGAAGCGGTTCGCGTGGGGAAAAGGAGGCCCAGCGGCGGGAGTGAGCGTTCGGGCTTGCCCGGAAGCGAATGATCCAAAGCTTGGGCCGACGCTGTCACGCTGCGGCGGCTGCGCGACGCCACACTGCTTACCCCTCCGCGAAAAACACCTTGCGCCTGCGGCGCAACTGCTTTTTCGTCTGCGGGGCGCGCTGTGCGGCTGCGACCCACGCCTCCGCGCTTCCTGTCACGCTGCGGGTTGGGCGCATGACCGGGTCGCTAAGCGGCCATTCCGCGAAAAATGCCGCTGGGCTTCGCCCAGCCTGTTTTTTCGTCTTCATGTCCTCTTAGCTCCCCTATGCGCCTACCCTCCGCGCTTCCTCAGATCCGGTGCATGGCGTTGAAAATATCCTCCCGCTGGGCGCGGATGTCCAGGCTGCGGGCCTCACCCTCCCGCTCTAGCAGGGCGGCCAGCTCGGCGAAGGGGATGTCGCAGGCGCCGGCGTCCACCAGCATAACCATGGTGAAGTCCCCCTGGAGGATGGTCTGGCTGATGTCCAGAATGTTGACATTGTGCTGGGCCAGCAGGGCGCAGACCAGGGACATGATACCCACCCGGTCCTTGCCGAGAACGGTGACGATTGCTCTCATAATAGAACAGCTCCTTTGCAGTTTTTACGGATATGGGGGACACTCACTGCAGCTCATCCAGCGTCAGCCCGAAGGCGGGCAGGAAGTGCTCCAGAAAGTAGTCCAGCTCGGGCAGACCATAGCCCTGCAGGGCCTCCAGCGTCTGCTCCGCGGCCTGCTTGAATTCGGCGTTGCCCGCCTTGAGCTCCTCCACGCATTTGATGTGGGCCGAGAGCTTGTCGGCGGCCTTGACCAGTGTTCTGAGCCCGGGGTCGTAGCCCTCCCGCAGCAGGGGGGCAAAGGAGGGGCGGAGGGCCTCCGGCAGCATATGCAGCAGCTTGTGGGCGGAGAACTGCTCCACTTCCCTGTAGGCGTCCCGGATGTCGGGGTTGTAGTACTTGATGGGGGTGGGCAGGTCGCCGGTGAGGATCTCCGGCGCGTCGTGGTAAAGGGCGGCTGCGGCGGCCAGACCGGGGTCGGCGTCGCCGCCGAACACGTCCCGCCGGATCACGGCCAGGGCGTGGGCCAGCACCGCCACCATGTGGGAGTGCTCCTGAATGTTCTCCTGAAAGGTGTTGCGCATCAGCCCCCAGCGGTTGATGTACCGCATCCGGGAGAGGTAGGCGAAGAACGGGTACTGGTCTGACATGGTCATCCCTCCTGCGAAAGCAAACTATTCTACCACAGAAGCGGCCGGTTTGTAAACCGTCGAAAAAGGAGGGCGGCCCAGGGCCGCCCTCCTTATCTTATATTACTGGGTCTGCTTGACCTCAAAGGCGGCGACGCTCTGCTCAAAGGCAGAGCGGTCGGCGTCGGAGCCGTGGACCTCCACCTTCACCGGGTGGGAGAGATCCAAGGAGAACAGGCCCATGATGGATTTGGCGTCGATGACGTATCGGCCGGAGAGCACGTCCACCTCGCAGGGGCAGCAGGTGGCCGCGTTGACAAACTGGCGTACATCCTCGATGGAGGACAGCGACACGAAAAACTCAGACATGAAAGGGCACCTCCTAAATGACTGTATACAAACGGTGGGGCTTTGCTTTATAATTAGGGTATCCCCATTATAGACAGGAACGGGGAAAAAATTCAATGGGAAAGCCGCGGTAAACCGGAAATTCTGTTTTTTTCACAAAGAGCCGCGGTCATATGCGAGGAAAAGACATGCGAGTTGCTATCTACACCTTGGGCTGCAAGGTCAACCAATACGAGACGCAGGCGATGGAGGCGGAGCTCACCGGCCGGGGCCACGCCCTGGTGCCCTTTGACGGGGCGGCGGACGCCTATGTGATCAACACCTGCACCGTCACGGCGGTGAGCGACAAGAAATCCCGCCAGATGATCCGGCAGGCCCGCAAGCGCTCCCCCCACGCGGTGGTGGCGGTGTGCGGCTGCTACGCCCAGACCGATCCGGAGGCGGTGGAGGCCCTGGGGGTGGATCTGGTCATGGGCACGGCCGACCGCATGGGCTTTCTGGACGCGCTGGAGGCCCTCAGCCCCGACGGCGGACACCCGGTGGTAAGGGTGGACGACGCCCTGCGCCGCCGCCAGTATGAGCATCTGCCCGCCGGCGGCCTGGAAGGGCGCACCCGGGCCATGCTCAAGGTGGAGGATGGCTGCGTCAACTTCTGCACCTACTGTATCATTCCCTACGCCCGGGGGCCGATCCGCTCCCTTCCCTTGGAGGAGGCCGCCTGTGAGGCAAAGCGCCTTGCCGGGGCGGGCTACCGGGAGCTGGTGCTCACCGGCATCGAAATCTCCTCCTGGGGACACGATCTCAAAAATGGGCAGGGCCTGATCGACCTTGTAGAGGCGGTGTGCGCCGCCGCGCCGGAGTGCCGGGTGCGGCTGGGCTCCCTGGAACCCCGCACCGTCACGGAGGACTTCTGCCGCCGGGCCGCCGCCCTGCCCAACTTGTGCCCCCACTTCCACCTCTCCATGCAGAGCGGCTGCGACGCCACGTTGAAGCGGATGAACCGGAAATATGATTCCGCCCGGTATTATGAGAGCGTAACATTACTCCGGGAACACTTTGATCGACCCGGTATCACCACCGATCTCATTGTGGGCTTCCCCGGCGAGACGGAGGAGGAGTTCGACCAGACCCTGGACTTTGTACGCCGGTGCGCCTTCTCCGCCATGCACATCTTCCCCTACTCCCGCCGTACCGGCACCCCGGCGGCCACTCTGCCCGGCCAGGTGCCCAAGGCGGAGAAGGAGGCGCGGGCCCGCCGGGCGGCGGCGGTGGCGGAGGAGCTGCGGGCGGCCTGGCTGGAGCGCTGGGTGGGGGAGACCCTGACCGTGCTCTTTGAGGAGGAGAAGGAGGGCCTCTGGCGTGGCCACGCCCCCAATTATACGGAGGTCTTTGCCCCGGGCGAGGGACTACATAATGTCATAAAAGAGGTAAAAATAACGGGAATTCATCGGGACGGACTGAAAGGAAGCGTGCTGGAATGAACCGGAGGCTGTTCCCCCTGGCCCTGAGCCTCGCCCTGCTGGCGGGGTGCGCCCCCGCGCCGGAACCCGCACCCGAGCCCACACCCACCCCGGCCGCGGCGGTGGACTTCCACACCTTTCTGGACGCGGTCAACGAGAAGCGCCGGGCCGTCATCGAGGAGGGGGAGCCCCTGGACATCTCACCCTGGACGCCGGACTTTGCCGACCAGAACACCACCTTCACAGATGGGGAGATGGAGCTTTTGCTGACGCCCCATGGCCCGGCGGAGAACCTGACCATGGAGCAGGCCCGGGAGGACGTGGAGACCGCCTTCACCCTCCTGCGCACCACCTACGGGGCATACGAGTACTTCGGTGGCGACCAGGTCTTTGACGGCCTGCGGGAGGATGCCCTGGCCCGGCTGGAGGAGGCTGACCCCGGTCTCCCGCTGGCGGACGCGGTGGCGGAGGCCCTGTATACCGTGCTGTCCCCGGTGGTGCGGGACGGGCACTTTGCTGTTGGCCGCCGACACCTGATTGAGCCCTATGAACTCAACACCTACTATGTGCCCGGCGTGTATATCGACACCCCCGCCGGACTGAGCGAAGACTACATAAAGCCCACCATCGGCCCGGACGGGGCCATCACCTATGGCTTTTTCGCCATGAGCAAGGACGGGAGCGATTTGCCGGACACCCTGGGGGATCACGAATTGAACTGGGCACTGTGTGAGCCGGCGTCCTCCTATTCCTATTCCCGTGAGGTTTTTTACGAGGGCCAGTGTCAGGGGATCCCCATGCTGGAGTCCCGGCACATGTCCGCCAGTACGCCGGAGGGAGAGGCCCAGCTGGAGCGGTTCGCCTCCTGTGGCGGGGAGTACGCCGACGCGCCCCTGCTGATCTTCGACGTGCGGGGGAACCCCGGTGGCAGCGACCGGTGGTTTATGGAGTGGTTCAAGGGGTGGACAGGGCAGTATGCAGAGCCCCGCCAGGCCGGCGGCCAGAGGTTCAGCCAGCTGCGCCGCCAGAATCCGATGCTGAGCTATCCGGAGGAGTGGATGGGCACATGGGATGTCTACTCTGATCCAGGCCGCTGGGTGGAGCGGGAGGGCTACACCTTTTTATTGACGGACGGCGGTACCGCCTCCTCCGGGGAGACTGTGGTGGAGCATCTGCACTCGGTGGAGAACACGCTGGTGGTGGGAATCCCAAGCGGCGGCTGCGCCCTGGTTCCCAATAACATGCACTTCTATCTGCCCAACACGGGGGTAGAGCTCTACTTCGGTACCGGTCTGTGTTTGATAGAGACGGACGAGAACCGGGACGGGGTGGGCTATCTCCCCGACCTGTGGGTCAACCCCGTCGAGGCCCCGGTGGCGGTGGCCCGGCTGTGCGGGTACTATGGCCTGAAGGAGCCGGTGTCGTAGGGGCCGCTGCCCTCAGCGGCCCGCCTCGCTCCGGTTCCGCAGGGCGCCGAGCTTTTCCTGCCAGGCGTCCAGCCGCTCCCGGGGGAGCAGACCGTTGATGAGCAGGGACATGGCCACCCCCACGCCGGTGTCCAGCATGCGGTTGAGAGAGTAAGAGATGTAGTCGTCCGGGCCGATGGAGAACAGCAGCAGGCAGAGCACCACCCCGCCGGGCTGTACGGCGCCGACCCAGAAGATCTGGGCCAGCAGAATCAGGACGACGATACCGCCGAAGAGCAGGGGCACCAGCAACAGGTGGCGTCCCCCGTCGGGATAGAAGACCAGGTAAATCCGGTAGAGCCCGATGCCGAGGAAACCGCCGATAACGGTGCCGAACAGGCGGTTTCCGCCGTGGAGCTTGGAGTGGTCCATATCCGCTCCCATTCCGAAGATGGCGCCGATACAGGCAAAGGCCGGATTGCGGTTCAGGAAAAAGTAAATCAGGGCGCAGAGCGAGGCGGAGAGGGCGGTTTTGAGGTTGCGCAGGCCGATATGGGGCAGCGGCCGGGCCGGGGTCTCCTTCATGGTATACACTCCCGTCGGGGGGATTCCCCCTTTTTCCATAAAGAATACCATAAAACAGGGGGATTTTCCAGACCGGCGTTAGAAACCGGCGGGTTTGCGTTCCGGCGCGGAATGTGGTATGCTGGGGAAAACCAACCGGAGGAGGAACGATATGAGCCGCGCGGACGAGCTGTTCATTGAAAATTGCAAGGAGATTCTGGCCCACGGGGTGTGGGACACGGAGCAGGAGGTGCGCCCCCGGTGGACTGACGGCGCCCCCGCCCACACGGTGAAGAAATTCGGCATTGTCAACCGCTACGATCTGCGGGCGGAATTCCCGGTGCAGACCATCCGCAAAATGGCCTTCAAGAGCGCGGTGGACGAGCTTTTGTGGATCTGGCAGAAGAAGTCCAACAACATCCACGACCTGTCCAGCCACATCTGGGACGCCTGGGCGGACGAGAGCGGCTCCATCGGCAAGGCCTACGGCTACCAGTTGGGAGTCAAGCACCGCTACCCCGAGGGGGAGTTTGACCAGGTGGACCGGGTGCTCTACGATCTCAAGCACAACCCGGCCTCCCGGCGGATTCTCACCAGTCTCTACAATCACCACGATCTGAGCGAGATGGCCCTCTACCCCTGCGCCTGGTCGGTCACCTTCAACGTGTCGGGGCGCACCCTCAACGCCGTGCTCAACCAGCGCAGCCAGGACATGCTCACCGCCAACGGCTGGAACGTGATGCAGTACGCCGTGCTGGTGCACTTCCTGGCCCGGGCGTCGGGGCTGGAGGCGGGGGAGCTGGTGCACGTCATCGCCGACGCCCACATCTATGACCGCCATGTGCCGGTGGTGGAGGAGCTCATCGCCCGGACGCCCTACGAGGCCCCGAGGCTGTGGCTGGACCCGGCGGTTACCGACTTCTACGCCTTCACGAAGGACAGCGTCCGCCTGGAGGGCTACCGCTTCCACCCGCTGGAGCAGCCCATCCCCGTGGCGGTATAAGGAGGGAGCCCGATGAATTTGATCGCGGCGGTGGACTTGAACTGGGCCATCGGCAGGGGCGGGGATCAGCTCTGCTACATCCCGGCCGATTTGAAGCGCTTTCAGGCCCTCACCACCGGCCACCCGGTGATCCTGGGCCGCAAGACCCTGGCCACCTTCCCCGGCGGGCGGCCCCTGAAAAACCGGCGGAACCTGATCCTGTCCCGCGACCCCGCCTTCGCCCCCGAGGGGGCCGAGGTGTTCCGGTCGCTGGAGGCCCTGCGGGCGGCCGCCCCGGCGGATTCCTTCGTCATCGGGGGGGAGAGCGTCTATGCGGCCCTGCTGGACTGGTGCGACACGGCCTACATCACCAAAATCGGCCGGGCGTGGGAGGGGGCGGACGCCTTTTTCCCAGATTTGGACGCCGGCCCGGACTGGGAGATGGCCGAGGAGGGGGAGCCCCAGGAGCACGCGGGCATCCCCTTCCGCTATGTGATCTACCGGAGGAGGAAGCCCCATGTATGTGGATGAAATTCGGGCCTATACGCCCCAAAATGAGCAGGAGGCGGCGGATCAGCGGCTGATTCTGGAGTACATCCGCCTGTTTCCGGACAACATTCTCACCCGGGACAACGAGATCGCCCATCTGTCCAGCTCCGGCTTTGTGGTCAATGCCGACGGCACCCGGGTGCTCATGGCCCACCACAATATTTACAGGGTGTGGGCCTGGACGGGCGGCCATGCGGATGGGGAGGGCGACCTGCTCTCCGTGGCCCTGTGGGAGGCCCGGGAGGAGACGGGGGTGGAGCATATCCGTCCCCTCAGCCCCGCCATCGCCTCCCTGGACATTCTGCCCGTGTGGGGCCACGTGAAGCGCGGGAAGTGGGTGCCCTCCCATCAGCATCTCAATGTATCCTACCTGCTGGTGGCCGACGAGAGCGACGCCCTCCAGATCCGGGAGGGGGAGAACAGCCGGGTGGGCTGGCTTCCGGCGGAGCGCCTGCTGGAGTACACCAACGAGTGGCAGATGGACGGCGTGTACGCCAAGCTGCTGGCCCGGGCGAGGGAGCTGCTGCGGAACGCATAAGTGGATTGCGTGGACGTGCCCTCTTGAAAATATTGGGACAATGTGATACAGTAAGGATGCCAAGTGTGCCGGCACACTTCTGTCTTTTGCTAGCAAAAGACAATAACAACTGACAGCAGTGGAGCCGGGGCGCAATTTAAAAAAGGAGGAACAACATGAAACGGGCAAAAAAAGGATTGGCGGCGCTACTGTCTGTGTGTATGCTGCTGAGTCTTCTTCCTATGACTGTCTTTGCGGAAGAGACTCCGGCAGCGGACACGCTGGAGGAAGCGGCTCCTGCGCCGATGGAGGAAAAAGGCGCCTATGACGCGCTGATGCAGGCGATCGAAGCCGCTCCAGATGGGGAGGAGACCACGGTCGTCCTGACGGGCGATATCACCGGGATGACCACGGATCAGATCATCACCATTCCAGAGAAGAAAAACATCGTGCTGGACATGGACTGCCACAGCATCACCGTGGCGTCGAACTTTACGGGCAGGCCGATTGTGAACAAGGGTACTCTTACGGTGACAGGCGGCGGCGTCATTGATTCATCTGCGTCTGAAACCGGAGTGGGCGCAATCAACAACCAAAATATACTTACGATCGAAAATGGAACCTATCGCGGAGCGACCTATGCCGGCGGCGCGGCAATCCGGAACACAGGGGCGTCCGCGGTACTGACCATTGAAGACGGAACCTTTGAGAAGGCTACATGCGCGGTTTATAACGAGGGTACCGTGACGATTGAAGACGGAACCTTCACGGGGACTACGTGCAGCCAGTGCAACGGTGATGTTTGGGGATATACGATCCAGAATGGAGCTGCCGATTCCCAAATGACCATCAACGGGGGAACCTTTACAGGGGTACAGGGCGCGGTATCCGCTTCTGTGGGGTACTTCGAAATCAACGGCGGTACGTTTAAGTCGGTCAAGTGTGTCAACGATTCCAAGCACACGGCCACGTTCTACGCCCTCTATGTGGCGGGTGAGGTCGGCGTGGTAAAAGCCGTAATCAATGGCGGTACCTTTGAGACAGAGGGAACGTATACCGCGGCTCTGATTGGAAACGACAACACTGGCGGGGACGGGGGCATCAATGAAAAGGCCACCGCAGTCATCAACGGCGGCGTCTTTAAGGCCCCGGAAGGAGTGCCTGCCCTGAAAGGTGCGGAAAAGACTGGTAACCCCATCATTTATGGCGGCACGTTCTCCAGTGATGTGAGCAAGTATGTGGCGGAGAATGCCGCGATAACCGAAGGCCCAGACGGTACGTTTACCGTAAACGAACTGGATGAAACGAATGGTGTGGCCGAGGTGGGCGGTAGGTACTACGCCAGCCTCCAGAAGGCGGTCGACAACGCCGGGAAGGGCGAGACGGTTACTCTGCTCCAGGATACGGCGGAGGATATCGTAATCCCCGAGGGAGCGGAGCTGACCCTCAATCTGAACGGAAAGACCTTGACCAACCACGAGGACCACACGATTACCAACAAGGGCACTCTGACCATCACCGGCGACGGCACGGTGGACAACGTGACCCACGCCAGAGCGGCAATCCAGAATGAGCCCGGCGGCAATGTGGTGCTCAACGGAGGCGCGTATACCCGCAGTAAAGAGAACGGACAGAATGCCGAAGCCAGCGGCGGGAATTCCTATTACAACATCGTCAACCACGGCACCATGGAGATCAATAGTGGAGTTTCCGTCACGCAGAACGGCCAGTTCTCCAGCATGATTGAGAACGGCTGGTATAACGGAAGTCAGAATACGGGCAAGGAAAACTCCGTGCTGACCATCAACGGCGGCACCTTCTCCGGCGGCCTGAACACGATCAAGAACGACGACTATGGCGAGCTGGTCATCAATGACGGCACCTTTACCAGCATGGCCCAGGCAGCGTTCCTGAACTGGAATGTGGCCACTGTCAACGGCGGTACCTTCGATGCGGCGGGCGCCTCCAACGGCGTCATTCTGAACGGCTATATCAACGGCACCATGGATCAGGGCGAGCTGACCATCAACGGCGGTACCTTCAACGCCAGGGAAAAGACGGTAATCACCACAATGGGCGGTGGAACCCACAGCGGCGATATTGAGATCACCGGCGGCACGCTGAACGGCTCCATTGTCCTCACGGACAGCAGCGAGGGCGCCCGGCTGACCATTACCCAGAAGGCCAAGGTTACCGGAAACGTGACCAACAGCGGCAAGGCGCATGTGGCCATCACCGACGGCGCTACCGTGGACGGCCAGGTGTCCAACAGCGCCGGCGGCACCATGAGCGTGGTCAACAGCACCATCGGCAGCGTGCCCGAGGGCACCACCGCAGAAACGATCGTCATTGTCAACAGCACTGTGGATGGAACTCTGACCACGAATACTGCCGAAAATGCGGCGGTGATGGTGGGCGGCAAGACCTATGAGACCTTGGGTGCGGCGATCACAGCAGCCAAAGCCGGGGACACCATCTACGTCCTGAAGGACATCCCAGAAGCGGCCGGCATTGCCGTGCCCTCTGGTAAGAACTTTACCATTGATTTTGGCGGCCACACCTATACCCTGAAGGACCCGGGAGCGGGCTCTGCCGGAACGGAGAGCAATGGATTCCAGTTCCTGAAGGATTCCACCATCACCCTCAAAAACGGCACCGTCCGTATTGCCGAGGGCACGACCTCCATCAAGCGCATCATTCAGAACTATGCAAACCTGACCCTGGAGGATATGCACTTCTTCGCCGCGCATCAGGCGGACGGCGAGGACTACGCGCTGAGCTTCAACAATGGCAGCATCATCTTCAAGGGCGATACGGATATCGTGACCACCAGCGACGAAGCCATTGCGTTTGATGTCTGTAAGTATAGTAGCTATCCTTCTACCAATGTCACCTTTGATGAGAGCTACACCGGCACCATCAACGGCAAGATCGTGTATGACAGCACCGACGCGGACACACACAAGCTGACCATTCAGGGCAACGGCACCTTCGGTGCCATTGAGGCGGCCAGCGGGGCCGCAGAGGCTGCAAAGAGCGGCATCGAGGTTACCAGCGGTCACTTTGCCAAGCCCGTCAACGAGGACTATTTGGCTGACAGCGTCAAGGCCCAGTTGGAGAGCGCCTCCAACCCCGAGGCTCCCTACAGCTACTATCCCAGCCTGGAGGCCGCCCAGGCCGCCGCCCAGCCGGGCGACACCATTACTGAGGTAAACGCCACGTCTGGCGAGAAGAAGTACACCGTTACCCTGGACTATGCCGACGGGGATACAAAGGACAGCGTCTACACGGTCACTGAGGGGACCGAGCTCACCCTGCCCACTCCCAGCCGCTCCGGCTACACCTTTGAGGGCTGGTATGACGGCAGCAGCCGGGTGAGCAGCCCCTACAAAGTGACGAAGGATGTTATCCTGACTGCGGAGTGGGACTACAACGGCAGCAGCTCCTCCTCTGGCTCGACCCGGTACACGGTGAGCGTGGAGGACACGGACAACGGCAGCGTGAAGGTGAGCCCCACCCGCGCCTCCAAGGGGAGCACGGTGACTGTCACCGTGAAGCCCGACGAGGGGTATGAGCTGGAC
>Ga0129317_1000156_pt1 | contig 87471 bp, 60 predicted proteins | sample Cm1ome_FD_94430 | JGI IMG/M metagenome (GOLD analysis project Ga0129317, IMG submission 94430) | Eastern black-and-white colobus group fecal microbial communities from Wisconsin, USA - Cm1105 metagenome | ecosystem: Host-associated > Mammals > Digestive system > Large intestine > Fecal | place...
AAATAATGCATCTTAATCCAGCCCATCAGAGTGTGAAATCCTGCGTCAGATATCTTTGCCGTGCGTCAGCACGCCTGCAGATATCTTCCTTGTCTTTCGCACTCTGCTGAACTGCCTTAAATGTATTATTTACGAGGATCGCTATAGAATATCATGCGCAGAAAGGCGGATTTATACAATGAAAAATATGACACCGGGTCGTATGGCACAGGCCTGCGGCGGTACTTATATCGGACGGATGGAGGATGTAGACCGTGAAGTGAGCTCCATTACAACAGACAGCCGCAGGGCAGAGCCGGGCGGCGTATTTGCGGCAATCAAAGGAGAACGTGCCGATGGCCATGATTTTATTTCGGGTGTATTCGAAAAGGGTGCGCTCTGTGTGATTTCAGAAAAACGTCTTCCGGAGGGCAGCGGGAATTATATTTTAGTGGAGCATACAATCCGTGCACTTGGTGCGATTGCTGCATATTATCTGGAACAGCTGAATATTCCGGTGGTAGGGATCACAGGCAGTGTCGGCAAGACGAGTACAAAGGAAATGATCGCAGCGGTGCTCTCGCAAAAGTACCGTACGCTGAAGACAGCAGGAAATTTCAATAACGATCTCGGGCTTCCACTGACAATTTTCCGGCTGAGGGAAGAGGATGAAATTGCGGTGCTGGAGATGGGGATCAGTCACTTTGGTGAGATGCATGAGCTGGCGAAGATCGCAAAGCCGGATACGTGTGTCATCACAAATATCGGACAGTGCCATTTGGAGTTCCTTGGTGACCGGGACGGTGTGCTGCGGGCAAAATCAGAAATTTTTGATTATTTAAAGCCGGACGGGCATATTATTTTAAATGGAGAAGATGATAAGCTGGAGAAACTGCAGGAGGTAAAGGGAATTCATCCTGTATTCTTCGGATTCGGAAAGGAAAATGCGGTATACGCGGATCATGTGGAAACAAAAGGGCTTTCAGGAATTGCATGCCGTATTCACACACCGGCGGGGAACTTTGAAGTGACAGTTCCGATTCCGGGCCTTCACATGGTGCTGAATGCGTTGGCAGGTACGGCGGTGGGACTGCAGTACGGCCTGACCTTGAAGGAGATCAAAAAAGGAATTGAAAGTCTGCAACCGGTGAGCGGAAGATTCCATATTGTTACAACAGAGCATTATACGATCATTGACGACTGCTATAACGCAAACCCGATGTCGATGAAGTCCTCACTGGGCGTACTCAAAGATGCACTCGGCAGAAAGATTGCTGTTCTTGGCGATATGGGTGAGCTTGGAATGCAGGAAAAGGAGCTTCACTATGAGGTCGGAACGTATGCGGCAGAGCTTGACATTGATCGCTTTCTGACCGTAGGACCACTGTGCAGAAATCTGGCAGACGGAATCCGGGCGCAGAATCCACAGGCAGATGTAAGATGGTATAAGGATCTTCTGGAACTTCTGGCAGATCTGGATAAGCAGGTTCAAAGCGGTGACACGGTGCTGGTTAAGGCGTCTCATTTCATGCATTTTGAGAAGGTCGTGGAAGCACTGTCGGAAAAATAATTGGAGAAAAAACATGTATTTAATAGCAGGACTTGGAAATCCGGGGCGGGAATATGAAAATACGCGGCACAATGCCGGTTTTGCATCGATCGACCGCCTGGCGGAAAAGCATCATATTTCGATTGACATGAAAAAATTTCAGGCGCTGTGCGGAACAGGATATATCGGGGGACAGAAGGTACTGCTCCTTAAGCCACAGACGTATATGAATTTAAGCGGAGAAAGTCTGCGCGCAGCGTGTGATTTTTTTAAGATCGACCCGGAACAGGAGCTGATTGTAATTTATGATGATATCAGTCTGGAGCCTGGCCAGCTGCGCATCCGGACAAAGGGAAGTGCAGGCGGCCACAACGGAATCAAGAGTATTATCGCACATCTTGGCACACAGATATTTCTCAGGGTGAAGGTCGGAGTCGGGGAAAAGCCGCAGGGCTGGGATCTGGCTGATTATGTGCTCGGGCATTTTTCGAAGGAGGAGCAGCAGGTGATGCAGGAATCTTTTGACCGGGCATCTGATGCGGCTGCAGCGCTTCTTACGGAGGAAGTGCAGCAGGTCATGAACGAGTACAACACCCACAAGGCGAAAGCGTGAACGTATGAAAGCATTGACATCTCCAATGCTGCAGCTGGAAGAATTTTCGGAAATTACACGTAAAATACGGAAAAACCGGGGCGTGATCCAGGTTACGGGCTGTATTGATCCGCAGAAGCCCCACTTTATCAGCTGCAGTTCACAGGGGTATTCCCACAGAGTTATTGTTACGTACAGTGATCTTCGGGCAAAGGAGCTGTATGAAAATTATCGCTTTTTTGACCGGGATGTCCTGTATTTTCCGGCAAAGGATCTGATTTTTTTCCAGGCAGATATTCACAGCAATCTTCTGGAGCAGCAGCGGATTGCGGTTTTGAAGGCGCTGGTGGAAGAAAAGGAGATGACCGTCATTACGACGATGTCAGCCTGTATGAATCATCTGGTTCCGTTTGAAAAATGGAAAAAGCGGATTTTGGAGATCGAGGTCGGAAGTGTACTTGATACAAACTGGCTGAAAAGTGAGCTGACAGAGCTTGGCTATGAGCGGACGGCGCAGACAGAGGGGCCGGGACAGTTTGCTGTTCGCGGCGGTATCATTGATATTTATCCGCTGACCGAGGAGAATCCGGTCCGTATCGAACTATGGGGCGATGAGGTTGATTCTATTCGCTGCTTTGATGCGGAGAGTCAGCGATCGATCGAAAATCAGGAGAAGGTACGGATCTATCCGGCGGCTGAGCTGACAGCGGATGCGAAGGAGCGAAAAAAAGCACTGGAACATCTTGCGTATGAAGCAAAAAAGGCAGAGGAGCTGTTTCGCAGGGAAGGAAAACCGGAGGAGGCCTCCAGAGTGAAAAATCTCCTGCAGGAGTATCAGGATCAGCTGGAGGAATTTGGAGAGCCGCTCTCGATGGAGGGGTGTATTGATTATTTTACCGGAGCAGCAGAAACGTTTCTGGATTATTTTGGAACAGAAAATACGCTGTTTTTTCTTGATGAGCCAAATCGGCTTCTGGAGAGCGGAAATGCGGTGGAACAGGAATTCCGGGAAAGTATGGAGCACCGGCTGGAAAAGGGATACGTGCTTCCGGGCATGACGAAGCTTTTATTTTCCTGCCAGGAAATTGCAGCCGCTTTTTCCGGGCGCAACAGTGTCGGGCTTTGCACACTGGAAAATGCCCGTGCACCCTGGAGCGTTTCCGGAAGATACAGCCTGACGGTACGGTCGGTCAATCCGTACAACAACAGCTTTGAGCTGCTGGTAAAGGATCTGCAGAGGTGGAAAAAGGAAGGATACCGCGTTGTGCTGCTGTCAGCCTCGCGCACACGCGGGCAGCGTCTGGCAAATGATCTGCTCCAGGAAGGACTGACAAGCTATTATACGGAGGATGAAGAGCGGGAAGTAGCCAGGGGCGAGATTTTCATCACACACGGCAGTGCAGCCAGAGGCTATGAGTATCCGCTGATTAAATTTGTTGTAATCGCAGAAAGTGATATTTTCGGACAGGAGCATAAAAAGAAAAAGAAGCGGAAGCGGTATGAGGGCAGCCGGATCGCAAGCTTTACAGAGCTTTCCGTCGGTGATTTTGTCGTCCATGAAAATCACGGACTCGGCGTCTATAAGGGAATTGAAAAGGTAGAGGTCGATAAGGTTACCAAGGATTATATGAAGATCGAGTACGCCGGAGGAAGCTGTCTTTATGTGCCGGCGACACAGCTTGATGTCATTCAGAAATACGCTGATTCCGATGCGTCAAAAACGCCGAAGCTTAATAAGCTCGGAACACAGGAATGGAATAAAACGAAGACACGGGTGCGCACGGCAGTCCGTGCGATTGCAGAGGATCTGGTGAAGCTGTACGCAGAACGCGAGAGAAAGGAAGGGTTTACGTACAGCGAGGATACTGTCTGGCAGCAGGAATTTGAGGAAATGTTCCCGTTTGATGAGACGGACGATCAGCTGACCGCGATTGAAGCAGTAAAGAAGGATATGCAGAGCCGGAAGATCATGGATCGTCTTGTCTGTGGTGATGTGGGATATGGAAAAACGGAGATTGCGATCCGGGCGGCGTTTAAAGCGGTTCAGGACGGCAAACAGGTGGCATACCTTGTTCCGACGACCATTCTGGCACAGCAGCATTACAATACCTTTGTACAGCGAATGAAGGATTTTCCGGTGCGTGTTGATCTGATGTGCCGTTTCAGGACACCGTCCGAGCAGAAAAAAACGATCACGGACCTGAAAAAAGGATTGGTTGATATCGTGATCGGCACGCACCGGCTGCTGTCAAAGGATGTGCAGTATAAAGATCTGGGATTGCTGATCATTGATGAGGAGCAGCGTTTTGGTGTTACGCATAAGGAAAAGATCAAGCAGCTGAAAACAGATGTGGATGTGCTTACTTTGACGGCGACGCCGATTCCGCGAACGCTTCATATGAGTCTTGTCGGAATCCGTGACATGAGTGTGCTGGAGGAAGCGCCGCAGGAGCGCGTGCCGATCCAGACGTACGTGATGGAGTACAATGAGGAGATGGTGCGTGAAGCGATCAGCAGGGAACTGGCGCGGGGCGGACAGGTCTATTACGTTTACAATCGTGTCAGCTCAATCGTGGAGATGGCAAATAAAATCGCAGAGCTGGTGCCGCAGGCGCAGGTAGCGTTTGCACACGGACAGATGAAAGAACATGAGCTGGAAAAGATCATGTTTGAATTTATCAATGGAGAGATAGATGTGCTTGTCACGACAACGATCATCGAGACAGGGCTGGATATTTCGAATGCAAACACGATGATCATCCATGATGCGGAAAATCTCGGTCTTTCCCAGCTTTACCAGCTGCGTGGACGTGTCGGCCGTTCGAACCGTACGTCATATGCCTTTTTGATGTACCGGCGCAACAAAATGCTCAGAGAAATTGCAGAAAAGAGGCTTTCGGCAATCAGGGAATTTACAGAGCTTGGAAGTGGATTTAAGATCGCGATGCGTGACCTGGAGCTGCGGGGAGCCGGAAATCTGCTTGGAAGCGAACAGCACGGTCATATGGAAGCAGTCGGATACGATCTGTACTGTAAGCTGCTCAATGAATCGGTTCGGGAGCTCCAGGGCGGTGCACCGGCTGCGGGAGATTTTGAAACGGAGCTTGATCTTGACATTGATGCATATATTCCGGAGCGCTATATCCGCAACGAAATGCAGAAGCTTGATATTTATAAGCGGATTTCCGGAATTCAGAATGAAGAAGAGTATGATGATATGCTTGAAGAACTGATGGATCGTTTCGGAGAACTGCCGCGTGCCGTACAGAATCTGCTGATTGTTGCAAGGCTGAAGGCGCAGGCACATAGCTGTTACGTCACAGAGCTGATGCAAAAAGGTGACGAGATCCGGATCACGCTGTACGAAAAGGCACAGATCGATCCGTCTGGAATCGATGCATTTGTAAAAAGCTATAAGGGCAGGCTGAAATTCAAGGTGGAAAAAAATCCATATTTTCTGTACGAACGGCCGAAACGGGGAGGCAAGGAAACGGATCAGGTACTGGACACTGTACGTATGCTGCTGGATGATCTGGAAAAAATCACAGGAAAAGCAAAGCACGGGAGCTGAAAATCACAGAAACTGCAAAAACGGAAGCAGAAGTATGAACGGTGTGTGAATTTCAGAGAAAGTGATTGCGGGATAAGGGAAAAAAGATTATAATGATACAATGATGTTTGGAGACTGTTCAGAAAAGACATTCGAAAAAGATTCCTGTCAGTTTTTCGAATTGTATTTGTTTTTGGACAGTGAAAAAAGGTACCAGGAGGACAATAAAATTATGCATAGCAGACTGAAAAAAGCAGTTGTATTTGGACTGAGTACATGCCTTATGCTCGGTTCACTTGCCGGCTGTTCCAAAAAAGAAGAAGCATTTGATCCGGCGGCAGCAGCTGTCACAGTAAACGGAGATGAGATTTCAGCAGGTCTTGTAAAATTTGCTGCTCATTATACGCAGGCACTGACGGAGGATCTTTACAAGCAGTATATGGGAGTCAGTGATCCGATGAGCCAGGATTTGTATGGAAATGGTTCAACGATGGGGGATATGATTAAGACACAGGCTGTTTCTGGTCTGGAAAACATGGTGCTTGCCGAGCAGAAGATGGACGAGTACAAGGTATCACTCAGCGATGAGGAAAAGGCATCGATCACAGAGGCGGCAACGAAATTCATGGATGCGAACGGTGAGGAAGTTCTGGAAAAAATGGGAGCAACACAGGAGATCGTAGAGCGTTACCTGACACTGCGCCTGATCCAGAATAAGATGGAGCCGGAAATGTCCGCTGATATAGATACCGAGGTGTCAGATGATGAGGCGGCACAGCGGAAGGTGCAGTATGCAATGTTCCGCGCAGAGACAGAGGCCGAGAGCGAGAGCGATACCGGTGCAGAGACAGAGGCTGAAAGCGAGAGCGATACCGGTACAGAGACAGAGGCCGAAAGCGATACTGACACAGAGACAGAAACCGGATCAGAACAGCTGGATGAGACGGAACAGGCAACACAGACAACTGAAGCTGAGACTGCAGCGCTCAATAGTGAAACGGATACAAAAACAAAGTCCGCAGCCGAGACAGAAAGTGAATTAGAAACAGCTTCGGAAGCCACAACAGAAGCCGCAACGGAGGCAGTTTCGGAGGCCGCAGCAGAAGCAGTTTCAGAAGCAGCAGAAGCCACAACAGAGGCAGTTACGGAAGCTGCAGCAGAAGCCACAACAGAGGCAGTGAGTGACGCGCAGGAGACCGAAACGGAGACAGAAACGGAAGATCCGGCGATGGCAGAAGCGAAAGAGAAAGCACGTATCAAGGCAGAGGAGCTGATTGCGAAGGTAAAAGCAGGAGAAGATTTTGAAACTGCAGCCGGAGAGGTTGATTCAGATGCCGCATGCTCAACCATGACATTTGGTTCCGACAGTACTTCCGTGGTAGAGGGACTGATCACTGCAACGGAAGGGCTGGACGATAATACGCTTGTGGAGACACCGATAGAGACAGATAGTGGCTATTACGTAGCGAAGGTGATTTCAAAGCTGGATCGTGAGGCAACTGATAAAAAGAAAGAAGAGATCGTTGAGCAGCGGAAATCCGATCGGATCAGCGAGCTGTACACAAGCTGGAGAGAGGATGGAGACATAACGGAGAATGAGGATATTCTGGCACAGATCGTATTCGACTTCTCCTTATCACAGGAAACTGAGGCATCAACAGAAGCAGCTACGGAGTCCGGAAGTGAAGCAGTACAAAGTGAAACCGAAACTGGTACTGAGGTTTCCACAGAGGCAGTTACGGAAGCAGCAACAGAAGCGGTGACCGAGGCAGCTACGGAAGCAGCAACAGAAGCGGTGACCGAGAAAGCTACAGAAGCAGCAACGGAAGGATCTACCGAGGCCATAACAGAGGCCGCGACCGAAACACCTGTCGAGGCGGCAACAGAAGCCATGACAAAAGAAGCTGCGAAGACGGCAGCAGAGGCAGTTACGGAAGCTGTAACAGAAGCAGTGACCGAGGCAGCAACAGAAGCTGAGACAAAATAAAAAAGGAATGTGGTATTCGCTGCAGGCTGACAGCAAAAGGTTTGCAGAGGGCTGCAGGATTCATCGATTGAATTGAGAAGAACAAGAAAAACACCGGAACAAGTCAGATACCGACTTTTCCGGTGCTTTTTTGTACGTTCTTGACCACTATTTGCAGATCATGAAGCATACGCCCGCTTTTATGCTCATATAGAGCAGGTTCCAGAGCCATTCGACCATCTTTGTGCAAGCACAGGGAGCTTCAGACCTTTTGCCCCTGGATCATAGTTTATCAGTAGCTGATGCGATTTATTGGTACAACTTATAAATACAATTTTTGCTTTTTTCAGAACAACAAAAAAATAGCTGCATTTTATCTTGACAAATAAGAATGATTTACCGTATAATATGCTTGCAGATTGGAAGAAAACAAAAGGATTATTCGACATACTGCATAAAATCAACGGGTATAAATTGTATGTTTTTTAAACTACAATGAATACAACTTATAAGTACAAGTAAAAACGGAGAAACCATGAGCAGAGCGGCCAAGTATCAGAAGATAACAGAATGGGTCTACAACAGAATAGCATCCGGTGAGCTTTCCGATGGAGATCGTCTGGAATCAGAAAACGAAATCCGCGAATTGTTTCAGGTCAGCCGTCAGACGGTACGCCATGCATTTGAAATTCTTGAAAAAGAAGGGACGATCGTGCGGGTACAGGGCAGTGGCACATACGTAAAGGAATCTGAAGAAAGCCGGGAGTATCCACCGCTTTCCCGTACCGTGACGATTATTACCACGTATGCGGATGACTACATTTTTCCGCGTATCCTGCAGGCGATGGTCCGTACACTTGGCAAGGGCGGTTACAGTTCAAGGATCATGTTTACAAACAATCAGGTGGAGACAGAGCGCAGTCTTCTGGAGGGGCTGCTTCAGTCGGGAAGCCGTGATCCGCTTATTGTGGAGCCTGTTATGAGTGCGCTTCCAAATCCCAATCTTTCCTGCTATAAAGAACTTAGAAAGGCCGGAATTCCGATTCTGTTTTTTCATAGCTACTATCCGGAGCTTGACATACCGCATGTCAGTATGGATGACGAGCAGGTGGGGAGGATGGCAACAGAACATCTGATCGCGCAGGGGCACACACGGATTGGCGGAATTTTCAAAGCAGATGATGGTCAGGGCAGACGTCGCTATGCCGGTTATCTTCAGGCAATGAGAAATGCGGGACTGAAGGTGGAGGGAAAGCGGATTTGCTGGATCGATACGCAGGAAATGAGAGAAGCCCTGCTGTTTAGCCAACGGATTCTGGAACGGATGAAGGACTGCAGCGCCTGTGTCTGCTATAACGATGAGCTGGCGCATCTTCTGACGACACGTGTACAGTCGGCCGGAATCTTGATTCCGCAGGAACTGTCATTGGTCAGTGTGGATAATTCTGAACTGGCGCGCCTGAATCAGATTCCGCTGACATCGGTGGCACATCCGCTTGAGGTACTTGGTGTAAAAGCAGCAGAGAATATGCTTGGGTTGATTGCAGATCCGGAATACGATGCGACCTTTGAGTTCGAAGGGGAGATCGAATGCCGGAAGTCTGTTGTTTCATACAATATCACGACACAAAAAGAAAAGGAGAGTAAGACATGAAAGCAGCAAAGAATTACAAATTCTGGTTCGCAACCGGTTCTCAGGATCTTTACGGAGATGAGTGCCTCAGAAAAGTAGCAGAGCATTCCAAAATCATTGTAGAGAAACTGAATGCATCAGGGGTACTTCCATATGAAGTCGTATGGAAACCGACTCTGATCACAAATGAAGTGATCCGCAAAACGTTCAACGAGGCAAATTCGGATGAAGAATGCGCAGGCGTTATCACCTGGATGCATACCTTCTCTCCGGCAAAATCCTGGATTCTTGGTCTGCAGGAGTACCGCAAACCGCTGCTTCATCTTCATACCCAGTTTAATGAAGAGATTCCGTATGATACGATCGATATGGATTTCATGAATGAGAATCAGTCCGCACACGGTGACCGTGAATATGGTCATATCGTAAGCCGCATGGGAATTGAGCGCAAGGTCATTGTCGGACACTGGAATGACCGTAAGGTGCAGGAGCGTATCGCGTCCTGGATGCGCACTGCAATCGGTATCATGGAGAGCAGCCATATCCGTGTAATGCGTATCGCTGACAACATGAGAAACGTTGCCGTTACAGAGGGCGATAAGGTAGAGGCACAGATTAAATTTGGCTGGGAAGTAGATGCATATCCGGTCAATGAGATCGCAGAGGCAGTTGCAGCTGTTGGTAAGGCGGATGTAGATACTCTGGTAGAGGAATATTATGATAAATATCAGATCCTGCTTGAGGGCAGAGATGAATCAGAGTTCCGTAAGCATGTAGCGGTACAGGCACAGATCGAGATCGGTTTCGAGCGCTTCCTTGAGGAGAAGAACTACCAGGCAATCGTTACACACTTCGGTGATCTCGGCGCACTGCAGCAGCTTCCGGGCCTTGCAATCCAGCGTCTGATGGAGAAGGGCTACGGCTTTGGCGGCGAGGGTGACTGGAAGACAGCAGCCATTGTTCGCCTGATGAAGATTATGACACAGAATGTTCCGAATGCAAAGGGTACTTCCTTCATGGAGGATTACACCTACAACCTCGTACCGGGTAAGGAAGGTGTTCTCGAGGCACATATGCTTGAGGTTTGCCCGACTATCGCAGACGGTCCGATCAGCATCAAGGTAAATCCGCTCTCCATGGGAAATCGTGAGGATCCGGCGCGTCTCGTATTTACTTCAAAAGAAGGAGCAGGAATTGCTACATCCCTGATCGATCTTGGCAACCGATTCCGTCTTATTATCAACGATGTAGACTGCAAGAAGCCTGAGAAGCCGATGCCGAAGCTTCCGGTAGCAACGGCATTCTGGACGCCGCAGCCGGATCTGGCAACAGGCGCAGAAGCATGGATCCTTGCAGGCGGCGCACACCACACTGCATTCTCCTATGACCTGACTGCAGAGCAGATGGGCGACTGGGCGGCAGCAATGGGCATTGAAGCTGTTTACATTGACAAGGATACAACGATCCGCAGCTTTAAGAATGAGCTGAAGTGGAATTCCGTATATTATAGATAAGAGTAACTATTCAGAACCAACCTCCAAAATGCAAGCATTTTACAGCTGTTTTATGAAATTTTGCTTGGCTCTGAACAGTTACAGACAAAAAGATAAAGAAAGATAAAGAAAGATAAAGAAAGATAAAGAATAAGACCAGCAGGTTTTGAACTTCCGAAAGGAAGAAGAGAGGCCGACTGGTCTTTTTTTAATAAAAAATTAAGTCTGCTTCGGTCTGCGCCCCTTGTAAACAGTCTGGAAAATGCGTATAATCGAAGAGATAACGCCGAAAAATGGATGCATATACTGCGATGCAGAATTTTGGCGGAGACGAAATGGGAGAGAAGCAAATGGGAGAAGAAAAGAAACAGGACAGTAAAAGCGAGGGGAAGAAAGTGCCGCAAGGCAGGCGGGCGGCAGAGGGGAGAAGCAGCATATACGGTTCCAAGGAAAGTGTACGGATGATGCAAAGATCTGCGCATCATCGGGAAAGAGCCGGGCAGACAGCAGAGAACAGGCAGACAGCAGAGAAGAAGCAGATAACAGAGAGCAAGCAGACAGCAGAGAAGAAGCAGATAATAGAAAAGGAGCAGATAGCAGAGAAGAAGCAGCTAGCAGAGAACAAACAGACAACAGAGAAGAAAAAGACAGAGCCGGAAAATAAAAAGGCAGAGGAAGCCAAAGAGCAGGGAACATCGCCCAAAAGACGTATGTCACTGGTAGAATCCGAACGGGAAAATACAGGAAAGCGGTATCAAAGAACGGTAAAGGATGCTGCAGGATCCAAAGAACCGAAAAAGGCAACAGAACGGAAGAATCCGCAAGCTTTGAAAAAACTGAAAAATCCGCAAACTCCGAAAGATCCGGTAAAACAGACAATGGATTTGCCCGGGGAAAAACAGACAGGCAGTCATACGATTTTGAAGAGATGCCTTCTGGGATTTGGCGGTGTGATTCTTGTGATTTATATTGCGGTGGCAGTCTATTTCAGTTCACATTTTTATGAGGATACAGAAATTTATGGAATTGACTGCAGTCAGAAAAGTATAGAGGAAGTAAAGTCGCTTGTTTCGGATAAGCTGGATGAGTACCGGCTAGAGATAAAGGAACGCGGCAGTGTGAGCGAATATCTTACGGCAGATCAGATCGATCTGAAATTTGTTGACAACAGCAGCATCGACCGTATGGCAAAAGCACAGAAATCTTATATCTGGCCGATCATGTTGATGATGGGGCGTGGAGATATGGCGGGCGTTGCCTTTTCTTATGACCAGAGGAAGGCATTGACGGCATTTAAGGATCTGGAGTGTATGAATCCGATTCACACCAAAATGCCGACCGACGCATACATTCAGGTGACAGAGAGTGGATATGAGATTGTAAAAGAGACAGAAGGAAATACTCTGAACCCGGAAACAACAGTGAAGGCACTGTATGAGGCATTGGACGGAGGAAAGTCCGTGCTTGATCTGGAAACGGAGGATTGTTATCTGAAGCCGGAGCTTTACAGTGATGATGAAGCACTGGTAGAAGAAGCAGAGGCAAAGGATAAGCTGGTGCAGGCTGATATCACATATGATTTTGGTGACCGCCAGGAGCGGGTAAATGCACCGGTGATTGCGCAGTGGATCACACAGACCTCAGATGGCAGCTACGTCATCGATGATGTAAAGGTAACGGATTACGTGGAATCACTTGCAGCAAAGTATGATACTTTTGGTCTGCCGCGGCAGTTTTATACTTCACTTGGCACGACGGTCACCTTGACGGATGGAGATTATGGCTGGTGTATGGATCAGGACGCGACAGTAGTGGATCTGCTCAATGCACTGGCTGCGGATTATCAGGGAACGATGGAGCCGCAGTATACGTATACGGCAATGAGCCGCAGTACAAATGATATCGGAGATACGTATGTGGAAATCTGCATTTCCCAACAGGTAATGTGGTGCTACAAGGACGGAGTATGTATTGTGTATACGCCGGTTGTGACAGGAAATCCAAATAAAGGGAATGCGACACCATCAAATGGTGTGTGGTCGATCGATGCAAAGATGCAGAATTATACGCTGGTCGGAGAAGGCTACCGTTCACCGGTGGATTTCTGGATGCCATTTAACGGAAACGTTGGAATTCATGATATGCAGACGAGAGCATATTTTGGAGGGACGATTTATCTGACAAACGGTTCGCATGGATGCGTCAATACACCGTATCAAAATGCAAAGATCATTTACGAGAATGTTTCAATCGGAACACCGGTGATCGTGTATGATTAAAAAAGAACGGATTTCAATGTAAAATTTCAGGACTTTGCATTGCTAAAGTGATGAATAACTGATATAATAGCCATAATTGATGCAAGTATCAAAAGTATAACTTGCATAGCAATGGAGCAATCCGGTTACATCATAATTTGCAAAAGAAAACGCCCTCCGCCAAAACTGCGGCTGGCAGAAAAGAGGAAATAAAATGAATCAGCTTGAGATATTACGAGAGAGCCTTGGACAGTGTGATGAAATCCTTCTGGATGCGCTTTTAATGCGCAACCGCGTAGTAGAAGATATCATGGTATACAAAGAGGAGAATGATATTCCGATCCTTCAGCCGGAACAGGAGGCAAAGCAGAGAGAATGGCTGAAAAAGCGGATGGAGGGAAAGCGCCATACCGAGGAAGTAGCGGCTGTATTTGAGGAGATTACAAGAAACAGCAAGCGGATCCAGGCGCGCAAGCTTTTCGATTACAATATCGTTCTGATCGGGTTTATGGGAGCAGGTAAATCAACGATCTCCGATTTTCTGCGTACCGTATTTGCGATGGAAGTCGTAGAGATGGATCAGATCATTGCAGAGAGACAGGGAATGTCAATCTCTGACATTTTTGAGACGTATGGCGAGGAATACTTCCGTGATCTGGAGACGAATCTTCTGATCGAGATGCAGTCTCGGACAAACGTGGTTATTTCCTGTGGCGGCGGTGTACCGATGCGCGAACGTAACGTGGTCGAGATGAAGAAAAATGGCCGTGTAGTACTTCTGACCGCGAAGCCGGAGACCATCTTAAATCGTGTCAAGGACAATCACGACCGCCCGCTGCTTGAGGGCAACAAGACGGTACCATATATTGCGGAGCTGATGGAGAAGCGCCGTGAGAAATATGAAGCAGCAGCCGATATTGTGATTGAGACAGATGGCAAGAACAAGCTGGAGATCTGTGAGGAGCTGGTACAGCGACTGCGTGCGGTGGATGCGGAATAAGAATGAGCGGTTGCTGCCGGGCAGAGACTGGAAAAGAAGGATACCAAGAACAATATCAGTTTCAGAATATGTAGAAAGAAAATAGAAAGAAAATAAAAAAGAGGTGCCTGCAAACAGAGCAAAATTTGTTTGCAGACGCTTTTTTTGTCAGGAGACTGCGGCAACCGTTGTCGGTGCAGAACCGGAGATTGCGCCATAAAACAGGCAGATGACGATCACGGCATATGTATGCCGATGCTAAAACATCCGAGAAAATAAGCAAATTCAGAACACAGAAAATCAGTTACAGGGAACTGTGCAGCAGTGTGAGCACGGAGTTCAGATCGCTGACACCAATCTGACCCGGTGCAGATGCCTTCTTTGCTGCACCGAAGGTCATAGAGGAACCGAATACTTCACCACACAGGCGGCTGATGACTCCGGTGCCGGCCATGGACATTGTGATGATCGGACGGTCTGCATAATCGGTAACCATTTCTTCCGTAGCGGCGAGCAGTGTGAGCACGTCTCGTTTATTCTGTGGCATTACAGCGATTTTCGGGATGTCAGCATCCATATCCTGCATTTTACGCAGACGGTAGATAATATCTGATTTTGCAGGTGTTTTGCTGAAATCGTGGTTGGAAGCGATGACTTTGACGCCTGCCGCGTGAGCATCGTCGATAATTTTGCGGACTACTGTGTCACCGGTGAAGATTTCGACATCGATCAGATCAGTATAGCCGCTTCTAGCAGCCTTCAGGTTCAGTTCTGCGTAAGCTTCCGGTGAGATGGCTTTCTCGCCGCCTTCCTTTGAGGTGCGGAAGGTCGTCAGCAATGGAGTATTGCCTAGCACCTCGCGCAGAGCTTTGAGCACGTCGATAACGTGTTCCACTTCGAAAGCGTGCTCAAACCAGTCCACGCGCCATTCAACAACGTGGATTGGAAGTGTATCGAAGGTTTTTGCTTCGGTGATGATCTCTTCCTTTGTGACACCGACGATCGGAACAATGATTTTTGGCGCTCCGGCACCGATTTCAAGGTTTCTTACTTTAACAGTATTCATGATAGAATGTTCCTTTCTTTTATTCTTCTATGACTATGACAGCTTTTTTCTTTGATTTTAATATGGAATAGTATTTTTTTCTATAGAAAAATGGTATTCGTTTTCATTGTCAGCAGTCGTATAGTCATTTTCTATGTCATAAAAAGCTTCCCGCGAGAATGCGCACTGCCGCGCATCAGGAAGCGGAATCTCTACAGATTCCCTGCGTTTTAGGTTGCGTTCTTAGAATGCTTCATGTATAATACAACTCATACACAAATCATTGCTTTAAAGAGGCAAAGGAACAGAGAGGATAAGCTTATGTCAAAACATATCACAGGTCATACAGGATTATTATGTTTACTTGGAAGTCCGGTTGCACACAGTATTTCTCCGGAAATGCACAATGAAGCATGCAATCAGCTGGGACTTGATTATACGTATCTTGCTTTTGATGTCCCGGAAGACAAAATGCCGCAGGCGGTGGAAGGACTTCGTACTATGGGGGCAAGAGGCTGGAATATCACAATGCCGGGTAAAAATATCATGTGCAAACTTGCTGATAAGGTTTCACCTGCCTCTGAAATTTCGGGTGCGTGCAATACGATTGTAAATGATAACGGTGTATTGACCGCGTACACGACGGATGGCGTTGGATTTATGAGAGCCGTAGCAGAAAACGGTGTGGATATCATTGGAAAAAAGATGACGCTGCTTGGTGCAGGCGGCGCGGCAACGGCAGTGCTGGTACAGGCGGCATTGGACGGTGTGGCAGAGATCAATGTATTTAATGTAAAAGATGCATTTTACGAAAGAGCAGAAGAGATCGTTGCAAAGCTTAATGAACGTACGGAGTGCAAGGTAACCTTGCATGATTTTTCAGATCCGGAAGTGCTGCGTGCTTCCATTGCAGATAACGCGATCCTTGTAAACGGTACATCGGTTGGCATGGCACCGAAAACAGAAAATACAATCATTACAGACACAACAATGTTCCATAAGGATCTGTTCGTATTCGATGTGATTTATAATCCGCAGGAAACACGCCTTCTGCGTGAGGCAAAGGAAGCGGGCTGCAAAACCGGAAACGGCATGTATATGCTTCTGTACCAGGGAGCGGCATCGTTTAAGCTCTGGACCGGAATGGATATGCCGGTGGAAATAATCAAGGAAAAATATTTTTCAAAAGGCTGATGGTTTATCTCGCAAAGAAGATTACTGTTTCTGGTAAGACGGATATTCGCAATTTGCTTAAAAAAAGAGGAGGGTTCCCCCGAAGCGGCCGGGACGGTCGCCAGGTGGGAGCCCTTAAATGACTTTACGAAAAAACATCACCGTGTTATAATGTGACCATTATCGTGAAGAATACAGAAAAAGCCGGATCTTTCTGAGTTATGAATTGGGTTTTTACGGGTGGAAGGCGGCGTTTTATGATGCGGTAAGGAAGTATGATAAGAAATCATGTCAGAACAGAATCAGAAAATGACAAAGGGGATACCATGAAAGATAAAAAGAAAAAGAAACAGAAATCAGAAGAAAAGCTGAAAAAGAAAAAGGCGGCATTACTGCCGGATGAAAAGGCAGAAAAAGAAGGAAAGAAAAAGAAAAAACAGAAGCAGCTTTCCGAAAATGAAGGGATGAAAAGTACAGATGACATTCAGACTTCATCTGAAATGGAAGCTGTGGCATCTGCTCCGGCACAAAAAGAAAAAGCATCCAAAAAAGCAGGGAAATCAGAACGGAAATATTCGGCTGATGCAGCAACGCAGGATGAGGCAGCCTTTATTTTCCGGGCGCTTGGTGATGAGACAAGGCTTCGAATCGTCGGAATGCTGGAAGAGCATGAGCTTTGCGCGGCAGATCTGCTGAAATCGGTAAGCATTGTACAGTCCACACTTTCTCATCATATGAAAATCCTGTGCGATTCCGGTGCAGTAAACTGCAGACGCGAGGGACGCTGGTCTTATTATTCGATCAATGTGGAAGTTATGGAAAAGGCAGCGGATTACCTGAAAAAATATAGAAAAGCGTGAGGTTGCAAAATGGGAAACATTCGGTACTGTCGGCAGTGCGGTCATGTACTGTCAGAAGAAAGCCGGTTCTGTGAGCAGTGCGGTGCAAGGGTAGAACGGGATGCGCCAACGCGTGGGCAGCAGGTGCCGCGAAGAGACAGAGGACTGCCCAAGGAAAGACAGAACGTGCAGAATCCGGCGGCGTCGGCGCGCGGGCAGCAGATGCCGAGAAGAGACGGAGGACTGCCTAGGGAAAGACAGAACGTGCAGAATCCGGCGGCGTCGGCGCGTGGACAGCAGATGCCGCGAAGAGACGGAAGCCTGACCAGGGAAAGACAGAACGTACAGGAACGGCGTACCCGCTATCAGCAGGAGCGGCTGCAGGACAGCTGGGAGGAATCGTGGAACCGGGAACTTCCAAAGGAGGACGAACACGGAATCACACTGGTTCAGTATCTTCTTCTGGGGCTTATCGCAGTGCTTATCGTGGCACTTGTGGCACTTGGACTGTTCTGGGTGAAAGGACGCAGTGGGGTACATAAAACGCAGAACAGTCAGAATACTTTGAGTGTTTCACAGACAGAAACGGCGAGCGCGGAGCAGGAAAAAGAAAGCGGAAATGGCAGTGTGATTACGATTCTTGACGGCGACGGACAGCCGCAGACAGGAAATCGTCTGACGGGTCAGGATGGTACATCAGAGAAAACAGTGGAGCCGCAAACCGAAAAAGCCACTGAAAAGGCAACGGAAAAACAGACCGAAAAAATAACCGAAAAGATAACCGAAGCAAATGTCGGTTTGCCGGAAGCACAAAACGGATCTTATATTCTGCCGGAGAGCTCAGAACGTCTGCTGACAGACAGTGATGTGGATGGGATGAGCTATGATCAGATGCAGATGGCGATCAATGAAATCTACGCAAGGCATGGAAGAAAATTTTCCTCACAGTCAGTGCAGAGCTATTTTGACGGACAGTCCTGGTATCAGGGCACAATAGAACCGGCTGATTTCAGCGAAAGCGTATTTAGTCAGACGGAAGGTCAGAATATTCAGTTTCTGTTAAAAAAGATGGGAATTGACAGTGATTAAACAACTGCCGGTTATGAAGCAAGGCGCAGATGTGCCTGCCGCAAAGGAATGTCAAGCACAAAAAGATTCCGAGAGTACATAGGATAGAAAGGGAGGAGTATACGATGTTACGTAGTGAAACGGATAGAAAAACAAGGGATGAAAGACTGGGACAGCTTGTAAAATACTGTATGATCTCCGGTGCGCTTGATTTGAATCTGTATCAGGAATACGATGTAAAACGAGGGCTGCGTGAGTCCGATGGTAAAGGCGTCCTCACTGGTCTGACAGAGATTTCGGATGTTGTGGCTTTTAAGACGGTACATGGGGAGAAGGTACCGTGTCCTGGTGAGTTGTATTACCAGGGGTACAACGTTATGGATCTGAAAAACGGGTTTGGAATGCGGAAATTTAATTATGAAGAGATCACCTATCTCCTTTTATTCGGTGCATTGCCAAATAAAACGCAGCTGCAGGAGTTTATCGAAATCCTCAGCCAGTACCGCGAGCTGCCGAATAAGTTTGTGCGTGACGTTATTATGAAGGCACCGAGTATGGAAATCATGAATGCACTGCAAAGGAGTGTGCTGACATTATATTCCTATGATGATAATGCGGATGATATCTCCATTCCGAATGTTCTGCGTCAGGCACTTTCCCTGATTGCAACGATGCCGCTGATTTCTGTTTATGCGTACCATGCTTATCAGCATTACCATAATGATCAGAGCCTTGTGATCCGTTACCCGGATCCGGAGCTTTCCACAGCTGAAAATATTCTGCGGATCCTGCGCAGTGATGGACAGTATACAGAGCTGGAGGCAAGGGTACTTGATATTGCACTGGTAATCCATGCAGAGCATGGCGGTGGAAATAACTCGACCTTTACAACGCATGTTGTTTCATCTACCGGTACGGATACGTATTCTGCAGTAGCTGCATCGCTTGGTTCCCTGAAGGGACCGAAGCACGGCGGTGCGAATCTGAAGGTAGAGAATATGTTCGCGGATATCAAGGAACATGTGCATAACTGGGAAAGCGAAGATGAGATTTGTGATTATCTTACGAGAATCATCAACAAAGAGGCATTTGACCGAAGTGGTCTGATTTATGGTATGGGACATGCTGTTTATACACTTTCCGACCCGCGTGCAGTCATTCTGAAGGAATATGCAAGAAGCCTTTCAGAGGAAAAAGGGCTGACCGATGAGTTTGCCTTCTATGCAAGAGTAGAGCGAATTGCTTCGGAGCTTCTGACGAGCCGGAAAAAGCTGCATAAGCCAATCTGTTGTAACGTCGACTTTTACAGTGGTTTCGTATATTCCATGCTTGGAATTCCGAAGCAGCTCTACACACCGATCTTTGCGATTTCCCGTATCGCAGGATGGTCTGCGCATCGGATCGAGGAGCTGGTAAATGAAGGAAAGATTATCCGTCCGGCTTACAAATACGTGGGACATCACGTTCCATATATTGCACTGGAAGATCGGAAATAATAACATGCATAAGCAATCGAATGATAGTAAGGTCAAAAGATGCCTTACGGATTGTTCCGTACTTCGTACTTCCACAATCCTGCCAGGTATTCGCATATCGTGAAGCTTGCGCTTTACTTTTATGCTCATATCGGGCCGGGTCACTGGAACCCTGACATCATAGAATAAAAAAGAGCAGTTCGCAGATGTGGACTGCTCTTTTTCTAAAACTTTTATAAAAGGGTTGCATCGAAAGAAGGGGGTTAGTAAAATAAAATCAGAAGACCGTAAGGTAAAGGAACGTGAGCGAGAATAAGAGGGTAAAGGAGCAGATGGGATGCAGGAAGCGTATGTAAAGCTGGAGCATGTAACAAAGGTTTATAAGATGGGCGAGGTTGAGATTCATGCGGTTGACGGCATTGATTTTGAGGTGAAAAGAGGAGAGTTTGTTGTTATTGTCGGCCCAAGCGGAGCCGGAAAGACAACCGTTTTGAATATACTTGGCGGAATGGATACGGCAAGCAGTGGCCATGTTTTTGTTGATGGAAAGGATATCTCAAAGTACAGTCAGAGAAAGCTGACGGGTTATCGCCGGGATGACATTGGCTTTGTATTTCAGTTCTATAATCTGATCCCGAATCTGACCGCACTGGAAAATGTGGAGCTGGCGCTCCAAATCTGTAAAAATCCGCTTGATTCCAAAAGCGTGTTAAGAGAAGTTGGTCTGGGAGAACGGATGGGAAATTTTCCGGCGCAGCTTTCGGGAGGCGAGCAGCAAAGAGTGTCTATTGCAAGAGCGCTCGCTAAAAATCCAAAGCTTCTTTTGTGTGATGAACCGACGGGTGCACTTGACTATCAGACAGGAAAAGCAATTTTAAAGCTTCTGCAGGATATGTGCCACAAGAAAGGGATGACCGTAATCGTGATTACTCACAATACAGCGATCACACCGATGGCAGACCGCGTGATCCATATCAAAAACGGACGGGTATCCGGAATGAACCTGAATCTGCAGCCGACACCGGTGGAGCAGATTGAATGGTAAGGAAGCAGCAGGATAAGACAAAGAAACAGAAATGGCAGGTAAGGGCAATTGAAAAAGAAAGCACTGAAAAAAGAATTTCGCGTTGAAGTTAAAAAAAGCCTGAATCGTTTTTTGTCGATTTTTTTTATCGTGGCAATGGGCGTATCGTTTTTTTCCGGCATTCAGGCGTCTGCGCCGGATATGCGTGCGACGGGAGATTATTATTTTGACAGCACAAAACTGATGGATATAAAGGTGCTTGGAACGCTCGGACTTTCGCAGGAGGATCTGGATGTGATCCGGGAAGTGGAAGGTGTCGGGGAGGCAGAGGGCGTTTTCATGGAGGACGTTTACTGCGGAACGGAAGTACAGCAGGTGCTGCATGTGGAATCCATTCCTGAAAATATGAACCTGCTGACTCCAATGGAAGGAAGCCTTCCGGCCAAAGCAGGAGAGTGTTTTATGGATGCGACCTATGCGGAGGCACATGACTATGCAGTGGGGGATACTCTGCAGGTGTCCGTTTCATCAGAAGAAGATACACAGCTGAAAAGGACTGCCTTTCGGATTGCAGGAATTGGTTACAGTCCGGGCTATATTGCATTTGAACGAGGCAGTACAACGCTTGGAAACGGTTCGGTTTCCGGATTTCTTTATGTTCTTCCGGACGATTTTGATTCGGAGGTTTACAGTACGATCTATATTCGTGCAGAAGGTGCACAGGATGAGATTGCTTATACCGACGGCTATGATACGCTTGTGGAGGAAGTTCAGAACCGGATTGAATCCCTGGAGGGGCTTCGCTGCGAGGCACGTTACGATGCGGTCATGAAAGAAGCAGGCGAAACGCTGGAAGATGCAAAGAAGCAGGTTGCGGACGGAAAAAAAGAACTTTCGGATGCAGAGAAGGAGCTGAAGGACGGAAAAAACGAAGCAGAGTCTGAGCTGTCTGAGGCAGAGTCAGAGCTGACCGAAGGAGAATCAGAGCTGGCAAAGGGAAGAGAGAAGCTGGAAGATTCAAAGAAGGAGCTTGCGAACGGAGAATCAGAGCTTGCAGACGGAGAAGCAGAAGTTGCTGAAAATGAACGAAAGCTTGCGGACGGAGAGGCAGAACTTGCCAGAGGAGAGCAAGAACTGCAAAGCGGTGAGAACAGCTATCGGGAAGGCCTTACGAAGTATGAAAGAGAATCCGAAGCGGCAGCCGAAAAGTTCAAAAAGGGCGAGGAGCAGATCCGCGAGGGTGAAAAGCAGCTGGAAGAAGGCTGGGCAGAGTATGAAAAACAAAGCAAGAAGCTGGAGGATGGAAAACGGCAGCTGGTTCAGGCAGAAAAACAGCTGGAAGAATCACAGAAAAAATATGAAGCCGGGGTTGGTCAGATCGCAGAAGCCAGAGCGCAGTATGAGGCCGGTATGGAGCAGCTTTTAAAGGGAGAGCAGCAGTACAAAGCCGGCATCAGTCAGCTGGAAGCAGCCAGGAAGGAGTATGAGGCAGGAGCAGCGCAGCTGGCTCAGGCAAAAAAAGAGTATGAATCCGGAGCAAAACAGCTTGCAGAGGCCAGAGCGCAGTACGAAGCTAGTGTCGCAGAGGTGAAGGAATCACGCGAGATGGTAAAAGCGGGAAGGAGCAAGATAGCGCAGGAAAAAGAAGCACTGTCTGTTCAGGAAGAAACGCTTGCAAGGGAGAGGCAGCAGTATGAAGCGGCAAATGCAGAACTGACAAAAGCAGAAGAAAGCTGGAATGCCGCAGATGCAGGGCTTGCTCCGCTTCGGGAGGCATATGCAGCGGCAGAAAATAAAGTACAGGAATTAAAAAATGCGTATGATGAATCCATGAACATGCTTGCTACTGCGCAGGAAGAGGCGAAGCAGAAGCAGGAAACGGCAGAAGCACTTGCACAGGCATATGCAGCTCAGCAGGCACAGGCAGATACTCTGCGTGAGCAGGAGAGGCAGGCCAGACAGGAGCAAGGCAGCTGTGAAGAAAAGGCGCAGGAGCTTTTGGCAGCAATAAATGGGAAGCAGGCTGAGTTTGAAGCGGCAAAGACGGAGCTTGCAGGAGCGCAGGAGGTTTATGAGCAGCTGCAGGCGGATGAGGAGGCATCAGAGGAGGAGCTGCAGAAGGCCTTGGAAGCGGTGGAGAGCTGTCAAAGCCAGGTGGATACATCAGCTGCAGCGCTTGCACAAATGGAGCAGGAATATGCGGCGCAGCTTCAGGCAGCAGAAAATGCGCGGGTGCGGGCAGAGGAGGCTGCTGCTGCAGCATCTGCAGCGGAAAATGAGCTGCCGCAGGCACAGGAGTCTGCCAAGGAAGCAGAGCGCAGTGCGGCCCAGGCACAGGAAACTGTCAGAGCGCAGTCTGAACGGATGGAAAGCGCAAAAGCGGAATATGAGACAGCAAATGCATCGCTTATCAGTCAAAAGCAGGAGCTGGATGTGCAGGAACAGGACCTGGCACAGCAAAAGCAGATACTTGAGGCCAATCGTCAGGAGCTGACCGAGAGTAAAAATGCGCTGGATGCGGCAGAGGCCGCGATTGCAGAAGGAAAAAGGACGCTGGATGAAAAAGAGCAGGAGCTGACAGCGAAGGAAAAAGAACTGGATGCGGCAGAGCAGCAGCTTTCCGGTGTCTGTAAGGAGCTGGAAGAACGTGAGGCCGAGCTCGCGGAAGGGAAGAAGGCACTGGATGCGAACGAGCAGAAACTAAAGCAGGCGAAGCAGACACTTGAACAAAAAGAAGCGGAGCTTCACGCTGCCGGTGAGCAGCTTGCGAAGACAAGAAGTCAGCTGGAAGCAGCAGATGCGCAGCTGAAGGAAAAAGAGGCTGAGCTGTCGAAAGCAAAGGAACAGCTGGAGGAAGGCTGGCGCCAGCTCGAACAGAGTAAAAAAGAGCTTGAAAAAGGAGCTGAGCAGCTGGCAGAGGCAAAGCAGCAGCTGGAAGAAAACGAAGAGAAGATAAAAGCAGCAAAGGAGGAACTTGCAAAAGGAAAGAAGCAGCTTGCGGACGCAAAAGCTCAGCTGAATGCTGCGAGAAAGCAGCTGGATAATGGCTGGGCTGAGCTGAATGCATCGAGAAGGCAGATAGCAGACGGAAGAAAACAGCTGGAGGATGCAAAAATACAGCTGGCAGAGGCAAGAGAAAAGCTGGAAGAGGGCAGGGCACAGATTGCCGAAGGTGAACGGGAGCTGGAAGAAAATGAACAGAAGCTGAAAGACGGATGGGAGGATTACGAGAAGGGAAAAAGAGAAGCACAGGAGAAAATTGAAGAGGGCGAGCAGAAGATTGCAGATGCAAAAAAGGATCTTGCGGATGCAGAGCAGGAAATTGCAGACGGTGAGAAGAAGCTTTCCGAGATCAAATATCCATCCTGGTACGTCTATGACAGAAGCGAATTGCCAGACAATACCGGTTTTGGAGAGAATGCAGAGCGCCTGACTAACATTGCCCGTGTATTCCCGCTGATTTTTTTTCTGGTGGCAGCACTGATCAGCCTTACTACAATGACACGTATGGTAGAGGAAGAGCGAACCCAGATCGGTACCATGAAGGCACTTGGCTACAGCAAAAAGGATATTGCAGGAAAATATCTGAAATATGCTTTTTTTGCTACAATAGGAGGCAGTATATTCGGCGTTCTGGCCGGTGAGAAAATTTTTCCGTGGGTAATTGTAAAGTCTTACGGAATTATGTATCAGTATCTTCCGAAAATCCTGATTCCGTATGACTGGAAATTCGGAGGAATTGCAGCGGGAGCAGCGCTTGTATGTACGATGACGGCAACGTGCTCGGCTTGTATTCATGAACTGCAGGCGGTTCCGGCACAGCTGATGAGGCCGCCGGCACCGAAAGAGGGACGCAGAGTCTTGCTGGAGTATGTACCATTTTTATGGAAAAGGCTGAGCTTTACCTGGAAATCAACGGTTCGAAATCTCATGCGCTACAAAAAACGTTTCCTGATGACAGTAATCGGTATCGGCGGATGTATGGGACTTTTGCTGGTCGGATTTGGATTGCGAGATTCCATTATGGACGTGGCGATTCTTCAGTTTGAGCAGCTGCAGCTATATGATGAGATCGTAATTCTCGATACGGATACACAAAAGAAAGCACAGGACGAAGTTCTGGAGACGGTGCAAGAAGCAGATGGCGTACAGGCAGAAAAGCAGTTCTATATGCAAAAGCTCCAGGCAAGGGGCAGCAAAGCTGCAAAGAAGGAATGGACGGTCTATCTGTATGTACCGGAGAATACCGGGGATCTGGATGAATTTTTCTGTTTCCGTGACAGGGTAAATCATGAGCAGACATACGCTCTGGGCGATGACGGGGCAATTATTACAGAAAAGCTTGCAAAAGAATTTGGTGTAGGTGCAGGAGATACGATTGTTCTGAAAACGGAAGAAAAAGATATTGCAATTCCAATTGCACAGGTTTGTGAGAATTACCTGTCGCATTATATTTATCTTACGCCGGCCCTGTATCAGTCTGTATTTAAGGAGGAGCCAAAGTACAACAGCATTTTTATAAGGACAGAAAATGGTCTGGAGGAAGCAGAGGCGCTCGGTGAGCAGTTGCTTAAGCATGAGGCGGTGCTTAATGTTACGTACACAAAATCACTGGAGGATCAGCTGGATCATATGCTCGGCGCACTCGATATCGTGATCATAGTGCTTATCGTGTCAGCGGGAATGCTTGCGTTTGTTGTTCTTTACAATCTGAACAACATTAATATCAATGAGCGGCGAAGAGAGCTGGCGACGATCAAGGTACTTGGCTTTTATGATGGTGAGGTAGCTGCCTATGTATATCGTGAGAACATTTTGCTCACGGTGATCGGAGCGATTGCCGGAATTTTTATCGGCAAATATCTGCATGCGTTTATTATCATAACAGTAGAGGTAGACGCATGTATGTTCGGACGAAGTATCAAGCCCATAAGTTATCTGTATGGCACTTTGTTTACGTTTGGATTTTCAATTCTGGTCAATCTGGTAATGTATTTTAAATTGAAAAAGATTGATATGGTTGAATCTCTGAAAAGTGTGGAGTAAGCAGACAAACGATTGCTTTTGAATGCTTATCTGCGTTCAAGTGCGCGGAGCATTAAGCGAGGGAATGTTTCTGCCGGCGGGGATTTCCTTTCGAAACCGTACAACTCATTTGAAATTCGTGAAGTTGTACAGTTCCAAGGGAAAAAACCCGCTTTTTTTCGTGTAGATTAGTGTAGAATTTCGAATATCTGTAAAAATTAACTGGACGAAAACTGTAAAAAAGTGTATGATAAAAAAAGCAGTATGCAGATTGTCGGATGGAGAAAATTCTTCCGGAAGGCAGTGAAAAGTAAGGAGGAAGCAGTTATGCTGGAAGAACTGAAAAAGCAGGTGTATGAAGCCAATATGGAGCTTCCGCGCCGTGGACTTGTCACTTATACATGGGGCAATGTCAGCGGGATTGACCGTGAAGCCGGACTGTTTGTAATCAAGCCAAGTGGTGTAGATTACGATCTTCTGACACCGGATGATATGGTAGTTATTGATATGGAAGGCAACCGTGTAGAAGGAAAGTACAATCCGTCTTCCGATACAGCAACTCATCTGGAACTTTACAAGGCATTTCCGGAACTTGGCGGTGTTGTACATACGCATTCTCCATGGGCAACATCCTGGGCACAGGCAGGAAGAGACATTCCGTGCTACGGAACAACACATGCTGACTACATGTATGGTCCGATCCCGTGTGCGAGAAATCTGACACCGGAAGAGATCAATGGAGAGTATGAGAAAAATACCGGTCTTGTCATTATCGAAACCTTCAAAAGCAGAAATATCAATCCGGTATACGTTCCGGCTGTACTGTGTACAAATCACGGACCGTTTACGTGGGGCAAAAATGCAGCAGATGCGGTGCATAATGCAGTTGTGCTGGAGGAAGTGGCAAAGATGGCGACTATGACCGAGCTGAATAATCCGAAGGTACAGCCGGCTCCGGACTGCATCAAGGAAAAGCACTTCATGAGAAAGCATGGACCAAACGCTTACTACGGACAGCCGGGCAAATAACGACTCCCGGTTATCCGAAAAAATTCAGGTCGGACATTTATAATTAACTTACCACTTATAAAAGTGGGAGTTTTCTCGACTGAAATAAAATAACAGATCAGGCTATCGGATGGATTGCAGAATCTGTCCGATCAGAATTCAGGCAGAAAGGAAAGGTAATATCCATTATGACGACATTGGAATTACAGAAAATGGCGAATGAAGTTCGCAAGGGCATTGTGACAGCAGTGCACAGTGCAAAAGCCGGTCACCCGGGCGGATCACTTTCCGCAGCAGATGTATTTACATATCTGTATTTTGAAGAGATGAACATTGATCCGAAGGACCCGAAGAATCCGGATAGAGATCGCTTCGTCCTCTCCAAAGGACATACTGCTCCGGGTTACTATTCTGCAATGGCACACAGAGGATATTTCCCGGTAGAGGATCTTGTGACTCTGCGTCATCTTGGCTCTCATCTGCAGGGACATCCTTGCATGCAGCACATTGCAGGTATTGACATGTCATCAGGATCTCTGGGACAGGGAATTTCCGCAGCAGTAGGAATGGCTCTTGCAGGTAAGATGGACAAAAAGGATTATCGCGTTTATACACTGCTTGGAGATGGTGAGATTCAGGAGGGGCAGGTATGGGAAGCTTCTATGTTCGCAGGACACAGAAAGCTGGACAACCTTGTAGTGATCGTTGACAACAATGGACTGCAGATCGACGGAAATATTGCTGATGTATGCTCCCCGTATCCGATTGATAAAAAATTTGAAGCATTCAATTTCCATGTGATCAACGTTGCGGACGGCAATGATATGGATCAGCTGCGTGCAGCATTCAAAGAGGCACGGGAGACAAAGGGTATGCCAACCGCGATTATTATGAAGACTGTAAAAGGCAAAGGTGTATCATATATGGAGAATCAGGCATCCTGGCATGGTACCGCTCCGAATGATGAGCAGTATGCAGTAGCTATGGCAGACTTAGAGAAAGTGGGGGAAGCATTATGTCAGAAGTAAAGAAGATTGCAACGAGAGAGAGCTACGGCAAGGCACTTGCAGAGCTTGGTGCAGAGCATGAGAATCTCGTCGTTCTGGATGCAGACCTCGCAGGCGCAACCAAGACCGGCATTTTCAAGAAAGCATTTCCGGACCGTCATATCGACTGTGGTATTGCGGAGAGCAATATGATGGGCATTGCAGCAGGACTTGCTACGACAGGTAAGGTACCGTTTGCAAGTACATTCGCAATGTTTGCTTCCGGAAGAGCATTTGAGCAGGTAAGAAATTCTATCGGATATCCACATCTGAATGTAAAGATCGGAGCAACTCATGCAGGTATTTCTGTTGGTGAGGACGGAGCTTCCCATCAGTGTAATGAGGATCTTGCCCTGATGCGTACGATTCCGGGGATGGTAGTGATCAATCCGTCTGATGATGTTGAGGCGAGAGCTGCCGTACGAGCTGCATATGAGTATGTAGGACCGGTTTATCTGCGCTTTGGACGTCTTGCAGTTCCGGTGATCAATGACAATCCGGATTACAAATTTGAGATCGGCAAGGGCGTTACCTTAAGAGAAGGTACCGATGTGACAATTATTGCGACCGGACTTTGCGTAAGCAGTGCACTGGAAGCAGCAGAAATGCTTGAAAAGGATGGTGTTTCTGCAAAGGTGATCAACATTCATACGATCAAACCGCTGGATGAGGAGCTTGTTGTAGCAGCAGCAAAGGCAACGGGCAAGGTTGTAACTGTAGAAGAGCATTCCATTATCGGAGGACTTGGCGGAGCAGTCTGCGAGGTACTTTCTGAGAAAGCACCGACTCCGGTACTGCGTATCGGCGTAAAGGACGTATTTGGAGAGTCCGGTCCGGCAGTTGCACTTCTGCATAAATACCAGCTGGATGGTGAAGGTGTTTACGCACAGATCAAAGAGTGGCTGTAAAAGAAAAGAGAACGGATCATAAGTGATTCGTGTAAGAAATGCCCCGGGCATGCAAGCAGGCATGTTCCCGGGGCATTTTTAAGTGTGTGCTTATTTATTGATAGACACGCGCAAGAGTAAAAATAAACTCAGTACCGGCACCTTCGGTACTGATTACATTGATATCCTGACTGTGAGCATAGAGAATTTCTTTTACGATGGAAAGGCCGAGACCGATCCCTTTTTTGTCTTTTCCACGAGAGGTGTCTGTCTTATAAAAACGATCCCAGATGCGGGCAAGATTTTCCTTGGAAATGCCGATTCCGAAATCCTTGACAGACACAAAAACGCTCTTTTTGCGAGTCGTTACTGTAATTAGAATTTCTTTTCCGGAAGAACTGAATTTAATTGCGTTGTCAAGCAGGTTGTAGAGGACCTGCTGAATTCTGCTCATGTCAGCGTGAACCAACAGTACTTCCCGATCAGAGGAAATCCGGACTGTCAGATTTTTCTTCTGGCAGGTCCCTTCAAAGGAATCCACCGTATGGTGAATGACCTCCATGATATCAAAATCCGTCATTTCCAGATAGATTGCGTTGTCATCAAAGGTATTGAGCAGAAGCAGACCCTCCGTCAGCTTGTTCAGGCGGTTTGTCTCATCCAGAACGATACCAAGGTAGCGATTCTGCATTTCCGGAGGAATCGTACCGTCAAGGATCGCTTCCAGATATCCTTTGATCGAGGTCAGAGGAGAACGGAAATCGTGCGAAATATTAGAGATAAATTTTCGCTGATATTCGGTGGAATTATCCGCAGCCTCGACAAGATATTTCAGACTGGCATTGAGGCGGCCCAGCTCATCGTCCTTATCATAGACGGTATGTGGAGGCCGCGTACCATGGGCTTTCCGGTCTTCCATGTAGCGGACAGCGGCCTTGGAGATCTGGTTCATTGGCCGATACAGTCGAAAATAAAAAATAGCGACCGGAAAGAGTGAGAGAATATAAATAATGACAATCAGAAGGTAGCAGATGTTTTGAAGCGCAATCGACTGGCTGCGCAGGTACTGCAGATATTCCGGGTTATCTGAAATCTGATACAGATAGTGATTCAGAAGGTGTGGAACGAGTCCCAGTGTCAGGAAAAAACTGACCAGAAGAAAGCCAAGATAGGAGAAAAGTACAGTATTCAAAAGCTTATGTTTCATAACGCCTCCTGCAGGTTTTACGATTTCAGTTCGAATTTATAGCCGATTCCCCAGACCGTTGAGATAGCCCAGCTTTCATGATCCTTGATTTTTTCGCGCAACCGCTTGATATGGACGTCAACGGTGCGTGTATCCCCAAGATATTCATATCCCCAGATATGATCGAGCAGCTGCTCTCTTGTAAAAACCTGATTTGGAGAGGAGGCAAGGAAATACAGCAGCTCCAGCTCTTTGGGAGGCATGTCTACGGTGTGATTCTTGTAAAGAACCGAGTAATTTGTAAGATTGATCACGAGATCCGGATATTCAACGTATTTACCGGATGGCTTTGGCGAAACAGCCGGGGACGGCTGGTAACGCCGCAGCACAGCCTTGACGCGTGCGACCAGTTCTTTGGAATCGAATGGTTTGATGATATAGTCGTCTGCGCCGAGCTCCAGTCCGAGTACCTTGTCAAAGACCTCGCCTTTGGCGGACAGCATGATGATCGGTACAGAGGACTGCTGACGGATTTCACGGCAGACCTGATAACCGTCAATGCCGGGAAGCATGAGATCAAGAAGGATCAGATTTGGTGAAAAAAGCCGGAACTGGCGCAAGGCTTCCTCTCCGTCATACACGATTTTTGTGTCATAGAATTCCTTGGTAAGATATAAAGAGATCAGTTCGGAAATATTTTCATCGTCATCGACGATCAGAATTTTCTGTCTGGCAGCCATAAAAGCCTCCTTTTAAAAATTATTTGTAACTGTTCAGAGCCAAGCAAAATTTCATAAAACAGGCATAAAATGCTCGCATTCTTAAGGCTGTTTTTGAAATTTTATTTGGCGGATACGCCATACCGACGAAATGCGCACCATTTTGGAGGTTGGTTCTGAACCATTACAATTATTTGAAGGTAACAATCGTTACACCGGTATCGCCTTCTCCATATTCGCCGAGGCGGTACGTATCCACATGCTTTTGGCGGCGCAGGAACTGATGAACCGCTTTACGCAGCGCGCCGGTGCCTTTGCCATGTACGATGCGCACCGGTGAGAGATGGGCGAGGTAGGCATCATCCAGATATTTATCCAGCTCCACAATTGCCTCATCCGTCGTCAGACCGAGCAGGTTCAGCTCGGAGCTGATCGAAGCAGATTTGGACATTTTGATTTTTCCGGAGCCGGTTCCCTTTGTGGCCGGTGATTTTTTGGATGCGTAAGCCGGAAGCTCATCATCCAGCTTTTCCAGATCGCGCAGATTGACCTGAGAGCGCAGAATGCCCATCTGGACAAAGAGATTTCCTTTTGCATCGGGAAGCGTGCTCACCGTTCCGCGCAGATTCATGCTCAGTACCTTTACACTGTCACCAAGGCGCAGATCCTTGGCAGAAAGTGTTTTTTTCGGTTTGTTGTCTGTTTTCATGGAATTGTCCTTCTGAAGAGAAGACATTTTTTCACGCAGTCTGGTACGCTCTTTTTCCATCTCCTTCGCAGCGCCGGAGGCGTTGCCGAGCTTATTGTATTTACGGATTGATTCGTCGGCATATTCCTTTGCTTCTCGCAGGATTGCCTGTGCCTCCTCACGTGCCTTTCGAAGAATCTCATCGCGGCTGGATTCCAGTCGGTCTTCTTTGCGGGAAAGCCGCTTTTTCAGTTCCTCTGCTTCCTCGCGGTATCGGTTGGTTTCTTCACGCTCGCGTTCGATCTGAACACGGCTCTGCTCCAGATCGGAGATGACATCTTCAAAGCTTTCATCCTCTTTTGAGAGATACGTTTTTGCTTCCTCAATCACATAATCCGGAAGGCCGATCTTTTCGGAAATAGCAAAAGCGTTACTTTTGCCCGGAATACCGATCAGAAGGCGATACGTTGGACGGAGTGTTTCCACACTAAATTCACAGCAGCCGTTTTCCACACCTGGAGTGGAAAGAGCAAAGACCTTCAGTTCACTGTAATGCGTTGTTGCGATTGTGCGGATGTTCTGTCTGTGCAGATTGGAGAGAATAGCCATGGCCAGTGCAGCACCTTCCGTCGGGTCGGTGCCGGCACCGAGCTCGTCGAACAGGACAAGAGAATGCTCGTCTGCCTGTTCCCAGAAAGACACGATATTGGTCATATGTGAAGAAAAGGTACTGAGGCTCTGCTCAATGCTCTGTTCATCGCCAATATCGGCATATACTTCGTTGAAAACGGAAAGCTCCGAATGATCAGATGCCGGAATATGAAGTCCGCTTTGACCGAGCAGGGTAAATAGTCCGACTGTTTTCAGGGAAACCGTTTTACCACCTGTATTCGGACCGGAGATAACAAGCATTGTAAAATCCTCTCCGATACGGATATCAACTGGAACTACTTTTTTTGGATCGATCAGCGGATGACGTCCTTTCTTGATGCGGATGCGTCCATCTTCATTAAAGTCCGGTTCGGAACCGCGATAGAATAAAGAAAGCTGGGCACGCGCAAAAATAAAGTCCAGCTCTGTCAGCAGAAGAATATTGTCATTTAAGGCATCTGTCTGTTCTGCAACGAGAGAGCTTAACGTGGAGAGCACAATTTCAATTTCCTTTTCTTCCTTGATCTCAAGCTCGCGCAGGTCATTGTTCAGCTTGACAACAGACATCGGCTCGATGAAAAGGGTGGAACCGGTGGAGGACTGATCGTGGATCATGCCGGGTACCTGTCCGCGGTATTCTGCCTTTACAGGAAGACAGAAACGTCCGTTTCGCTGTGTGACAACGGCATCCTGCAAATAGGATCTTGCGGAGCCGTTGACCAGGGAGTTCAGCTGTACACGAATGCGGTCATTTGTCTGATGAATCTGACGTCTCACCTGGCGAAGTCCCGGGCTTGCATCATCGGCGATTTCATCTTCCGAAAGAATACAGCGGGAAATTTCGGCTGCAAGCGGCGAAAGCGGCTGCAGACCGGAAAACATTGTTTCAAGGGAATCCTCCGGTGTATTTTCCGCCTCCGGTTTTGCACTTCTGGCCCATGATTTGACACGCAGTGTGGTCTCAAGAAGACGGCAGACACGCAGCAGTTCCTCAATATTTAAAGAGCTGCCGATTTCCAGACGACGCAGAGAGCCGCGGATATCAGTCAGGCCGGAAAAGGAAATGTTTCCTTTTCGCAAAAGGCGGCTGACAGCATCGCTTGTTTCCGTCTGCATCCGTCGGATCGTAGGAAGATCCGAAGACGGTGTGAGTTCGCGGCAGAGCTGTTTGCCAGGCTGTGATGCCGCGTAATCCGTCAGTTTCTGTATGATTTTCGGGTATTCCAATACCTTTAAAGCTTTTTCGTTCATGTATTACCTCATTAATAAGATGATGTTAGATCAAAAGATGTCTTATTGTGCAACTAATGTACATTGTACAGCAAAAAACAGGATTTGAAAACAAAATCTTGGAAAAGAAGCCGGAACGGGAATAGAACAACAGAAATTTACCAATTGTTTCAAAACAGGGTATTGAGATTTAAAAATATATCCAGTATACTGAAGCTAGTCAAGAATGAATTGTTCTAGAGCGTGTCTGGAAAATCATTTCTGCAATCTGCAAGCCCCACTTTGCGGTATATTTTGTCCTCATTCGGTTGACGTAGCCCGTTACGCCGCTCTCATTTGGATAAAATCTCCCACAAACTGGGACTCGCAGTTCACGAAAAGCCTTTTTCAGACACGCTCTGAGCAGTAACTGTAGCTGGAAAGCATCAGAAGGATAGCGTATGTATAACGAAGAAGATATCAAACAGCTGTGTACACAGGATGTAACTTATTTAAGAGCCCAGAAAATACTGGTGGAGGGAAAGGTTTCCAGGGTCCGGACGGAGGAGAGTGAGGACGGAGCGGAAGCCTTTTATATTGAAGCAAATGTAGAAGGAAGCAGAGGAGAAAATTACTACGTATGGATTCGATTTAATGAGGAAGAAGAGCAGATTGAAGATTATGAATGTGAATGTGAGGCGTACCGTAATTATGACGGGATGTGCAAGCATTGCGGAGCAGTAGCACTGAAGTATCTGCATCAGGTACGGGCAAATGAGCGGATGAGCAGTTATCGCAGAAGCGTACAGCAGGCAGCAGTGGTGCGCTCAGATCAGCCAATTCTTGATCTGGTGCGGGAGTATGATATGCGCCGCAGACAAAAAGAGCAGACAGCGGGCGGAAATATCGAGCTGGAAGCGACTCTGCATGAAAACGGCTGGAATTATTATTATGGAAGAAAAAGCTACACCTTAACATTTACGATCGGACCGTCGGATGGGAAAAAGTATGTACTGAAAAATCTGGAGTCGTTCTGTGAAGCAGTGGATGCGGAAAAAGAGGTTGCCTATGGAAAAAAACTGGCGTTTGTCCATTGCAAAAGTATTTTTACACAGCAGGGCTGGGAATACGTGAAACTGATTCGTACGGCGATCGGGATGCGTACGACATACAGTGATACCTTAAACAAAGAGCTTTTGCTGAATACGGTGACGATGGAACGTTTTCTGACATTGAATCTTGGCTGTGAAATTGCTTACTCCGGAAGTGGGTATCGGTATGATACGTTAAAAATCAAAGATAAGAATCCCCCGATCCGGATTTCACTTAAGGAACTGGAAAACGTCTTTCGCCTTGGAATTCCGCCGCTTACGCTATGGAAGGGAAATGAGCATCTGTTTGTGCGTATGGGACAGAGCGTGTATCGCTGCAGTGAAGAGTACCGTTCCAAAATGGAAAAGATTCTGGAGCTTGCAGAAGAAAACAAAGAAGTGGTGTATCGTGTGGCAAAAAATGATATGATGTCCTTTTGCAGTGCAGTGATACCGGGACTTGAGGAGATGGGAAGCCTTGATAAGGGAACACTTTCTCTGGAGGCTTACCGGCCGCCCAAAGCAGAAATTTCTTATTTTCTCGATGAAGAAAACGGAAGGATGACAGCGAAGGCACAGTGCCGCTACGGGGAAAGAGAAATTTTACTTACTGACCGGACTGCGTTTGAAGCAGACGGGGCATTTCGGGATCGGCTTACAGAACGCCGGGCGCTTAGTGTGCTTCGGAGCTATTATCCGAATGAGGAAGCGTCAGAATACTGTTTTGATTCGTCAGATGATGCAAAAATGTATCAGCTGATGGATACAGGGATCCGGCAGCTGGAAGAAGAAGGAAAGGTCTATGCGACAGATCGCGTGCGTGCGCACAAAATCGTGCAGGCACCGAAGGCACAGATCGGAGTCCATGTGAAAAGCACGCTTTTAGAGCTGGATATTTCTTCAGAAACGTTTACACAAGAAGAACTTGCAGAGATTCTTGGCGCCTATCAGAAAAAGAAGACGTATTACCGGTTGAAAAGCGGAGAACTGATGAATTTGCAGGATTCCTCATTTTCGTCTCTTGCTGATCTGCTTGCCGGTTTGGAGCTTTCGGAGAAAAAGCTGTTGGGCGAGCGTATAGAGGTGCCGCTTTACAATATCTGCTATGTGGACAGTGCGCTGAAAAATCAAAGCGGAGAGCTGGACGTGGATCGCAGCGAGCAGTACCGTGCAGTGATACGGGAAATGAAAAATGTGGAGGACAGCGAATACCGGCTGCCGAGGCAGCTTTCAAAAACGCTGCGTGAATATCAAAAAACAGGATATCGCTGGCTTCGAACGCTGGAGCATCTGCAGTTTGGAGGCATACTGGCAGATGATATGGGACTTGGAAAAACACTGCAGACAATCGCAGCGCTTCTGGCAAGACATCAGGAGGAAGACAGTACACGGCCTGATCTGATTGTCTGCCCGGCTTCGCTGCTGTATAACTGGAAAAAAGAATTCGAGCGGTTTGCACCGGAGCTTTCGGTTCGTCTCGTGACCGGAACAGCGACACAGCGCGAAGCGATTTTACAGGAGCAAAAGGAAGCGGGGGCGCAGATACTGATCACCTCTTACGATATGTTGAAACGGGACATCACACTTTACAGGGAGCTGGAATTTGATACAGAGGTGATCGATGAAGCGCAGAATATTAAAAATCAAGGAACGATAGCAGCCAAAGCAGTGAAAAAGATTCATGCTGCGGTACGCTTTGCACTGACTGGTACACCAATCGAGAATCGCCTGGGAGAGCTGTGGAGCATTTTTGATTATCTGATGCCCGGATATCTGGGAAGCTATGAAAAGTTTCGGAAAAACTATGAAAAGCCGATTGCACTGAAAGCAAATGAAGTGGCAGCGCAGCGTCTGAAACGAAAGGTTTCTCCATTTATACTTCGGCGTCTTAAGCAGGATGTTTTAAAAGAGCTGCCGGAAAAGGTGGAGCAGGTGATTTATACAAAGCTGGAAGGAGAGCAGGAGCAGCTTTACCGTGCTCATGTACAGCAGCTTCGGGAGAGTCTGCAGGAAAAAAGTGAAGAGGAAGTACAAAAGGGAAAGCTGCAGATTTTAGCACAGCTGACAAGGCTGCGGCAGATCTGCTGCGCTCCGTCGCTTTTGTACAGTGACTATCAGGAAAAATCATGTAAGATCGATGCATGTATGGAGCTGATCAAAGAGGCGGTGGACGGAAAACATAAGGTGCTTCTCTTCTCACAGTTTACAAGTATTTTTCCGATTCTGAAGAAAAAGCTGGAAGCATATGAAATACCATGCTATGAGCTGACCGGAAGTACTTCAAAAGAGGAGCGGCAGCGCCTGATGGAAGCCTTCAACCAAGATGAGGTTCCGGTTTTTCTGATTTCATTAAAAGCAGGCGGGACCGGGCTTAACCTGACTGCGGCAAGCATCGTGATCCATTTTGATCCATGGTGGAATATCGCTGCGCAGAATCAGGCAACGGATCGTGCACACCGGATCGGACAGAAGAACCAGGTGGTTGTTTTTCGCCTTATTGCAAAGGATACTATAGAAGAAAAAATTCTTCTTCTGCAGGAAAAAAAGCAGGAGCTGGCAGGGCAGATTCTGGAAGGAGAGGCCGTTTCCGCTGCGGCAATGACAAGAGAGGAACTGCTGGAAATTCTGACGGATGAGTAATACATTATCGTTTTATCGCAGCAAAAATCAAAAAAGGCCTGCTGCGCCGGAAAACCAAGTTGCGGATATCACAAAAATCTTCTATAATAGCACCTGGCTGTAAAAATCAGTTGAACATAATAAATATCTGTAAATATCTCTGTATTTCATGTATGTGGAGCATAAAAGACAGAACAGACTTATAGCAAAACGATAAAAGACTGCATCCAATCCGGCTCGCAGTATTTCATGGTTTTGCTATAGAAAGATGCAGGATTGTGGGAGTGCGAAGTACGGAACAATCCGTAAGACATCTTTTGACCTTAATATAGAAATAAACAGAAAGGGAAAAGAAAATGAAATATATTGAAGCATTCCGTGAGGGAGACAAAATCAGCGAGGTTTATCTTTGCAAATACAGACAGTCAGCGACTGCAAAAAATGGAAAAATGTATGAAAATGTTGTACTTCAGGATAAAACAGGTACGATCGATGCAAAAATCTGGGATCCGAATTCCTCGGGAATCGGTGAATTTGATGCAATGGATTACGTATTTATCACCGGAGATGTGACAAACTTTCAGGGAACACTGCAGATGAGCATTAAGCGGGCGCGAAAAGCAGATGAGAGCGAGTATGTGGCAGCAGATTATCTTCCGGTCAGTGAGCGCGATCTCGAAGAGATGTACGGAGAGCTGATGAATCTGATGAATCAGGTGGAAAATCCGTACCTGCAGAAGCTGATTTCAATGTACTTTGTTGAAAACGATGCATTTATTGATGCATTTAAACATCATTCTGCAGCAAAAACCGTGCATCACAGCTTCGTGGGCGGACTTCTGGAGCATACACTCGGCGTTGTAAAGCTGTGCAATTACTATGCAAAAGAGTATCCATATCTGAAAAAAGATCTGCTTCTGACGGCAGCTCTTTTTCATGACGTAGGAAAGCTGAAGGAAATCTCAAACTTCCCGGAAAACGATTATACCGATGACGGACAGCTGCTGGGCCATATTGTGATGGGCTGTGAGCTGGTTGGCTTTGGCTGCCGTCATATTAAAAATTTCCCCAAAAAGCTGATGAGCGAGCTTCAGCACTGTATTCTTGCTCATCATGGCGAGCTGGAATACGGTTCCCCCAAGAAGCCTGCTCTTGCAGAGGCAATGGCACTTAATTATGCGGACAATACCGATGCAAAGCTGGAAACTATGAAGGAAATCTTAAAAGGAGCCGGGGATTCGAAGGACTGGCTTGGATACAACCGGTTGTTTGAATCGAATCTGAGAAGAAGTTCAGATCTGTAAGAGAACCGCAGAGGCGCAATCAGAATATTCAGAAGAAACAGGACAGGGGAAGACAGAATGCAGAAAGACGATCGGATCGAAGTGATAATCGAAGACCTTAGCAGTGAGGGCCTTGGGGTAGGACATTGCGATGGCATGGCATTTTTTATCAAGGATACCGTAATCGGAGATAAAGTAGAAGCCAAAATTATGAAAATGAAGAAGACGTACGGCTATGCCAGAATGACAAGGCTGCTGATGCCGAGCAAAGATCGGGTGGAAGCGCGCTGCGCTGTTGCACGTCAGTGCGGCGGCTGTCAGATCCAGTCCATGAGTTATCCGGCGCAGCTGCAGTTCAAGGAAAACAAGGTACGCAATAATCTGGTACGTATCGGAAAGTTTGAAAACCCGCCAATGGAGCCGATCATCGGTATGCAGGAGCCGTTCCGTTACCGCAACAAGGCACAGTTTCCGATTGGACTTGCAAAGGACGGACGCAGAATTGCTGGATTTTATGCCGGCCGTACACATGCGATTATTGAATGTGAGGACTGTCTGCTCGGTGCAGAGGTAAATCAGGAAATCTTAAAATGCGTATGCTCTCATATGGAACGGTTTGATATCAGTCCATACGATGAGCGGACCGGAAAAGGACTGCTTCGTCACGTGATGACACGGATCGGCCATTCAACCGGAGAAATTATGGTTTGTCTGATCGTAAACGGGACAAAGCTTCCGGGAGAAGAAACACTTGTTGATGCATTGACTGCGGTTTCCGGCATGACCAGCATCACGTTAAATACAAATACAGAAAGAACAAATGTCATCATGGGCCGAAAACAGCGATTGCTCTGGGGAAGACCGTATATTGAAGACACGATAGGAGCTGTTCGTTTTCAGATTTCCCCGCTTTCCTTTTTTCAGGTGAATCCTGTCCAGACAGAAAAACTGTATGGAAAAGCGCTGGAGTATGCCGGCCTGACCGGAGAAGAGACCGTATGGGATCTCTACTGCGGTATCGGTACGATCTCACTTTTCCTCGCACAGCGTGCAAAGAAGGTCTGCGGAGTCGAAATTGTTCCCGCCGCAATTGAGGATGCGAAAAAAAATGCCGCTTTAAATGGTTTCACAAATGCCGAATTTTTTGTTGGAAAGGCAGAGGAAGTCCTTCCGGAAAAATACAGAACTGAGGGAATCACAGCAGATGTAATCGTCGTAGACCCGCCACGCAAGGGCTGTGAAGAGAGCGTCCTTTCCACCATGGTTCAGATGCAGCCCGGTCGTATCGTGTACGTCAGCTGTGACAGTGCAACGCTGGCCAGAGATCTGAAGTATCTATGTGAGAATGGCTACACGCTGGAGAAATGCTGTCCGGTTGATATGTTTGGAAACTCGGTGCATGTGGAGACTGTGGTAGGACTACAAAGGAAAGATACCTAGAAATCCTTGAATTTACGCACTTTGTAGAGTTTTTCAGTTTCAACAAAATCGGTGAAAATCACAAGGAAAAGCTGCTTGTGCAGGAAGTTACCGTTGTGGTTGCCTTAGACCTCGATACGGGGAACACAAAAAATCCTGAATATGAAAGTGAATAGTGGACTATCAGATATTTGATAGATTATAGGGATACTTGTTAAAAGCGGGTGTCCCTATTTTTTATAGGGCATTCCAGAAATGGGGTGTCTTTTTTATTAAAATTTAGGAGGAAAATAAAAAATGACAAACACAGCGTTAGGAGCAGAGAATAGCAATTCTCGCATAATTACTTTCAAGAGCAAGGAACACGAAAAATTTTATATGGAATATCTGGAAAAATGCAGATATCAGGATGTCTACCATCAGGCTCTGGTTTATTGCCTGGGTATCGACAGAGACACAAGAGAAAATGTGAATAAAATCTATAATTTTAAAACTGGATGTGTAAAAACGGAATCCCTGCAGGAAGGATGGCAGACCAGTGGAAGTTTACGAATCGTCCGTATGGCATTTAATCTTTACTGCAATGGGACACCAAGTGTCGGAGATTATGAGGCAGAGGAAGATCAGTTAAAAGAGTGTCAGTATTATACCGTAGAAGATCTGTTTTGCTGCGGATATGCCCGGTATTTTTGGGAAGCCATTAAAATCCGTTATCCAGAGTATTGTTTTTACAAAGACTGGGAGGATATGTATGCTGAAAATTAGATTACAGGGTACTTTAAAGGATATTCAATGGTTCCGTCGTATTTTGGAAAAGCATAAAGAATTGGATGTTCTGGAAGTATCGGATGCTTATGCGAACAAAGGAACAAGCAAATATTTTCGTGTTTATGTTGAAGTAGAAGAAAAAGAGTAAATCGGAGGAAAGTATATGTGTAAAGTAATTGCTATTGCAAATCAGAAAGGCGGAGTAGCCAAAACAACGACAACAATCAATCTGGGAGCCGGACTGGTGAAGTCAGGGAAAAAAGTAGTCCTGGTAGATGCTGATCCACAGGGGCACTTGACAATGGGATTGGGATTCCCTAAAAATCTCAAGGTAACATTAAAGAGCATGATGGAAAATATCATCATGGGACTGGAATTTGATCCAAAAGAAGCAATTCTTCACCATGAAGAAGGGGTTGACCTGATTCCGTCCAATAAATTGCTTGCTGGAATGGATATGTCCTTATTTACAGTAGAGGACAGAGAAAAGGTGCTGAAAGAGTATCTGGAACTGCTGAAGGACGAGTATGATTATATTCTGATTGACTGTATGCCATCCCTGGGAATGCTGACCATCAATGCTCTGAGTGCAGCGAACAGTGTTCTGATTCCAGTGCAGCCACAATATTATGCGGCAGATGGACTCATGGAATTACTGAAAGTAGTTAAGGGAATCCATCAGAGGTTCAATCCAGATTTACAGATAGAAGGCATTTTATTCACAATGGATAATTGCCGTTACAATAATGCAAAGAGAAACAAACAGGCGATCAAAACTACATATGGAGATGACATTAAGATTTTTGAGCAGACGATTCCGAGAACAGAAAGCCTTGCAGAAACAGCATCGGAGGGTGTAAGTATCTTTGCCTATGATGGAAAAAGCAAGGGGGCAGACAGCTATCTGGAATTGGTTCAGGAGGTGTTGAAACATGCGTAGACCGAAAAAAGATATTCAGCTTACCTCTTATGATGAATTACTGGGATTAGAGGAAACACCGGAAAAAAGTATGAACCAGGTTGTGGAAATAGATCTGGAAAAGCTCTATCCCTTTAAAAATCATCCGTTTCATGTAAATGATGATGAAAAAATGGCTGAAACCGTAGAGAGTATTAAAACATACGGTGTTTTGACTCCTGCACTGGTAAGACCTCGAGCCGAGGGTGGATACGAGATGATTTCCGGACACAGAAGAAAAAGAGGCTGTGAACTGTGCGGAAAGACGACCATGCCGGCTCTTGTACGAAATTATACGGATGATGAAGCAGTCATTATTATGGTTGATTCCAATATTCAGCGTGAAAATCTACTGCCAAGTGAAAAAGCCCATGCTTATAAGATGAAATATGATGCAATGAAGCATCAGGGAAGCAAAGGTGAAAAATATACAGCAGATATGGTTGGGGAAGCTGCCGGGGACAGTGGAAGAACTGTACAGAGATATATCCGTCTGGCGGCATTATCTGATGCTCTGCTGGAATATGTGGACAATAATAAAATTCCTATGATTGTGGGAGAAAAGCTGTCTTATCTGAAGCCAGAGGAACAGGAGTGGCTTCTGGAAGTGATTACCAACAGCAGCATTTTTCCGACAAAACAACAGGCAGAACAGTTAAAAGAATGCAGTGCAAATGGAAAATTAAACCAGAGTTATATCTATGCTGTTTTATTAAAAAAGGAAAGCAGTAAGATCAATGTGATGATTCCGGCAAAGAAAATTGGAAATTATTTTCCGGAGACATATTCTAAAGAACAGATAGAAGAAGTCATTTTTATGCTTTTGGATAAATGGAAAGAAAACAAAGAAGGAGTAGCAGATGCAGAAGATACAGTTTGATTATTTTACGGGGATGGAAGCGGAACAATACAGCTTTTATCGTGTCCCGAAAGTGCTGTTTACCGAACCATGCTTTAAAACTCTTTCTTGTGAAGCAAAGGTATTATACGGTCTGATGCTAGACCGTATGAGCCTGAGCATTAAGAACAGATGGCTGGATTCAGAGGACAGAGTATACATTATTTTCACTGTGGAAGAAATTGCAGAGTTGATGAACTGCGGAACTCAAAAGGCAGTGAAACTGGTAAAAGAGCTGGACAGCAGTAATGGGATTGGATTGATAGAGAAGAAACGTCTGGGACTGGGAAAACCGAATGTTATTTATGTGAAAAATTTTATGATCAGAGAGGTTCCAGATCAAAAGCCGACAGGTAATTGTGCAAATCTGCAATCTGAGCAGGAAGATCATAGAAAAATTGCAGATTTGCAATCGAAACAGGAAAGACATAAGGAATGTGCAGATTTGCAACAAGAAGCAGAAAACAAGGGGAAAACAGGCATTTCTCTGAATTGTGAAAATCATCATTTAGGAGTAGTGAAAACCACAATTCAGGATTATGGGGAATCACAATTCCAGAATAGTGAAAATCACAATTCAAGAATGGTGGAAACCACAAATCCAGAATTTCCAGAATCACAATTCCAAAATAGTGAAAATCATCATTCCAGAATAGTGGAAATCACAAATCCAGAATGCCCGAAATCACAATCTAATAATACTGATATTAACAAGACTGATATTAGTGAAACTGAGATAAAACAATCTTATCCAATCACATCAGGTAATTCCAAAAGGAAAAAAGATGTGATGGAGGAGATGAGAGCATATCGTGAAGTAATTCATGAAAACATAGATTATCAATATCATGCCAAAGAAGATGTAGATGAACTGGTAGAACTGATAATTGAAGTTATGATGATGCCGGAGGATAGTATGATTCGCATTGCAGGAGTAGAAAAACCAGTTGCTTTGGTGAAAAGCAGGTTTATGAAACTGAATTATTCACATATCGAATATGTGCTGTTCTGTCTGAACCGGAACACGACTAAGGTTGGGAATATTAAAGCCTATCTTCTGACTGCCCTGTATAATGCCCCGGCAACGATAAACAGTTATTATCAGGCAGAAGTTAATCACGATATGTATGGAGGATAAAGGAACATGAAGAAGATGATTAAAAAAGTGATAGCACCAGTGCTGGTGATTACGGTATTGTTTGCAGTATTAAGACCGTTTTGTATCCAGGATGGGGAGTGCAATTATTTCTTGCTGTTACTTCTGATGGGGATACCGTTTGGAATTGGAAAAATGTGTGTCTGGATGGTTCCAAGAGGCTTTGACCTCGGAGGAACACTGGCAGTATGGACAATGAATCTTCTGATCGGAGGATTGATCGGAAGCATCATTCTTCTTGCAATGGTTGGACAGGCGATCATTTATCTCTGCGTTTTTCTGATTACACTTCTTACAGGGATACATAAAATACCAAGAATAAAATGAAATAGATTTTTTGAAAAGCAGCTAAGACCAAAATTAGCTGCTTTTTTTCGGGAAACTTTGCGACACAATGGCGTAAAGTTGGGACAAATTGCAGGAAAGGAGACACCGTATTGAGCAATCGTGCAATTTCCACAGAACTTATTGAATTGGGAGAACGGATCAGAAAACGCAGACAGGAAATGAAGTTGTCACAGGAATCTTTTGCGGAAAAAGCAGGTATCAGTGTCAATACGGTCAGCAGGATTGAAGGCGGGCAAACGGCAATGTCTGTTGAGATTTTCAGGAAGATGATTGAGATATTGGAAACAGATGCCAATATCCTGCTGGGGAAAGAGGAAGGTGATACAGAAAGGCAGGAATCAGTTCAGGAAGTGCTTTACCGGATTCAGAAGATGGAATGGAAAGAGCAGAAAATTATCATGCAGACCATAGATTCTCTGATAGACAGTTTTAATGAATACAGGTGAATTTCACCATATATGGGGTGCAAAATAAAAAAACTCACCATATATGCTAAGGATAATAGAACCCTGCGTTGCTAAAATGGAAAACAGAGAGAAAAAGAAACGAAGAAGGGAGATAGGATGGATGACAAGAGAAGAAAATTTGCTTTATCGGAGGCAGTGTCCTTATGATGCAATGGGAGACTATTCTGTTTTGGTGGAAAAGGAAAAGAACATAAAAGCAGAAAGAAATGCCAAGAAGTCTGATCCTGGCATCAGACGGAAAATAAAGTAGAGAATATTGTAACTATTAGAAAGGGCAGTAAGGAAGTTTCAGGCTCTCGTTAAAAAAAACGGGTGTACCGGAAGCTGTTTTTTACTGCCCTTTTTGTCAGTTGATCAGTAAGAATCCTATCCTTTCTGCCGATGGGCACCTGTTGCCAGCAGGCAGAAAGGTGGTAATTATGCTTACATTGCAGGAATTGAAACAGGTTGTAAGTAACAGGGAAGAAAGAAGAAAGATTCCGTCCGCTAAATATTTAAGAGAAAATGAGGTAGCAGTTGCGAAGCAAAGGTTGATGGATTGTGCGGAAATTATCGCATATCAGACCGGATATGTTCTCTATTGTGTGGGGGACTATGCAACAGTTTTTCCGTTATTTACCTGTCGAGATTATGTGTATGAGGCAGAAAGAAAAATAGCAGTTGTTGAGGAGAAATTTTTCGATGATCAACCCTGGTATATAAGGCTGATATTAGAAGGCGAAGATCGTCTGTGGAGAAACAGGGAAACACGAGAACATAATAATTGCATTTCGTACAGCTGTATTTCCGAAGAATGGTGTGAATTGGCAGATAAACGGCAATGCCTGCTTGAAAGAATGATTGCAGAGGAAACAGTCAGGGAGTTGATGAATCTGTTGACAGAGCGACAGAGACAGATGATCCAGCGTATTTATTTTCAGCAGCAGACACAAAAAGAAGTCTCGCATGAACTGGGTATTACAGTTCCGGCAGTATCAAAGTGCATTTCGCAGGCAATGCAGAAAATGCGGAATAATTCGGATGACTCTGCCAGAGCATTGGAAAAAGGAGACTGGAAGTATGCCTGGTAAAAAGCCAAAAGAAAGACAACGCTATATGCTGCGTATAAATGACACGCTTGTGGAAGTTACCAGGGAAGTATATCTGGCCTGGTATCAGGCTGGAAGAAAAGAGCGATACCAGGTTGAAAAAATGCAGAGGCATGGAGTATGCAGCATGGAGGAATTACAGGAAAAAGGCTACGACTGCTCTTTTTCGATATTATCACCGGAAGAAATCGTTATCAGGATGTCAGAGATACAGGAACTCGAAGAAGCTATGAGATGTTTAGCTAAAGAAGAGGCAGAACTGATAACGCTATTGTTTTTTGAAGAATTTACAGTAAAAGAAACAGCACAGTATTTTGGGTGTTGCCCAAAGACAATCAGAAACCGGAGAAAGAAGGTATTGGAGAAATTAAAAGAACAACTGGAAAAGCTATAAAAACATATTGGAATAAAAAGTTCTAAAAATTTTTTCAAACAGGTTAATTTTTGCCCTTTCACACATGCGGTTAGTGAAGGGGCAAATGTCTATTTTCAATTCGAGATAATAACTCCCCTAAAAATTGAACCTTGACAATTTCATACCAGCAGCGAGAGGATACCCGGAATTTTTCAGCTACGCATTCTTGCGGCGGGAATCCGGTGAGAACGTGAAGGGATACAGATGGGAGGCACCCTTTATAGGAAAGATTACGAATTACCTCTTGCGGCTTAATGCTTAATCCTGAATTTTATCCAAGTGTCATTTCTGCTTTGCAGAATGACAGTAATGAGAGGTGGGTGGTGGTTCAAATGATTGAACAATGCAGGTGTGAGCCTGCGTGACAACAGAACAGATAATAGAAGAAAGAGAGGATTCGATCAAAATGAAAATGAGATTCAAAAGATTCTTATCCGGTTTTATGGCAGTTGCAACATTGGCTTCTACCATTATTCAACCAGTAACAGTTTCAGCTTCTGAATTAGAACCAGAAAAAATACCATTTGAACAGCAGTATGCAGAATTAAAAGATGTTCAGGATTCCCTTGATCCGAATGAGATCGTAAAGGCAAATGACATTGAACTTTCTTATGGGCAGGAATTTGATGTAGAAGTTGATCTGTCTGGAATCGAAGGTGTAGATGAAAGTAAGATCAAGATTTTATTCCATGAAGCAAAGAATGAAGCTGGCACAGATTTTGATACACATACACCAGATACTTACAAAGCTGTCTATGCAGTAGAACCAGTCAGCGGTCATCCTGCTTATAGAGTCAGCAGAAATATTACAGTGAAAGAACCGAAAACAGAAGCTATAACAACGTCAAATAGTTCTGAGAATACTACGGGTGAAGGTAATGCCGGAGAAACGGAGGATATTGGAACTGCAGATGATGAAGAGACGGACAGGCAGACAGAAACAGAAGTTGTGACTGATCTCACAGAAGAATCAGAAACAACAACAGACGAAGAAACTGGACTGACAGTTTCTGATGTGATGGAACAGGCTGACGAGGAAGGGATTGACCTTTATTCCTTAGATGAAGGGGAATCAGTTACTTTTATGGCAAGGGTAGCATCTACGACAAGCACCAAGAAAGTAACAGTAACAAGAGGAGCCTGCTATCAGTATTCTGATTATGGTTACGGAAGTTATCTGACTTATCAGTACACTGTAAAGTTTGGAAGTGTTTTTGCTACTGCTTACTGTATTCAGCCGGAAAAATCCAGTCCAGGAAGTGGAATTTATGATATTGCCAAGCTGAGTGATGGTAAGAAACTTGCGAAAGTCTGCTATTACGGAACAAAGGCATCCGGTGATGATGGATTTTTTACAGAAGAGAATGGCTATGGAAATCTGAGCACAGGAGCAAGATTTATCCTGGTGCATCTGGCAGCATCTTATGCCAACAGCGGAGATTCTGCTTTTTCCGGTGCAAGCAGCAAAGCAAAAACACTTGCTATGAAACTGTACAATTACTGTATTTCGCAGCCAAATATTCCAGATGTTGAGATGAGCTTTTCAGATGCGAATGTAACTGCCTATGTGGATGGCAGCAGCCAGAGAACAAAGGAGATTACTTTTAAGGCAGATGAATTGCAGAGTATCACAATGAAACTTCCAAGTGGAGTAAAGCTTCATAATGTGACAACAGGAAAGACAAGCAAGGCAGGAGAATCCGTAGTGATCAGTGGCGGAACAAAGTTTTATCTGTCTGCACCGCTTACTCAGGTAAGTGATGTAGCAGGAAGTTGGTCCGCTACAATGAAGGGAAGTATCACAAAAGATTATTCTGCTTATAAGATCAGTACCGGTTCTGGTTCACAGGATCTGGCATTGGTGTTTGGCGAAGGTGTCGATGATGAAAAGTATGTGGACTTTAAAGTGACATGGGTACAGTATGCCAGTGTGAAAGTCATTAAAAAGGATTCCAAAGCAAATGCAAAACTGTCCGGAGCTGTATTTGGCTTATACAGTGATGCAGACTGTAAGAACCTGATTACAAAACTGCCTGCAACGGATGCGAATGGAGAAGCATCTGCACAGATTGTTAAGACACAGGATACCGTTTATCTGAAAGAGATTACTGCACCAAGCGGTTATCGTATTAATGCTACAGCCTACAATGTGAAGCTGGAAGTTAGCAAGACGACTACGGTAACTGTTCCGGATGAAGAACAGCTTGGACAGCTTACTGTATATAAAGAGGGTGAAGTTCTCACAGGTGCAGAGGTGACAGAAAACGGAACAACATTCCGATATGAAAAATGCCGACAGAAAGGTGCTGTTTATAATGTTTATGCCGGAGCGGATATTACAACTGCTTATGGTACAAAAGTTTACAGTAAAGGTGATCTGGTAAAGGAGAATCTGACAACAGATTCCAATGGTGCTGTAATTCTTAAAAATCTGCATCTTGGTACATATGTTGTAAAGGAAGTACAGGCTCCGTCCGGTTTTTATAATGCAGGGGAAGAAAAGACAGTAAAACTTGCTTATGCAGGACAGAATGTAGAAGTGGTATTTTCCGAAACAACTTTTACGAATGACAGACAGAAAGCAGAAGTTATTGTGACAAAGCAGGATAAGGATACAGAAAATCCTCTGAACGGAGGTGTTTTTGGAATTTATGCTGCCAGTGACATTACAAATGTGGATGGTACTGTAGTTGCAAAGAAAGGCACACTGATTGAAAAGGTAACCACTGGAACAGATGGAAAGGCAAAATTCAGTGCAGATCTTCCGCTTGGATTTTCCTATGAAGTTAAGGAAGAGCAGGCTCCAACAGGATATGCGAGAAATACAGAAGATGTTTACCAGTTTGCTTTTTCATATACAAACGATAAGGAAGCAAAGGTGACATTTCACCATACTTTTAAAAACGAACGTGTGACAGCAAAGATCTCTTTACAGAAGCTGGATGCAGAAACAAAGAAAGCAGTTCCGCAGGGAGATGCGATTCTGGAAAAAGCAGTTTATGGACTGTATGCCAGAGAGAACATTGTCCATCCGGATGGTGCAACCGGTGTGATGTATAAAGCAGGAGATCAGGTGGCAACACTTACTACGGATGAAAATGGACAGGCTTCCGTCAGCGGACTGTATCTTGGAAGTTATTATATGAAAGAGATTACACCGCCAACCGGTTATCTGGCAGATGAGAATGAGTACGACCTTTCCTGTGATTATGAGGGAGATATGACCGCTGAGGTGAAGCGTGAGTGTACTTCGCTGGAACAGGTAATGAAACAGCCATTTCAGATCATCAAAGCAGCCAATAATGGAAAGACCGATGCGGATTTACTGAAAGGGGCAGGATTTAGTGCTTATCTGGTATCTTCTCTGAAGGTGAAAGAGGATGGCAGTTATGATTTTGATTCTGCAAAACCGGTAGTGATCGGAGACAATGGTGCAACGGAAATCTTTACAGATGAAAAAGGATATGCCTGCAGTATTGCAATCCCATATGGAACATATGTAGTGCGTGAAACAACAACACCGCATAATTATACTCCGGTAGATGATTTTACAGTCAGCATTACAGAAAATAATCCAAACACACCGCAGACATGGCGTGTGCTTTTAGATGATGAATTTGAAGCCAAACTGAAAATTATCAAAAAGGATGATGAAACAAAGAAAGCGGTACTCCAGAAAAATACAGAGTTCAAAATCTATAACATGGACACTGGAAAATATGTGGAGCAGGTAACGACTTATCCGACTACTGTGAAGCATAAGTCTTATTTTACAGATGAGGATGGATATTTGATCCTTCCACAAAATCTGAAAATCGGGCATTACCGCATTGAGGAAGTAAATGCACCTTATGGATATACGCTCAATGAGAATTACTATGAGGTTGATGTAGATTCCAATACAGCATATCAGATGGACGGTACTTCCGGGGATGTGATCATCGAGGTTTCCTATGAGAATCATCCGGTAAAGGGTGAACTTAATATTGTGAAAAAAGGAGAAGTTCTTGATGGCTTTAAAGACGATTTTACTTACCAGAGTGAGAATCTGGAAGGCGCAGTCTTTGAGGTTTATGCGGTAGAAGATATTTATACTGCGGATTTCCAGAAAGATGACAATGAAAACCGTATCTTAGAGTATGCTGCCGGAACACTGGTAGGAACGGTTACAACTGATAAAGATGGAAAGGCACAGATTGCGGATCTTCCTCTTGGAACTTATAAAGTTGTCGAAAAGACAGCACCAGATGGTTTTGTATTAAATGAGGAAGCACAGACAGTTACTTTCTCTTATAAAGATCAGGATACAGCAGTGATCGAGCAGACAGCAGCCTTTGACAATGACCGTCAGAAGGTAGAAGTATCTGTTGTAAAAAAAGATGCAGAAACGGATGCGGTTGTTGCTGGTGCAGAGTTTGGTCTGTATGCGAAAGAGGATATTCTGGCACATGAAAATGTGCTTGTGAAAGCTGATACACTTCTTGGAAAAGCAGTAACTAATGAAGATGGCAAGGCAGTCTTTGACCTAGACCTGCCATTTGGCAAATATTATATCAGAGAACTTGCAGCACCGGCAGGTTACGTATCTTCGGATGAAACACTGGATGTCACTGCAGCTTATCAGGGACAGGATGTGAAAGTAGTAAAACTTGCATCTGAATTTAAAAATCAGCCGACCAAAATCACAGTGAAAAAATCTGACATTACAACAGGAGTTGAACTTTCCGGAGCAACACTGACAGTTCTCGATAAGGATAAAAATGTAGTAGATACATGGAAATCTGTAAAGGGTGAGGAACATCTGATTGAGCGGCTGACTGTAGGTGAAACATATACTCTTCGTGAAGAAATGGCTCCTTATGGTTATCTGAAAGCGGAGGAGATTACCTTTACTGTAGAGGATACTGCTGAAATCCAGAAAGTGGAAATGAAAGATGATGTGCCGACTGGAACTCTGATTATCAATAAGAAGGGTGAATTTCTGGAAAAAGTATCTGCACTTGATTCCGTAGGTGGATGGATCAGCCATTTATTTGAATATATTTCCGGTTCCCTGAAAGAAGTTACTTTTGAGGTTTATGCACTGGAAGATATTAAAGCTGCGGATGGTGAGAGTGAAGATTATTACAAGAAAGATGATCTGATAGCAACGATTACGACAGATGAAACAGGAGTAGCAAAACTGACAGATCTTCCGCTTGGAAAATATTATGTCAAAGAAAAGGAAACGGCAAACGGCTATGTACTGGATAGTACAGTTCGTGAGATTGACCTGACATACCGGGATCAGGATACTGCCGAGGTAACTTATTCTTCCGACTGGCAGAATAATCGTCAGAAAGCGGAAGTAAAGGTGCTGAAAAAAGAAAAGGATTCTGACAGGGTACTGGAAGGTGCAGTATTCGCTCTTTGCAATAAAGAGGACATTGTAAATGCAAATGGTGATGTCATTCTGAAAGCAGATACCGTTATTGAGGAGCAGGCTACGGACAAAGAGGGAAAACTGACATTTACAGCAGATCTTCCGATTGGTTACACTTACTATGTCAAAGAAACTTCCCCGGCACCGGGATTCGCAACAACGGATCAGGTACAGGAGTTTACTTTTGAATATGATGGTGCAGATAAGGAAACACTGTCTTATGAGTTTACCTTTGAAGATGAACCAACAGTTGTGGAGATTACAAAAACTTCTTTGACTGATGGAAAAGAACTGGAAGGGGCGAAACTGGAAGTAACGGATGAAGATGGCAAGGTAGTAGATTCATGGACTTCCGGGAAAGAGGATCATGTCATTAAAGAGCTTGTTGCAGGAAAGAAGTACACTCTGACGGAGACAAAACCGGCAGATGGCTATGTAACTGCGGAGAGTATTACTTTTACAGTAGAAGATTCTTCTAAAGCACAGAAAATCGAGATGAAGGATGATGTGACGAAAGTGCAGATTTCCAAAACGGATATTTCTGGTAAGGAACTTCCGGGAGCGAAGCTGACCATTCTTGACAAAGACGGAAAGGTCGTAGAAAGTTGGACTTCTGAAGAGAAAGCACACTATATCGAGATGCTTCCAATCGGAGCGTATACGCTTCGTGAAGAAACAGCACCGGACGGTTATCTGGTGGCAGAGGATGTGAAGTTCACTGTAAAAGATACCGGAGAAATTCAGAAAGTTGTGATGAAGGATGAAGCCAAGCCGACGGAAACGCCAACGGAGACACCAACAGAAACTCCTTCTGAGACACCGGAAACAACGGATACTCCATCCGGTACAATATCTACTGATGCACCAAAAACAGGTGATGACACACCTGTGATGTTCTGGATTCTACTTGCAGGATTAGGAATAATCGGATTTGGAACATCTGCGGTATATTTACGTAAAAAAAGAAAAAAATAAGTAACTGTAAGGTTTGAAACAGGATAGGGCATTTATGGGCAAAACAGTTCATAAATGCCCTTTTTGGGACAATGGATAATCTGTAGAAAACTGCCAGTGGCAGATTCGTAGAAAAGTAGGAACAGGAGGAATCAATAAGATGAAAACATTATTAATCGTTGCAGCCATCATTGTATTTCTGGTACATGGATTTGTCATGTACTGCTGTATTAAAGTAGGGGCAGAATCAGAAAAGAATTATGATGAACTTGCAAAAGGTGTTAGAAAGGAGAAGGGAAGTAAAAAAACGTTGGAAACTATGTAATGAAGATAAACTTAACATAAAGGAGCAGACGAAAATGAAAGAAAAGGATAAAGTGCTTCAGGCATTATGTGATGGTCTGGGCGAAAATTATAAACTTATGGAGATTGACCTGGAACTTTGTATTTACAGGGACTTTGGGAACCGTTTTGAAGTAGAAGTCAGTGGAGTACATACAGCCAAGCAAAATAAAAAAGCAACAATCTACCTGTGGTGCATGGATGCAACAGGTGCCCATGGATACGTCATTAAAAAAGTTGGTGAAGTTCCAAGAAACAAAATTGGTAAAACGGTGGAGGAACTGTATGAATACAGTGAGAACCTGATCAGCCAGGGATATGACTGTTATGAGAAAGTACAGGCTTATCTGAAAGAACTGGTAAAGAAAGAACAGATTAAGAAAGAAGAGGACAACGGTGCAAGATGAAGTAAATGAAAAAACGGTATCCCTGTGTATCCGGGGTGGAAAGATAACTGCCCAGTTGCTAAAAGCTGCCATGAGAAAAGCTCTTGCCCAGATGGAACAGGAGAAAGCAAAACAGAAGCAGCAGAGCAAAGTACAAAAACAGCAGGATGACAAGGCGAAGGATAAATCTTATCGTGGAAAACAAACCATGGAGAAGCTGATGCGGCAGAATGTACAGCTTTCCAATATTGAAATTACTGATGGGAATATCAAATCTTTTGAACGGGTGGCGAAAAAGTACAGTATTGATTTCAGTCTGAAAAAAGATACGACAGCAAAGCCGCCGAGATATTTTGTTTTCTTCAAAGCAAGGGATGCAGATGTCATGACCGCAGCATTTAAGGAATACACTGGTAAATCTCTCAATAAGACAAAGAAACCGTCTGTAAGGGCAAAACTGAAGGATGCGATCACACAGGCGAAGGATAAGAACCGAGAACGGGAGAAAACGAAGCAGAAAGAAAAGGAGCCGACACTATGAACCGATTTCAGAAGATGCGTAAAGTATGCAAGGGGTATCTGGAGAGAATCCCGCCACTGCTTATACAAAGCTTTCAATGGGGAGCTGACTGGCTGAGAGAAAAAATCTTAGATTTAGGGGAATATCTGAAAAGAAATTCCCTGCGGATACTGGCATTGAATACTCCTTATGTCATAATCTTTTATCTGGTAGACAAAGAAGCATGGTTGTATCAATATTGTCAGGGAGATTCATCGGTGGAACGGCTGATGGTGTTGCTTTTGAATTTTCAAATGGCATTTACTTCTGTTCTGCCAAGTATAGAAAAGATGCCACTTCTGGCAGGTTTTACCGGAGCCTTGGCTGTAAAACTTCTGGTTATGATGAAGATGAAAAATGCCAAAAAGTTTCGGCAGGGAGTGGAGTATGGTTCGGCTAGATGGGGGACAGCAAAAGACATTGCACCCTTTATCGACCCAATATTTGAGAACAATATTCTTCTTACCATGACCGAACGGCTGACTATGAACGGCAGACCCAAGAATCCGAAATTTGCAAGGAACAAGAACGTGATTGTAATTGGCGGATCTGGTTCCGGAAAGACCCGGTTTTATGTAAAACCAAATCTAATGCAGATGGGAAAATATATCAGCTATGTGGTCACGGACCCCAAGGGAACGATCATCATTGAGTGCGGAAAGATGCTGGTACGCCATGGATATAAAGTGAAAGTATTGAATACGATCAATTTTTCCAAGAGTATGCATTATAACCCGTTCCACTATATCCATTCAGAAAAAGATATTCTGAAACTGGTGAATACTATCATGGTAAACACCAAAGGAGAAGGGGAGAAGTCCAGTGAGGATTTCTGGACGAAGGCAGAAAGGCTTCTGTACTGTGCATTGATTGGCTATATCTGGTATGAAGCACCGGAGGAGGAACAGAACTTTGCGACACTGCTTGAATTTATCAATGCATCGGAAACAAGGGAAGATGATGAGACATTTAAAAATGCAGTAGATATGCTGTTTGAGGAACTGGAGAAAGAAGAACCGGAACACTTTGCAGTACGTCAGTATAAAAAATATAAATTAGCCGCCGGCAAAACGGCAAAGTCGATTTTGATCAGCTGTGGAGCAAGGCTGGCACCATTTGATATTGCGGAGCTTCGTGAGATCATGAGTTATGATGAAATGGAACTGGATATGGTAGGGGATCAGAGGACAGCATTGTTTATCATTATTTCAGATACCGATGATACGTTTAACTTTGTTGTGGCAATGATGTACAGCCAGTTATTTAACCTGTTATGTGACAGAGCAGACGATGTACACCATGGACGATTGCCTTATCATGTCAGAATATTAGCTGATGAATTTGCGAATATCGGACAGATTCCGAAATTTGATAAGCTGATCGCAACTATTCGTAGCCGTGAGATTTCAGCATCCATTATCCTCCAGTCGCAGTCACAGCTCAAGACCATCTATAAAGATGCTGCTGAAACCATTTTAGGTAACTGCGATACGATGTTGTTCCTTGGCGGAAAGGAAAGTTCCACATTAAAGGAGATTTCCGAGACACTGGGAAAGGAAACGATTGATTTATACAACACTTCTGATACCCGTGGACAGAGCCGTTCTTATGGGATGAATTACCAGAAAACAGGAAAGGAATTGATGAGCCGGGACGAGCTTGCGGTCATGGATGGCAGTAAATGTATCCTTCAGCTGAGAGGTGTCAGACCATTTTTCAGTGACAAGTTTGATATTACCAAGCATAAACGATACAAGGAATTGTCGGACTATGATAAGAAAAAGGAATTTGATGTGGAAGCGTATATGCGGCATCGGATGGAAGTGAAGCTGACAAGGACACAGGAATTTGACCTGTATGCCTTTTCAGAGGAAAGTCTGGCAGAAGAATTAAATACAGAAAACAAGGAAGCAGAGCATGTGAAAGATTCGGACACATAGCTCTTTTTCTTTGCCCTTATAGGGAGGTGATGGATTTGAGAGATCATGAAAGGCCGCCCATAAGGGCAGAGCCGGAAGAGACTTCTTAAAACATAGATAGAAACCGAGAAAAAGCAATGATTTGAAAGGAGACAACGACTATGGCGTTTTTTAATCAGGCAATTAATATTTTACAGACTCTTGTAGTAGCGATCGGAGCTGGTCTTGCAGTATGGGGTGTTATCAACCTGCTGGAAGGTTACGGAAACGACAATCCGGGTGCAAAATCCCAGGGGATTAAGCAGCTGATGGCGGGAGGTGGTGTTGTTTTGATCGGCACCCAGCTTGTACCGTTACTTTCCGGTTTGTTTAGCTGAGAAACTTAGGAGGGAGATGACTCATGGATCGGATATTTGAAGCGATTGAAGAATGGATGAGGAATCTTCTGACAGGCATGGTAAGTTCCAACCTGACAACAATGTATACCGATGTCAATGAAAAGACCGGTCAGATTGCTGCTCAGGTTGGGCAGACACCGCAGGGCTGGAATGGGAACATTTTCAGCATGATACAAAATCTTTCCGATTCGGTCATTGTACCGATTGCCGGTATGATTATTACCTTTGTGCTTTGTTATGAGCTGATTTCCATGTTAACAGAAAAGAACAATATGCATGACATTGATACATGGATGTTCTTTAAATATTTTTTCAAAATGTGGGTGGCAGTCTGGATTGTCAGCCATACATTCACGATTACCATGGCGGTATTTGATGTCGGGCAGTCAGTAGTGAGTCGGGCCGCTGGTGTCATCAGTTCCGATACAGCGATCAATATAGATACGATGATTACCACGATGGAAACGGCAATGGAATCTATGGAAATCGGTGAACTTGTCATACTGGCACTGGAAACGATGCTTGTGAGCCTGTGTATGAAGGTTATCTCAGTCTTTATTACAGTGATTTTGTATGGGCGTATGATTGAAATTTATCTCTATTCGTCCGTTGGAGCTATTCCATTTGCAACCATGTCTAACCGGGAATGGGGGCAGATTGGAAACAACTATCTTCGTGGATTGTTTGCACTGGCATTTCAGGGATTCTTTATGATGGTCTGCGTGGGAATTTACGCAGTCTTAGTAGCGAATATCCAGATGTCAGATAACATTCATTCTGCATTGTTCGGCGTGATGGCATACACGGTGATCCTTTGTTTCAGTTTGATGAAAACAGGAAACTTTGCCCGTAGTATCTTCAACGCTCACTAAGAAAGGAGGAACTGACAATGGCATTTGTATCAGTGCCTAAAGATTTAACTAAGGTCAAAAATAAGATTATCTTCAACCTGACCAAACGGCAGCTGATCTGTTTTGGGATTGCGGCGGCAGTGGGAGTACCATTTTATTTCCTTACCGGAGGGATCATCGGTTCCAGTAACGCAGCCACCGGGATGTGCCTTTTGATGCTTCCGGCATTTTTATTTGCCATGTATGAAAAGGATGGACTCCCGTTAGAAAAGGTTTTGAAAAATATGATCACCGTGAAATTTATCCGTCCTCCGGTACGGAAGTATCAGATGGAAAATCTGTATGAGAAGAAATTTATCATGGTCAGAAAAAAGAAGGGAGGACAAAAGAGTGTTAAAAAGAAAAAACGATAGACAGCCACCGCAGAGATTGGAAGAAGAACGTTATCTAAATGAGTATTGGCTGGATGAGGAGGATGGTGGTGAAGATATTCCAGATTTGGCGGTCAGCAGTAAGCCGGTAAACGGCAGACTGCACAGTGAGCCAATGGTAACAGGCTATGAAGCATTGGAAAGACAGAGAGGGGTACGCCGACCAAACAGAAAACTGACTCGCAGGGAAAAGAAGGCTTTGAAAAGGGCACAAAAATATGAAGCGAAACTTCATAAAGAGCATGAAAAAGCGGATAAGAAGAATGCGAAGAAAGAAGCGAAGCTTGCGGCGAAAGCAGAGAAACAGGCAATGCGTGAAGCAAAGAAAAGTGCAAAGAAGAAAAAGAGCAGTTCAGCTACACCACCGCCAAGACAGCAGCCAGAAGGAAAGAAGGTTTCGGGAGGAAAAGGTGGAAACACTGAAAAGAAAGTGGCAAATACTGCCAAAGATAAACGGATTACAGCACAGCAGTCCATTCCGTATCATGAGATGGGGAGAGATGGTATCTGCCGTGTGCAGGATAAATTTTATTCCAAGACCATCCGTTTTTATGACATCAACTACCAGTTAGCTCAGAATGAGGATAAAAATGCGATTTTTGAAAACTGGTGTGACTTCTTAAATTATTTTGACAGTACGATTCATTTTCAGCTTTCCTTTATCAATCAGCACAGCAATATGGCGGAGTATGAAAAGGTTATCCATATCAATCCACAGCAGGACGAGTTTGATGAACTGCGTATGGAGTTTGCCCAAATGCTTAACAATCAGCTGGCAAAAGGGAATAATGGATTGATGCGTACCAAATATATCACCTTTGGTATCGAAGCAGAGAATATCCGGGAAGCACGACCGAAACTGGAACGTATCGAGTCGGATATTCTGAATAACTTTAAGATTCTTGGGGTATCTGCCTATCCGCTGAATGGAGAGGAACGGTTACAGATCATGTATGAAACCTTTAACCAGGACAGTAAAGTTCCGTTTCATTTCTCTTATGACGATGTACTTCGGACAGGGCTTAGTACCAAGGATTATGTCGCACCGACCAGTTTTGTATTTAAGAGTGGAAAAGATTTTGAGATGGGCGGCACGATGGGAGCAGTTTCTTATTTGCAGATCCTTGCACCGGAACTTACGGACAAGATGCTGGCAGAGTTTTTGGAGATGGACAGTAACCTTATGGTAAATTTCCATATCCAGTCCATTGACCAGATGAAAGCGATTAAGCTGGTAAAGAGCAAAGTTACCGATATTAACCGGATGAAGATTGAGGAGCAGAAAAAGGCAGTTCGTGCCGGATATGACATGGACATTATCCCTTCGGACTTAAATACATACGGTGGGGAAGCAAAAAGGCTTCTGGAAGATCTGCAGTCCAGAAATGAGAGAATGTTCCTTGTGACAGCATTGTTCTTAAATACTGCACCGACCAAACAGGAACTAGAAAATGTGGTGTTCCAGACTGCCGGTATCGCACAGAAATATAACTGTGCATTGAAACGGCTGGATTATCAGCAGGAGCCGGGACTGATGAGCTGCCTGCCGCTTGCGATGAACTTCGTACCGATCAAGCGGGCATTGACAACGACATCCACGGCGATTTTTGTTCCGTTTACCACACAGGAATTATTTATGGCTGGGGAATCTATTTATTATGGATTAAATGCCCTGTCCAATAACCTTATCATGGCAGACAGGAAGAAGCTGAAGAACCCGAACGGACTGATTCTTGGTACACCGGGTTCCGGTAAATCGTTTGCGGCAAAACGAGAGATTGCAAACGCATTTATCGTGACGAAAGATGACATTATCGTCTGTGACCCGGAAGGGGAGTATTATCCGTTAGTCCGGGCATTTCATGGACAGGTGATCCGTATTTCCCCGACCAGCCACGATTATATCAATCCGATGGATATTAACCTGGATTACGCTGACGATGATGACCCGCTTTCCTTAAAATCGGACTTCATCCTGTCTCTTTGTGAGCTGGTAGTTGGTGGAAAGAACGGACTGGAGCCGGTTGAAAAAACAGTTATTGACCGTTGTGTGCGTCTGGTGTATCAGGATTTTCTTTCTGATCCGGTACCGGAAAAAATGCCGATCTTAGAGGATTTATATAATCTTCTGCGTAATCAGAAAGAGCAGGAAGCACAGCGTCTTGCGACTGCACTGGAAATCTACGTTAACGGTTCTCTGAAAGTATTCAATCACAGAACTAACGTGGAACTGAGTAACCGCATGGTATGTTTTGACATCAAAGACTTGGGAAAACAGTTGAAAAAGCTTGGTATGCTGATTGTACAGGATCAGGTATGGAACAGGGTGACGATTAACCGTTCAGCGAATAAGAGTACCAGATACTACATTGATGAATTTCATCTGCTTTTAAAAGAAGAGCAGACAGCTGCGTACAGTGTGGAGATCTGGAAGAGATTCCGTAAATGGGGTGGTATTCCGACGGGTATCACACAGAATGTGAAAGACCTGCTTGCCAGCCGTGAGATAGAAAATATCTTTGAAAATTCTGACTTTATCCTCATGTTAAACCAGGCATCCGGTGACAGGCAGATTCTTGCAAAGCAGCTGAATATCTCACCACATCAGCTTTCTTATGTTACCAATAGTGGAGAAGGTGAGGGACTGGTCTTTTATGGCAGTACCATTATCCCGTTTAAGGATAAATTTGATAATTCTCTGATGCTGTATGCGTTGATGACTTCTAAGCCAGATGAAGTAGAGAAGCGTAAAAAACTTGGTATTGGAGAAAGAGACGATTAAAAATATAAAAAACAAAATAAAACAGAGTAGAGGATGAGCCGGGGGAACACTTCCGGCAATTTTTCTGCCCGGAAATAATGGAGGATTACAAGATGGAAGATTACAGAAACATGGAGAGATGCAGCGGTGAGCCTTGCTGCATATTTGCAGAGAGAATCTGTGCAGACAATTATAAAGAACTTTTAGAAAAAGGAAAGGGCAGTAACGGGGAAGAGGTGTTTAGCGAGATGTTAGATGATCTGCTGTATTTAGCGGAACTGCTTGACTTTATGGGGATTACTTCCTGTCTGGCAGCAAGAAGAACATTGAGTGAAAGACTTACAGATAAGCTGACAGATTCCATTGCAGGACTGGCAGATGAGGTACTGGAAAAATGGGAGAGCTATCAGGATAAGGCAGAATAACAGATAAACAGTAAAGGGGATGGTGAAATTTGCAGGAGCATGAGTATAAGGCGAGAGATAAAACCGTCCAGAAGATGAGCCGTGATGGTCTTAGAGAAGAGAATCTTCGGAATAAAGAAGAAAAAAGAATCACTGGACGGGACATGGATACAGAGGTTTCCCGCAGTGAAAAAAAGGATGAACTGAATTTCAGTAAGAGAAGGCGTGACCATATCAATGAAAAAAGGGAAACAAAACATCCGGAGCAAAGTTCTAAAAAAACCAGATATAGTAGAGAATCTGTATTGGATGAGGAGGCAGAACCAGATATAGATGGAGAACTGGATGGGGAACAAGTAGTCGATGAAAGCACAGCTGCAACGAAATCCGCATTTCGCAGTGAGAGCATCCGTGGACAGCCAAGGGGAGAACGGGCTTATCTGGAAACGGTTGCAGACAGCTGGGATCTCCGTAAGAAAAAGATGGTCAGAGATTATGCGTCAAAAGAAAGACGGAAGGAAAAGGAGGCTTCCGAAGAAAGCAAGACGGCAAAGAGAGAAGCTGTTCGGTACAGGGAAACTTCAGAAGTGCCAGAAGAGTCTCTGGATGGATTTTCGGAGGAGATCAAAGGCAAATCGAAGCGGGAACGTGTGCTGAAAGAACAGCGGAAAAAGAGTTCCAGATTATCGTTTGGTGATGAAAGTGATGGCATGATACATGGAGCCGGTATCGGTATCCGAAGTTCTGCATCTGCCGTGAAAGATGCTGCGGCTATGGCGGCTCATTGGAAAACCCATGAAGCAGAAGATGATAATGCTGCGGTAGAAGGGGCACACCGGGCAGAGCTTGCAGGAGAAAGCCTTGCAAGAAAATCCATTTATACAAGGGAACGTTTAAAGCAAAGGAGGGAACAGTCAAAAAGACTGAAAGAAAGCGTTCTGGATGAAGCAGAAAAAAGCAGGCTGATGTTTGAATCTGTTTATGGAAATGAAGCAAAAAATATGGTGAAGAAGGAAGCGGAGCAGAAAAGAAAATCTGCATTGCAAAAACTGTTCCAGAAGAAACGCTATCAGAAACAGTATCAGGCAGCAAAGCAGAGCAAAAAGGCAAAGGATGCGGCGATTACTTCAGCACAGAAATTTACAGAGAAAGCAAAAGATGCAGTCAAAATGATTGCAGCACAAAACCGTGGGATTTTTGCTACAGTTGCTATCTTTGGATTGATCTTTGTATTAATTGCAGCAAGTTTTACCAGCTGCAGTGCATCCCTGCAGGGAGCTTCGTCTGCCATTATTTCCACCAGTTATTCCAGCACAGATGAGGACATTTATGCCGCTGAAAATGCATACCGGGCATTAGAAGAAGCCTTAAACACGCAGATTAATCAGATGGAATCCACGCATCCGGATTACGATGAATACCGGTACCAGATTGATGAGATCGGCCATAATCCATATCAGCTGATCTCATATCTGACAGTAAAATACGGTGGTTTTACTTATGATGAAGTAGCAGAGGAGATAGAATCCATTTTCCGTCAGCAGTATGGTATTACGACGGATTCTACCAGAGAGACAGTTACCGAAACAAAGACAGTCCGGGTAGGAGAATCACTGGGACAGGTTGTCACCAGTGGGTATTGTAACTGCTCCATTTGCTGTGGGCAGTGGAGTGGAGGACCGACAGCCAGCGGTGCGATGCCGACAGCTAATCATACGATCGCAGTAGATGCATCGAATCCTTTTGTACCGATGGGAACCCATGTCGTTATGAATGGCGTGGAATATGTAGTAGAAGATACCGGAGCTTTTGCAAGATATGGTGTTCAGTTTGATGTTTATTATGATAACCATGCAGCAGCTTCCGCACACGGGCATCAGACATGGGAGGCATACATAGCAGACAGCAATGGAAGCCAGGAAGTGCAGGTTACGACAACGAAAGAAGTAAACCGTCTGGATGTGACGATGACAAACCGCAATCTGGATACCGTATTGAGAAGCCGCATGACGGAGGAAGAACAGGAAAGATACGATGCGTATAACAAATATTATGGAAATCGTGATTACCTGTTTGACTTAAACAGCATACCCACCGGAAGTGGAGGATTTGGTTATACCATACCGGCAGATGCTTTATCTGATCCACAGTTTGCAAAGATGATCCAGGAAGCAGAGAAATATCTGGGAGTTCCTTATGTCTGGGGTGGCTATTCCCCAAGTGGATTTGATTGTTCCGGATTTGTAAGCTGGGTTATTAATAATTGTGGAAATGGATGGAATATTGGAAGATGTACTGCCGACGGACTTCGTTCTCACTGTTCGCAGGTATTTCCATCGGAAGCAAAACCGGGAGACTTGATCTTCTTCCAGGGCACTTATAACACAAGTGGAGCGAGTCATGTTGGAATCTATGTCGGCAATAACATGATGATTCATTGTGGCAAGCCGGTACAATATACAAGTATCGCAAGTGCCTACTGGCAGGAACATTTTATGGCGTTTGGTCGTCTGCATTAGAGGAGGTGACAGGGCAGATGAACATGAAATTAAAAAAACTTCTGGATGATATTCAGAAAACGGAGGATAAGATTGCTGAATTACAGGAACACCTGAAGCGGCAGAATACATTGAGACAGCAGATGGAAGATATAGAGATTGTTAAGTCGTTCCGTTCCATGAAGCTGGACAGCCGCAGCCTGCTTGTCCTGCTTGACGGGATTCAGAAAGGAACCGTTACGATTCAGATGGATGAGGACGGCGGTATCACGGTGGAGGATGCAAAAGCTCCGCAGAAAAAGGAAAACAACGCAGAAGTTCACAGACCACCTGTTGGTCAGATGACAGAAAGAGAGGTTTTAGATGATGAGGAATAAAGTGTTAAAGAAACTACTTATGATTGCCATGGCAGTCACCATGATCTCCGGGACATCCATTGCTACGGTTTATGCAAATGCAAACCCACCGGCAGAGGAGACAACGACACAGGTAGTAGAAGAAACGGCAACAGAATCAACAGAAGATACGGAGAAGAAAGAGGATACCGGAAGGGTCACCGGGGAAGGGGATAATTCTGCTTTTTCTACTCCGGGAAATGCCCAGTTGGTGGATGATAAGGAAAATGATGATACGAAACAGTTCCTTACCATCCAGACCAAGAAGGGAAATACATTTTATATGGTCATTGACCGTTCTAGTAATACAGAGAATGTGTATATGATGTCTCTGGTCGATGAGAATGATCTGGCAGAATTTCTGGATGAAACAGAAACAGACAAAGAGACGAAAGAATCAACGGTAGTCATTCCAGAAACTACACCGGAGACTACACCAGCAGCAGAGGAGGAAACCGAAGTGAAGAAAGAAGAGAAAAGCGGAATGAATGTGAAAGGTCTTGCAGCTATCGTAGTTGCAGCAATCTTAGGCTTTGCAGGAATCGCAGTTTATAAGAAACATGGACGCAGTAAGGACGAAGATTATGTAAGTGAACAGCTTGAATTTTCAGACGGTCCGTATGTAAATGAAGAGGACGATGAAAAAGAAGAATAAGCGTTTTTAAGAAATGGAAACAGTAATAAGGACAGGGGCAGCCAGAAATCTTGGCTGCCTTTTTTGATAGAAAGGAAAGGATTATGTCTAAATTTTTAGTGATCGCAGAGAAGCCAAGTGTAGCACAAAGTTATGCGAAAAATCTGTCCGCTTATAAGCGAGAGGACGGTTATCTGGAGGGAGAAAGCTGTATTGTCAGCTGGTGTTTAGGACATCTGGCAGAGTATGCACAGCCGGAGGAATATGACCCGAAATATGAAAAATGGCAGTTTGATGATCTGCCAATCCTTCCAGAAGTATGGAAGCTGAAAGTTTCCAAGGATAAAAAGAAGCAGTTTGAAGTCATAAAAACTCTGATGAACCGAAGTGATGTGGAGTATCTGGTCAATGGCTGTGATGCAGGAAGAGAAGGAGAACTGATCTTTCAGAGAGTATATGACCTTGTCGGATGCAGGAAACCAGTGAAACGTCTGTGGATCAGCTCGATGGAAGATGCCGCCATTCAGAAAGGCTTCCAGACAATGAAAAGTGAGGAAGAATACAAGAATCTCTGTATGGCTGCGGTGTGCAGGGCACAGGCTGACTGGCTGATCGGAATGAATGGAACCAGAGCATACACCACGAGATATTTTAAACGATTGGTTGTGGGCAGGGTACAGACCCCAACTCTTGCCATGCTTGCAGAACGGCAGGAGAGGATTGAGCATTTCCAAAAAGAAGCGTTTTATAAGGTGGCACTGACAGATGGAAAACTTACAGTAGTTTCCGAGAATATTGCAAATGAAGAAGCTGCGGATCTGCTTGCAGCGTTATGTCATGGCTCGACTGCTGTGGTCACACAGATGAAGAAAGAACGTAAGAAATCATTTCCACCGAAACTTTATGATCTGACAAGCCTGCAGAGAGAAGCCAACCGTTACTTTGGATATACCGCAAAGAAGACTCTGGATATGTTACAGGAATTGTATGAGGAAAAATTGATTACTTATCCAAGAACAGACAGCCAGTTTGTAACGGAGGATATGAAAGATTCGGTAGAGGAGCTGGTAAAAAAAATGCCTGTATTACTTCCGTTTGTAGATTATGGACAGTTGGGGCATGGCGTAAAAAGGGTAATCAACAATGCAAAGGTATCTGATCACCATGCGATTCTTCCAACGAAAGAAGCTGTGGAAAAAGGGATTGCTGATTTATCGGCAGAAAAAAAGAATCTGATGATGCTGATCTGTCAGCAGCTGGTACAGGCAACCGGAGAAGAATATCTGTATGAACAGACAGATATTACGGTAAAGTGCCAGGAACATGATTTTAAAGCTAGAGGGAAGATTCCAGTACAGATGGGATTTAAGGAAGTAGAAAAGGCATTTAAACATCTGTGTGTCAAAGCGGAGCCAGTGGAGGGAAAGGAAAAAGATACTTCGATTCCTGCTGGGTATGAGGAAGGAATAAGGCTTTTTCCGGTAAAAGCAGATAAAACCACACATTATACCTCTCCGCCGAAACCATTCAATGAAGATACGCTCCTTGCTGCAATGGAAACAGCCGGTAATAAGGAGTTTGATTCTGAAACAGAAAAGAAAGGGCTGGGGACTCCGGCAACAAGGGCAAGTATCATTGAAAAATTGGTTTCTTCCGGTTATGCACAGAGAAAGGAAAAGCAGATATTACCAAGTACCGAGGGAAAGGAATTGGTAAAGGTCATGCCAGAGTATCTGAAATCAGCAGTAATGACAGCGGAATGGGAGAATCAGCTGTTGATGATGGAAAAGGGACAGATTACAGATACTCAGTTTATGGGAGAGATTACTTCTCTTGTCAGTAAGATTTTAGAGGTATGCAGGGAGATACCAGAAGAGGAACGCAGGAGATTCCAGACTGAGAGGGAAGTGATCGGCAAATGCCCGGTCTGTGGCTGTGATGTTTTCGAGGGGAAACAGAATTTTTACTGTTCAAACCGTCAGTGTGATTTTGCTCTTTGGAAAGAAAACCGTTTCTTGGGAAGCATGGAGAAAAATCTGGATAAAAAGATGGCAAGAGAACTTCTTGATAAAGCCTGTACCCATGTGAAAGGTCTGTATTCTAAAAAGAAAGATATGAAATTTGATGCAGATCTGTTACTTACACTGGAGGATGGCAAGCCGAGATTCCATCTGGAATTCCCAAAGAAGAAAAAGAAATAAGACAAGGAGGTAAAGCGATATGTCTAAATTACAGGACATCCGGGATCTGGCACAGGAACATGCGGTATCAGTGAGCGGTTCACCCAGAGACTGGATGGATTATATGGACACAGCATCAAGGTTATATCGTTATTCTTTTTCAGACCAGCTTCTGATCCATGCACAGCATCCGGAAGCAACGGCTTGTGCATCACTGGAATTATGGAATGAAAAGATGTTCCGATGGGTGAACCGTGGTGCAAGGGGAATCGCCCTGCTTGATGAAACAGGGCAGCATATCAGACTCCGTTATGTGTTTGATATTTCGGATACCCACATGGTAGCCGGGGGCAGAAGCCCGTATCTTTGGCAGATGCAGGAACACCAGAGAGAAGAGATCCTCACCCATCTGGCAGAGGTCTATGCTCTGGAAGAAAAGGATACAGCAACTTTGCAGGATGCATTGATGGCAGTCGCAAGGGAAATGGTCAGTGATAATCTGGAGGAATACCTGGACGGATTGGAATATGCTGTAGAAGGTACTTATCTGGAAGATCTGGATGAGGTGACGATCCGCAGTGATTTCCGTCAGCTGGCAACAGACAGTGTTTACTATCTGCTTTCCAGGCGATGCGGGCTTGACCCGATGGAACTTCTGGAAGAAGAGGACTTCATGCATATCACAGATTATAACCGTCTGTCAGTTCTCACCTTTCTTGGAAATACGGCAAGTCAGCTCAGTGAGAGTATTCTGATTGATATTGGAAAGACCGTACATAAAATTTCTCTGGAAGAAGCGAGAAAAGAGGTTGAAAATTCCAATGAAAGGAATTATAATAATTTTACCACGTTAATGCGTGAAACTAAAAACCGGGATGCAGAAACGAAAAAAGAAGAAAATATTGAAAATGAAGGAGGAACCGATTATGGAACTGACATATCATCGCAAGGGAGATTACCTGTTTCCGAATCTGACCGTCGAAGAGGAAGAAGTGACGATCGGGAAATACGGGATGCTGCGGAGGACATTTCTGAAGGAACACAAGAACAGCCTTTATCAGAGCCTGTTCCTGACCGGGAAGCTGAACAGCCATCTGGAACAGATCGAGAAAGCAGCACAGGAGAGAATGGACAGCCAGATGGAGAAATTACTGGAGAAGAGTCCGGCACCGGACAAGGAAGCAGATCCGATGGCATGGACAGCACACATGAACGCACTGATGGCAACAGCGGAAGAGAGCATCTTGACGGAATTGGTATACAGTTAGTCGAAGATACAAGAGAAGATGGATTGAGTAAAGCAGAGGAAGAAATCGCCTCTGCTTTATCTTTGCCCGAATATCCCACCGCAGATGAACAAAGGCGGCAGATCGAGGAGAGGGCAGCTGCTCTTTATGCCGGAGAAATCCCGATTCCAGAGGAAGTTGTCGATGAGATCTTACGGACAGGAGGAAATCGGAAAGCCAGCCAGCTCCGGATCATCTATAATTTCATGAGTGAACAGACACCGGAGGAATATACGGAGTTTGTGAAGCGTGAATACCGTAAAGGTGGAAAAGGTTTTCAGATTGATGGAAATGAATATTCAGTCTGGTTTGATGAAACCGGGATGCAGATCGCAGTGGGGCATACGGTCACAGACCAGATTTTAGATAAGGCATTTTTATCATGGGAAGATGTCAGCGGACGTATCCATCAGCTTTTAGATCAGGGTGAATATGCACCGCAGTCTGTATTGGATGCGGCAAGAAGTAATGCAGTAAAAGAACACGCCCAGGCTCTTGCCTATATGAAAGGGGATATGGCAGAAGGAGTAGCGGAGATTGTTTTTGACGAAGAGGACTTACCACATCTTCGCAGTATCTATCCGGAGATCACAGATTATCTGGAAGAAAAGCTGGAAGATCCCCAGTGGCTTTCGGAACTAAATGAAAGACTGGATGCACTGGCAGAAGCCTATGAGGAAAATCATTCCATTATGCGTTTCCATCATTATAATCCTGTAAATATCTCAAAGCAGTTTCAGAAGTTTGCGGATGAGGTGATTCCTTATCAGGCTAGGGACGGCTTTGCCTGGAAAGAACATCCGATGTTCATTACACAGGATGAGATTGATGCTTATCTTGCAGGAGGTGGAGCGTATTCACAGGGCAGGCTTAGGACGTATTCATTTTATCTGCTGCATGAGGATGAAAGAGCGAGGACAGGTTTTATCAAGGAACAGTATGGGATCGGTGGAAGCAGTCATGCACTGTCTGGTGCCGATGATTCACACGCAAACTATGATGGAAAAGGATTGTTTCTTGCAAGAGGTGCTTATGGGAATCCATATACTTCAGTTTTATTATCCTGGAATAAAGTTGCAAACAGAGTAGCTTATCTGATAAAGAATGACCAGTTCCTGCAGGCAGAAGATTATGCTCGTATGCCGGAATATGAACGGGAGCAGATGGCAAATAAGGTACTCCGCTTTTATGACCGTCTTCCGGAAGAGATGGACAGACCATTTACGGAGGACTTCTTCTGGGAAAAACCAGGAAAAGAAATGGTGGCAGTTTTAGAGAATCCAGAGCAGACAGAAGAACTGTTACAGAAGATGGATGCAGCATTGGCAGCTTTGTCATTAGATTTTGAGGCATATGGGACAAACTACCAGCAGAAAACAGAACTTCTTTCCGAACTTCATCAGTATGCAGAAGGAACCTATACGATTTTCCCGACACCAGAAGCAGAACCGTCTTTTGTGGAACCATCCGGGCACCAGATGACCATGTTTGATTTCTTGGATACGAAGGCAGTGGCAGAACCGACCGTAGTAGATATGTCAGATGTGGAGGAAATAGAAGAGGAAGAGGTTACTGCCGAAGAATCTATTTCAAAGAGTCAGGAGCAGGAAATAATAGAAACTTCTGAGGAACAGAAAGAACCAGAAGAAGAGGCAACAGCTAAAACAGCAGAAGAACTAGCGGAGTCCTGGGATGAAGGTGTTTTTGCGTATCAGGGGTATCATTTTGAAGCAGTAGGGGTATTGCCGGAGGGAATAGAAGGAAAAGATCTGGTTGCACAGACCCGTTCCAATACAGAACTGCATTTATCAACCTACCATACAGAAGATTTCCCTAAATATTCCTATGATGATTTTTATGCAGTCAGCAATGCACCAACTGCCGATGTGTTCCGGTGTCTGGAAACCGGACGCAATTATATTCCCGGAGAAAATGAACTGTTTGGATATGAGGGAGAATTCCAGCCATATTTAAAACCGGAAACAGAAAAGATTGTAACAGAACCGCACAACTTCCGTATCCAGGATAATGACCTTGGTGCAGGCGGACCGAGAGCAAAGTATAAGGCAAATATGGAAGCCATCCATTTGTTACAGACTTTGGAGAAAGAAGAGCGTCTGGCAACCCCTGAAGAGCAGGAAATCTTATCCCGTTATGTTGGCTGGGGTGGTATCCCACAGGCATTTGAGGAGAGTAACAGCAGCTGGGCGAATGAGTATCTGGAATTAAAGAATACCTTATCACCGGAAGAATACAGTGCAGCAAGGGCATCGACCTTAAATGCTTTTTATACATCCCCGACCGTGATCCGAAGTATGTATGAAGCATTGGAAAACATGGGACTGAAACAGGGAAATATCCTGGAGCCGTCCTGTGGTGTCGGTAACTTTATGGGACTGATCCCGGAGAGTATGAGCAAAGCTAATATGTATGGTGTGGAACTCGACCCGGTTTCAGGCAGGATCGCAAAACAGCTTTACCAGAAAAATAAGATTGCCGTACAGGGATTTGAGGAAACCAGTTATCCGGACAGCTTTTTCGACTGTGTGATAGGTAATGTCCCATTTGGGGCGTATCAGGTCAGTGACCGCAGATATGACCGGCATCATTTTATGATCCATGATTATTTTATTGCAAAATCCCTTGACCTGGTGCGTCCCGGTGGTGTAGTGGCTGTGGTAACTTCCAGTGGAACGATGGATAAGCAGAATCCGGCAGTGAGACAGTATATCGCAAACCGGGCAGAACTGCTTGGAGCCATCCGATTACCGAATAATGCGTTCCAGAGAAATGCCAATACCAGTGTTGTTTCTGATATTTTGTTTTTCCAGAAAAGGGACAGGGCATCCATTGAGGAACCGGAATGGTTAAATTTAAAGGAAACACCGGAAGGCTATTCGGTCAATGCTTATTTTGCAGAGCATCCGGAAATGGTGCTTGGTGAGTTCACTACAGAAAGCACCCAGTATGGAAAGCAGGAAGTGACCGTAAAACCAAAAGAAGGAATTACCTTAGAAGAACAGTTAAAGGAAGCCGTCCAGAATATCCATGGCACGATCACGGAACTAGAACTTTCGGATACAGAGTTGGAGGAGGATGTTGTCTCTATCCCGGCAGACCCGGATGTAAAGAATTTCAGTTTTACTGTGGTAGATGATGAAGTCTATTACCGGGAAAACTCTGTGATGAACCGCATGGAGCTTTCGGCAATGACAGCGGAACGTGTCAAAGGGATGGTGAACATCCGTGATGTTACGAATGAACTGATCCAGTGCCAGATGGAAGAGGGAAGCGATGAACAGATCACAAAGCTGCAGGAAAAACTTAATGAAAAATATGATGCCTTTACAGCAAAATATGGTCTTATCAGCAGCAATGCCAATAAGAGGGCATTTAGTCAGGACAGCAGCTATTGTCTTTTGACTTCTCTGGAATTTCTGGATGATAAGGGAGAACTGAAACGGAAAGCAGATATTTTCAGCAAGCGGACGATCCGCCGGGCAGAGACGGTGACTTCTGTAGATACTGCCAGTGAAGCACTTGCGGTTTCTATTGGTGAGAGGGCAGGCGTTGACCTTTCCTATATGGCACAGCTTTCCGGGAAAACAGAAGGGGAGCTTACCGAAGAACTGGCAGGGGTGATCTTTAAGAATCCGATCGGTGAAAAATGGGAGCCATCGGACGAATATCTTTCTGGAAATGTGAGGGAGAAACTGCAGATCGCAAAACAGTTTGCAGAAGATCACCCGGAATATCAGGTGAACGTGCAGTATTTGGAACAGGTACAGCCAAAAGATCTGGATGCATCAGAGATTGAGGCAAGACTTGGGGCAACCTGGATCTCCGAGGATTACGTTACACGGTTCATGGCAGAGACATTCCATACACCAAGATATTATGTAGGGAGCAAGATTAAAGTCCAGTATGCCGAAGTGACCGGACAGTGGAATGTTATGGGAAAGAATGTGGACAGCTACGGAAATGCCCTTGTCACTTCCACTTATGGAACACAGAGAGCCAATGCTTACCGTCTTTTGGAAGATGCCTTAAACCTTAGAGATACCAAGATTTATGACACGGTACAGGATGCCGATGGGGAACACCGGGAATTAAACCGGAAGGAAACAATGCTGGCACAGCAGAAGCAGGAGCTGATCAAAGAGGAATTTAAAGAGTGGATATTTAAAGACCTGCACCGACGGGAAGATCTCTGTAAGATTTATAATGAACGATTTAACAGTATCCGTCCACGTGAATATGATGGAAGCCATATTCAGTTTGTCGGCATGAACCCGGAGATCACCCTGATGCCGCATCAGAAAAACGCAGTGGCTCATGTGCTGTATGGAAATAACACCCTTCTGGCTCATTGCGTAGGAGCTGGCAAGACGTTCCAAATGATCGCAGCCGGTATGGAATCAAAACGGCTGGGACTCTCACAGAAGAATCTTTATGTTGTGCCAAACCATCTGACCGAGCAGTGGGGCAGTGATTTCCTGCGTCTCTATCCGGAAGCAAATATTCTGGTGGCAACGAAGAAAGACTTTGAACCAGCAAACCGAAAACGGTTCTGTTCCCGCATTGCGACAGGGGATTATGATGCCGTGATCATCGGACATACGCAGTTTGAGAAAATCCCTCTTTCAAGAGAACGGCAGATTGCCATGCTGGAAGATCAGATTGCAGATATCACGTTCTCCATTGAAGAAGCAGCACATCAGGCAGGGCAGAATTATACCATCAAGCAGTTGGAAAAAACAAAGAAGAGTCTGCAGGCGAGGATGAAGAAACTCAATGACCAGACCAGAAAGGATGATGTAGTAACCTTTGAGCAGTTGGGGGTAGACCGGCTGTTTGTGGATGAAAGCCATAGTTTTAAGAACCTTTTTTTGTATACAAAAATGCGGAATGTGGCGGGTATCTCACAGACGGATGCACAGAAAAGTTCCGATATGTTTATGAAATGCCGGTACATGGATGAACTGACAGGCGGCAGAGGGATCACCTTTGCTACAGGTACTCCCGTATCGAACAGTATGACCGAGCTTTATACTATCATGCGTTATCTCCAGTATGACACACTCATGCGTATGGGTATGGGACATTTTGATTCCTGGGCGGCAACGTTCGGGGAGACAGTAACCGCAATCGAATTATCACCGGAAGGAACGGGCTATCGTGCAAAAACACGGTTTGCCCGTTTTTTTAATCTTCCAGAGCTGATCTCTATTTTTAAAGAAGCTGCGGATATTCAGACATCGGATATGCTGAATCTTCCTGTACCGGAAGCCGAGTTTATCAATGAAGTCTTAAAACCAAGTGAAGAACAGCAGGAAATGGTCAGTGCCTTTTCGGAACGTGCGGAAAATGTAAGAGCTGGTCTTGTGAATCCAACGGTGGACAACATGCTCAAGATTACCAATGACGGAAGAAAATGTGCATTGGATCAGAGGTTATTAAATGAACTTCTCCCGGATGCAGAAAAAAGCAAGGTGAATACTTGTGTGGAAAATGCTTTTCAGGTATGGGACGAGGGAAAAGCAGACCGGACAACACAGCTGATTTTCTGTGATTTATCTACACCAAAAGGAGATGGGACTTTCAACGTATATGATGATGTCCGGAACAAACTGGTTGCCAGGGGAATCCCAAAAGAAGAGATTGCTTTTATCCATGAATACAACACGGAAACAAAGAAAGCAGATTTATTTACAAAGGTAAGGGCCGGACAGGTGAGAATCCTTATGGGTTCCACACCGAAACTTGGAGCAGGTACAAACGTGCAGGACAGACTGATTGCACTCCATCACCTTGACTGCCCATGGAAGCCGTCGGATCTGGAACAGCAGGAAGGACGTATCTTAAGACAGGGAAACCAGAATGACAAAGTAAAGATATTCCGGTATGTGACGGAGAATACTTTTGATGCGTATATGTGGCAGATTTTGGAGAATAAGCAGAAGTTCATCAGCCAGATCATGACCAGTAAATCACCGGTCAGGGCTTGTGAAGATGTGGATGATACGGCACTGTCCTATGCAGAGATCAAGGCACTTGCCACAGGTAATCCGTACATTAAAGAAAAAATGGATCTGGATGTGCAGGTGAGTAAGCTGAAACTTCTAAAGGCAAACCATACCAGTCAGATTTACCGTCTGGAATCGGATATTGCAAAGAATTTCCCGGTACAGATCAGTGCATTGAAAGAGCGGATTGCCGGGATGCAGATAGATTCCCAGGTAGTAAAAAGCGTGGATTTACAGGATAATGATACGTTTGCCATGACGGTAGGGAATGTCCTTTATGAAGATAAGAAAGAAGCAGGCGAGGCATTGATTGCCGCCTGTGCAGGATTAAAAACCGTCAGCACCGGCGGAAAGGTCGGGGAATATCATGGGTTCACGTTATCTGCTTCCTACAATATGTTTTCCAATGCGTTTGAACTGACGATCAAAGGAAAATGCTCTTATAAGCTGGAAATCGGAAAAGACCCGGTAGGAAATATGCAGCGTATTCATAACACGCTTTCTTCTATCGACAGGAAGCTGACGGAAAGTGAGCAGAAGTTAGAAACCGTACAACAGCAGCTTGCTACTGCACAGGAAGAGGTAAAGAAGCCATTCCCGAAAGAAGCAGAGCTGAATGAAAAGATGGAACGGTTATCCGAGTTAAATGCGTTGCTGAACATGGATGAAAAGGGCAATGAGACGATTATGGCAGATGAGGATATTGGCAGAGAAGGAAGTAGCACAGACAGCAGGGATGCCGTAGAAGAAAAAGAACTTCCGGAAACAGCAGACAGAATCCATAAGCCGTCTATTCTGGAACGCTTAAAACAGGAGAAGGCACAGCAGAATACAGAGGAACCGACCGTTACACAGAAAGCTGCAAAGAAAAAACACGAACAGGAGTTATAAAAGATTTCCCGTCAGAGTTTTCTCTGGCGGGGACATAAAATGGAGGGTTTGTTTATGGCAAATAATATAGAAAAACAGTTAAAAGAAATATCGGAACGGCTGGAGCAGGGAGTAAAGGAAATCTTTACTTCGGAGAGATATACAGAATATCTGAATACCATGTCCAAGTTCCATAATTACAGTTTTAATAATACCCTTCTGATCACCATGCAGAAACCGGAGGCTACTCTGGTGGCAGGGTATCAGGCGTGGCAGAAGAAATTTAACCGCCATGTAAAGCGTGGGGAAAAAGGAATCCAGATCATCGCACCGGCACCCATCCGTGAGAAACAGGAGATTGAAAAGATCGACCCGGTGACCAAAGAGCCGGTGATCGGGGATGACGGTCAGCCGGAAACGGAGATCGTGGAGATGGTCATTCCAAGGTTCCGTGTGACAACGGTATTTGATGTCAGCCAGACAGAGGGAGAGCCGATTGCAGAACTGGAAGTACCGGAGCTTACCGGGAGCGTACAGTTTTATGACACGTTCATGGAAGCATTGCAGAACATTTCCCCTGTGCCAATCCGCATGATGGAGATAGAAGGGGAAGCAAAGGGATATTATCATCAGACAGAAAAATATATAGCGATTCAGGAAAATATGAGTAATGTCCAGACGATGAAAACCGGAGTCCATGAAGTGAGCCACGCATTGCTGCATGACCGGGAGGTAATGGATGCGGAAGGGATTTTAAAAGACCGGACAACCAAAGAAGTAGAAGCAGAAAGTATCGCCTATATTGTCTGCAACCACTTTGGTCTGGATACTTCAGAATACTCGTTTACCTATATTGCCAGCTGGTGTGAGAGCAAGGATATGAAAGCACTCCGGGCATCTATGGATACCATCCGGAAAACGTCTGCGGAAGTCATTGAGAATATTGAGACACAGATGCACGAGCTGGAAATGGAAAGACCAGTGCGGGATACTCTTCATAAGGAAGATTTAATTCTGCATCTTTCGGGCAGCATGGGGTTCGAGTTTAGCTATGACCTGATTGAAAACATGAGCAGGGAACAGTTAGAACAGAATGTAGGAGAATACGTCAGCCTTCTGGAAAGTGGTGAGATAGAGGAAAATGAAAAAACACTGGAAAGTTTTCTGGAAGAAAAAGGTGCTGCCGTCACACCACTCTATGACAGCAGTGGACACGGAGAAAACTATCCGATTGATTTTTTTGATGTGGAATATGACGCTGACACAGGCGTTACTTATTTTTCAGATCTTTTTCCGAGAGATCAGGCAGAGATGTTTGTACAAAAAGCAGAGTTTCCGAGACATATTTTTTCAGAAGAAGAAAAGGCATTTGTAAGTGAATATGCGGAAACCTTCCCTAGACAGGTGGAAAGACTGAATGACCTGGTATGGGATATGAGAGAATCTTACGATGAAGCCGGTTCAAAGCTGGTGTATGAAGTGATCCAGGCAGCAAGGGCAAACTTCCCAGCGAAGGAACCGGAGATTATAGAAGAAACAGCCATGCAGTATGCCCATCGTCTGATTGAAACGGCAGAAGCTGCCAATACGGGAGATTTTACAGATTCCCAGAGGAATCTTATTGTGAATTTTGCATATAAGATGGATGACAAAGACGAAGTGCTTGGACTGGTGAACCGTATGATGACCGCAATCCGCAGACCGGGAAGTGAATATACGAGAAGCCTTATGAATGAAACACAGGCACAGATTGACAATTTCCCGGATGGGATGATTGGTTTTACCGAAATGCATGAGGCAGGAATCCAGTTAGACCATATGCTACCGCTTACGAAAGACCGGGCATATGAATTATACCGTGGAGGGGCAGAAATTTACGTCTTATATGGAAATCCAGAGAATCCACAACGGGCAGAACAGGTGCTTGTGGAGAAGGAAAATGAGATTTTTGGATATGACGGTATCTTTGGAATCACAGAAACAGAATGGGAAGTCCAGAAAGAAAGAGAAGTCTCTGCCACAAAACAGGAAGCACTGGAACGGCAGAGTGCAGAAAAGATTGATGAGACACTTCTTCTGCATGGAGAAAGCAGAAGGTTTGCCATTTACCAGATGGATAGTGGAGATGAGCATACTTATCAGTTTATGGGAATGGAATCCGCAAAGAGTCTGGGCTATACCATTGACGGAAAGGATTACCGGATGATTTATGCAGCACCGTGGATGCCAACGATCACGTTAGACAATATATTTGAACGCTTTAATATTGACCGACCGGAAGATTTCCGTGGTCATTCCTTATCGGTAAGTGATGTGATCGTGATAAACAGGGGTGCAGAGATCACAGCCTATTATGTAGATTCTTTTGGATTTCAGGAACTTCCAGAGTTTGTCCAACAGAGAATGAACCTACTGGAACATAATTCCGTCAGGGCATATCCGCCAGTTTATAAAGGAACATTGGAACAGGCAATGGGAGAACGGGATGTGGATGCCTACCTGGATTCCAGAAAGTTAAACTTGGACTGTAAGAAGGCAATCGAGGAAGCCATCCGGGAGAATTTTGACGGGCTGCACTTAAAGCAGGATGCGGCAAAAGAAGTCGTGGAACGCTTCGGGGAAGAACGTATGAATTTTGTTATGGCAAATACCATCCGTGAACTTTCCCATGATGGAAGATTCTCCAGACAGAACAAAGACTGGGCGGAGCATATCGAAGTCCCAGAAAATATCAGCCGGGGCAGAAATCTGGACCTGGATTATGTGATCGAAAGCCATCCGGCAGTTTTAGATGGGTTTATCGACATGGCAAGAGCTGAGATCCGGATGCAGAGGATAGAACAGGCGATAGGAGAAAACGAAGTGACGATCACGGCAGAGACAAGAGGATATGAAGCAGAAGGACATAACGGGACATGGCATACGGTTGATGAAAAGGAATATGCCGGGGAGAAATTCTTCTTAATGGAACACGATGAATTTGGCTCCGACGTGGCGGGCATTATCGTAGCAGAAAATGGACAGCTTGCAGCGGAGGACTTATGGAATGGGTTTGATGCAGGAGCGTTAGAAGCTGTATCGGAATATTTGCAGGAAAATGGAACAACACTTTATGACTTGTCAGAATTCCCGAAAGATTCTGCTGTAACCCTGCGGAGTGGACAGACACTTACAATCAAAGAAATACAGGCAGTACAGAAAGACACCTGGGAAGAAACGATGGCAGGAAAAAATGAATCTGGAACGGATGTCCGGTTTAATTTCCATGCAGTCAGTGAGGTGCAGCTGCCAGAAGGCATAAAGTTGAAAATGCCAGAGATCCATTACGTTGATAATTTTTATGTGATGGAAGATGTAAATGCAGAGGGTGTAGTAAAAGTAAACCGGTATGAATCACTGGATGAAGCGATGCAGGAATATTTACGCCTGCCAAATCATCAGGAAAAAGTGCTTGGTATCCAGAATACGGAAACGATGCAGGAAAGCATGGATTTTATCCGATGTGAAAATGGGATAGATCGGCTTACCCATGCGTATGAACAGATTGGAGGGTGGCTGAATCCGGAAATATATGATGCGGTAAATAAAATGGAAAATATGCTGGACTGGAATGAGGTGCAGATCGCATATCAGGTCGGAAAACAATGCTTTACAATCCAGACCGCAGAAGATGGCTATGACTATACGTTTTACAATGAAGATTATCAGGAGGATGATGGAGGAATCTATGACAATCCGACAATCTATGTAGATGAAGCTGCCAGTGATATTTTAGAAGATAAAGGGTACTCACTGGAAGAGGCAAGAGTAGTGAATTATGAAGATCTGATGGCAGATGTGGAAGAAGTTCAGGAAGAACAGATGCAGCGAATACAATTAGAAAAGAACTGCCCGGCAAGTATTTTTGAAGGATTTCGCAGGGAAGAAGCACTGCAAACCTATGAAGGAATCGCAATGCAGTTTACCAGGAGTAAAGGGTATCTGACCATACAGGCAACAGAAGAAGGATATTCGTTTATTTTTTATGACTCTGACCTGCATGAAATCCAGGGTGGTGATTACGATAATCCAGATGTATCTATTCAGAAAGCTGCTTATGAAATCCTTAAAAGTGAGAGAATGGATGACATGGAATGTGTCAAAGTGGATTATAAAGAATTTGAAGAAATGACAATCCAGCACTCTAAAGATTTATTGCAGGAGGGGGAACTTCGTGCGACTTCTGAGATTGGAAGAAATGAACTGGCATTAAATAGCCTGTGCAGGGCAGAAGTAGAAAGAGGGGTTTTGTATCATGCACAGGCAGTATTAGAAGATATGGGAATGGAACAGGAGGTAGAGCTGCTTGCTGCAAGGGTGTATGGTTCCAGAAGCAGACAAGATCTTTACCGGGAAGATTCTGACCTTGATGTGGTTCTTTCCTATAAAGGTGATATTCGAGAAGATAGCTTTTTCAATGCCTTAAATGAATCCGGTATAGCGATGGCAGGAATCAAGGTGGATATTAACCCGATTGCAGAAGAGCGAATCACTCTGGCAGAGTATATAAAAGAATCTGAAAAATATCTTGACCAGCAGGAGATTAAAAAGCTTGCTGCGGACCTGGATGATTTTGCTTATGAATATGATACTTACGAGTATAAAGATACGGTTGAAAGCAGGGAGGAGCAGGTGGAAAAGCTCACGGAGGATATTCAGAATAAGAAAACAGACAGTATCAAAGACTGGCTGCTTGAAGTATCTGAAGAATCCGATATAGACAGCGATGTTATAACTGCCCGTTCCTTACTTTCCCGTCTGGAAGATACAGAGCAACTTTCTATCTTTGATAAAAACCCGGAGCAGGAACAGCCAGAAGCCACAATCAGTTTTTATGTCGCAGAGTGCATGGAGTTTCCGGTCATGGGAGAGTACCATAATAATCTCACTTTAGAAGAAGCCATTAAAATATATGAGAGTATCCCAGCAGAGAGACTTCATGGGATTAAAGGAATCGGATTTGATCTGCAAGATGGTGATGAAGATTATTCCGGGGAATATGGATTCATGAGTGGAGACAGGATAGACAGGGATCTGATTGATATGATTCCACATTATAAGGAGAGTTCATTGGTACAGAAAGCAATCAACGATATGGAAAAATATCTGAATGAGAAACATGGAAAGGTGCAGGAAGCAGAACAGACCGTGGAAGTAAAACAGGAAGTTTCAGAAACACCAGTCAAGAAAGAATCCATATCAGTGGAACCGAACCGGGAACAAAATAAAGAGCCTGCAAAGGGTGAAAAAGGGGAACTGAAAAAATCTGTGCTGCAGTCGTTAAAAGAGTTTCAGGCAAGAGCAAAAGCACAGGAGCAGAAAGAAATGACAACTGGAAAATCCAAAGCACGTAAGAAAGGGGATGTAGAAATATGATGGATCTGGCAATGAACTTTGATACAGACGAATGTTTAGTGACCGCAATGTTTGATAAAGGTAACAGAAATGATACGATGGAAGCCATCGACAATATCATTCCATTTCTGAAAGGGGATGCGGATATGATCGGGCTGGTCTGCAATACTATAAGAAAGCTGTTCTGCATGAGTGATGAAGGCTATGAGATTTTTCTTATGGATCTGGAAGATTATAAAGCGGAATTGGAAGAGGAGGACGAGGAATGAGAACAAGTCAGTGTGCAGTATATCAGGTAAAAGAAACACCAGAGTATCGTGATGTTCGTTTCCGTTCTTATGAAAAGCTGAGAAGCGAAGGAAAGAGCGTCAGCATTGAGAACTATCAGCAGGTGTACATTGGAAGAATCCAGCCGGGGGAAACTCCGGCGGATATAAAAATACGCCTGCAGAAACAGCGACCGAAGAACTTCAAAGGTCATTCCATCGGATGTAGCGATGTTCTGGTAATCACGGATGAGGGAAAAACCACAGCCTACTATATTAATAGAGATGGATTCATTATCGTTCCAGAATTTCTCACAATCAAAAGTTCCTCTGATACCAGACTTTCTATTGATACAACAGGATATGAAATCGAAGGAAAGAAAGGAACATGGCTTGCCCAGGATTATATTTTGATGAATGAGAAGAAATGGTTCCTGATGGAACATGAAGAGTATGGGACAAGAGCCGCCTATGTGATTCTCAGTGAAGATGGTGCTGTAGTTATGAATGACTGTTATAATGGTTTTGATGAAGAAGCAAGACGGAACATTCAGAACTTTATGCAGCAACAGGCAGCAAAAGCACAGGAACAGCAAAGACAACAGCAGGTGCAATCGCAAATGCAGTCTAATCAGATACAGCAGTCACCAGAACAGCAGAAAAAGAAACCAGAGCTGGCAAACTGGCAGAAGGTCATGGACAACGGAGAATATCTTCGCAGTGCGGAGATGGCAGAAGAAGCCAACTACAACATGATCGACGGACTGATGAACAATACTCCAAAGAAAAAAGATAAAAATGCTCCCCGGAGATCTGTGTTGAAACGGCTTCGTAAGCATCAGCAAAAGATAGCCAGTCAGGGCAAAGGACAACCACAGCAACAAAGAGCAGTGGAAGAAGAGATGGAAAGGAAGAAGAAGTAATTTTCAATGGAAGTGGTCTTGCTACTTATGTGGCAGGGCCATTTTTGTTGAAAAAAAGAAATCAGTGCTTATAATATATGATAGAGGCGGCAATTAGTTTAATTTTACTGAGGAGAAAATATATTATGCTACGAAATCTATTCATATTATTGACGGCTATGTTTATGGGTCTTGTTTACTATAAATTTTCAATATCAAAGAGTAAAGATGCACAGAACATGGCTTTCTTTATGAAAGTAACTTTTTTGGTGTTATCACTTATATTGGCGTTCACCAGGAAAGAGTTTATTCTTATAGGAGATTTAGCCTTTGGAGGGAGAACTTCAGTGATGGTACTTGTACTTATTGAAATTGCAGATGCTTTTATTGATAGAAAAAATAGTTCAACGCAAGTGAATAAGAAAAAACGCTCTACTTCAAGTATGGAAATGCAAAGAAGAAAATAATTTTTTATAAATTTTATGACCTTTTATATGTTGCCATGCATGATTAGTAGAAAATGATTTTGGAGGTAACATATATGAGTAAGAAAAAATATGAGTATCCAGAAAATCTGTGGGATGCAGTTGTGCAGAGGAGTAAGGAATTAAAGGGTAACAGGATTCAGAAATTGTCACCAGATCAGGAAGCAGGATTGGAGTTTGCTCTGTCATGTTTTCCAGAGGAATATGAAACGGTGATTCGACTTAGATATAAAGAAAGCCTTTCAGAAAAGAAGATTGCTGAAAGGATGAATCTGGAAGCGGATAGAGTTCACAGAATGATTTTGATGGGAGTAAAATACTTGGCAAAACCGCAGTATATAATATATGTTGTGGAAGGACTTGAAAATCACAATAGAAATTTAGTTGTGCAGAAAGAACGAAGTATAGAAAATGCTAAAAGATTACATCCAGATTTGCCAGAGAACATTTTAGAAGAGCCAATTTCATTTCTGAAATTTAATACACGAATATACAACGCACTAAAGAGACACAAAGTGGATACTGTAGGTGATTTGCTGGATGCCTTGAGATTGCCTAAATGGATTCAGAGTCTTTCAAATATAGGAGAACAGTCACAAAGAGAAATTGTGCAGAAAATGGAGTCATTGGGGTTGGCAGATAATAGTTATGCTGCTGTGAGAAATATAAAATTTAGGTAATGGATTGAAAAAATATAGCATGAGTTATAATATACTTGTTATAAAATAATAAAAAAAATAGGTGGAGAAAATATGAATAATCCTATAGTAATTGCAATTATTTCGGCAGGTTTATCTGCTTTCGTGACTTGCACCTTTCAAATGATTAATAAATTTATAGATATGAAAAAAGAAAAAAGAGATAAAGAAGAAGAAAAGGAGAGGATATATAGCGAAAAGAAAGAACAAGTTTATATAGCTGTGTTAGATAGATTGCTTCAAGTCAGAAGAGGATTTGATTATTCAAAAGAATTTGTTGAAAGAAATGATGAGTATAAAAAGTGGTTGGATGAACAAAATCAAAAATATATGGAAATTTCACCAAAGCTTAGGTTATATGCGTCAGATACTATTTTTAGATTATGTAAGCATTTTATTTTATATGCCCGGTTTACATATACCCCAATAACGGGACCAAAACTGTCGGAGAAAAGTAAAGAATTATATGATATAGGAATAAGCTTGGTAGCTCGTTTTATGCAGGAGGATCTCGGATACAGAAAATATAGTAAATTAAATGATGAAATAAAATGTCCACAGTGTGGTAGAAATCATGATCTTATGGGAAGGTGCCCTGGATGTAAGATGTCTTATGATGAATTGTTAAAAATGTTGTATGAGGATATGGAAAAACAAAAAGAAGACAATGAAAATGAGGTAGAATAAGATTAAGGTATCTATAATGAAAGGATATTCTTTTAGAAAAAGGCAACATAAGTGGTTATTGAAATAAAATTTTGTATTAGAAAATTCAAGGACAATAGAAAAAACGGGTAAATTCATATAATCAAAGAATTTACTCGTTTTTTATGCTTATAAATTCCGTTCTTTCTCAATCTGCTGTTCCTGCTCGTGACTCTTTCCAAGGATCATATCAATATTAGCGGAAACGGTACGAAGTTCCCGTTCATAATCCAGGCGGTTAGAAAAATCTTCCCGTTGAGTATCTCGCAATTCAATAAGCCGGTCTTTTTCAGCATAGAGGGCTTTCATAGAAGGCAGCTTATTTCCATTGGATTTTTCTTTCAGTGTCCGGAGAGCTGTATCGTAAAGGGAAAGTTCTGCTCGGTGTTCTTCGTAGAATTTATCCTTATTGCGGCTCTTGCGGTAGTCGGCATATACGTTTTTGTATGCAAGGTACTGTCCGGTAAAATGTATTTGCTCATTCACATCTTTAAGCTGTTGTTCTGTATCCTTTAAAGATTTTCTGGCGGCACTGGTCTGATCGGATGCCTGGTCAAGTGCCGTATGGAAATCTTCAAGAGAGTTATATCCATGTTCTTGTATATAGGCAACAGTCTGAGCCATCTGTTTCAGATTGGAGAGTTTGACTTTTTGAGCATAGGCTTCACTCTGCTGTGCTTTGATACAGGTCTGTAAATCTATCACAAGTCGGAGATCTGATTTTATGAAAATGAACGGTACAGGAATATCGGAAGCATCAGGAGAAAGTGCTGTCTGCAAATCTTTCACAGTGCTTGGAACTTGTGGTTCTTCAGTTTTCATTTTCCTATCAGAGAGTGATTTTGCATTTTCCTTAAATGTCTGTAATAGAAAATCCTCTTCATATCGTGTTCCGAGATTTCGTCCAGTGATATATTTTTTTCTGCCTGGATGAAGATAGCTGTATCGGTTTCTGCTGATCTTGAAGATGATATGATATTTTTTATCGAGGATTTGTGCAAACTCTTCTGGTGACTTGGCGGTGCTTGCAGCATCATCAATAGCATCCCGGAGAAACTGTTTCTCTGTTTGATAGCGAGTCTCTTTTGGTGTAATACCCTCTTCAAGCATTTTCTGGTTGAGCTTATCAAGTTTTTCCTGTCCACGACGCTGTGCCCAGTATTCTTTTTCTGTAATTTTTCTTTCAGCAGGAGAGAGCAGATCAACTTGATGCAGACCTTCTTTCTGGCACATATCCATGACATCTTGCTTTAAGTGAGCAAGGTAGGCGGTGCTTAGGTGGTGTTTATATCCGGCTTTTGATTCGCAGTCAAATTCCATATAGGGTTCTTGAGGCACATCATATTTCCGAAGGCTGTTGATTACAATATGTACATGGATATTGCCACTTTCGTTGTGACCATCTGTATGTGTGCAGACTAAAGCCTGATGACCGGGAAAGTTCTTCTTTGCAAAAGTCAGTCCAAGCTGTTGTGCCCGTTCACCAGTCAGTCCACATTCCTCTTTGTCTTTTGGGTCAAAGCTGATAATGTAATGATGAGACTTGATCTCATTGAAATTTTTATTTTTATGGTAATAGCTGTTTAGTTCCTGACATTCAGATGCAAAGGTAAACGGATCACAGTTCAGACCATCCAGGTAATATTCATCTCGTAATATCATATGCCCCTTATCATCGAGGATTGGTTTTTGGGTGTATTCATTATGCTGAAAGATGAGATACCGTTCAGATTCTCCATAGTCAGCATTTTTGCTTGCGATATGTTTAATCACTGCCACGGAAATCACCTGCCATTCTCATCACTTCATATTTCATTTCATAAATATCCCGGAGAGATTTTTTTATTTCTGTTCTCATTTCTGAGGAGATAATTCCACCTTGATTAAAATATCGGGCAATCTGATTGAGGTTGCTTCCTATCTTACCCAATTCACCAATCAGTCTTTTTATTTCTGGAACATCTGCAGTGATTTCATATTTGATAATAACATTCTGACTGTTCAAGGCATTTCGGATAAAATCAGAAACAGTCATGTTTGTTGCAGTGGCTCTTTCCAGAAGAATCTCATATTCCGTTTCATTCATACGCAGGTGAACATCTTTAGTTTTGGTAAGTGCTTCATCTTTTTTTGGTCTTGTCATTCAATGCTCCTTTCTGCATAAAGGTTCCGCATAGGAAAGAGAAAATTTTACAGCTTGCTGTGAAAACAAGTGATGAAGAATCATCACGCTGTGACCATGGCAATGGGAACCAATACGCATATCTTTGATTGCGGTCGAGGGTATGGGGAAACGAAATCCCCATCAAGTTGCAAGTGGCCAGTAACCCCGGAAGGGGTTATTGTGCTACATTGCGAAACTTGCTCTGAAAGAGAGTAAAAGCCCTTCTATAATAAAAGCCAATTTAAGAAAAGGAATGATAACTGAATCTTGCGAATCTATGGTACTATGCGACTTGTATATTTCGAGCATAAGAAATATAATAGAGGACAGTACAATATCAGGAGGTCAATTATGGATGGATATATGACACTTAGGGAAGCAAGTGAAAAATGGGGTATCACGGCCCGGATGATAAATTATTATTGCTCATCGGGGAGAATCAAGGGTGCGGTAAAGGTATCAACTTTATGGCTGATACCACAGGATGCAGAGAAACCTGCGGATAAGCGGAGAAAAAATAATACAGCTATGGAGGTGCAGCCATGAAATTATTATTAGTGGAAGATAATGTAAAAGTAAAGGTTTGTTTAAGATAGTAATTAAAAAATTTAATACTAAAAAAACGAAATACACAAAAACTACAAGAAAAACTGATAAAATAAAAAAAACGGAAAATAAGAGGTAGCTAAGAATGAAAAAAATTTTAATTATAGAAGATGATTTGGATATTCAAGAGCTGATACAGTTTTTTTTAGAGGATCAAGGGTATGAAGTGATTACGGCATCTGATGGAATAGATGGTATTGCGGTTTTTCTGAAAGAACAAATTGACTTGATACTGCTCGATATTTTACTTCCTAAAATGGATGGGTATGCAGTTTGTGAACTAATACGAAAAGAATCGGAAGTACCAATCATTATGATAAGTGCATTGGGAAGAGAAGAAGACCAGATAAAGGGATTTGAAATGCAAATAGATGACTATATCCCCAAGCCGATTTCTCTTCCAATTATGATAAAAAAAATAGAAGCTGTTCTGCGTAGATATGAAGGAGTAGATATAACAAAAGATCACGAGTTAAAATACAGGGAGATAATATTGATTGTAGGAAATTATCAAGTGAAAATAGGGAAAAAGTTAATTGATTTGACACAGAAAGAATATGAAATTTTGAAAGAATTGATTGAAAATCAGGGATGCGTGATAACAAGAGAGAGCTTTTTAAATCGTCTATGGAAATATGAATTTGAAGGTGAAGAACGTGCAGTTGACAATCATATCAAAAATTTGCGGAGAAAATTGGGAAAAGCAGGGGATTATATAAAAACGGTAAGAGGGGTGGGGTATCGAATTGATAAAGCTAATTAGAGAACATTTGTCTACAAAAATATTTATACTTACGGTATGCTTATTGATTACTGTTGGTGGTGCGATTTATGGAATGGTTGCATTGGGGATGTCACGGAGCTATTTTTTAGAGTTGGATAGAAGTTTGAGTAATCAGACGGAAAAAATGGTACTTCAATTATCGAATACTTCAGTGCAGGAAATAGATGGAATATTAAAAATGTTTGCATTGGAGCATGGGATTTCTATTGTCTTAAAAGATAGTGACGAAAAGGTACTTGGTATATATGGAGATATGGAATATTCACTGGCTCCTGGAACAGATGTAGAAGATATTCTGTTAGGCAGTGGGATAACGGAATCTTATTCCTGTAAGTTAACGAATGGAAAAACATATTGGATTCAAGTGTTTGGAAACAAGGAGAAAGTAAATATTGGACTGGAATCATTAAAAAGAATTTTACCTATGTTGGGGGCTATTACTTTTTTGGCAGCATTAGCTATTGCTGCTTTATACACAAAATATATTACGCGTTCAATTTTAAAGGTGAGTGAAGTTTCAAAAAAAATGGCAAATCTTGATTTTCGAGTTCGATATACAGAAGACCGGAGGGACGAGATTGGAATTTTGGGAGAAAATCTGAACGAACTTTCGGAAAAATTAGAGAGTGCTTTGGATGAATTGAAAGAAAAAAATACTGATTTAGAGAAAAGCATCAAACTTGAGCAGCAACTGGAACAACAACAAATGGCTTTTTTTTCAGCTGTTTCGCATGAATTAAAAACTCCGATTACAATTCTAAAAGGACAAATTCAGGGAATGTTATTAGAAGTAGGGGGATATAAAGACCGAGATAGATATTTAAAACGTTCTTTTGAAGTAGCTAATTCTATGGAGAATATGGTGCAGGAAATTCTGTATGTTTCAAAAATTAGAACATCGGGATTTGAGTTGAAATTGATAGATATACCACTTCACCAACTTGTTGAGAATGTGATTAAGGAACAGGAAGATATGGCTATTGATAGGGGATTACAGTTTCATATACGAATAGAAGAATCAACTTGGATACGGGCAGATGAAGCTCTTTTCACGAAGGTCATAAGTAATGTGGTAGGAAATGCAATTAAATATACGAATGAGGATGGAAATATATGGGTTGGAGTGTATAAAAGAGGTGAAGAAATAATTTTTTGGATTGAAAATGAAACGGAATCTATTGATGAGAAAGAAATTCCAAAATTATGTGATGCATTTTATCGTATTGATAAATCCAGAAATAAAAGAACTGGTGGAAGCGGCTTGGGATTATATATTACAAAAATGATTTTAGAACAGCATCAGTTTCCTTATTGTATTGAAAATACAGAAAAAGGCATAAAAGTGGAAATAAGATGTTATGAACCAACCAGAAGGCTGTTGTGACGGAAAATCACAACAGCCTTTATACATATAAAATACATAAAAAAAACGGGAAAATCATACATTCAATTTTTATAATATAAAGAAAAAATATGTTGTTACTGACCTCATGAGCTGTCACTGACTTGCTCACATGAATTGTCATCAGATTGATGAACTTTCTGTCATCCGCCCTAGCAGGGCTGCCGCCTGAGTTCAGACGGCAATGATACTTATAG
>Ga0129317_1000157_pt1 | contig 87323 bp, 83 predicted proteins | sample Cm1ome_FD_94430 | JGI IMG/M metagenome (GOLD analysis project Ga0129317, IMG submission 94430) | Eastern black-and-white colobus group fecal microbial communities from Wisconsin, USA - Cm1105 metagenome | ecosystem: Host-associated > Mammals > Digestive system > Large intestine > Fecal | place...
CATAAAAAATTTCCCTTGTTTCGGCTCATAAGGGCAAAAACAAGGGAAAATACATAAGGTTTGAATATTTAATAGGCGATATGCCTTGAAAACACAGGGTTTACAGAGGATTGAATAGATAAACTGGAATTTTTATTTTTCTGCTAATTTCAAAAATCTTTTCTCATTCATCTGCTCATTCGTAATATATTCTCCATCAAAAAACAACGCATATGTAGTAATTGGAGTTGGTGCATTCTGTGCTTCTTCTTTACTCTCTAACTTAATTGCTCTAAATTGGATTGCTTTTTCTTTTGCAATTTTTTCAATTACTGGTACATATTTTGCATTAAACGGACATTGATTGGTGTAATATAAAACATAACCCTTTTCATCGATATGAGGATATCTTGCACATTCCTTAAATCGGGGCAACAGCGCATTTTCTACAAAAGGTAAGTACCATAACTGGATACCATTATGGGCCTCATCACAAACTTGAAATCCTTTGTATTTCAAAAACTTAGGATCTGCTAAAAACGGCTTTTTCTTCGCCGCAGCCAAAATACATAACCCTTTTTTCCCTTTCTTTTTACTGTCATCCATACAAGCATTTAACAGGTCTGTTGAATAACCATGACCTTTCAGTGATCCGGCAACCCATAAACAATCAACATACATATATCCATCTGCCAAGATTGGATTCCAAGCATTTTCAGCAGGAATATATTCAATAAAACATTTCCCTCGTTCCTTACTTTTAAGAAATACTAATCCTTCTTCAAATCTATCCGCTAACCACGATTTTTTTGACAAAACCTGAATATCATTGTTTTTAGCGATTGCACAACAAATATGTTCTGTTTCAAGATTTTCTTTTGTAACTTTAATATATTCCATTTATTATTTTCCCCTAAAATTCAACTTATTGAATTTATTGCGTCATAAATATTCAAACTTAAAATGGATAATGAAAAACGCAGCCAACACTGTCCAAAAGCGAAACTGCTGCACTTACTCTTACCGGATATGGAATCAAGTCCAGTACTCCTCCAGTACAAGTGAGCCGTCTCTTCCACTCATGGAAACTGCAAAATGACGCCTCCAGCCTGCTTCATCTGTAAAAACGATACTATAGGTTGTCAGATCCCCATAAAATTGTACTCCCATTATCAGCACTTCTTCTGTAGAAAGCCCGGGAAAGGAACATATTTTTTCCGTCTCTACATAATTTCCATTTACAAACTCCAGGGAACCAAACCAGACATCTGTCCACTCTTCCTCCGGAAAAAATGCCAATTTTACCATATAATCAGAACGATCCTCAAGAAATTCATAGCTTTCATATTCCTCCAGGAACACATCGTCTGCATATACCGCTGTGATGGGTTTGGTATCCTCCACATCATTTGCCGCCGCTAAATCAATCCAGCCTGCGCCTGATTTCAATTTCCCCCAGAGAATCCCTTCACTGTCCATCTGTTCGTCTACGATCGTATACATTCCCGGATCGCAAATTGCAGTTGACTTACTGTAATCGTAACCCGGATCTTCAAAAATAGAAATATCCCTGCGGGTAACCCGAAGCAGATACGGAACGCATTCCTCTTTTGTCTGAGCAAAAGCTTCTGCACTCTGGCCAGCACTGAAACAAATACCGATCATCATCTGCAGCGCCACAATCCTACATACTGTTTTTCTCATGGAAGTCCCTCCTATCTTTTCACTTTTCCCTGTAAAGATCCCTTTGTGTCTTCATGAGCTAGAACTTCTGCAATCGTATCAAGCTCTGCCCGTTCTACCGGCAGTCCGCTTTTTTCACCTCTGCTGTCACAAGCCTTATTTAAGAGCATGCCCACCAGGCTGATCAGGAATGTCATGTCCGGTAAGATCATACATTTTAAAACTAAATTTTTATTTATTCTCTCTTACTACTCTGCATGGATTTCCATAAGCTATTACATCATCAGGAACATCCTTTGTGACAACACTTCCTGCTCCTATAACAACATTATTCCCGATTTTAACCCCCGGCATAATAATCGTTCCACCGCCGATCCAAACATTATCACCTATAATAACAGGTGCAGTCTGTGTTTTACAAAATTCAAATGAACCATCTTCTTTTGGTTCTCCAAAACGGTCAATCGCATTTGTCGGGTGGAATGCTGTATATATTTGTACATTTGGTGCAATTAAAGCATTATCTCCAATACAGATCCTATTATCATCTAAAAAAGTACAATTCATATTTACTTCACAGTTATTTCCAAAATAAATATTATTACCATAATCTACATAAAAAGGGGCTGTTATCCATAAATTTCTGCCCTTTCCACCAAGAAGTTCACTTAAAATTCTTTCCTTTTCTTCAGCATCAGCAGAATCGGTTCGATTATAATCTCTTATTAAATCTTTTGCTTTATGCCATTGTGCCAATAATTCAGCATCTCCGCAATCATAAAGTTCTCCTGCCAACATTTTTTCTCTTTCTGTCATAATCGCCTCCACCGCCTTCCAATTTTTCTGACATAATTATAGCACACACCTTCAAAATATAGAATGGCGGGAAGCCAAAAAACAGGCAATACCTGGAATATATGCTTGCTGTGTAAAACCAATATTTAGTTCGTGAAACCGCAAATTATCGGTCTGTTCCTTTCATTCTCCGCCACTCATCTTCCAACATTGCCATCAGAATATCGTCAGCATATTCATCCCCATCCCGAATGGAATCTCGCAGAAGTCCTTCTTTTTTAAACCCGGCTTTCAAATATGCTTTTACTGCGCGAGGGTTAAAGGAATACACATCCAATTCCAGTCGATGCAGTTTTAATTGCTCAAACGCAAAATCCCGGGTCACTTCAGTGGCCCAAGTTCCAATCCCCTTCCCTCTTTCTGCAGAATGAAAAATACCGATACGGAAGTTGGCACAACGTAAATCCCAGTCAATTTCATTAATTACACTTTCTCCAATAATCCGGCCATCCGGCGATATAATTAAGAAAAAGTATCTATCATCTTCATCAACAGCCTTCAAGAAAAAAGAGAAAACTTCCTCTTTCGTGAACGCATCTTTGCATCCAGTCAGTCTGGCAACTTCTCTGTCAAGAGGGCAGTAGTTCTGAATGTAATAATTTTCCGCATCACATTTTTCTGCCAAGCGAATTATAAATCCGTCTTTCTCACAAATAGTCAGTCTCTTATTCAATTCTTTTCCCTCCCCAACTATCTCTACAATCTTTCCATTTCTGTCTGAATCTTAGCATTTTCATATATGTTTCGCAACTGTAATCCTTAAAAGCAGTCAACCTATCCGCTCCGTCCAAGCCACCTTGGAAAGCTTCTCTTTCCTCGGTGTTTAGCATTTGCCAAAGCGTTCGCAAGTAAACTTGCACTAGATACGCAATGCAACAGTTCGATTTCGCTTCGCTGCATCTCACTGTATGGCGTTCGCCATATATCATCCATAAGAAAAAGGTGCTATTGTGAGCAAGCTCCTATAACACCTTTTCTTATGTCTGTTGCATTGCTCAATGCTCCAGCATATTTTCGATAAATATCCCATACCCTTTCGTTGGATCATTGACAAACACATGGGTCACCGCCCCCACTAACTTCCCATCCTGAATAATCGGACTGCCGCTCATTCCCTGCACAATGCCTCCTGTTTTTTTCAACAGCCCGTCATCTGTTACCCGTATCGTCATCCCTTTATTTACTTCTTTTTTGTTTAACTCCAGGCTGCAAATTTCAATATCATACTCCTTTACGCTTCCTTCTGCACTGCACAGTATCACAGCCGGACCAGGTTCCACCTCCTGCTTGTAAGCTACCTCATAGCATGAGGTATCCTGAGACAGCTTGCTGTTCTCACTGGTTCCGTAAATTCCCGCTGAGGTGTTTTGAGTAATAGATCCCAGAATAGAACTGTCCTGATAATGAATGACCCCTGCCAATTCCCCCGGTGTTCCCTTCTCCCCTCTGGTTACAGATACAATCTCTGCCTCATAAAGTTTTCCTTCCTTTAGGGAAAGCAACGTGCTGGTATCCACATCACTGATTCCATGACCCAAAGCTCCGAAATTTCCTTCTTCATCAATATAGGTCAATGTTCCCACACCTTGGGCATCATTTCTCACCCATACCCCTGCCTTATACTGCTCATCCAAAGCTTTCACCGGTTTTACCGCAAGCGAAAGCTCCCTCCCATCCCGCAGCACCTCCAGATGTACTGCCTCTCCTTGTGAGCGATTCATACACGCTACCAATTCCTCTTTATTTTTCAGCTTCCGCCCATCCGCCCCCAGAATGTAATCCCCTGTCTTTAAAATATGTTCTGCCGGTTCGTGAGTCTGTCCATCCATGCCGTCTACTGTCCCGGTGCCAATCACCAGGATTCCTCTGGTCTCCATGTAAATTCCCACCGGAGTTCCTCCTGCCAGAACACTCTGACGCTTCCGCTCTTCTACCTCTACCGTTTTAAGAGGGATCAGGCCAAAAAGGGAACATTGGATTCCATCTTCCATCTTTACTGCTCCCTCCGGAATATCAGAGTCGCCTCTTCCCGCAGCTTCCACTGCTTCTTCTTTTATAATAGAATGGATCGATGACTGAAAAATCACCGGAAGCTCCTGTCCTTCCTCTATTAAAATATAATCCGGTACCTGATCTCTCAGATACAGATAGCTGCAGTATCCCAGACCTGCCAGGCTGAGCAGAAACAGGCCGAATACAAACAGCCGGTATTTCTGTAATCGCGTCATATCATCACATCCTTTCAAAATAAAACCATAGAAACAGGTTTCCCCGCTCTATGGTTTAGTATGTGATGATCTTTCGGATCCACTCTAGTATTTTTTTGTTCTTTCTGCCAATTCCTTCATCTCTCTGGCATTCTCATAAACAGTGTCCGTAATCTGAGCTCCGCCCAAGAGCCTTGCCAGCTCCTCCACACTCTCTTCCGCATCCAGCAGACGCACAGAGGTAACGGTACTGCCATTTACCGCCTTTTTCTCAATGGCCATATGAGTATCAGCCATAGCGGCAATCTGTGCCAGATGGGTGATGCAGATCACCTGATGGTTTCTGGCGATCACTGCCATTTTTTCTGATACCTTCTGAGCTGTCCGGCCGCTGATTCCCGTATCGATCTCATCAAAAATCAAAGTTCCAATATGATCCTGTCCTGCCATCACAGATTTGATGGCCAGCATGATTCTGGAAAGCTCACCGCCGGAAACCACATCCTGCAAGGGCCGCAGAGGCATCCCCGGATTGGTGGAGATCATAAAACAGATTTCATCCTTTCCGTTTGGGCCTGGATGTTTCATCTCCTGAAATTCAATGGCAAACTGTACATCCAAAAAATTTAGTTCTGTCAGAGAAACCCGGATCTGTTCTGCCAGCTTCCCGGCATATTCCTTTCGGATTCTGGAAATCTCAGTGGCGATCTCCATAAGTGCCTTTTGAGCAGTCTCCTTTTTTGCTTTCAAAGATGCAACATATTCTTCGTAATCATTCAGTTGATTTAGTTTTTCCTGTTTTTCTTTCTGATATTCCAGAATATCTCCAATGGTTTTTCCATATTTTGACTTTAAATGGTTGATCAGATCCAACCGTTTGGCAATCTCATAAAATTCCTGCTCATCGTAGGAAAAATTCTCCAGATATCCGGACAATTCCCGTCCAAAATCATTCATCAGATCTTCCATCTGGGTAAGCTGCTGATACAGACCTTCCAGACCTTCATCATACTGATTCACGCTTCCGAGACTTCTCACTGCCCTGCTCAGTTCGTCTCCCTCTGTCAGCTCTTTTGTTTCAGACAGCGCCTCCAGAATCTTCTGTCCGTGAGACAGCTTTGTATAACAACGCTCCAGCTCTTCATCTTCCCCTGCGCGAAGTCCGGCCTCTTCAATCTCCTGTATTTCATACTGGAGAAAATCCATCTGCTTGATCCGGTCTGCCCCGTCTTCCAGAGCACGCTCCAGATCCTGATCAATTTTTCGATATTCCTCCCAGGCTTTCCTGCATTCCGCCTTCCTGTTTCCAAGGCTCTCCCTGGCAAACTCATCCAGCAGTCCCAGATGATATTTGGGGTACAGCAGAGACTGATGCTCATGCTGCCCGTGAATATCGATCAGACCGGAAGCCAGCTCCCGGATCACAGAAATATTGACGCTCTCGCCGTTGATCCGGCTGATGCTGCGTCCCTTCTGATATTTTCTGGAAATGATGATCTGACCATCCTCCACCGGTATCTCAAGCTGTGCCATCTTCTCCAGCACTCCTGGCTGCCTGGTCTCAAACACCAGCTCTACCAAAGCATACTCTGATCCTTCCGGCACATAATCCTTAAAACTTCCGGTGCCCAAAGCTACATTGACCGAACCGATAACAATGGACTTTCCTGCTCCGGTCTCCCCGGTAAGAATATTGAAACCAGAACCGAATTCCACTTCCATCTCCTGGATCAACGCCATATTTTTCACATGTAAACTTACAAGCATAGTTTGTACCTGACTCTCTCCCCAAGTCTGCCTTCCTGCTCCCCTTGGTCATGGCTCTGCAGACGCTTCCTGCCTCTTCTCAACCTTAGCGCCACACTGCCAGCTCTACTGGCCGGCTCTACTCTCCGTCCACGATCCGGCGGATTTTGCTCATCACCTGAAGCGTCTCCTCTGAACTTCGGATTGCACACATGATCGTGTCATCTCCTGCAATACAGCCAGCCACCTCCGGCCAATGCATGGCATCCAGGGCTGCCGCCACTGCCATAGCCATGCCGGAAACCGTCTTTACCACCAGAATATTCTGCGCCATATCCATAGAAATAAAACCCTCCCGCAGGACTCTGAGATATCGCTCGTTTAAACCATTTCCTGCGGAATGCATCACCGAATATTTCTGTCGGCCTCCGTTTGTGGCGATCTTGGTAAGCTTCAGCTCCCGGATATCCCTGGAAATAGTAGCCTGGGTCACCTGAAAGCCTTCCCTGTTCAGATATTCTGCCAGCTCCTCCTGAGTCTCAATCTCGTAACGGTTGATTAAGTCTATAATTTTTGCCTGTCTTCCAACCTTCATACCTTACCTCTTAATTCATTTTTTTTCTTAATATTTCAACAAAGCTGGTATTGTTGATCTTGATCAGCCTTGTGATTTTCCTTGATCTGCAGATCTGGATCCGGGTACCCAGACTCAGATTCACAGAAGTATCTCCATCAAAAGTGGCCTCTGCCCCTTTCTCATCCCTGGTTCCATCTCCCCCCAGCTCCACCGTAACTGTCACATTATCGGGAAGCACCACGGAACGGGAATTTAACGTATGGGGTGCAAGGGCCGTTAAAAGAATTAAAGATGCATCCGGCGATACAATGGGGCCGCCGGCGGACAAACTGTATCCAGTGGAACCTGTGGGCGTTGAAATGATAATGCCGTCTGCCCGGTAAGAGCAGAGAAATACATCGTCCACATAGATATTAAAATCCACTACCCGCAGCCGTCCCCTTCGGCCGATTACCACATCATTCAGCGCCAGATCCTCCATCAGCTTTTTATGATTGTAAAAGGCTGCGCCGCTTATCATCATCCGGTGTTCAATGGTAAATTCATTTCTTATCAGCCGGTCTAAAGCTACCTGTATATTCTGGCGTTCAATCTCCGCCAGATACCCCAGGGTTCCCATATTAAAACCCAGAAGGGGAAGCTCCCGTTCTACCAGATCCCTGGATGCCTGCAGCAGCGTACCGTCTCCTCCCAATACCAGGACACACTGAACATCTTTGGGGATCCTGGAGGCATCTGTATACTTATAACAGCTCTTTCCTCCGGAATTTTGGCTGTCCTGAACATAACACACCTTTCCCTGCTCTTCCAGATAATTTTTGATCAGTTTTGTCTGTACCAGCCCCGGATCCTTAGCCTGGTTAGTAATCACATAAAATCGTTCCATCTTATTTCCTGTTCTGTCTTTCAACCTCATCGGTCCTCAGCCGCTTGATATTAAGCGGCTTTTTCAGACGTTCTCTCTTCTATTATCCGCGCTCTCGTATTGAGCCTGTCTCCGGTCTGCATAACCGGCTTTTCAGCCTTTCGCTGCTCCTATTCTCTGCATGCTCACCGATCCAGCGCCCCATGGGCAGCCTTCACCACTTCTTCCACGGAAAACGGAACCTGACAGCTGCTTTCCTCCTGCTTTTTCATCCACAGAAGGTACTCAATATTTCCCTCCGGTCCTTTGATGGGAGAGTATTCCAATGCTTTTGTCTCAAATACCAGGCTGTGGGCAAAGGCCACCACCTTATTGATCACTTCCTCATGGACAGCAGGGTCTCTCACAACCCCCTTCTTCCCCACCTTTTCCCGGCCAGCCTCAAACTGGGGCTTGATCAGGCTCACGATCTCCCCCTCCGGGGTGAGCAGTTCCCGCACCGGCCCCAACACCTTCGTCAGTGAAATAAAAGACACATCAATGGAAGCAAACTCCGGGGCCTCTTGGATATCCTCCGGTGTCACATAGCGGATGTTCGTCTTTTCCATGCACACCACTCTGGAATCATTGCGCAGTTTCCAGTCCAGCTGCCCGTGCCCCACATCCACAGAATAAACCTTCACAGCTCCGTTTTGCAGCATACAGTCTGTAAAACCGCCTGTGGAGGAACCCACATCCATGCACACCTTTCCCTCTATCTCCACTCCGAAACACTCCATGGCCTTTTCCAGCTTCAGACCGCCCCGGCTCACATACTTTAAAGTATTTCCCCGCACCTCAATCTCCGCTTCTGCATCAAACATGGAGCCTGCCTTGTCCTCCTTCTGTCCCTTCACATAGACCTGACCGGCCATGATCACCGCCTTTGCCTTCTCTCTGGAGGCTGCCAGCCCCCTGCTTACCAAAAGCACATCCAAACGCTCTTTCATCTATTCCCTCTCCTGCCCCATTCCCGCATACTCTGCTACAATTCGCTTAAAAATGGAGTCTCCGTCAATACAGGTTTCCTGCTTCAGCACATCCACATTTCCATGCTCCACATAGTCATCCGGCAATGCCACATTCAGCACCCGCACCGGACATTTTACATCATTTAAAAATTCCAGCACATGATCACCGAACCCTCCGGTGCGCACATTTTCTTCCATAGTTACCAGAAGCTGATGCTCCCTGGCAGTCTGCAAAAGCAGTTCCTCATCCAGGGGCTTCACAAACCGGGCATTGATCAGGGTACAGCTGTAGCCTAAATCCCGCAACCTTGCTCTCACCTTTACCGCCTCTTTCACCATGCTGCCCACTGCCAGCAGCGCAATGCCGCATTCGTCATAAAGCACCTCCCACCGTCCATACCGGATGGGAGCGCGAAAATCAGCCAGCCCGTCATAAGCTTCCCCTCGGGGATACCGGAGCGCTACAGGGCCCTGCTGCTTCAGGGCAAATTTCAGCATATCCGACAGTTCCCACTTATTTTTGGGAGCCATCACAGTGAGATTGGGCACAGCACTTAAGAATGACAGATCAAAGATCCCCTGATGGGTCTCCCCGTCGCTGCCCACCAGACCGGCCCGGTCAATGGCAAACACCACCGGAAGATTCTGGATACAAACATCATGGATCACCTGATCATAAGCTCTCTGCAAAAAAGAGGAATACACAGCCACCACCGGACGAAGCCCTCCTACTGCCATTCCTGCTGCAAAGGTCACGGCATGCTCCTCCGCGATCCCCACATCAAAGAAACGATCCGGATACATATTCCTAAAACGCTTCAGCCCGGTACCGTCGGGCATAGCGGCAGTCACTGCTACCAGCTCCGGGATCCGGTTTCCCAGCTTACACATGACCGTAGAGAAGATATCCGTATAGTTCGCCTTTCTTTTTTTCTTTTTCGGCAGTCCTGTCTCAATATCAAAGGGCTCTGCGCCATGGAACCGGGCAGGATGACGCTCCGCAGGAGCATACCCCTTGCCCTTCTGGGTCTTTACATGGATCACCACAGCACCCTTAACCTTCTTTGCTTCCTGGAAACACTTCACCATCTGGCTGATATTATGGCCGTCCACAGGCCCCAGGTATTTCACACCCAGATCCTCAAAAAACATACCCGGAATCACCAGCTGTTTGATCCCGTTTTTCGTGTTGCGGATCCGCTCCACCATCCGGTTCCCATATACGGGTATCTTATTCAAAGTGTTTTCTACTCCTGCTTTTAAACCGGTATAAGCCTCCGCTGTGCGCAGATTGCTCAGATAGGTGGACAGTCCTCCCACATTCTCTGAGATGGACATTTCATTGTCATTTAAAATAATAATAAAATTGGTTTTTAAATGGGCTGCATTGTTCAGTGCCTCATATGCCATGCCTCCGGTGAGGGAACCGTCCCCGATCACCGAAACCACACAGTAATGACCGCCCAAAAGATCTCTGGCTCTGGCATAGCCTAAACCAGCTGAAATAGACGTGGAGCTGTGCCCTGTATCGAAAGCGTCACAGACGCTCTCCTTTCTCTTGGGGAAACCGCTCATGCCGCCGTATTTGCGCAGTTCATCAAAACCATCCCGCCTTCCGGTAAGGATCTTGTGCGTATAGGACTGATGCCCCACATCCCAGATAAATTTATCCTCCGGCAGTGAAAACGCCAGATGCATGGCCATCGTCAGCTCCACCACCCCCAGATTGGAGGCAAGATGGCCTCCGGTGACGCTGATCTTTTCAATCAAAAACTGACGGATCTCCTCTGCCAGCAGAGGAAGTTCCTCCTTTTCAATGGTTTTGATATCGTTCATATGATTAATCTTTTCAAGTATCATAGTGATAACCCCCGGACTGCAAAAGCCCTTCCTTTATCCTTAGTTTTCCCTGTGCATCAGGTGAATAACCAGCTCCCGCAGAAATTCGTACCGCTCAGGCTCCGAAATGCACTCAGACAGTTGGGAAAGTCCCTCCAGCGCATTTTCTGACACCTGCTCAACATCTTTTTTTGCCTGATCAAGCCCCTTCAATGTCACATAGGTCGTCTTGTGATTCTTTTCATCGCTGCGGATCGGTTTCCCGAGCATCTGCACCGTGGAGGTCACATCCAGGATATCATCCTGGATCTGAAACGCCAGTCCGATATTCCCGGCGATCTTTTCCACCTGCGTCACCTGTCCTTCATCCGCCCCTGCCAGCACTGCTCCCGCCATCATAGAAGCCTCCAAAAGCGCGCTGGTCTTCAGCCGATAGATAAAATCTAAAAGTTTCTGGGACAGCGGCTCGCCTTCCATCTCCACATCCACAGACTGCCCGCCGATCATTCCAAAAATCCCTGTTTTTTTTGCCATGATCCCCAGCACCTGTCCCACTTTCGGATTTTCCGGCTCTATGTCAAAAGCCCGGCTCATACATTCATAGGCATAATTTAACAGCCCATCTCCAGCCAGGATCCCCATAGCCTCCCCATAAACCACATGAGTGGTTTTTCTGCCTCTCCGGTATTCATCGTTATCCATAGCCGGAAGATCATCATGGATCAGGGAATGGGTATGAATCATCTCTATTCCTGCCATAAAGGGCTCAACTACCTTGCTTTTTCCCCCGAACATTTCGTATGTGAGCATCATCAGCAGCGGGCGTATCCGCTTGCCGCCTGCCAGCATACTGTAATTCATGGCCTCCAGAAGTGTTTTCTGATGTCCCTCCTCCAGGGGAAGATACCTTTTCAGCACCGTTTTCACCCTGGCAACTTCTCTTGTCAAGTCTTCCTCAAAACTCATCCAGTCCACCTTCTTCGTTCATAATCATTACCTTCTCCTCTACCCGGGAAATCCTCTGGCCGCACTCCTGCACCAGTTTCATTCCCTCCTGGTAAATTTCAAAGGAATCCTCCAGGGAGGTATTTTTATCTTCCAGTTTCAAAAGCAGTTCATCCAGTCTGTCAAATACCTGTTCCAGGCTGGTCTTTGTCTCTTCCATGCGCTCTGCCTCCCTTTTTCCTTTCTGTCTTATTCACAGTAGCTTCGATGGAGCCATCTGCAAAATACAGCCGCAGCACCTGACCGGGAGCCACACTTGACGCACGGTCTATCTGTTTTCCAGTTTCATCCGCCACAAAAGCAAATCCCTGCTCCAGTTTCCGCAGCGGCGATAAGCCTTTCAGCCGCTCTGCATAAAGTCTCAGACGGCTGTTCTCCAGCTCCAGTTTCCCCTCCATCAAAAAATGCAGCCGCTGTTCTGCTTCAGCCAGCCGCTGCACATTTTCCCGGAAAGCCTGTTCCGGGCTGTGAAGCCTAAAACGCAGCCGTATCTGCTCCAAACGGCTTTTCCGCTCTCCAAGCTTCCCTTCCAAAAGACCGGTCAGCTTGGCCTGATACTGACCCAACAGCTGGGCCGTCTGCTGCATATCTGCCACTGCCAGCTCCGCTCCTGCAGAAGGAGTTGGTGCCCGAAGATCCGCCGCATAATCGCAGATGGTAGTATCTGTCTCATGGCCCACTGCAGAAATCACCGGGGTGCTGCAATCAAACACCGCCCTGGCCACTTTCTCCTCATTAAAAGCCCAAAGATCCTCCAGCGATCCTCCGCCCCGGCCTACGATTATCACATCCACACCGAAACGGTCCAGCATCCGGATCCCCTGAACGATACTCTCCGCTGCTCCCTCCCCCTGGACTTTAGCAGGGTAAAGAATAATACGGATACCTGGATTCCTCCTCTTTGCCACATGGATAATGTCACGGATAGCCGCTCCTGTAGGAGCGGTCACTACTCCCAGTGTTCTGCTGTAGCGGGGAATAGGGGTTTTATATTCCGGGGCAAACATCCCCATATCCTCCAGCTCCTGTTTTAATGCCTGGAAGCGTTCATAAAGCACGCCCAGCCCATCCAGTCGGATCTCCTTTGCATACAGCTGATAAGTGCCGTCCCTCTCATAAGTGCTGATACTTCCAAAGACTACCACCCTCTGCCCGTTCTCCAGATGAAAGGCCAGACCCTTTCTGGATCCGGAAAAGAGAATACAGGAAAGGGTGCCTGTCTCATCCTTTAACGAAAAATAAATGTGCCCTGAAGTATGATATTTACAGTTGGACACCTCACCTTTCACATAAACCCGATTCAGCAGAAAATCCTGGGTAAACATCCCTTTAATGTATGTATTGATCTGCCCGACAGAGTATACGCTGCTCATGTCTTACTCTCATCCTTTACACTAATTTAGCCAGAATACCATTTACAAAAGCAGGTGAATCATCGCTGCCGAATTTTTTTGCCAGCTCAACAGCCTCATTGATGGCTACCCCTACGGGGATCTCATCATCATACTTCATCTCGTAAACTGCCAGGCGCAGGATTGTCAGCTCTGCCTTACCCATACGTCCGGTTTTCCATCCAGTAGCGATCTTATTGATGCTCTCATCGATCTCCGGTACCTTTTTAGCGATCAGGGCTGCTTTTTCTCTTATATAATTCCTGCTCTCTTCGGACACAAAGGCAGGATGATTCTGAAGTTCGTCATCCAGCACCTGCTCAAAATACAGATCCATCTGCTCCTGCATCTCATCCTCATCATAAAACTCAATGCCGAACAGCATCTTAAAAATATGCTCTCTGTTCTCCCTTCTACTCATAACATTCCCTCCTTTCTTCCGTTTGGGTCAGTGCCCCGGTTTATTTGCATTTTAAAACAGGCTGTCACAAGCCCCTGATACCTATTATAGCTCAGGGTGTTTGCGGCAGCCCTCGTCCGTCTTCTCTTGCCAAGGATCATTCCATTACTACATTGGAAATCTTAATATTTACTTCTGATACTTCCAAACCGGTCATCGTCTCAATGGCAGTCTTTACCTTCTCCTGGATCTCTCCGCAGGTCTCCGGTACGTTAAAACCATAATTCATGTTAATATTCATGGCAACTTTCACCTGACCGTCTGAAACCTGAACTTTTACACCTTTACCCAGGCTCTTCACACCTAATTTTTCGATCAGGTCTCTTGTCACATTACCGGCCATGGATGCTACACCTTTTACCTCAGAAGCTGCCAGCCCTGCGATGATCGCCACTACTTCATCTGCGATCTTCACTTCGCCGTAGCTTCCCTCAGTCTCTATGGTACTGGTATGAGCCGCTTCGTTATTCGCTGTATTCGCCATGTCTGTTCCTCCTGTATCCGGTACTTCAACCATTTCTATTTTATATAATAGCTCATCTATGCAAGTTTTGCAAGTAAATATTCAGAAGCTGTGCTATTCTGCCTTACCGGCCGAACTCTGATAGCACCAGACCGGGATTTCGATCCAGCACCATACCCACTGACCAACTGTTCACAAACAAAAGCAGCGGTCTGTCTTTGAGATCCTTGATCTTCTTCATATCTGAGGTTCCCACGATCTTGTTTAAATCGATCTCCTTATTCTCGATCCAGCGGATATGCTCATAGGGCAGCGCCTCCAGCCGGATCTCCACATTATATTCATTTTCCAGCCGGTATTTCAGCACATCAAACTGAAGCACACCCACAACGCCCACAATGATCTCCTCCATACCGGTATTAAACTCCTGGAAGATCTGGATGGCTCCCTCCTGAGCAATCTGATTAATACCCTTTACGAACTGCTTCCGCTTCATGGTATCCATCTGGCGCACTCTGGCAAAATGCTCCGGCGCAAAGGTAGGGATCCCTTCATAGGCAAATTTCTTTCCAGGCATACAAATGGTGTCCCCAATGGAAAAAATACCCGGATCAAACACACCGATGATGTCTCCGGCGTAAGCCTCTCCCACCACATGCCGCTCCTGCGCCATCATCTGCTGCGGCTGGGAAAGGCGGAGTTTTCTGCCGCCCTGCACATGGTAGACCTCCCGGTCCGCCTCAAATTTACCGGAACAGATCCTCATAAAGGCGATCCTGTCTCTGTGCGCTTTATTCATATTGGCCTGAATCTTAAACACAAAAGCAGAAAAATCCTCTTTCATAGGATCTATCTCCCCGCAGTCTGCCACTCTCGGCAAAGGAGTGCTGGTCATCTGCAGGAAATGCTTCAGAAAGATCTCCACACCGAAATTGGTGAGCGCGGAACCGAAAAATACGGGAGAGAGTTTTCCCTTGCTTACCAGCTCCTGATCAAATTCAGCGGAAGCTCCGTCCAAAAGCTCCACCTCCTCCAGAAGCTGCTCCATTGCTTCCTCCCCCACAAAAGCTCTCAGTTCCGGGGAATCCAGGTCATATTCTGTGGATACCCCTTCTTTGGTGCCTTTTTCTGTATCCGTAAAGGTGGTAACTCTATGGGAACCCCGGTTGTACACTCCCTTAAAGCCTTTACCGGAGCCAATGGGCCAGTTGATAGGACAGGTAGCGATCCCCAGCTCCTTCTCAATCTCATCCAGCAGTTCAAAGGTGTCATTGGCATCCCGGTCCAGCTTATTGATAAAGGTAAAGATGGGAATATGGCGCATCACACATACCTTAAACAGCTTTCTGGTCTGGTCCTCCACACCCTTGGAAGCATCAATCACCATCACTGCAGAATCCGCTGCCATCAGGGTACGGTAGGTATCTTCTGAGAAATCCTGATGTCCCGGTGTATCCAGAATATTGATACAGTATCCCCCGTAATTAAACTGCAGCACAGAGGAGGTGACTGAGATACCTCTCTCCTTCTCGATCTCCATCCAGTCGGACACTGCATGGCGGGCAGTAGCCTTTCCTTTTACAGAACCGGCCAGATTGATGGCTCCTCCGTAAAGCAGGAATTTTTCTGTCAGTGTAGTCTTACCAGCATCCGGATGGGAGATGATGGCAAAGGTCCGGCGTTTCTTTATTTCATTCGTAATTTCACTCACGTAATTCTTCCTCCAGTTTTTTACTCATTTGCCATTTTAGCAAGGTTGAGAAGCCCTGTCAACACCCAGGAGAAGCCAGTTTATTCTGCCTGGGCAGATCTTGGGGTAATGATAATGTTTTCTCCTGCAATATCTGTCTTTCGCTTTACAATATCTTCTATCTGAGCTCTCTGAGCTTCGTCCAGCTCTGCCAGATTCACCACCACATCAGCAGTGCCATCGGTAATGCTCACCACAGAATCTAAGTATCCCTTGGCCTCCAGAAGCAGCTCAGCCGCCGCCTCCCGTTCTGCCAGATCTGTCATGGAGGCCATGCTGGCTGCCGCATTTTCCTTCTGTTCCTGGGCAATATTTTCATTGTTGATCACTTCCAGCAGCGTTTCCTTATTCTTTGCCCGTATCTGCTCCCGGTTTAATTTGGCCTGAGCGATCAGATTATCACCGGCAGAGACGCTGGCCAGGACTGCTTCCCCCGGTGTGCTCCCGTTCTCCCCAACGCCCTCCTGTATCACATCCTGGGCGGAAACCTCCTCACTGCCGTCCCCGTCCAGACTCACCACATCCGTCAGCGCACCCTCCTCCAGTCCGCCATCCTCCTGCGCCGTTAAAAGCACCGTATGATTTCCTGCTGTAAGCTGGTTTGCCTCCTCCTCCAGCAGATTGCCGGAATAGTTCAGATACCCTGCCACTGCGATCATAATTGCCAGCACCGTAATAATTACCTGGTTTTTCTTGAAAATACGCTTCACGCTTCTCCTCCTCAATTCAATTTCATTACTTTGATTTTATGCGCTTCCACTCCGAATAATACCATAGCTGCCTCTGTGATATCCTCCGCCACAGTAAGGTTATCACCTCCCTGGGCTGCCACCAGGACTCCCTGGATCACAGGGGCTGTCTCCTCCGTGACAAAAGGTCTCTCATTTCCCTGGCTGTCTCTTTCATACACCGTGGTCTCCTCCGTCTGCTTTCGATTCTGGGCATTTTCTCCCCCACTGTTTTCTTCCGATTGGATAAGATCCTTTTCCACAGTTTTCTTTCCATAGGATTTTGCTGTCACCATCACCTGAACCCGGCCCACCCCGGCCACCTGTTCCAGTACCGCCTTCAGCTGGCCTTCCAGCTGACTGGTTTTACTCTCCTGCCAGGGAAAAGGAATCTCCTGCTCCGCCCCCGTCTCCTCCTTTTGTTCCCTCTTCTCCTGTCCGGAAGGAAGAGCGATTACCAGAAGCAGCACTCCGGTCAGTACCCCGATCAGCAGCTGATCCTTTCTGATCTTCTTCCAGCGGTCTGTCAGTTTCCATTTGTCCATCTTCCATCCCTGCTTTCTGACTATTATTATGACTTTCCTGCCAGGGAATATGATAGCGGTCATAAATTTCCCTGATTTTTTTCTCCAGATCCTCCTGATACAGTTCCTCATCCCAGCAGCCAAAGGTATCCGAAAGTCCCATCTGCCCAGACTCAAATTCCTGATACAGTCTTCTGATATTTTCCAGTTCCAGGTTCTGCAAAAATTCTTCCTTTCCCAACAGACTGCCGGCCGGCTCCAACACCACCAGTATAAAAAGAAGTCCTAAAAAGAAGCGGACATATTTTTTCAATCCCGTATCCGGTATCACATGAAGCAGCAGAGTCATCATACAGAGAAAGCAGATGACCTGCCCAAGCCACTGACGGATCTGCCCGATCATAAATTCCCTCCTTATCCTCCCCGCACCATGACTGTGACCATCGCCAGAGAAAGAATAAACAGCATCCCTGCATGAAGCACCATCTTCATCAAAAGCTCCCCGCCCTGAGCCACACTGTCAATGCATTCGGACACCCGCTTGTCCGTAACCGGCTGAGCCACTGCCCCAAGAGCCCGGTACAGCAGCACACCGCAGCCTAATTTCACTACGGGAATAGCGCAAAGAAACACCAAGGCTGCCAGTCCCGCAATTCCCACTGCGTTCTTTAACACTACGGCGGACGCAAGCACAGTCTGGGCAGCTGTCTCATAGGCACCTCCGATTCCCGGTATCGCTGACACAGCCTTATTTACCACAGACGTTTTTACCTGATCTGCTGCCGGCGCGATCATCATCTGAATGGCCTGCATGCCAAACAGCAGTGCCATAACCGTTTTCAGACTCCACAAAATCCCTGTGCGGATCAAAGAAGCCAGCTTGGAAAGGTAATCCTCCCGCATCAGCTGATTCACAAACAGCAGGATCACATAAATCTGAACAGCCGGAAGCAGCAGATAGTGAAGCAGCCCCTGAATCCCTGTCATAGCCAAAAGACTGATCTGATAAAAGCCCATTGCGGTAAGACTCCCGGTAGTGAGATACAGTGTCATGATACAGGCCGGAAGCAGCGCTTTCATAAACTTCAGCACCGATGATACTGCCCCTCCTGCGATCTGGCTCATGCTGGCAAACACTTTCATCAGCAGTGTCACCATCAAAAGGTACATGGTGTAGTAGCTGATATCCGCGATCTGTCCCTTATCAAACACAGAAACAAAATTGGCAAACACTGCTGAGGCTACAATGATCACCAGAAGATATACCGCTATCTTCCGATAATTATCCATCTCCTGAAAAAACGCTTCTGCAAAAATCGCTCCCATGCGTTCCAGGCTCCAGGGAATTTTCCCCTGCACCAGTTCCCCCACCGTCTCCTTCAGGGAAAAATTCTCCTGCCCCAGGAGTTCATCCAAACTGTTTTGAGCCTCCTGAAGATCCAGATCCCCCAGCATGGAGGTCTGAAACTCTTTTTGGATCTCTTCCTGAAGTTCTTCTCTCCCTGAATTTTCAGGATCCGGAGAGCTGTTCCGAAATCCGGCTTCCAGTCCCTCTGCCCCCTGCGTACTGTCTCCAGACCCTTCCGCGCGCTCTTGGCTATCCGTTTGTCTGTATTCCTCCCCGTCTGCCGACACAACCATCCCAAAAATCAGTATGACCAGTCCCAAAAAAATCCCCCATATCCTCTTCTCCCCGATAAAAATCCCCCCTGTCCGGATCCCTAGCTCCCAAAACTGCGCTCAGATAAACGGATGCAGCTGTCTTGTCTTCCTTTCCAAAGGTTTGCCCCATTACCGGAAGTCCCTTAATTTAAAAAAGAGTAGATTGTCTCAACCAACGACAAAATAATGGGAGAGCTGATAGCCAGAATAGAAATTTTTCCAAATATCTCGATCTGCCCGGCAATGGCCTGATACCCTGCATCTCTGCACATATTGGCGGAAAAATCCGCCAGATAAGTAATACCGGTAATTTTTAAAAGGATTTGGAGCCAGGCTGTTTTCAAAGCGATAAACTGCTCCATAGAGGTGATCATATCCACCACATAGTCCAGCTTTGTCAGACCGAAGAAGGCAATCAACAGACAGGTACCCAAGCTGACAAAAGCTGCCAGAGGAGATTTCATTTCCTTTAAAAGCAGTCCGCACAAAACGCCGCATAAAGCCAGACATCCGATTTTCAGCATGGTCATAGTTTCCCTCCTACAATGCGAACAGCCTTTTTACCGTCTCAAACAACTGCTGAATATAGGGCAGGATCCAAAAAAGCACCAGGATCAGCCCGGCCAGGCTGGTCAAAAAAGCCTGATCTTCTCTTCCGCTGTGCTTTAAGACCTGGCCCAAAACTGATACCAGTATGCCCACGGCAGCAATTTTAAATATCAGATTTACGCTCATGCCTTCCCCCTTCCCAAAAGGCTACAGGAATAAAATAACCAGGAATATCCCTCCCATAATTCCCAGCCGCTGATAAAGCTGTGCCTTATTTTTGTATTCTTCTCTTGCTTCCCTGGCAAGATCCTCCAGCCGGAACTGGTACACCTGCAAAAGCTCTCCGTTCTTCCGCACCGCCAGCCCTTCAAGCTGTTTCCCCAGCTGGCCGATCAGCTCCCAATCTGCCTTTTTCAACGGCAGTTCTCCCAAATACTCCACGGCCGCCTTGCGCCACACAGAATAGACTCCCTTTTCAGAAAACACAGCAAGACGTTTCCCCACAGCCTGAAAAAAAGAGGCCAGCGGCTCCCTGGAAGCCCCTCCGGTACGTTTCATCGCTTCCTCCAAAGGCGTTTTCAAATAAATGATCTCCTGCCCCAAGAGCAGCAAACACCGGTGCAGCTCCATCAAAAAATCCATTCGGATCTTCAGATCCCGCTGCAATGCAAAGCCATAAAATGAGGCACAGAGAGCTGCCAGAACAGCTCCCGCCAGCCTAAATTTCTCCATGAAAGACCTCCCAAGACAATGGTCCTGGAGAAACGGGAAAAGAACGCCCACGCTCCTCCAGGTTCTCAGCCTTCATTCCCGGAAGATATCCCTTCTGTCCCTGACCATACAGCCTGGTCCCTCTTCCATCAAAAATTTCCCGGATATGCCCTGCCTTTTTCTGACCATCCAGCACCACATACCGTTCAAAACAATGGTACTGCATCAGCCGCTGAAGCAGAGGTTTTCTCCGGATGTCCTCCACCGAGCTGCCATGAACGGTGGCCAAAAGCTTACAGCCGCAGTGGAACACTGCTTCAATCGCCTGGCTGTCCCGATAATCCCCAATTTCATCCACAGCGATCACATCAGGTGCCATAGAACGGATCAGCATCATCATTCCCTCTGACTTTGGACAGCAATCCAGCACATCTGTGCGGATTCCCAGATCATTCTGGGGAATTCCCCGATAAGAACCCCCGATCTCTGAGCGCTCATCCACCACTCCCACATTCTGTCCCCGCAGCTTTCCTGTCCCGTTGGAAATTTTTCTTATAATGTCCCGAAGCAGCGTAGTCTTGCCGCATCTTGGCGGGGAAATGATGAGCGTATGACAAAACTGATTTCCCTTTACCAAAAAAGGCAGCACCGGATCTGCACACCCGATCTGTTCATGGGAAATCCGCACATTGAGAAAAGAAATATTCTGAATACTGCAGATCTTTCCTTCCTCCATCACGATTTTCCCGGCAATCCCCACCCGATGGCCTCCTGGAATGGTAAGGTAGCCCTGCTTCAGTTCCTCCTCAAAGGCGTACAGGGAATAGCGGGACACATGGGAGAGCGTTTCTTCCAAATCTTCTTTGGAAACACAAAAATATCCGTCATTTCCCTCCTGAGAAAAAAAACGCTCCTCCCTGCAGTCTCTGCACACCAGCGGCTGCCCTGCCCTCATCCGTACCTCCTGAAGGCTGGCAAAGTCCAGCTCAGCCTTCTCCAGGATCTTACGGATCCGGACAGAAAAAATCCCCAGGATCTCTTCTCCTTTCTCCATGACATCCCCTCCTCTTTCTCTTATATATATGGGTTGTCCGGAAAAAATATGACTTCCTGAGGCAATTTGATCTCTTTTACAGACCCGGCAGCCTGTAATACAAAAACGGAGCCCTCCCAGCATCCATCCTGCCATAGCCTTTCCGGTTACTTCCCTTCCGAAAACCAATCTGTTTTCTGAGGAAAGTATACCGAAAATCCGCAGGATCCGCATACTGCAGCAGCTCCGTTTTTTATTTTAAAATTTAAAAATTTACTTCTGGTTTATTTCTGTTTTTAATGTACAGAAGCTTTCTTTTTTCTGGCAGATGCGCTCCAGGCATGCATTACCAGAGCGACTGCGATTACGCCGTAACACAGGAATACACGGAAGTACTCACCGATGGCCGCATCGCCAAACAGATTTTTGCCTGCTGCGGGAGCCAGAATAAACATCAAATGGAACAGGATACATCCGATAAGGGCCTGAGTGTTGGTGGCTCGCACCACGGATGCACCGCCCACCAGAATGGCTGCGCCTGCATACAGACCCACCTGATCCGCAGCTCCATAAGTCTGAAAAGCGCCCATATTCTGCACAAAGATCAGCTGTCCCCAGCCTGCCAGCACAGTGGAAAAGATAATGGCGATCACACGCACATGGTTTACATTGATTCCGGAAGCATTGGCCACCGTCATATTCTGCCCCACTGCCCGAAACTGCTGTCCCAGCCTGGTCCGCATAATGATCACGTTAAACAGACACAGCAATGCAACAATGGCAAATGTGATCATAGGAATGCTCACCATAGAGAACAGTTTCTTCACCGGCTCCAGCTGAGCCAGTGCCGCTGCAACTACAATAGCGCCGATCTGAAGAGCCAGCTTTTTGGAATTTTTCTTATGGCTCTTGGCATAAGCCAGCAACAGCATCACGATAAGGACTGCTCCGAATACCAGCACTGCCTGATGGACCGGCAGCCTCCAGAGACTGTCCAACGCATAGGCAAAACCGCCCTCATTGGAGAGATCCATAGTATTGGCAATACCCACAGACCCCTTGATGGTAAGATTGGGGTTCTTGATGGGGATAATATTATCAAAGATAAAGAGGAACAAAAGCTGATAAAGTCCGGTTGCAAAATAACCGAGGATCATGGATCCGATCATCTCCTGCCCTTTCATCTTGTTCAGCAGCCGTCCGATAAGCCAGCCAAACACCGTCCCCAAAGGAACCGTGATCGCTGCCGCCAGTGCCAGTCCTGCAATGCCGGGAACCCCCCACTCCAGCACCAGCAGACAGGCGATCTGAGCCGCCATAGCGCCGATGGTGATAGCAAAGTTGATACCCATACCTGCAATAATGGGAATGATCAGTGACAGCACAATAAACATGTTCCTGGAAAGACGTCCAAAGAGCTCATAGAGCACATAGGAAGGCGTGTATCCTGAAAATACCATGCAAACTGCACAAAGTAGGATAAACATAATCGTAACACTGTTATTTCGCAAAAAATCCCGCATATTCATCTTATTCACGGCTTGCACCTCCTGACTTAGTCAGAGCATACAGAATGATTCCATTGGAGATCAGGATACGCATGATCTCGGAAATCATGCTCTGCGGTACGATCGCATTTACTACCGGAGAACCCAGAGTCAGCACTCCATAATACAGGAAGGTACCGATCACAACATGGCTGATCTTTGCCCGGGCCGTAGTGGCTCCGCCGATAAGAATAGCGGCTGCTGCCAGAAAGCCCATCTGTCTGGGCGCCTGGTACAGCTGCATAAATCCGTAACTCTGTCCGTAAACTACGATACCAACGGCCGCCAGCATGGTAGAGAGCATGGTGCCGATGATACGCATCTTATCCACATTAATACCGGTAGCTGCTGCAAACCGGGGATTGGCTCCTGCCGCAGACATGGCGATACCAGTTTTGGACCGCATAAAAAGCCATACTATAAAGCAACACAGCGCGAAAAACAGCAGCAGTCCTGTGGGAATCGTAATTCCAAAAAGCTTAAAGGATAAAAAGTCATTTAACAAATGGCGGTAAGAGGTCTGCAGACCAATGGTAGTACGCAGTCCCTTACCCATGGGCCACTTCATGATCTTGCTCTGGAACGGCAGTACCAGCCAGGCAATACACATCAACGATACAACAGAGAAACCGACATAGGTAGTAACGCTCATCTCACTGCCCTTCAGACGGTTCAGAAGCAGACCGTAAAGGAAGCCTGTCACTGCAGAGATCGCCAGACCTACCACAATGGCAAAAAGGAAACCAAACCATCCGCTGAAGCCAAACTCAATGCACAGCAGACCGCCCAGCAGACCGCCGATAATACCAATGGGCAGACCCAGGTTCAAACTGATACCGCACTGGATACCCGGCAGCATAGCCAGCACCAGCACGCCGTTCATGCCAAGGCGCACCAGGGTATTTCCGATCTGTCCCGAAAGAGACAGATTGTAGATCACAGCCAGCAGACACAGCAAAATATACAGCATTCCGATCACCAGTCTTGGGAAGCCCAGCTTCTTTACCAGTGACTGGTAGAACAGCACGATCAACGCCAGTATCACCAGACCCACTGCCACGGTAGTAAGAGTCTTTCCCTGACGCATAATGGCTCCCTGCAGCCCCGGCTTCATGCCGCTCATGGAAAGGGCTCTGTCATACTGAGACTCAAAGGTATCCCCGGACTGAGCCACGGTCTTGGTGATGGTCTCCTTCAAAGTAGCCAAAATATCATCCGTCAGAGCGGGAAATACCTTTTTGATCTCCACGCAGAGTCCGTCATAGGCTGCATCCACCTGGGCTGCCAGAGCAAGCATCTCCTCTGTAGCCACAAAGCCGGAGAGATCCACCTCTTCTTCCATAGCCATATCATCGCCCATATCGGCTCCATCATCCATGGCTGCATCCTCTGCCGCACCCTCTGCCGGGCCTGCGGCTGCCTCTGACTCTGCCTCTGCATCCTCGGCAGCCTCCAGCACTTCTTCATTTTCTTCTATGTAGCGCTCCTGGGCTGCTGCCTCCTCTGCAAAATAAGCCTTCTGAGCTGCTGCCAGCACATTTAAGGCCTCTGCCATAGGCGCGGTATCGATGGAAGTCAGATCCACAGAGCCAATACCCTCTTTCTCTGCCATTGCCCTTGCCTCTTCTTCCACCTGAGCAACTGCGTTACGGATCTCCTCCATGCCGCCGCCTTCCTCGCGAACTCTTGCCATGGCAGCGTTCTTCTCCGCATCCACATAAGCATCCACAGCACCGGTTCCGGCGGTATCCAAAATCGCCTGGAGCCGCATATCGCTTAAGATCCGGCTTCCGCTCTCAGAAGAGCGGGAGGACAGACCGAACATTCCCACACCGGCACAGACAACTGCCCCTATCAAAATGATGATGCAGGCAAGCAGCTGTGGTTTTTTCACTTTCAATTTTCCCATTCTACTCACCTCTTCTTTCCGGTTTAATGCCTGACATAGCCAGACCGAAGTCTGCATCGGAACTGTTTACAGGCAGGACATCTACTACTTTTCCCTCAGATACAATGGCAATGTTGTCGCAGATAGAACGAAGCTCCATCAGCTCAGAAGAAATCATGACTACTGTCATTCCCATTTCCCTGTTTAATTTTACCAGAGTCTCCAGCACCAGCTTCTTCGCACCAATGTCTATACCTCTGGTGGGCTCTGATACAAACAGAAGCTTCGGCTTCATAGCCAGCGCCCTGGCAATACAAACCTTCTGCTGGTTGCCTCCGGAAAGAGTTCCTGTATGCTGCAGGGCAGAAAAACAGCGAATATCCAGCTCCTGAATCATCTGATCCGCATACTCCCGAATTGCTTTGGTGTCTTTTTGGGAGATTCCCAAAAATCTCTTCAAAAAGTCGCCATTGATCTGCATGGCATTAAATACAATATTGTCCTCAATGGACTCATCCAGCAAAAGTCCTACTCCCCGGCGGTCCTCTGATACCATGGCCATACCGGATGACAGAGCAGCCCGGGCATCATTTAATTTCACAGCCTCGCCAAACAGCTTTACTTCTCCGGAAGCCTCATAGACTCCCATAATGCCGTTGGGCACACCGATCTTACCCTGACCGGCCAGTCCTCCAATACCAAAGATCTCGCCCTCATGGACTTCAAAGGATACATCCTTTACCACTTCTCCAGGCATATCCACCTTCAAATGCTCTGCCTTCAGTGCAATGGGAACATCCTTGCCGAATTTTCTCGGCTCTGTTTTTACAAAGGAAAACTCGCCTTCCTCACGCCCGATCATCATCTCCGCCAGGCGCACGGCATTGGTATCCTTTGTCTCGCAGGCAGCCACGAATTTACCATCCCTTAAGATCGTAACTCCCTGGGCCGCATTGATCACCTCGTCCAGACGGTGGGTGATAAAGATAATAGCAATGCCCTTGGCTGCGATCTCTTTCATCACAGACAGCAGCTGCTCTGCCTCACTCTCCGTCAAAACAGCTGTGGGTTCATCAAACACCAAAAGCTTTACGCCTTTTTTATCAATCTCCCTGGCGATCTCCACAAACTGCATATATCCCACCGGAAGTCCGTTGACCATGGTATATTCATCAATGCTCATACCCACACTGTCCAGGGCTTCTCTCGCGTCCGTAGACATCTGCTTCATGTCAAGAGATTCCATTTTGGAACCAAAAACACGGGACATAATATTCGGTTTGGTAATCTCGCGATTCAGTTTTATATTTTCGGTAATAGAAAATCCCGGCAGGAGCATAAACTCCTGATGAACCATACCAATCCCCTTCAGCATTGCATCGTGTGGGGAGGCAATCACCGTTTTTTCCCCGTCAATTAAAACTTCACCGGAAAATCCCCCTGTTGCATGAATCACGGGCATACCAAAAAGAATATTCATCAATGTACTTTTTCCCGCACCATTTTCACCCAGCAGCGCATGTATTTCACCCGGACGAATTTTTAACGATACATTGGATAGAACAGTATTTTCACCGTACTTTTTGGTGATATCCTTCATCTCCAGAATGTATTTTGCATCCAATGTTATTCCTCCTCTTTCATTTCCAGCTTTCATCCTCTAAAACGACCCGCCTCAATGCACGAAGCGGGTCGCGATTTTAATCCATATTCGAATGATTGCTTCTATTATCTATTGACTATCTATTGACCTGCATATATTATTCAACATAATCATTGAAGTCAACCGGAGCAAGCAGAACAGTGTAGTAATTATCAAGAGTGGTTCCATCTGCATTTACATACGGTTCAACAGTTGCACCTTCGCAGGCTTCCTGGAACATAGAAACTACCTTCTCAGGATCGTTGCGCTCAGTGATTTCTCCTGTAATATAGCCTTTTGCATAATTAACAGCCACATCAATGATGGTCATGTTAACCGGTGATGCCCATGTGGAGTAACGGTCAAGAGCATCATGCTCAGCCAGCTTCTCAGCAATGGCTTTCAGAGCAACAGTATCGTCTCCGCCTACAGAGATCTCCAGTCCTAAAGATGCCGGGAATGCATGATAGGGGCTGGGACAGCAGGGCTGCGGATAGTAAGCATTGGGCTGATCCAGAACAGCTGCCTGCAACGGCTCCTGCATGGAACAGTTGGTGGTAAAGAATGCAACCTTCTTGCCAGCGTACTCTTCCAGCTTAGCGGGAACGTCTTCCAGAATGAACTGCTGTGCACCGGATACGCCTGCATCACCAGTGGGGTCGGGAGCAGTAGCCTCTACATACTGGATGCCAAGAACTTCACAGTTTGCTTCCAGATTTGCCTTACGGGCTGCGATGGTCTCCATAGCCAGGTGACGCGGGAAGGAATAGTGAACAAATACTTCAATGCCCCATTTTGCACAGGTCTCAGCGATCGTATCGCCCTGTTTTGCCTCATTGGTGTAGAATACCAGATCAGCTGCCTCAGAAATAACAGCCGGATCTTCCTGAGGAACGCCTGCGATCAGCAGAATGTCATCGCGGCCCAGCTCATTGCGGATCTTATCAAAAGCTGCCTTTGCGCCGGGAACAGCCTGGCACATAACAATCGCTTTCACTTCCGGATCAGATGCGAAAGAAACCAGCTTGGAAATGGTGGTCTCAGTCTCAGATGCAAAGTTGTCCGGATATGTATCCGTGATGATGTGATCCGGATCCTCAGCTGCTGCACGCTCTGCTGCACGGAACTCCTCTTCACCCTGTGAAGTGGTACCGGTGAGAACAGCGATTTTCCAGTTGTCTTCCTCTGCGAATGCGCCTGTAGCAAACGCAAGGCACATTACCATAGACAGTAACAGTAAACCTAACTTCTTCATACTTCTTTCCTCCTTCTTTTCTCACACTTTATTTAATCGAAGTGTAGAATGGTTATACTATACCATCTTTTTTCCCACTGTGCAAGATTAAATTATTAAAAATCACCTGATATATGCCAAAAATTTTATGTTTTTTTAATTTTACACAAAAAAATGAACAAAAAAAGAAGGATATCAATATTTTTTTGATATCCTTCTTAAACTATTGTCTCCATTGGACTTTTCTCCTTCGTATCTTCTTTAGGTTAAATCTTTAGTATTTCGGTGGTCCGTACCTCCTTTTCTTTCGGATTTGCTTTTGCATCTTTTTTATTTTCTCTCTGTTGTTGTTATGTTTGTATTATACCCCCTTTCTTTTTATTTGTCAATGCTTTTTCAATAAAAAAATTATATTTTTATTTTATTGTTCTTATTTATCAAAATTATCAGTCTATTTCATTCGTCAAAGGCTGACAAGCAGCCTTATATTCTTTTTTTGCTCCACCAGCACCCAAGGGCATCTGACGCTCCCTGACAACGCTTTCTAATGTCCAGTATATCAAACAGCTTCTTCCGAAGAAGATCTATCAGGCTGCAGACCGTATAGATCAGGACTGCGCTCAGCAAAACTGCAGGCAGCAAAGCTGCCCAGTGAAGATAACGGTATGACGAAAACGCTCCCTTCATCAGGCTTTCCCACACCAGTGGATGAGTGTGGATAATATAGACGGAAAATGCCAGGGGAGAAGCCGCCTTGATCAGACGGCACAGCCATTCTCCTTTTATTTTCAGCCCTTCAAACAAAAGCAGCAGACAGACTGCGCAAAGAAACATGGTAGGTGCTGCATATCCGGTAAACACCCGGCCAAACATCGCCTCCCCGTACATGCTTCTGGTGTAATTCTCCACCAGGATCTTAAAAATCCAGGAAAACGCAGACAGCCCAAGATAAGCTGCCCCGTATTTCCACAGTTTCCAGCGGCGGAAGGTACAGGTGCCAAGACAGGCCCCGAACAAATATAAGATCAGCAGCCAGGCAAAACTGTATCCTCCTACCAGGGACAGAAAATCCGTCCCCGCTGCCTTTGGTATGGCAGTCGCCACGGAAAAGACAAAAAACAGTACTGCTGCCAGACGCTTTCTCTCCCGCTCCTCCAGTGCCAGAACCATCCTGTTCAGATAGGGCATCAGGAAAAACAGACCCGCATAGGCGCTGAAATACCAATAGGTCTTGGCGCACACCGGAAATACCGCCTGCCAGAAACTCTCACCGGTAAGAAACTGGAGTGCTGCCAGATAATACACCAGAGTGATCCCTGCCGAATAAAAAAACACCTGCAGCCAAAGCTCTAAAAACCGCCCCAGCCTGGGCTTTCCCTTCACTCCCACATACCCGGAAAGCAATCCATAACAATCCACTGCACAGTAAGCGCAGGTCTCTAAAAACCAGGCAGCGTAATAGGTGGACTCATTCCCTGCAATACGCACCATTGCGCCGCCCTGTCCCAGCACATGAAGATTAACAATGAGAAACATACTCACCATACGCAGGAGATCCAGACCGTAATTGCGTCCTGACTGCCTCAAAATCTGTCCCCCCTCCCGCTGCTTCCCGGAAACCTCCGCAAGACCATCCGTCACTTCTCCTCTGTTGTTTCCCCAGGCCTGTGTCTTTTTATCCTTTTTTCTGCCACGCTCCATCCCCTCTGTTCTCCTTTCTTTCTACAGCACACAGAAGCCCTTGCCTTCTAGGCTTTCCTCTGCCTCATAAATGTCCTCTGTGTGAAATACCATCACTGGCTTTCCTGATTTTCGGTTAAAAGAAAGGTAAAGATAGTCAATATTAATATTGCTGTCTGTCAGAGCATTCATCAGATGATGCAGATTTCCCACCTCATCCTCCAGCTCTACTCCGATGACATCTACGCTGCTGCACAGATATCCCGCCTCCCGAAAGGCCTCCAATGCCTTTTTCGGCTCTGAAAGGATCATACGATTGATCCCAAACTCTGCTCCGTCATTGGTCATAGATCCCCAGATATTGATCCCCTGTTTCACCAGAATCTCTGTAAGATTCTGAAGCGTTCCCTTTCTGTTTTCTGCATAAACCGATACCTGTGTCAACATTGTCAAACTCCTCCTGTTGTCCCTCTTTTTCCTGTGATACACTTTTTATTGTTTTTATACTTCTGACTGCTGCAGCCGCTTCTGCAGTTTTGGTAAATTGCCGCAGCCTTTTATCTTCCCCATTGTAATTTTTTCTTCCAGCTAAGTCAATGGATGAGCCCTGTTTTTTAATCATGAATTCTATTTTTAATCATTCTTCTGTTTCTGGTCTGCCCCATCCGTTTTTTCCCTGCTTCCAACTGATCCCCGCTATTGCGGAGCCGTTTCCTCAGAGCCTTCCTTTGATCAATAGGAAAACTGCCGCCAGGTCCTGGAAGGAGAGATCCAGGGTGCCTGACGGCAGTTTTCGTAAAACTCAAACAGATTACTGATATTTTTTATTTTACAGGTATTTTCTGATCTCGTCCATGATCTTCTTATACTCTGCATCACTTAAATGCCTGGGCGGATTGCAGCTCATCTCAAAGGTCCCGCCGTAGCCCGGTCCATCCACCTGCTTTGGCACCACATGAAAATGCACATGCTTCACTTTATCTCCAAAGGCTCCCAGATTGATCTTTTCTGCCTTAACTGCCCTGCTCACTGCCTCTGCCACCTTGGATACATCTGCCATAAAGGCATCGCGATCCTCTGCAGGCAGCTCAAACAGCTCATCCGCATGTTTTTTGTAGGCTACAATGCATCTTCCATAATAAGTCTGGTCACGGAACAGATACACTTTTGACATAGGAAGCTCCGCAAGAGGCATCATCATGCCAAGCAGAGTCTCATTTTCCTCACAGTACATACATCCCATAAGTCGATTCCTCCCATTTCCGGCGCTATTCTCCCCGGTTTCTGTTCCAGGCTGCCAGTGTCCCCCGCCGTCGGGCTTCCCCGCAGCCTGGAATACCTCTTCTTCCGAAAGCGCTTATTTTACAAGATATCCTCCGTCTACCGGAATGATGGCGCCATTTAAGTAATCAGATGCATCTGATGCCAAAAATACAGCCGGTCCCTTCATATCTTCCGGTGTTCCCCACACATGGGCCGGAATCCGTCCGGTAATCTCTGCATATCTGGGATTTGCGGGATCCAGAAGAGCAGTATTCATCTCTGTTGCCATATAACCGGGAGCCAGCGCATTCACGTTGATCTTCTTGGAAGCCCACTCATTGCAGAACGCCTTCGTAAGCTGAGCCACACCTCCCTTGGAAGCTGCATAAGCCGGAACTGTAAATCCGCCGAAGAAAGAGAGCATAGATGCGATATTGATGATCTTGCCCTTGCTGTCCTGTGCCATAAAGGTTCTGGCCGCTCTCTGGCACCAGTCAAACACTGCATTTAAGTTTACCTCGATCACATAATTGTAATCCTCCATAGGAAACTCTTCGCTGGGATGACGGCGCTGTACTCCTGCACCGTTGATCAGAATATCCAGATGTCCGCCTAAAAGCTTTACTGCCTCATCAAACCCTTTTGCCCGGTCTTCTGCATTCCCAAGGTCCACCTTCAGTCCATGGCAGGTAAAGCCTTTTCCGCAAAGCTCTTTTGCCACCTCATGCACCTTGTCAGAGGAGCCTACGATCACGACCTCTGCACCTGCCTCCATCAGTCCCTCTGCCATGCCGTATCCCAATCCTCTGGTTCCTCCGGTAACAATGGCTTTCTTACCTGTCAGATCTGTAAAATTTTTCATGATAAAATCCTCCTATACGGTATCTTCCGAAACGCTTTTCTATTTTCCCCAATCCTCCTCCCGGAGGTTTGTGCCTTTCCTCTTTTCAGCCCTGTCTATGCTGCTGCCCGTCCCTTTTGCCTGCCAGGCTGTTCTGCATTATTTTACTGCAAATCTGCATTCTCCGGTCTGCAGCACTGCCAGCACATTCTCCGCTGCCATGTAGCTCATCTTGCTGCTGGCCTCTGCGGTAGCTGCCCCTGCATGAGGCGTCAGAATGCAGTTTTCCAGCTCCATCAAAGGACTGCCATAGGGAGGCTCATCCACCGTAGCATCCAGCCCGGCTCCCCGGATCTCTCCGGTTTTCAAAGCCTCATACAGAGCTGCCTCATCAATAATGCCGCCCCGGGCAGTATTTACGATAATGGCATTATTTTTCATCATCTTAAACTGCTCTGTGCTGATCATATTTTCTGTTTCAGGAGTCAGCGGAGAATGGATCGTAATGAAATCCGATTCCTTAAGCAGCGTCTCCAAATCTACATACTGAGCACCGGTCTCCTCCTTAAATGCCTCACTCTCAAACATATCGTAGGCTAAAATTTTCATATCAAAGCCCCGGCATCTCTTTCCAACGCCCTGACCAATTCGTCCTGCTCCCACAATACCCAGAGTCTTCTGCCACATCTCAAGGCCGGAAGGACGCTTCTGGGCCTTTGCTTTAATAGAGTTGTCCATCACAGTCACATTTCTGGCCAGATCCAGCATCAGAGCCACCGCAAGATCTGCCACAGAATCACCGTTGGCTCCCGGGGTGATGGTCACTGCCACTCCATGCTCCTTGGCAGCTGCCACATCTACTTTATCATAGCCCACGCCGTATCGGGAGATCACTTTCAGATTTTTCGCAGAAGCGATCAGTTCCGGAGTATAGTCCTCCAGCCCTGCGATCACTGCATCTGCATCCACGATCTCTTTTTTCAGCTGTTCCTCAATGGGGCCATCTGCTGCCTCCAGTTTTTTTACCTCACATCCATTGGCCTTTAACAGATCCACTGCCTTGGAATCTGTCTTGCCAAAGGAGCGGGCGGTCACGATCACCTTGTAGCTCATCTCTAAACCTCCTATTTCTTTTGTGATATGTTTTATTAGGTTCTACCACCTGGATATTCTTCTGTTCTGCTGCTTTTTCACACACTCTCCCACTTTGTATGGAAATATCCTTCCTGATCCACTCTGCGGTAGGTATGGGCGCCAAAGCAGTCCCGAAGAGCCTGAATAAAATTCACAGGCATCTGTTCCATGCGGTAATAATCATAGTAATGCAGTGCGCTGGAAAAACCGGGGAGAGATGTTCCGGCTTCTGTCGCAGTCTGACAGACCTGCCTCAGGGAAGGCTCCAGCTCTCCGATGTAGGAAAACCGCTCATCCAGCAAAAGCGGTGTATTTTCTGAAACGGCTGCCTGCCTGATCTCTTCCAGCAGCCGGCTTCTTATGATGCATCCATCTCTCCAGATATCGCACAGAGCCGTTAAATTCAGCTGCCACCCTTCTTCTCCTGCTGCTCTTACGATCAACTCCAGCCCCTGACTGTAGCAAAGGATCATTCCCAGCAGCAAAGCCTCACCAACGATCTTTTCCGGTTCTTCCATCGAAACCGGTCCGGCAGAAGCCGTCAATCTCCCGGCTCCCTGACTCCGCAGCTCTTTCCTGCCGGAAAAATCCCGGGCTGAAACTGCCTCATAGATGGTGGGAAGATAGACTCCCCGCTCCATCCCTTCCAATATGGTCCACCTTCCGGTGCCCTTCTGCTCCGCCACATCCAGGATCTTGTCCAGAAGCGGCGAACCATCCTCATCCTGCTTCTCCAGCACCTGAATGCTGATATCAATAAGATAAGAAGCCAGCCGCCCCTTCTGCCACTCCCGAAAACATCCCAGGATTTCCTCCAAAGTAAGCTGCAGCGTATGCCGCAAAAATCCGTAGGTTTCTGCAATAAGCTGCAGAATAGCGTACTCAATTCCATTGTGAACCATTTTCACATAGTGGCCTGCGCCTCCGGGACCGATATACTCACAGCAGGGAACATCCCCCACATGAGCGGCAATGGACTGAAGAATCTGTCTTGCTTTTTCCCAGCCCTCCAGGCTGCCTCCGGCCATCATACTGGGACCGGTAAGGGCTCCCTTTTCTCCGCCGGACACCCCTACTCCCACATAGCAGATTCCCTGTTTGCCGCACCATGTGCAGCGCCTCTGGGTATCCTTGTAATGGGAATTGCCTCCGTCCAGCACCACATCCCCTCTCGAGAGCAGAGGTGCCAGCTCCTTTAGCACCTGATCCACCGGATCCCCGGCGGTAATCATCAAAAAAATACAGCGGGGGCTTTCCAAAGCCCCCAGCATCTCTTCTACACTATCACAGATCCGACACTGATCGGTATCAGCACCAAATCGGATCCGCTCTTCTTCATTTTTACTGTAGGCTGCCACTGAAAAGCCGTGGGAAATCATATTTTTTGCCAGGCTGCTGCCCATGACCCCCAGGCCATAGACAGCAATCTCACACCTCTTCATGTCTTATTTCACCAGATCCACTGCTTCTTTTGTCAGCTTCACGATCTCAGCAAAATTGCCTTCCTTCACAAAACTATCCTTCACCATCCAGCTTCCGCCGCAGGCGATGATCTTATCAAATGCCAGGAACTCTTTAATATTTCCAGCATTGATTCCGCCGGTGGGCATGAATTTCATGGTGGGGAAGGGTGCTGCCAGAGCCTTGATCGTATCCAGTCCGCCGTACTGTTTTGCAGGGAAGAACTTCACAACCTTCAGACCGTACTCCATAGCCAGCATCACCTCTGTGGGGGTGCAGGTTCCCGGAAATACCGGAATCTGATTATCAATGGCAAACTCTGTTACCTTGGTGGAAAAGCCCGGAGATACAATAAAGGTAGCGCCTGCATCCAGAGCCCGCTTTGCCTGCTCCAGATTTACTACAGTACCTGCGCCTACCAGCATATCCGGGAAATTATTTCTCATAATGCGAATGGACTCTTCTGCTGCGTCAGTCCGGAACGTAACCTCTGCTACCGGCAGTCCGCCTTCACACAGAGCTTCTGCCAAAGGCTTTGCATCCTCTACACGATCCAGCTTTACTACCGGAACTACTTTTCTTAACGCTACCTGCTGCATAACATCTAACATATCTGCATCCTCCTGTTTTTCTTTTTCCTGGAGCTTCCGGCAGAATCCTGGTGTATGATATCTGCCGTTTTCTCCGGCTACTCCTTCATTATAACTGAAACCCTTTAAAATATCTACGTTTCCTATGTATCTTTATTGATACATAGGAAAATACTTTGTTACAGCTCCCGCCAGTTCCGGCAGCGCGGTTCCCGAAACACCGTCACGATCATTTATCTGAAAATACAGGATCCTCCTTGGCCAGATCATATCTTCTGCTGGCATGGGAAAAAGCTGCAAGAACCCAGAAATAAGCGTTCTTGCTTCCCGGCGAAGCACAGGTGGGATGATAACCGCAGGGAGCCTCCACACAGGTTCCGGTATGGACCGTGTGAGCCACAATGTCATCCGTCTCCCCACTCTTCAGGTAACTTACATGGAAACCGAATTTAGGAGCCGGAATGTCAAAGTAACAGTATACCTCCTCCAGATCCTTCTCATGCTGGTGAGGCGGCCAGCTGGTCCAGGTACCTTCTCTGCTCCAGGTCACTCCTGCAATGATCCGGGAAGCCTCATCTTTGTCAGACAGCGTCATGTATACTTCCCGCTCTCCAACACCCTTGCCATGGATCTGATGAATATCCCCAATAGGTGCATCCGGCTCAAATTTCCGGAAGAACGCATGACCATATCCTTCATCTTTGGCTCCTGCCACATAGAAGAAGCAGTCCTCCTCTGCAGTGATGGTAACAGTCTCGTTTCCCGGGATATAGAATGCATCAAATCGGATCATCTCCTGATTCAGCGCTGCATGTCCGCTCAGCTTTGCCTTTCCCTCGATGAGAACCGGATGCATCTCCAGATTACCGGAGCTTAATTCATAGGATTCTCCCTTTGGAAGATTCAAACGGTAAATGTGTTCCTCCTTGCACTCTGCTGTCTCCGGAGTGATCACTGCATGAAAGCCCGGCTCTTCACTGGACTGAACACGCCATTTTTCCATTCTTGCCTTATTGTCCAAATTCTGCATCATAAACCTCCTACTTGTGTAAAAACTTTCTCTCCAAACTTGAACCGATGTAATATCCTGCAAATAAGAAACAGCAGGAAGCGAAGCCGCCTCATGCTGTTTCCTTTGATACACGCTTTCCCAGCGCCGGCGGCAGCCTGAAGAAAGTTCTCTCATTTTATTTAATTGACAGTGGGGATCAAACTCCCCGCTTCCCTCTGTCCGCTCCGAAGCATCCCTTTTCCTTCTGTTCTGTCAGGAAACTTTATCCCCTTACAGCCACATGGTGGAAAAGATGGGGAACAGCACTACCAGGAAGAAAATTGCCACATATCCAACGAAGAAGGGCATCTGTCCCTTTGCTATGGCTCCCATTTTCAGCTTGGATACGCTGGCTGCTGAGAAGATATTTACAGCAACCGGCGGAGTCATGGTACCGATTACGTTGGAAATAGAAACGATCATACCAAAGTGGATCACGTTGATTCCCAGAGACTGAGCGATGGGCCACAGAACCGGAACCAGCAGCACTGCTGTTGCAATACCTTCCAGGAAGGTACCGAAGATCAGCAGAATGATCGCTACGATCAGGCAGAACAGAACCGGACTCAAGTTCAGGCCGATCACAAAGTCTACCAGCTGCTTGGAAATTCCGGAGAATGCAAACAGCCATGCAAATGCAGTGGAGGTTGCAATGATAAACAGGATCATAGCGGAGCTCTTAGCAGAATCCAGGAAGATCTGATACAGGTCTTTTAATTTTACTTCCTTATAGATAAACATACCTGCGATCAGAGACCATACAACTGCAATAGCAGCAGACTCGGTGGGAGTCAGCAGACCGGAATAAATACCGCCCAGAATGATGATAGGAAGCAGCAGGGCCGGAATTGCCTTTACAAAGCTGGCGCCGAATTCCTTCAGGCTCATCTTCTGGCTGCTCTTGGGCCACTTCTCTTTCTTTGCATAGAACAGAACCACGATCATCAGCACTACCATGATGGAGATACCAATGGCCATACCTGATTTAAACATATCACCTACAGAAGCATTGGTCATAGTAGCATATACTACCATGATGATGCTGGGCGGGATTACGGGTCCCAGGCCTCCCGATACTACCAGAAGACCGGCTACACGCTCCTTGGGATAGCCCAGACGGATCATATCATCGTAGAGCATTACGCCGATGGCCACTACAGTAGCAGGGGCAGAGCCGGACAATGCTGCAAAGAATGCGCAGGCCAGCACCAGTGCCAGTGCCATACCGCCTCTCACGCCTCCTACGATGGAGTTGGCGAAATCTACCAGACGGCGGGAGATACCGCCCTTGGTCATAATATTACCGGCCAGCACAAAGAATGCAATGGCCATAATGGAGGTAGAATCCAGTCCTCCGAAAATACGCTGGGGGATCACATTCAGTCCCAGATTCACCGTCGGGCTGAACACAATGGCGCACATGGTGGAAATACCAAGGGAAATCGCGATGGGTGCGCCAATAATCAACAGTACTGCAAATGATCCGAACAATAAAAATCCTGTCATTATTTACCACCTCCCACTTTTCCTTTGCGAAGCTTTGCTTCTTCCTCTTCCACGGCCTTATCATAAGCCTCTGCCTCTGCCGCAGCTTTCGCAGCCTCTCTTGCTTCCAATTCCTCGTTGCTCATGCCAAAATCTTTAAACATAGCCACCAGCATTCCCAGCTGAACCAAAGTAATGATGGCAAAACTAAGCACCAGTGCAAAATAGGGCACTGTCATGGGAAGCCCCAGTCCCGGAGACTTCTGTCCGGATTTGATCTGCATCTGGAACAGTGCAATGGACTCCTTTGTCATGATAGCTGCAAAAATGATCACCAGTGCTTTCGAGATCATCTGCAGAACCAGCTTTGCTTTGCCTTTCAATTTATCAACCAGTGCGGTAACGGAAATCTGCGTACCATCCCGAAGTCCCTTCTCTGTTCCCAGAAGAACCATGTATACCATACAGTATTTGGCTGCTTCCTCAAAACCGGTAACCGGAATTTTGGTGATGTTACGGTTCACAACCTGAATAAAGGCTGCTGCAACCATGATCGCAAAGGTCACAACCATGATGATATCTTCAATCTTCTGAAAAGTATTCAGTGTTTTCTTCATGTTGTCCTCCTGCTAAAAATAATCAGGGTTCATCTGCAAGCAGATGAACCCCCAGATTTTATACTATGTTATAAACTTAACAGACTGTTTTCTTAGTTTACAGAAGCAATTGCCTCATCAACAGCTGCCTGCCAGGTCTCATCAAAGGTGAAGCCCTGTTTCTCAGCCTCTGCCTTGTAAGCAGCCTGAAGTGCTTCAGTATCGATATCATGGAAGGTAACGCCTTCAGCAGTCAGTTTTTCCTCAGCAGCTTCATTTTCTTCTACCAGGAACTGTCTCTCAGCGTCACAGCCTTCTTTCACTGCAGCCAGGAACGGCTCTCTTAAATCTTCCGGAATTCTGTTCCAAGCATCGTCAGACATGCAGAGCATGATGTATACGAATGCGTGGTTGGTTCTGGTAATGTTCTTGGTGATCTCATAGAAACCGTTGTTCCAGCAGTTACAGATTGCATTCTCACATGCATCAATGGTACCCTGCTGAAGAGCAGTGAACTGATCTCCGGCTGCCATAGCTACCGGCATAGCACCGAATGCGGTGAATGCTGCCTGATGATACTGGTTCTCCATGGTACGGATGGTAACGCCCTTGAAATCCTCTACTGCTGCGATAGGATCTTTGGAGAATACGTTACGGAAACCGGACTCCATATAACCGATCACATGGAAGCCCTGAGCCTCAGCAGCTGCCTCAATAAGGTCGCCAACCGGTCCGTCTACTGCTGCGTGAGCCTCGTCTGCATTTTTCCAAAGGAATGCCTGATCCAGGATAGCCATCTCAGGGATGAAGTTGGTCAGTACGGAGTTTGCTACAGTAGCCACATCCAGATTATTCATCATGGCCAGCTCCAGCATATCTCTCTCACCGCCCAGTGCGCCTCCTGCAACTATCTCTACCTGGATCTTTCCGTCAGTAGCCTCTGCTACTGCATCTGCTACTGCCTGTCCGCCTTTTACATAGGGAGATCCTTCCGGATCAACGAAGCCCATCTGGATGGTGATGGTCTCTTCTGCCATTGCTGTGGTAGCTGCGAACACAGATCACACCATAGCTGCTGCCAGTGACATTGCTACAAGTTTCTTTGTTTTCATACTTTTTCTCTCCTTTTTTATATAAATTTTTTATTGCTCTCCTGATAATAATACTTCAGATAGCGCTGGAACTTTTCCTCATATACCTTACTCCGCTGAGGATCCGGCCGCACCACCCTGCTGGGTGCTACAGAAAATTGTTCTGCCTTTAGAGATCCCATCACATCCATGGCCAGCACCACGGCTCCCATCAGGGATCCCTGCTGTACCTCATCCACCTCCATATCCTGGTGGAAAATATCTGCACACATCTGCACCCAGGAGGGGGAATTCAAAATCCCTCCTGACAGCTTGATCTTCTCCGGTTTTGGATTAATCTCTGTCAGCATCTGGTAACAATGGTAAATATTAAACAAAATCCCTTCCTGCACTGCCCGGTACATATGCTTGATATCATGATGAGCTTTCAGACCGTAAAAGCCTCCTGTTCTCTCATCCTCCCATCCCGGGCACCGCTCTCCAAACACAAAAGGAAGAAATACCGGAGTATCCTCTGTCTCCTTCATCCCGTTCTCCAGATCGGAGTAAGAAATACCGCTTCCCACCCGCTCACGAAGCCAATCAATGCAGTTGCAGCACCCTGCCACTGCCGCTCCGCTTAAATATGCCTTGGGTGAAAGATAACACCAGGTACTGGGTTCTCTGGGAATCAATGCCTCTTTGGTCGTAAGACGAATTGCCCCGCTGGTTCCCACGGAAAAGGTCATCACGCCTTTTGCCAGTGCTCCCACTCCAACCTGATTCAGGCCTCCGTCTGCATTGGAAGGCACCACCGGAATTCCTGCCGGCAGTCCCAATAAACCTGCGCCGTATTCATTTAAGGGATAAATCTGATCGTAGGGGATCAGTTCCGGGAGCTGCTTTTCCGGAATACCTGCCTCCAAAAGCAGTTCCGATGCATACGTTCGATTCTTCACATCCAACAGACCGCTGCCGCTGACCATACAGCAGGTAGCTGCCCGGTGGCCGGTCAAATGATAGGTATTATACGTTCCCTGCCCCTGAATCAGATAGTCTTCCAGGCAATACCCCTGCTGCTTTAACAGCAGCAGCTTAAAAAACGGATAAGTAGCATTTACCATACATCCAGTCGTATGATAATACCGGTCCACATAAGCCGCATCCTTCCGCAGCTCTCTGCACAAAGCAGATGCCCCTGTATAACTCCAGGGATATAAGGGAGTTACCGGCTTCATCTGGTCATCGCACAGGCACACACTGTGCCAGGCAGCGCACAGAGAAATCACGTCCACCTGTCTGCCCTGAAGAACCTTTCTTCCGGCTGACATGGTTTTTTGGAATACTGTCTCTGCATTATGTAAAACTGCATCCGCATACATCTGTCCGTAGGCTTCCGTCTCCACCAGAGACTCTTTTGTCTCTGTGTCATAATACATTGCCTTGGCAGAGGTGGTGCTGGATTCTAAAGCTAAAATCCGCATCAGGAATCACCTTCCATCTCTCTTTGATTTCGGGAAAATATCTTTGGGAGCAAACTCCCTGCAATCACTTTTTCATAAGGTTTTTAGAGTAAAAAGATTTTTTATCATCATAAAAAAATTTTTTTCATATGAAATAAAATCTTTTTTGTAATTTCATTATATCCTATTTTCTCCCCTATGACAATCGGCATTATCACAGTCTTACAGCGTTTTTTTTGTGCAAAATTGCCAGTTTTTTGTCGCTTATTTTCGCTTTGCCCACATTACTGCAAAAGACTTTCTCCCTGTCTGAGCATATGGTCAGCTAATTCACTAAAAACAGTTCCTTTTCCCCTTCCTGCCAGACTCCCGGTTTTCTGTTTTCGCTGCTGCAGTTTGAAGCATTCTGCTTCTTTTCCTTTTGTGCCCGGATCCCGTTCTTATACATGACGGTTATTTTACGAGATACCCTCCATCCACAGGAATGATCGCCCCTCCAAGATAATCGCTGGCATGAGAAGCCAGAAAGATGCAGGCGCCCTTCATATCCTCTCCCGTGCCCCAGCGGTTGGCCGGGATCCGATTGGTAATCTCTTGATACCTGGGATTATTCTGATCCAGAAGCGCCTCATTCATTTTGGTTGCCATATAACCGGGAGCAATGGCATTTACATTGATCCCTCTGGCGATCCAGTCATTGCTCATCTCCTTGGTCATCTGAGTCACCCCTCCCTTTGCAGCGGAATAAGCGGGAACAGTCTGACCGCCAAACCAGGAAACCATAGAAGCCACATTGATAATCTTTCCATATCCCTTTTTCAGCATTACCTTGGCTGCCTCCTGGCAAAGAATAAACACAGAATTTAAGTTCACATTTAAAACCTCATCCCAGTCTGAGAGCGGAAATACCTCTGCACTGTGACGGCGCTGAATACCATGGGCATTCACAAGGATATCCAAATCTCCGCCCAGCGTCTCCATGCACTGTTCAAAGCCCTGGTAAACCTCTTTGCGCACGGAGAAATCTGCCTTCACACCATGACAGTGGTATCCTCTGCTGCAAAACTCCTCTGCCACCTGAAACACCTTGTCCGAAGTCCCCACGATCGTCACTTCACATCCAGCCTCCATCAGCCCCTCCGCCATGCCATAGCCAAGACCTCTGGTACCTCCTGTTACAATCGCTTTTTTCCCTTCAATGTCAAATAACTGGTGCATAAAATTTCCTCCTTCTATGAATATAATTTTTTTGTTTCTCAATCTGTAAGACAGCAGGGCGTTAAAATGAGCCTGCGGTTACGTCCGGTTTCCACCTTTTTCCCATGCCCATCTCTCAGTCCCGCCAATCCTAAAACTAACAGCTTCCTTCTTTCGATCACGGAGTGATCAGTGCGCCGTCCCGCTCCCTGGTCTGCGTCCAGGTGGTAACCGTCTTTTCACAAGGGTACTTGGCCGCCTCACTTTCATTCAGATCTACCCCGAGCCCCGGCTTTTCATTGGGATACACATAGCCATCCTTAAATTCCGGAAGACCCGAAAATACCTCCAGAAGGGCTCCGTGGGGACCCTTTAATTCCTGGATCACAAAATTAGGCGGTTCAATCCCGGACCACTCCTGCACTCCGAAATTTCTTGCTGCCAGATCAATATGGATATTGGCTGCATGAGCCAAAGGAGACATATCTCCGGGGCCATGCCATGCAGTGCGCACTCCGAACTGTTCTGCAAAAATCTGGAGCTTTCTGGCCGGAGTAATTCCTCCGATCTGGGTGATATGCACTCTGATAAAATCGATCAGCTGCTCTGTGATCAGCCGTTTCCACTCATGACAATTATTAAACAGCTCCCCTTCTGCCAGGGGGATGCTGGTCTGCTCTCTCAGCCTTCTAAACCACTCCAACTGCTCCAGGGGAATAGCGTCCTCCAGAAAAAACAGCTGAAATGGTTCCAGCTCCCTGGCCAGCTGTATCGCCTCAATGGGGGCAATCCGCTCATGCACATCATGTACCAGTTCCACCTCATAGCCGACCCGCTGCCGAATGCCTTCAAACAGCTTTACGGTATCCCGAATGTATTTTCTGCTGTCCAGATACACCCCCGGAAGTGCTCCCTCCGGAGCGCTTTCCGGCCTCTTTCCGTATCCGGCTCCTCCGTAGCCCCCGCACTGGCACCGAAGATGGCGAAGCCCCATCTCCCGAAACCGTTCAATATTCTCGCAGATCTCACTTAAATCTCTTCCATCCACATGGCGGTACACCGGAACGCCTTCCCGGACCTTCCCGCCAAAGAGCTGATACAGCGGCATCCCAGCCAGCTTGCCCTTGATATCCCAAAGAGCCATATCAATCCCTGCAATAGCATTATTTTCAATAGGCCCGTTTCTCCAGTAGCCGTTCTGATGCATCAGCTGCCAGTTTTCCTCAATAGCCTGGGCATCCCGTCCCACCAAAAGCGGTTTCAGATATTCCTCTACCAGATGCTTCACAGACAGATGACGATAAGCAAAAGTACCGCACCCCAGGCCATAAAGTCCCGGCTGATTCGTATCCACCCGAATCACCACCAGATTAATCCCTTCTGGGGCAGTGGTGATCACCCGGATATCCTGAATTTTTACATCACTCATCTTTCCTTCTCCTCCCTAAATCTTTTCTGTTTATCAAAGCTGCTGTTTCTTACGTTTTTCCTGCGTGTTTTTCCTGTCCTTCCGTCCTTGAATTTCTTTACCTGCACATGCCTTTTCTGTTTCTTGTTGTCTTTTTATGATCGCTTATTCATCTGACTTCTGTTTCCTCTCGTTTCCACCGGTTTCCTTTCTTGTCAGACAAGTTTAGGTAAAATTCCCCCGATCCTCTTCCAAACAAAATTTTGTCTCTCAGAATCCTCTGATGCAACATAAACCGGCTCCGGCAGCCATAATACCAGCTGCCTTCACAGTCCTAAGTTCCTTCCGGTCCCAGTTCTTTCCAAAAGCCCCGACTGCTTCCTTCAGAACAGACTGCCCTGCACATCCTCTTTCTTTATTCTACAGGATTCTACAGGTTCCGAAGCCCATTACTTAAATGCTCATCCATCAGCTCCCTGGCCAGTTCTTCATCTCTTCCTTTCACAGCATCCAAGATCATCGTGTGATAACGGATCCCTTCTTCATAACCAAAGATCAGATTCATTTTCTCATGATAAATCTTTGTTTCCCGGAAAACTCTGGTCATGCTTTTAACCAGAAGAGGATTCCCGGAGGCCTTACAGATGGCCTCATGAAATTTGATATCCGCATGAACAAAACTGCTTTGATTTCCCAGATGTTTTTTCATTTCCCCCAGCCATTTTTCCAGCTGTTTTACCAGACGTTCATCCCCCAGCTCCACTGCAAGATAACAAGCCTGCGGTTCAATCATTCGGCGGAATTCCAATACCTTGGCAATATCCTGACAATCCCTGGCAGTAATCACATCAGCGCTGCTGCCAGAAACTGCCGCCTTGGCATTGAGAAGATAGGTTCCTTTTCCGTGAACACTCTCCAACGCCCCGATTCCGATAAGATACTGTATCGCAGTGCGGACACTGGCTCGACTGACGCCAAGCTCCCTGGTAAGCTGATTCTCAGAGGGGATCTTCTCCCCTTCCTGCCAGTTTCCGGATTCAATACCCTTTTTTAAATACTCAACAATTTTGTTTGTAACATTTTCCCGTTCCACAATATTTTCCTAAACCTTTCTGACCTGCCGTTCCAACTTGTCAGACAAGTATATTATACTATTCCAATGCTCTGGTGTCAATTCCAAAACACTGCTTTTTCAAATACTTTTGCTGATTCGGTCTGTGCGCATGATGGTGTTCACCGACTTTATCGCATTCTCATTATGTACCCTCAGCCAGTGGCGCAGACGTTCCTCATCTTCATCCAAAATAGCTTTCACGATCTCCTGATGTTCCTCCACCCCGCTGATGTCCTTTTCATTGGACTGTTTTTTAAAAATATAGTTGCTGTACATAAAGGGATTGATGCTGTGATACATATCTACCAGTTTTTTATTACCGGAACATTTTAAGTAAAGCTCATGAAATTCATTATCCAACGTATAATTTTCCAGAAACAGCTCCACACTATTGCAGTCCGCATACTCCTTAACCACTTCCAGGTGATGTCTCACATTCTCCAGCAGCGCATTTTTCAAAAGTTTGTTCATCCGCACAGACTCAATGATCTCTTTCGTATAATATAAATCCATCATCAACCGAATGCCGAAAATCTCTCTGGCATCCTCCTCACTCATAGATTTAATACGCATACCCTGCCTGGGGAAATTTTCCACCACCTGCTCAGCAATCAGCCGATTCAGCGCCAGTTTCACCGGCGTTTCACTGGTGCCATACCGCAGAGCCAGATCCTTCGCCTGAATCCTCTGTCCCGGCTGCAGCTCCTGTGCCACAATGTCTTCCTTAATCTTTTTCATTATGGTCTCCACCAGGGTTTCTTTTATCTCCGTGCTTTCTTTTCTTGCCATTTTTTCTTGTGCGCCTCCCCTTGTTTTATTTCTATTTTTCTTTCTATTCATTCTTCCGGAAACTCCCGCAAAATGCAAATCCTTTCGAAGTTCTCCTCAAACAGTTACTTTTATTTTACCGTTCAACAGCACATTTGTAAACCGGATTTTTTCATCCCAATTTAAAAGAGAGCTGCTGCAAAATGCAGTCCCGGCAATCTTCCTCTGAAAACGAAACTGTGTTCCGCTAACTGTGGTTAAGTTTCACCGAAATCTGTATTTTGCAGCAGCTCTTCTTCTTTACGCTGCAGTCTTATCCAGTCCTATCCTTATCTTTATCCCTGTGCAGATTATGCTTCCTCATTTACCTGAATTTGCTCCAGTATCAGAACAGTCTCTGCATTTCCATCTTCATTCAGCGTAATCTTCACCAGGTCTCCTGCTTTCAGATCCTCCAAGGTCAGATACTCTTCCGCCTCAAATGTACCTTCCGCCACCTGTTCTGCAGCTTCCATCTCCTCTGTCTCATTGTCAGGTTCTTCCTGACGGATACCAGAGTCTTCCTGCTTCTCTGTTACACTCTCTGAGATTGCCTCTGCATCCTCCGTCCCTTCTGCTGCCTCACTGGTTTCCGATCCGGCCTCCTTTTCGGGATCATCTTCTGCATTACTCTCCACCGGCTCCTGCTCTTCCAAGATAAACCGCTCTCCTGCTGCTCTTCCTATATAAGTATCTCGGGTTACCGGAATGATTTCCTCATCTCCGGTAATCTTCAGCACCTTCTCAGCTTCAGACTGGGCTGAACTTTCCGGTTCTCGGGTTTCTGTCTCCTCCAAACCCGCTGCTCCACTCCCCGGTTTATCTGAAAGCTCTGGCTTTTCCTCACCAATGGCAATCACGATCCCCTCTTCGGTCACTTCCTTTATTTCTCCCAGAAGCACCCGCTGATGCTCTGATGCATCCTGACTTTCTCCCAAATCTTCACCTTTCTCAGTATCCTCACTCTTCTCCGTATCTTCCACAGAGATCATCTCCACGATTTCTTCCGCCGCGGTCTCATTCTCCGCCGTCACTGCCATCTCTGCTTCTGAAACAGCTTCCTCTGCAAATGATGCAGTTCCCATCGCTGCCAAAGACAACGTCAATCCCATCATCAACACCAAATATTTTTTCTTCATGCTATCAAATCCTTTCTGCTGAGTATTTTTGTTGACCATCACAGCATAAAGAAAAACTATGTTCACTCTGTGTTAAAATCATGATTTAATGGTGTTTTTATTATTAGGTTTTTCTTAAGACCCTGTTTACTTCCGGTTCTTTAAAAATTTTCAAAAAACCTCTTCCCTTTTTTCAAAAAAGTGCTATAATCTTGATATGGAATCATAGCTCAGCTGGGATGAGCGTTCGCCTCACACGCGAGAGGTCATGGGTTCGAGCCCCATTGATTCCATTTTTTTATGTCCATTTTTACCTTTCTTACAAGTACTTCTACATGATTCTCCAGGATATCTTTCCCGCTTGTCTTTTTCAGCCTTCTTTTTTATTTCTGCAGTTCTCTGTCTCTGTTTTTATTTTCTGGTTTTCTTCTTTTTCTCCCGGTTCTATTGGTTCATTACTTTCAGCATCAGCTCAATGTTGGCCCATTCGTACTGATTCATCACAGAAGGATCAAAATTGGAAGCCTCTACCGTTCCCGTGTACCAGGATTTGGAGTTAAAATACTCCTGAACATTCTTCAGCACAAACTTCCGATGATGTCTTGCATAGATCTCATTGATAGCCATCTGCAGCTCATCATCTGTCATTCCTGATAACTCCCATGCCTCCAGATATCTGGAAGAGCTGTCTGCAAAATAATATTCATCATCATGCTCCGGCACGATCTGAATGGAACCGGAAGAAGAGCTGTCAGAATTTTCATTCCAAATCGTCACCCGGCTCTTGATCCATTCCACATCATCGGACACATCTTTCCAATCATTATAGATAGTTTCCTCTTGTGTGTATCCCTGAACATCTGTGGGCAGAGCAATATAATACGTGCCGTACGCTCCATCCCCAACAATGGAATAGCTGGGTTCTGTCTGTGTAAAGCTCTGGTCTTCGCTGCAGGCTACAGTCAAAAGCCTGCCGCCTGGAGTCCATCCCTGAGCCTTCTGGGCCTCCCTGGATGCCATATGGTAAAAAGTCACCCGGTCGTCTGATACCGACATACCGCACCGTCCTGCCCAGTCCGCTGGAACAGTCACCTCAATCTCCTTAAAATCAAATATAATATTGCCATTCTCATCCGTAGCTGTGGTGTACTCCCAAAGATCTTCCGGAAGCTCTGCCATTGCCGCTGTTCCGAAACAAACTGACCCTAAAATCCCTGCTGCTAAACCAATCCCTATTGTTCTTTTCATATCATATCCCTCCTGACTCTCTTCACACTATAAAGCTTCTCTTTTTGCTGTTCTCCGGCAATCCGGCCTGCTGTTCTGATGACAGATCCGCATTTCCTCTTTATTTCTGCCTGCCATGCACCTGTATTGTCCATATCCAGAACCCTTTTTCTTTTCTATAATGAGTTTACCATTCCTTTACGGAAAAATCTCATGGAGAATCCTGATATGTTTCTTAATATTTTCTGTAATTTCCCAATTTCACATTTCTCCCAAAATAAAAGGAAGGGGATTTCTCCTATCTCCCTTCCTCTCATTCTTCCATCACATTCAGCCTTCACGTTCCATACTCCGGAAAGTTTTCTCCCCAGAACAGCTGCTTTCGATCATTTCTCAGAATCTTTTGGCAGATTTAGATACCGCTTTACATACTGTCCGGTATAGGACTCCGACACCTGGGCCACCTCTTCCGGAGTTCCCCTGGCAATCACAGTGCCTCCGCGATCACCGCCTTCCGGCCCCATATCAATCAGATAGTCTGCCGTTTTGATCACATCCAGATTATGCTCAATCACGATCACCGTATTGCCGCCGTCTGCCAGGCGATGCAAAATCTCTGTCAGCTTGTGGACATCCGCAAAGTGCAGACCTGTAGTAGGCTCATCCAAAATATACACTGTATTTCCAGTGCTGCGGCGGCTCAGTTCTGAAGCCAGCTTAATCCTCTGGGCTTCTCCTCCGGAAAGCTCTGTGGAAGGCTGTCCCAGTCTGATATAGGAAAGCCCCACATCGTATAAAGTCTCAATCTTTCTTTTGATAGAAGGAATATGATCAAAAAATTTCAGCGCTTCCTCCACCGTCATATTCAGAACATCATAAATGTTCTTGCCCTTATATTTCACCTCCAGAGTCTCCCGGTTATACCGCTTCCCATGACACACTTCACACGGCACATACACATCCGGTAAAAAATGCATCTCAATCTTCAGAATACCGTCTCCGCTGCAGGCTTCACACCGTCCGCCTTTTACATTAAAGCTGAAACGCCCTTTCTTGTAGCCCCGGGCTTTGGCATCTGTGGTAGCCGCAAACAGATCCCGGATCTGGTCAAACACCCCTGTATAGGTGGCGGGGTTGGATCTGGGGGTCCGCCCTATGGGAGACTGGTCAATGGCAATCACCTTATCCAGCATCTCTATTCCCCGAATCTCCTTATACTTTCCCGGAACTGTGCGCGCCCGGTTCAGCTTTGCCGCCAGCACCTTATATAAAATCTCATTTACCAGAGAACTCTTTCCGGAACCGGACACCCCGGTAACACAGGTAAGGACTCCCAGCGGAAAATCCACTGTAATATTTTTCAGATTATTTTCCGCTGCCCCTGACACCTGCATCCAGCCTGCAGGCTTCCTCCGGATCTGAGGCACCGGAATCTTTTTCTTTCCGCTCAGATACGCCCCTGTGATAGAATCCGGGTTTTCCATGATCTCCTCTGCCGTTCCCTCTGCCACCACATATCCGCCGTGTTCTCCAGCTCCCGGCCCGATATCCACCACATGATCTGCGGCTCGGATGGTATCCTCATCATGTTCTACCACAATCAGAGTATTCCCCAGATCTCGAAGGTGCAGCAGCGCTCCCAATAGCTTGTCATTGTCCCTCTGGTGCAGCCCGATGCTGGGCTCATCCAGAATATATGCTACTCCCACTAGGCCGGAGCCGATCTGAGTAGCCAGCCGGATCCTCTGGGCTTCTCCCCCGGAGAGTGTCCCTGTAGCTCTGGACAGGCTTAAATATTCCAGCCCTACATCCACCAGAAAACCGATTCTCGCCCGAATCTCTTTTAAAATCTGATGGCCGATCAGTTTTTGCTGCTCTGATAATTCCATCTGCTGCAAAAACTGCTGCAGATGTCCAATGGACATAGCAGTGATCTCTGAAATATTCTTGTCTGCCACCGTCACTGCCAAAGCGGAGGGCTTCAGTCTCTGTCCCTTACAGGTTTTGCAGGGTGTAATGCGCATAAAGGATTCATATTCCGCTTTGCTGGCCTCTGAAAAGGTTTCCCGATAGCGGCGCTCTACATTTTTGATCAGCCCTTCAAAAGCCACATCATACACGCCTTCTCCCCGCTGCCCCTTGTAATGCACCTTCACCTCTTTCCCATCTGTCCCGTAAATCAGCACCTTTCGCACTTCCTCTGAAAGATCCTGAAAAGGGGTGTCAAGACTGAACTGATATTCCGCTGCCAAAGCGTCCAGGATCGCTCTGGTAAAGCTTCCCTTATCCTTGCAGGACTGCCAGCCCATTACAACAATAGCCCCTTGGGAAATGCTCAGAGACGGATCCGGGATCATCAGATCCAGATCAAATTCCATTTTATATCCCAACCCGTAGCAATCCGGACAGGCTCCAAAGGGATTGTTAAAGGAAAAACTTCTGGGCTCAATCTCCTCCACGCTGATCCCGCAGTCCGGGCAGGCAAAATTCTGACTGAAGGTGATACTCTCCTCCTGCGGCTGTCCCTCTCTCTGAGACGTTCCGGCTGCCTCCGGCTGATCCGACTCCTTCCTTGGGCGCTGAACATCTACCAGAGCCAGCCCCTCCGCCAGCTCCATCACCTGCTCCAGGGATTCCGAAAGCCTCTTTTCAATACCCGGTTTTACCACCAGACGGTCTACCAGGATCTCAATGGTATGCTTTAAATTTTTATCCAGCTTAATTTCTTCGGAGAGTTCGTACATGTTTCCATCGATTCGCACCCGGACATAACCGCTCTTTTTCGCCTGAGCCAGAAGCTTCACATGCTCTCCCTTTCGCCCCCGGACCACCGGAGCCAGAAGCTGGATCCTGGTGCGCTCCGGAAGCTCCATCAACTGATCCACCATCTGATCAATGGTCTGTTTTTTTATCTCCTTGCCGCATTTCGGACAATGGGGGATCCCAACCCTGGCATACAGCAGACGGAAATAGTCATAAATCTCTGTCACTGTTCCCACCGTAGATCTGGGATTTCGATTGGTCGATTTCTGATCAATGGAAATAGCCGGAGGCAATCCCTCAATGCTCTCCACCACAGGCTTTTCCATCTGTCCTAAAAACTGTCTTGCATAAGAGGAAAGCGATTCCATATAGCGCCGCTGTCCTTCCGCATAAATTGTATCAAAAGCCAGGGAGGACTTGCCGGAGCCGGACAGCCCGGTAAGTACCACAAACTGGTTTCTGGGAATATCCACATCAATATTTTTCAGGTTATGCTCATTGGCCCCCCGAATACGGATGTATTTTTTTAAATCTTTTTTTGTTTCCATCTTCTTCCGCTTTCTTTCTAGCTTGCTTTCTAGCTTGCTGTTTCCTGATCTATCTGCTTCTTGTTCTATCTGTTTTTTTCTTTATCTGGCGGTTTCTCTGTTCCTTCTCTTCCGCCCGTTTTTTCTCTCTGGCAATGCTGGTTTTCTGTTCCTTTGTTCTTCTATTCCTCTGTCATTCTGTTCTGCTGCTTTTCTTCTCATTGATTTGCCGCTTCATCCTTTTTAAGAATTTTCCCGGTTCAGCCTTCCAGCTCCTGGAGATGCTTTTTCAGCTGAAGCATCTTATCTCTCAGCTCTGCCGCTGCCTCAAAGTTCAGCTCCGCCGCTGCCTTCTTCATCTGCTTCTGTACTTCGTCTACCAGCTTCTCCAACTCCTGACGGCTCATGGATTCCGGATCCTTCTCAAAGGCTTTTTCTTCCCTGGCGATCTCTTTGGAAATGCTGATCAGATCCCGCACTGCCTTTTTAATGGTCTGAGGCGTAATTCCATGCTCCTTATTGTACTGATCCTGAATGGCCCGGCGGCGCTCAGTCTCCTCAATCGCCCGTCCCATAGACTCCGTAATACTGTCCGCATACATGATCACATGGCCCTCTGCATTTCTGGCGGCACGCCCGATGGTCTGGATCAGGGAAGTCTCTGAACGAAGGAAGCCTTCCTTATCCGCATCTAAAATCGCAACCAGAGAAATTTCCGGAATATCCAGCCCCTCCCGGAGCAGATTGATCCCCACCAGCACATCGAACACATCCATGCGCATATCTCTTATGATCTCGGTCCGCTCCAAAGTATCAATATCGCTGTGAAGATACCGCACCCGTATCCCCACTTCTTTCATATAATCTGTCAGATCCTCTGCCATTCGCTTCGTGAGCGTTGTCACCAGCACTTTATTGCCAGCCTTAATCTCTTTATTTACCTCCCCCACCAGATCATCAATCTGCCCTTCCACAGGGCGGATCTCCACCCTGGGATCCAGAAGCCCCGTAGGCCGGATAATCTGCTCCGCCCGCAGCAGCTCATGCTCCTCCTCATAGGGTCCCGGCGTGGCGGAAACAAACATAATCTGATCTATTTTACTTTCAAATTCTTCAAAATTCAAGGGGCGATTGTCCTTCGCCGAGGGGAGGCGGAAACCGTAATCCACCAGCGTCGTCTTCCGGGACTGGTCCCCGGCATACATTCCCCTCACCTGCGGAATCGTCATATGGGACTCGTCCACAATAATCAGAAAATCCTCCGGGAAAAAATCCATCAGCGTGTGAGGCGTGGCCCCCGCCGGCATTCCCGCCAAATGCCGGGAATAATTCTCAATGCCGGAACAAAATCCCGTCTCCCTCAGCATCTCAATATCGAAATTCGTCCGCTCCGCGATACGCTGCGCCTCCAGCAGCTTATCCTCACTCCTGAAATATTTCACCCGCTCCTTCAGTTCCTTCTCAATCTCCACTGTGGCTTCCATTATCTTTTCCATGGGAACCACATAATGAGAGGCCGGAAAAATCGCCACAAAATCCAGTGCTTTCCTCACGGTTCCCGTAAGCACATCAATCTCTGTGATCCGGTCAATCTCATCCCCGAAAAACTCCACCCGGTAAGCATAATCGTCACCATCCGCCGGAAATATCTCCAGCACATCCCCCCGCACCCGGAAGGTACTGCGGTGAAAATCCATATCATTCCGGTCATACTGGATATCAATCAGCTTCTTTATAATCTCATCCCGGTCACGCTCCTGTCCCTGACGCAGGTAAATCACCATATCCTTGTAATCCACCGGGCTGCCCAGACCATAGATACACGATACGCTGGAAACAATAATCACATCTTTCCGCTCCACCAAGGAGGCTGTGGCAGACAGTCGCAGCTTATCAATTTCCTCATTGATGGAGGAATCCTTGGCGATATAAGTATCGGAAGAGGGAACATAAGCTTCCGGCTGATAGTAATCATAGTAGGACACAAAGTATTCAACGGCATTATTCGGAAAATACTCTTTAAACTCCCCGTAAAGCTGTGCAGCAAGCGTTTTGTTATGTGCCAAAATCAGTGTCGGCTTGTTCAAAGCCTGTATCACATTTGCCATCGTAAAAGTCTTTCCAGAGCCCGTAACCCCTAGTAAAGTCTGGCATTGATTGCCTTCCTTGAAGCCATTCACGAGCTTCTCAATCGCCTGCGGCTGGTCGCCGGTGGGCTTGTATTCTGATACCAATTCAAATCTTTCCATAGCAAAATCTCTCCTTACTATGATTACTATTCGCCAGCAAATTCGTGTAATTGCCAGCCATTTTTTTCGATCATTCGTTCGTTTTTCGGGCTATTTTGCTCAATTACACGAATCAGGTCACCCAAACGCTTTTTTCTGACTCCACAACACCAGACAACACAAGGCAAAATAAAATGTATAATTTCCGTCAAAAACAGAATAATTATACTTATCTCTTTATCCCTTGTTTACGGTATTATGCTACCATAAAGTACTCTATAAATCAACACCATTTTGAACATATGTTCTATTCTTTGTCTGTGATAATTTTCAATACCGCTCAAAGCTAGTCTCATTTAAAATCATTCCTAAAATACAACTTTTTTATTATAGCAAAACCTATAGAAAGATAAAAGCAGGGAATGTTTTATTTACACATTCCCTGCTCTCACATAACACCGAACCATATTATTTATACTACCTTTTTCTGGTCGCAATCTGCCCCGAACATGTCTTTGAGCAATTTCTTATCTTCGTCACTATACGGATGAACCTCATCAATAAAAGATTGGATATTTTCCACCCAATCTTCAATAATCACTTTTTTATCCGTATAAACATCTACTGTAATGATCGAATTTGCATGTCCCATTACCTCAGCAACCGCTTTCTGGTTAATATTATTTTTTACTAACAATGTTGCATAGGTTACACGCAAATCATGAAAACGTATATCTGGCAGCCCAAGATCTGCCAGTAATTTTTTGTAATGCTTAAAATGGTAGCTCTTGCTCCTGGGCCTTCCATAGCTCGAACAGCATATGTAATCCAAATCTTGGAAAACCCATTCTTTCGGCAAATGCAATTACCATCCGCCAGTTTCTGAGTTTGTACTAAATTAATTTCTGCTCCACAGATTGCACATTTATTAGCCATAATTCCTTCTCCCTTCCTACTATGTTACCGGATTCCCGGCAAATTCATTTTCTTCTGATTATGATGTTTTCATTGCTTTCATTACCCATTTTGCATTGTTTGCCCGGAAGCTATAACCACAGAACGAACAGCAGTTATGTTCATCCGGTATGAAATTGGCACCACAGGATGGACAATCCTTTTCCTTAAAAAATACACCGTCCGTTTTCCTTCTTTCCGGATATCTTGCCCTTTGCAAAACGAGGGTTTTCTTTATTTTCTTCGTATATGGTTTTCCTCTTTCAGGAAGGTAGGTCTCCGTTCCATATACCTTCACTGTTATTTCCGTTGTCTGGTCCGTATGAACCACTTTTTCTAATACAATAGAACCGACTCCATAATCCATCAGCGCTTCATCACTTACTTCTTTATAAAGTGCTTCATTGATACACGATCTCAGATAATTTTCCGAATATCTGACGATTTTCTCCGACAGTTTTTCCTGTTTTTCTTCCCTTGTTCGAAAGAATCTCGCAATTCCCAGAAGTATAAGCAGTGTAACAATTACACCTACGGTAAGAGAAACATCTGCATCTTTGATCAGATAAAGACATAGGGTCAGACATAAGAACATGACACCTGAGTAAGCAAGCAATAACAGTCCGTATTGCATATTTGCACCCATCTTCTCATAGATTTCAAATACTTCTGTCTGCCAGTCATAGAATTCACTTTGTATCACACCGCCACAATATGGACAGATGACCTGCTGACTGCTCAGCTCCACCTCAGCTCCACAGGATGGACAGGTGATCTTCCCTTTATCGGAATAAAATTCCTTGTTCCTGCCCTGACGATCCGAATGACGAATGTGCCTTGACTGAAGAATCCGAAGGTAACTGTTTTTCCGATAGATCTGATGTACTATTTCATCATCTTGAGGAGAAATCAGACGTTCCAGAGAACTACACTGCAAGATAGACTCCCTCCACTCCCGTCCGTCATCATTCCATCTTTTGAAATTATTTTTCGGAAGCGGTACAACGTCCGTCACCCGGATATCCCGGCAAAGCTTATGCTTTCCCAGCAGTTCCACCTGATGAACCATCTTTCTGCGGAATGTAAGATCCATTCTCTTTGGAAGATAACTCATATCTGCTTTTCCAAGCGGAAGTAACACATTTTCAAAGGAATCCTTGATGTCCTTCTGAAGCCTTGCCCCTTGCATCGGAGTTTCGCGCTTTGCAAGCATTCTTTTCATTTTTGCTTTTTTCAAATTCTCCGGCATAAACTGTTCAAAGTCTATGTCAATGATTTTTTCAGCAATGGCAAACGCACAGATTATGGTAGTTGCAAACGCAAGCAGCATCGCCTCTGATAAGCCCATATCCATCCCTCCTCATCTGTCAGACTATCTGGTCTCCCCATGTTCCTCTTGTGCCTTCTCCTTCTCCTTATTCTTACCGAATATTTCGTGGATTAGGAAGATGGAAATAAGAATGCCTACTTTGTTTCTTCCTCGGAATCCTCTAATGTCGCCTTAAAGGAACTCAGGAAATGCATATAGTCCTCGCTGTCAACAAATTCCTTCACATCTAAGTCTTCACACTGAAGACCTTTTCTAAAATTCACCTTCACTGCATAAACCATATTTTTATCAGATGGTTCCGTAAGCACTAATCGTATCTCACACTCATGAATCTCATCTGCTTTTCCCCAGTCTCTAAATACCTTAGATCCTTTGTAATCGCCAATCGTAATATGTTCAAAATCACTGAAACCTTCTCCGTAGTAATCAGCCTCACGCACTACAGTAGAACTTTTCGAATTCTCGTGGAAATATACAATTTCGATTAACGTATCGTTCTCTTGATTTTCAAGTTCTAACGTGTTTGTATCTGACGTTTTTTCCTGATAGCCTAACTCCTTGGCAATCTCAAAACTGATCGTTGCGTCATCTTTCTTATGTGTATAAGTATCTACCTCTTTTTTATATCCGTTACCTTTTGCATTTCCCTCTTTCGAGCCACATGCACAAAGTCCAACAAGTATAACCGCTATCAGAAATACCGATAAACTTCTATATGTTTTCATCATGTTCCTTTCTCCCATTCCATGCTTACAGTCTTCTACCTTCTTTTTCTTCTCGGCGATACTTAATAAGATCTTTACTTATTACGACGAAACCAATGATACCTAGCGGAATCATTACTGCAAATCCAAAGAAATAAATCGGAGTTGGTCCTGGTTCCAGTTTATATGTTCCCTTTGAATTCCTGTAAACCGTAATCTGTACGGTATCTCCTCTCCTCATTTCTTTATAGTAAATCTTAGAATCATCATATGTCGTTCCATCGATTTCATAAGTAAATCTTACCTTATATTCTTCTTTTCGCTCTCCATTATTATCTTTTTCTTTCGATTGTTCACAACTATAAACAGTTGCATGAAGTGTTCGAACATCCGTAGAATTCTTATACTCCAAGCTTTCGTGCTTTGTATAGATCATACCGCCAATTCCTGCGATAATAATGATAATACTCAAAATCAAAGCACCGATTGTTTCTTTATGCTGCTTTTCTTCAGATGGAAGTCTATACATAAGAATTCCTCCTCTCCTATGCTACTTTCTGTCGTTTTCGTCAAAGATGTCGCCACATTCTGGGCAGAATTTTGGTGGGTGTGCTGGATCTTCCGGTTCCCATCCACACTTATCGCAACGATAAAGAGGTACTCCCTCTGGTTTCTTTGCTCCACAATTCTGACAAAACTTACCTTTATTTACCGTTCCACAAGAACAGGTCCATCCATCATCCGCAACCGGTTTTGGAGAGCCACATTCCGGACAGAACTTACCAGTCGCTGTAGCACCACACTTACATTTCCATGCACCTGGTGCCGGCTCAGGTTCTGGCTTCTTTGATCCACAGTTCGGGCAGAAATTTCCATTTACCACTGTGCCACAAGCACATTTTGATCGTATCCACACTTGTCACATAGCCCCAATATGGTTCCGTTCCATTTACATAGCATCCCACACGCATCACCTCTCCCAGATCATAGAGCCTGCTTGCCAGAATGGTGTAGCCCTTGGTGCTGTAATTGATGATTTCGATTCCGTCTTTTGTTATGGTATCATAGGGAAGCGGCGTATAGTTAAAGTATCCATGAGGTTCCGCATCTTCTGCCCAGCTTCCTTCGTAATCTCCATAATACAGATTGTCATAATAATCATCTTCTTCATAATCAAGCACGGCGTCAACCAAGGTCAGATACTGCGAAAGAACATATCCCCACTGTCCGTTAACCTGTCCAAACACAAATTCATCCGAATACCACTGGCAGTCATAAATGTAGGCCCCAAGCGGTATCTGTGCAAGCCGCGCAGAATTGACATCCGGATATTCTCGAAGAGAAACCCATTCCTCACATTTGGTTACCTGCATGATATAGGTCGTTCCGTCTAAATTAAGGGTGCGTCCATCGTCATACAGAGACTCATTTTTATATTCCCCGTCATAACCATATGTATCCTCGTAGCCGTACTCTTCTCCGACATACGAACCTTCGTACCAGTATTCTTCTTCGCCATACTGATCCTCATAGCCGTATTCGAGGTATTCATCTTCCGGGTAGGTGTCCTGTCCATAGCCTTCCACGACCTTATATGTTGCATCATAAACAAACGGAGCATACCATGGTGTGCTGATCGTTCCATCATAAAGAGTGATCACCGGCTGCCATATCAGTGTTTCTCCCTGACTGTCCGTAATCACGACCTGACAGTTACTGATTCCTTCACTGACATTACAGCGCAGCAGAATGGGGTCGCCGCTTTCGCTCTGGTATAAAACAGCTCCCGTTTCGCCATTGTAATCATTGGCTTCACTCAGAATATATTCATATACCGTGACGGATGCATTTTCATCACATGGATAAATGCAGAAAACCTCTTTTCCACCCTCTGTGTCCACGATTCTGTCCGATGGGATATTTCTCAGGAACGTAAATTCCTCCGCGCAGCCGCTCCGATTCAGCACATAGTCCAGATACGCACTGTCGTCCGCAAGATTGTCTCCCACGCCTCCATACACATATCCCAGAAACAGCGTACCGCAGATACTTCCCGTATTGGCTGCCGTCTGCCTGTGAGCCGCAAGATTCTCATCATATGAAGCCTCTGCCCATACGGTGCAGCAAAAGAACATACAGGAAAACAGAACAGTTCCCACAAATGCGGAGATCCTTTTCCAGATCTTCCGACTTTCCTCATCAAACAATAATTTTGTGTTTTTTTCCATTTCCTTTTTCCTTTCATGAAGTCATCACATCTGATACGAAAACATCTTCAGCCGGAGAAAACTCCGGCTGAAGAATATGATTATTCTTCCGGCTCAAAGTGCATCAGCATGGAACCGTAGAAATCCAGATCCAGTCCCGTTTCAGTGATCACAAAATTCAATGTGGTGCCATCCAGATAGACAATAGAAAATGCATCTGCTTCCCCAGTCTCTGTCTGGACTTTTCCCTGTGTCCACTCAAGCTCGGGTACCTTCGCTCCTGCAAGCACAAAATCCGTCAGTCCGTTTTCGTGGAAAATCACAGAATATTCTGCTCCCAGTACAGCGGCATCCATGGTGTAGCCATTTGCATCCGCAGATTTGCAGACATATTTCTGTTCCAGATAGATCTCAGTATCGATCGAGGTCTCTGTCTGTTCCTCCGTTTCTGCAGCCTGAGGCTCTGTTTCCGATGCAGCAGCAGGGGTTTCCCCTGCCGCTGCCACTGCTGCACCTTCTGCCCGTTCAAACAGGAACTGTGATCCATCCGCTTCCATACACAGCATGCCATCTGATGTAACGGAAAGAATCATGCCGTCAATAGAAACCATTCCGTTTTCAGAAGTCCAGGTGATGTTCTCTGCACCCTCGCCTTCGTCCCAAAGACCTGTTCCGTCCGCATTGATCGTAATCTGCATGATCATTCCAAACTCAGCCAGATTCATCTCCATCCCTTCGGCAACCATTTTTACTCCGTTCCATGTGCCCAGAATTTCTCCTTCCGAAGCACCGGCTGCCTGGCCTGCCTCTGCCTCGGGAGCTTCTGCTGCCGGTTCTTCTGCAGGAGCCGGAACCTCTTCCTCCATGCTGTCATCATATGCCATATCGTAGGAAGCCATCAGTTCCTTTACATCCGGTTCTTCCGGATCCGGTACGGTGCAGTCCTCACGAACCACATGACTTTCATCCGCGATCGGACCCAAGTTTCCTTTCTTCAGAATATTATAGAACTGTGCTGCTTCCTCATCTTTAGCCGAAGCAGGAAGAATGAGTTTTGCATCCGGTCCGCATTCACCGGAGTAAACATCACCAGTATCCAGAACGCCAGGATTCGTGAATTCAAAGCAGATCGTATCGAGGGAAGTACATCCCATAAATGCGCCTTTGCAGAGGGATTCCATGCCGCCACGCAGGTGGATTTCCTTCAGACTGGTACATTCTCTGAACGCTGTACCGTAAATTTCTTTTGCATTGATCACAAGAGATTCCACAGCGCAGCCCCGGAAGGCGTCTTCTCCTACATAATCCATTTGTCCTTTATACCATACATTTTTCAAAGCTTCACATCCATTGAAGAGGTGGTTATCCATCTTCTTCGCGCCGTTTACAAAGATCACATCCTTCAGTGAACGGCAAGTCATAAAGGTTCCTTTTCCGGTGGTTTCCAGAGGTCCGTAGCATACAACGGTCTCCAGCTGCTGGCAGTATTCGAATGCGCCATCCTCAATCGCTGTCACTGTTTCCGGAATCACAACGGAACGCAGATGCAGCCAGTCTGCCTCATTGGTTACCATTTCTGTATTTGTATAATCTGCCGCGCGGTCAAATGCATTCATGCCGATAATCTTTACATCCACTCCGCCGATGGAACGCGGAACTACCACATCCACGTCGTTTCCTGTATACCAGGTAATCGTTCCTGTCGTTTCATCAAATTCAAAATCTTCTTCCGGAGATGGTACAAACGGCATCTTTACAAAGCTGCTCTTTTCGCTCTTTCGTACCATCGGACAATACCATGGTGTCTGCATTGCTTCGTTCCATGCCGCAATCTGTTCATCCGAAGCAAGATCGCTCATTCGGAATCCTTCTGTAGAAAGACCTTCGAAGGCCGCTGCATTGATTTCCATATTTGCCGGAATCACAAGCTTGCTGATTCCGGTGCCTGCAAATGCACGGTCTCCTGCTGCTGTAACCTCTTCTCCAAGAGTCAAAGTGGTCAATGCACTGTCTGCGAAGCAGTTCGCCGGGATTGCTCCCTTCACAACCGCAGCTTCTGTCAGATTTGCGCATCCCGCAAAAGCACCTTCGCCCAGAAGGGACGCATCGCAAAGGATCGTTACTTTTTCCAGTCCCTGACATCCCTCAAACGCTCCTGCTCCGATTGAGGTCACAGAAGCAGGAATTGTCAGTTCCGTGATATTCGCACAATTCTGGAACGCACCCGCCCCAATGGAGGTCACAGAGTCAGGGAGCGCCATCTCCTTCAGATTCACACAATTCCGGAACGCACCGTCTCCGATGGTCGTAATGGAACCGAACATTTCAATATACTCCAGGGTACTGTCGGCAAAGGCTTCATTTCCGATCGTTGTGAACCAGCCACAGTGGTGCGGATAGAAGCTGCGTATCGTCTGACAGCCCTTGAACAGCCCGTCTCCAAGGGTAGTCACTTCATAACCGTCATAACTTGTCCAGACCGTCAAATCCGGTGTATCTCCATTGTAAGACTTCCACACGTTTTCCGTGAAAGCCAAACCGGGATCCGAGTTATCCGGATACTCTGCCACGCCAGCGCTGTCCGGATTGTTGATCCATACCGTACAATCGGGGCACTGCTCTGCCATCACCTGCTTATATGCTTCCTGATTTTCAAAACTGCTGTCCCACGGAAGATCCAGATCTGCTACCGGACACTCAGAAAAAGCATCCGGAGCAATGTCGATCAGCTCATAAAAATCAAATACCAGATACGTAAGACTACTGGAGTCCGAAAAAGCAAGGCTTCCGATTTTTTCCACTGAGGACGGCACATAAAGCTCCTGAGCCCAACACTTTAAAAAGGCACTGTCCCCAATAGTTTTCAGGCCTTCCGGCAGATACAGAGCCCCCTGCACGCCTGCATACACAAAAGCTTCAGCACCGATCGATTCCAGGCCTTCCGGCAATTCCATGATTGCTCCACGGTAAGAATGACAAAACGCTCTGTCACTAATCGTCTTCAGGGTAGAAGGAAACTCCACATGCAGCAGAGTCGACACATCCATAAACGCTTCATTTCCAATGGATGTCAGACCTTCCGGCAGCGTCAGATAGCTGAGGAATAAGTTTCCCTTGAATGCCTGATCGCCCACAGCCGTTACCTGTACTCCGTCGATGGTTTCCGGAATATCCAGTCTTGTACTGTATCCTGTATATCCGGTAATCGTTCCGGTTGCCGCGTCGAATACCAGATTTTCCAGATCAGGAACCAGCTCTCTGGCTGCCGCATTCTGTCCACTTGGCTGAACAGCCGCTGTACATCCTGCATTTTCCAATGCACTGGTATAGGCCTCCAGCTGATCATCCGGTACATAAATCACCGCATCCGGTGAAATCTCCATAAACGCCCACAGTCCGATCACAGGGCATTCCCCTTCGAACGTGATCGACTTCAGATTTGAGCAGGAATAAAAGTTAGTTGCTCCAATGTAACATACCTGTGACGGAATCGTCACCTGTTCCAGTGCATCGTTCCCGGAAAAACAACCGTCCCAGATTACCTGAAGGCTCTGGGGAAGAGAAATATCGGTAAGCGAATCACACCCGGATCCCACAGAAAGTTCCAGCATCTTCACTGTTTCCGGAAAAGTCAGAGATGTGATATCAGTAGCTTCTACAAAAGCGCTGGTTCCTATGATTTGAACTGGGCATCCCTGAATGGTATCCGGCACCACCACATCTCCGCCTGCACCTGTATAGTCATCCAACGTGTAATATCCCGCATCGAAGGTCCACACGGATTCGTCCTCCGCCATGACCGGCACACAAAGCATCACGATCCAAAAAATGATCGGCAGCCATAATCGTTTTTTCATATTCTGTTCCCTCCTAATCATTTTTTATTTCTGTCCATTTCATCTTCCACAATCATTTCCATCAATGGGATCTCCACATTCCTTTTTCCCAAACATCTTTCCAAATAATCCCATATCCCTTCCTCCCGTCTTACTTTCTGTATGTTTTTATTTTTTTACCAGCACAACCGTCTGTGCCAACACAATCAGGATACCAACCGCCAATGACGCATAACAAAAGATTTTCGTAATAACATAATATGCTCCGTTTGTAATCTCCGGAATTTTGTAGTCGCCCTTGCTGGTCTGATACACCTCTATTTCCATGATGTCTCCAAGCCTGATCTCATCATCATACCTGTAGTAGGTTTCGCTGCCGGAATAGGTCACGCCGTCCACCTCAAATTCCAGATCTGCATACCATGTGGTTTTTTTTACGTCTTTGCCTCCGACCTCCACTATATCTATTTTTGAGTTTATCCCAGTCACGACACCTTCTACCATACGCACGTCCGGGGAATTCTGATACTCCTTAAAGGACTGATTACTGCTGATAATACCGTAAATCCCCAGAATCAGAAACACCGCCGCAACACCATAAATAATCAGCAGATCCTGCAGCTTTTTTTTCCCGGCTTTTTTCTTTCCTTTTTTTGCCATATCTGTCTCCTTTTGTATAATACTATGATGAAACCAAAATTGCAGCCGTGCTTCCAAACAGTATGATAAGAACCACCGCCGCCAGAAAGATTCCCATACCGCCCATCGACCGGAGCATCCCAAACAGCGTAAGCTTCTTTCCGTCCTTTTCTCTCTTTCCGATGCCAAACATACTCAGAATTCCGATCTTTCTGTCTGCGCGTCTTCCCATCCGGCGCGTGCGTCCATCCTGCCGTATTTCATACAGAATCGGATGGTCGTAGACATCTCTTCGTACCCCTTTTGCCAGATACAGAATAGCAAGCAATCCGGTCAGCACATACCATGCAGCACCGTTTTGCGGATGATATCCGTCCCCGAATACTTCTCCGGGATTCATTTCTACCCATCGGATGAAAGCCGCCAGGATTCCCGGAAGAAAGACCATAAGAAACGTATTTTTCAGAATGGAAAGCCATCTTCCTGGGGTGTAGAACCGGATCTTCACAGGAATCAGCGTTCCTTCCCTATTTTTCTCATAAAAGACTGGCGTATTATCATAAGGATTCTTCAGGATATCCTTCTCCTCATCGATCTTCAGCTCTCCGTTTTCCCGTCTTGCCTTTGCCGCCTGGGTACGAAGCGTAATTCTTCGAACCAGAGAGTTTCTTCCTTCACCCATTATGGCGAAAAAGAGACTGGCCAACACAAATCCTGACAGGAACAAAGGAACCAGTTCAAAGCGAAAGAAGATTCCCGCTGCCAGCGTGGCAATGATCGTATACAGCAGAGGTTCCCATATCCAGGGCGTGGTCTCCTTCTTTCTCTCTTTTGATACGGCAATCCTCCCTGTCTGTCCGTTCATAACGGCTGTCAGCTTTCCCGATTTGATAAAATAGACTGGCAGAAGAGCCGAAACTGCATACATATCACCGGTTTCTGTCTCCACCTTTACACCGGTGGACTGCATCACTTTTTCCACCTCCGGCAGAAAATCTCCGGCAATCTCCTCGCGAATCCGGGTATCTGTCTGTGCATCCGAAATATCGGAAAGCTTTACATTCTGTCCCGCAATATATCCATATTCAAAGGGGCGTGCGGCAGACCAGTCAAATGGCTCCATCTCATTCAGCACCAGATTGTCAAGCTGGCTGGACGTACTCACAGCCGTTCCCTTCAGGTAGCCTGCACACTGATATTTCCGGTTATTTCCTTCACGGGTAACCATTCCGCGGACCGGACCCCGGACGATTTGGTAGGGCATATAGCATCCATGGAACCGGTTCATACTTGATACAACGCTTCTTCCTTCCGGTGTATCTTCATGGCTATGTCCCCAGTCCAGCAGCCTTTTCCTTGCTTCCTCCGGAGTAATAAAAAACGGGATGATAAGCTCCGGCATCTGCCCCGGATCTGTCAGTTCCCTGCGAACCAGCCTGCTGCCGCAAAAGTCACAGGTTTCCGATACTTCTCCCGGATTAAATATAAGACGTGCCCCACAGGAAGGACAATCATGCTCTTCCAGCTGCTGTCCGTCAAAACGGGCTTCAGTATTTTTCTTCTGAAGCTCACGCCACTCGTATACGGACTTCTGCGCTTCCTGGATTCCGGTTATTTCTCCACAGGAGGGACATCGATAAGTCTGCTGCAGGATATTAAATCCTGCAGGAGCACCGCAGTTCTTGCAATACACCCGTAACGGATTCCGATTTTCCATACGCCCATCTCCTTTCATCACACGACACAACCTGCCGCTTTCCTACCATTGTGTTTTGTCTCGTTTTCTAATCACATCCAAACTCAGTATGTTCTCTCGACAACACCGAATTCCCCATTGCCTGCCCGCAAGCCGTCAGCGCAACCAGCACTACCAGCACCGCGCAAAAGGTCATCCACTTCTTCATTTCCTCTCATCTTCTTATCCAAAGGTTCTCACAAGAGACGTTGTATCCCCGGTCTGATAGCCAATAAGCGGCGTGCCGCCCAACTCTGTGATATCCAGGACAGAATCATCGTCGTCCCACCACATTTCAAGCGCTACCGCCCCGTTAAGTCCCGGACCGTTGCTACCTGCTCTCCACAGATGGTAGGCATAAACGGCGCCACTCTCCGTCATACCCAGATAGGTAAGATATCCGTCGGCTTCCATGCTGTAATCCAGATGGGATTGATCAAATGACATATTGAAATCGCCGTAACCGCCGGTAAGTTCCAAATAGACATATTCCTTATACTGCCCTTTTCATTCAGCTTCTCTGCGCATTGTTTACACATATCCAAATCCTCGCAGACCATAAAACAGTCATCGCAAACCCATCTATGACAAATCGGACATCTGCTGAACAATTTTTCTCCGGCCTTCGATGCCTTCCGCCGCGCTTCTTCTTTTTCCCGCTGATAGAGTGCCGCATAGACTACTTTCTTTCCCTCTGTGGCAGGGGGGATACGGGCTTTTGAAAAAACAACGGCCCGGCTTTTCCAAACCTTCCCACATTCTTCGCAGACGATGGAGAACTGAAATTTATCCTCTGCTGAACAATCTGTCAGCATATCCTGTAAAACCCTCTGCACGGTTTGACCAACCCCTTTCTGAAAATTCTCTCGTGATTCTCATGCCTTGCTGTAATATCATCATATTGGCTGGAAAATCAGAAATCTATGGTACCAGGTCTACTTTTTGACCTCTAAAGAAAAAAGTAAACCCGGTCTACCATGCAAAAAGCACAAAAACCATCCATGATTTTTGTGCTTTTTGCTTCATTTATTCACTTGCCTGTCTCTATTTCCGAAACGTCTATTTTCTCATCCAGCTGAAGCTTCTCAATGCAATCACATCTCCGAAAGAGATCCAGATACATCATCAGTTCCTCATTGGATGAAATCTCCAGCTTCCTGTAGATATTACCGTTGTGCTTCTTCACAGTACTCATACTGATACATGCTGCCGTTGGTATCTGCGCTACCTCATAACCGTTCATGTAATATTGAAAGATATTGTATTCTGCATGAGTCAAGGTTTTTACATTCCGCGCAAAGTGTTCAAAGAGTTCTGCCATATTCGGCGGCAGATCGCCTGCCTCCGGCGGTTTCCCCCTTTCCGCCAGCCATCTGCAAAGCTCCTCCAACTCTGCAAACCTGTATTTACCGCCAGCTACCTGCTGGCCCTCCCGGATATCCTGAAAACTCTGAATAATCGGCCGGACAAATTTTTTCGACAAAAACCACGCAAGAGCGATCATAATGAGGACAAATCCCAGTATGACGCCCATTATGCCACCTTTATTTCTCAAAATATACTGGTCGCAGCTTTCCCGCGGAATCAGCACCGCAACTGCCCACTCCTGTCCGCCGCTCCCAGGTATTTCTAAAGGCATCTGGATTCCATAATAATCACATTTTGAGGAGCGATACGTGCTGTAATAAGCGTTCTTTTCTATGAGGGACAGACTTTCTGCGTCATCAAGCCATGTACCTTCCGTATTTCCCGCCATACCCTGATCCAGTCTCAGGTTCCCGTTTTCCACCGGCGCGATAACCGTAACCATAGAACCATAAGAACTGGCTGTGGCCGGATATTCTAGACTGAAATGAACGGCATTCAGTTCGATCCCACACGCTCCCAGAAATTCTCCTGAGTCTGCATACATCGGCACAAGAAGCAGGATCACACCTCCCATGTACTTTTCAGATTCATGCGGCTGATCCAGTAATAGCCGGATTCTGACTGCCCAAGGCCGGCTTCCAGCTCCTGATAGCCCAGAAGTCCTTCTGTATTCAGTTCCATATTCCAGCGGTTATGCAATTCCAGCCCATTTTCCCTGGCAATTTCCGTATTTCCCCGAAACAAAATGGTTTCCGGACTTAAAATCACGTTGCTGCTCACATTGATCAGCCGCAGGTAAACGCCGCACCGGGACTTATCGGCTTCCGGAATCTGTGTATTTACAGTCGCGTTTACCAAGGCAAATACACCGCTGCTTCGTCCCAGCCGGATGGTCGTATTGAGTTCCGAATACATCATTTTCTGCACTTCCAAAAGCATTTCCGGACGGTCGTTCATATCTGAGACTGACATTCCTTTTTCGTCCAGAAAATCCTCTATGTCCCGTCCCAGTTCTCTGGAAAGCTGCAGGCTGTATCCGGTGTAAGTCTCCATTTCCTCCGAGACTTTATCATATGTGGTATGTAATTGATTCTCCATCACCTGCGCGATCTGCGGTTCCGCCTTCAGCGGCCCGCCGATGGCTGTCAAAAGCAGCAAAAGAATGCCCAAAGCTGCCAGGATCAAACAAAGCAGATACATCACCAGTTTCCTGTGCAGCGTAACCTTGCGGTCTAAAGCCAAATGCAGGAGCTTTTCAAACTCTTTCAGCGTATTTGCCATGGTACTCACTCACTTATCTATTTGGGAAGCGACGCCTTCACATTCTTCAGCGCCTCCGCCATCAATTTTTCCACATTTTCTTCTCCGTCCTGCCAGCTACTGCAAGCCGCACGAAGCTTGCTGCGGACATTCTTTTCAAAGGTCTGCTCCAGCTCCAGATATACGGCAAGCTGAGGCGCCGTATAGAATTCATAAGAAGACTGTGTTTCCAAAAATGCTTCATAAAGACTCCTGTACTTCGGGTCCTCCAGATTCTCTATAAAATCCGGCAGCACCTCAAAAGCAGCATCCGTCACCGGCATATACCCCACGCTGGTCACAAAACGCACGTTGGTTTCCGGTTCGGTCAGCCATTTCAGGAAAACAGCGGCTGCCCGTTCCCGCTCCGGTGTAGATTTTACCGTACAGAAACCCGCACCGCGTTGCATAACCAGCCGTTCTCCGTTTTCAAAGCATGGTACCGGCCTTGCGATAACTTCTATCGGTTCGGATTGATTGTTCGGATAGGTCACAATATCCTCATAGTAGAGAACGCTGGCCGACGAAGCCACACTGACAATCGACTCTCCGATCCGAAGCGGCTCCGTTGCATAGCCCTCCTTCAGCCACACGCCGCCCTGAACAGCAGCATCCGCATAAGGCTCCCAGACTTTAGAAAAAGCCTTTCCATAGGCGATCTCATTTCCCTGAAAGAAATCCTCTCCCAAAGATTCCACTCCTACCTGGAAATAATTAAAATGATAGTCATGGACAAAAAGGGCTTTTCCATCTCCCGGCACCTCCGGTGTCTGGGCATCTGTCCACTGATAATACTCTTTAGACAATTCAAACAGCCCTTCCCAGGTATCCAGCCGCTCCAAAGCAGCGCCGGTATCCGCCGCGAACCGGTCAAACAATGTCTTATCAATAAACATGATTTCTGTGGATTTCGCCACAGGAAAGACAACCAGGCGTCCGTCGATCTCTCCCTCCTCCAGAAAGGCGGGAATATAAGCGGATAGTTCCTCCTCGCTGAAGTACTCCTTGTAATCCACCAAAATCTTCGGATCCGGCATAGCCAAAACGGTTTTCGGATACGAGACAAACAAATCCGGAAGTCCGGTTGTTCCCGGCTCATTATTGGCTGCCCTGAGCACCGCGTCATGGATATTGTTGGTGTTGGACACGACGGTGACCTGAAGCTTGATTCCTTCCTCAGCACCGACCGTTTCATTGAATTCTTCAATCAGGTCATTTAACGGCGAATCTGTCTGCCCGCCGTAGACATGCCAAATAGTCAGCGTTACAGGCTCTTTCTGTCCGCCGTTTCCTCCACAGGCCGTCAGCATCATGATCCCTGCCAGCACAAGAACTCCCACTATATAAATCCAAGGCTTTCGTTTCCTCATTATTTTCCTCCTTACCGCCTGTGTTTTCAGGGCATGATGGTATACCCGTGCGGTGTTTTCTCCTTACAGAGCATCGATGATCGCCGACAGATAGCTGGAAGAAATAGATCCATAGATGAAATTGTCCACCAGACCATCTTTCTTTGCCTGGCGGACCTGATCTGCCAGCTTTTTCTCGGTGTTTTCATCGACTACCAACACGATCTTACAGTCTGGATTGATTTTTCTCAGCTCGTCACGGATTTTCATCCGTTCCTCCAGCTTCCACGGTACATATGCCGTAACTTCCATAATAAGGATGTTTGCCAGTACGGCATTGCATAGTATTAAGGTTTTGTCCGGACTTTCACTCATAACCGGATCAAAATCAGAATCAAATCTACGCAATGCCTCAGCTACCGCATCTGCAAACAGGATATTCTGCATATCAATAACGACTCTCCGCAATATCCTCACCTCCAAAATTCCTGATTTACATCCGATTTCATAACTCGGAATGTAAAGTGGCGCAGGTATCCTATAAACAACTCTATTATACCGGAACGCTTTTCCCTTTTCCCTACCCATAAGGGTAAACCTTCACGTCTCTTAAAAAGAAAAGCCCGGCTTCAAACTTGAAACCGGGAATATTAGCAAAATTATGTTATAAAACAATGGGGTTTTCTTCTGAGTCGTCCTGCTCATCAAAAAGCTTCGGAATAATATAGCGTTTGCCCGTTACGGCAATGGCAAGCTGTGTCTTGTTGGAATAGCCCGTTTTTTGAAGGATATTACGGATATGATACTTTACATTATCTTTCGTATAATTTAACCGTTCTGCAATCTCACTGTATTCCAGTCCCTCACAGACCAGACGCAGAACCTTGATTTCTGTCTCTGTGAAATCGTTGCTGGTGGTAACGCCCAGCTTTACGGCTGGCGTTTCACCGGGCCACATCTGTCTGCCCTGCATGGTGGCATCCATGACGGTGATCAGATCCTCCGGGCTGATCTCTTTGTACCAAAAGCTGTCCACTCCGGCCTCTCTGGCCCGCTTGATATAGCTCTCCTCAACCATGGAGGTAACAACAATCATTTTCAGCTTTGGAAACAATCTGCGCAGCTCGGCAGCCGCATCGATGCCGTCCTTTGTCCCATGGGTACAGACATCCATAAGCACCAGATCCACTTTATTCCTGCGGCAGACAGTTTCGGCAAGATCCGCCTTGGACAGACTTCCCACAAGCTCATAGTCCCCGCCATTTTTCACTACATTCTCCATATATTCTCTGGCGATACGCTGATCGTCGATGACAAGTACCTTTGTCATACCGGCACCTCCTGTTTCATTTTCTGTTTGCAAACCGGCAGAGTTACCGTCAGTGCAAATGCAGGCTGAGACCAAAACTCCATCCTGCCGCCTGCTTCCGTAATCATTTTGCTAAGATCAACAAGGCCGCCCCGGGGCGTAATTTCCTCTACAGGTTGTTTGCCGTCATTGGTCATGCGCAGAGTAACGGCACCCGTACTCTGCTCTACCGCCACATACAGCATTGTGGCATCGGCATGACGAGCGGCGTTGACACAGGCTTCCCGCATGACCGGCAAAAGCAAATGCAATGTTTCTTCCGTTTCCGGCAAATTACCTGTGATTTTTACTTGAATGCCTGATACCGCCGCGTCTCGGATAAACTCTGCCACATCATCCTGCGGATAGGCATTTTCCTCCTGCAAGACCTGAATGGCGCGACGAAACTGCATAACAGCGGCCGCATTTCCCTCAGAAATGGTATTCTGGCGCAGCATCTGCCGTATAGCGGCAACACCCATGTTCATCTGATCATGCAGCCGTGATTTCATGTTGAGGATTTCCTGCTCTCTGGCTGCTTCCTGCACATTCTCCGACAGGGTTTTCAGTTCCTGGTACATCTTTTTCAGTTCTCTTGACTGCCGTTTTAATTCTTGCCGCTTTTCATACAGTTCGGTCACATCACTGAACACCGCCTCCGTATAAACCTTACCGTCAGCCGTTTTGACTTCCTCTGCGGAATACTGCCAGGCTCTCCCATCCTGGAAAAGAAACACATTTCCATCCCGTACAATATCGGCCGATTTATCGCAGCCATCCAGCGCATCTTTCAGTTCGTCAAAACTTTGCAGATCACTCTGGGCGATTTTTCTGAAAAGATCATACATGGCCGTATTGCATAGTTTGACTGTACCTGAGGGGGTAAAGTAACAGACGGCAGTAGGAAGCGTGTCCAGTGCTTCTTTCACTGCGACGCGCAACTCGTACTTATCCTTGAGCCGTCCGGCAATTTTCCCAACACTCATCTTTCCTCACCGCCTCTCTGCAGTTTGAACGTAAAACGGTATGCTCCATCCTCGGATGAAAACGCATTTGCCATTGACGCCAGATGAGAAAGATCCGTATCACAGACAAATTCCATATTCAAAAAAATTCCTTCTTTGCTTTCCCGGACATTGATCCATACATATTGAAGATCACTGAGGCTGGTTTCCACTGCCGTTTCAAATCCGCGGTACACCTGAAGCATATCTTTCGTCGCCAGGGAAATACCCGACGACAGCGTATGAAGGCAATTCACACCAAGCAATTCCAGATTGATAAAGGATTCCTCAAAGCATCTTGACAGGTCACGGATATCCGCTGTTTCTGCGCACTCTCCGATGAGCAGTAAATTGCCATACCGTTTTATATAGGCACCTACAACTGCTGCCCCTCCAAGAAGCCTGCTGCGTTTCCTGTCATCTGTCTCCGCATCATACTATGCCAGCATCCGGCCAATCAGGTCAATCTGGCTGGCTGTTTCCCTATGAAGCAGGTCGTTTACCCGGTTCTTTTCCTGAAGCGCAAGAATCTTTTTCCGCGTTTCCAGATTTTCCTGCCGGATACGGTTGCGCTCTGCAAGATCGCGGCAGTTTTCTTCAATCTGCTCAATAGCTTCCGTAATCTCAGCAATATCCACCTGCCACAGCACATGGCCAAATCCAATCGGCTGACTTCTGATAAGCATACTTTTATCTGCCGAAACAGTCTGTGTCTCGGCGCTTATCCTCTGTTCTTCCGTCAGTTCCCGTGCATTATAGCTGGTAAGGCAGACAGTGTTTTCCTGATTTGTAATCTGTGCGCCGAGTCTGCTTACCATAAACAATTCGTCATAGCCGGTATTGCTCTGGATCAGACCACATTGGATGCAGCTTTCCAGTATAGCGGCAATAAGCAAGCAGAATACAACCGTCATATCTCCCGCAAGAGGTTTCAGCCACGGCATACCGAAAATATAAAGTACTCCATAAACCAAGGCCAGTATGACGGGAACGAAGGGTAGCATGAAAATCCTACGGCTATTGGGAATACGGCACTTTACCATCATCGCAAAGAGGGCCGTTAAAGTGCATAATATCAGCCAGCCCACAACTAAATAATATCCCACTGCATAGCGGTAATCATTGTTCCATACGACCGCATCTGCAGGGAAGACGAATACAAGCTGATGCAGGTCATTGGTCAGCACTAGCAACAACAGTGTGGTGGTAGGTATGTTAAGAAGCGTTACCCATTTCGGAAGTCGGAAGTTCTCCGGCTTTCCCAATGACAAAGCGACGAGCACCGCCAGAAGCGGAATAAACAGTATTGGCAGATAGTACAGATACCAGAGATGACGCATTACCCATGGGCATTCCTCCAATGAATACCGGATCGTCCTAACTGTTATCCAGAATACCATCAGCGTAGAAACAGCGGTGAGATAGCGGCGCACCTGTGGCTGAATAATACGATTACGGACGGAGATACCCCATATCGCAAAAAGTCCAATATATATAGAAGCACGAAGAATGATCAAAAACGGGTCAAGCAGTTCATTTACCAAAAAGCCGACCTGCCGAAGCACCGCCGCCGTAAACACGGCGAAGAAAACGCAAAGAAATTTACTGTTTTTTTTCAGATTCAGCTTTTTCATAGTTGTTTACCTTGTTTTATGCAGCATTCTTTTTCTTACGGGGATCAATCGGCTTTACAGCATCCTCTGGAATCGCCCATGAACGTCCGAAACGCTCAGCACCGGGAATACGCCCCTGGGTACAATACTGATTAACGCGGCGTTCCGATACCCCCCATTTGTATGAAATTTCCCGTATGGAGAGGTATCCTTTCATACGCTTCCCCTTTCCATTTGATATAGTATTACAGAATATATTATATACGAATATCCGTAGTTTTCCAAGTACAATGTGGGAATTGTTCTTGACATTTTCTTATATAGTTTGCTTCCTCCAGTTCTTCCACTTTTGTAAGAGGATTTCTTTCTCTGCGTTCTGCCAGATCGTCCATACGTCTTAAAAGAGCTTTTGCGCTCTTTACATCCTCCTTAATCAAACTGCACCCAGTCTTCACATTTCTGCCGCTTCTATTGATAAATTAGGTGTGATTTTTATTGAAATCTAATGCTGTCGAGAATATTACTGCATTCATCGGTTTACCAAGGAAAAAGCACAAAAACCATTTACGATTTTTGTGCTTTCTGCCAAATTCATTTACTTGGCGATATCTGGGTTACCTCATATCCTCAGTTCGGATACAACTGCGTCGTTCCTGCCGGCTGATCGGTACTGTTGGTCACATAAACATTCCCATTGTCATCTGCGTACACATAATCGTATGAGGTGGGTATCTTTACATGGTCACCATTGGACAGTGTATAATCGTTCTGTGAAAAAATATAATCCGTAAAACGTTCATCTGAATAAGAGGTATCCGGGCCTGCCGATGAACTAACACTGCTCTGACAGTAGTCACTGACATCATTCATGCTGGTACACCCTGACTGTGTCATTGTCTGGAGAATCTTATCCCTTGTCTGAATCAACGCAGCTGTAAACTGATCGCTGACCGTTGTATTCAATACAAACTGCTCATAGTTGGCGTAATTCCCGTCATATTCATCTGCCGGAGTCAGTATAAAAAAAGCACACGGAGATTCCCATGAAATAAAGGACTGTTTTACCGTAACATTGTATCCAAAATCCATGTAAGCAGACATCTGTACCCCCTGTGTGGCAACGGAAACGGTCAGCAAAAATGGAAAACCATTCAGCGTCACCGAATAAACCCTCTCCGTTGAGCCAAAATACGCATCATCCACACTGATGCCCGTTCCGGATACCAGCTGTCCCATCTGCTGATACAGTTCATATGCTAAAGCATCCATCCTGTTCTGATGCTCCGCTGTCACCTCTTCCTGACTCATAAACTGAAGCTGCTGGTTCGGAAGGATGGACTGCGCCAAATAATCACAGTAGGCATCTGCTGTCATAAACTGCAGCATAGGTGTCATATACTCCGTATCAAATACCCCGTCCTGATGCTGCTTATAAACAGATCCGCTGATACTGCTCTCCAGCAAATGCTCGTAGCCCACCTGGGAATAAAATCCCATCACCGTATTTCCATCCGGGCTTAATGCTGTCAGATAAACCTGTGCGGGCACCCCTGCGCTCTGCCATTTTCCGCACCAGATAGTCTCTTCGTTTATGGTATAATCGGATGGCGCATAGCAGCGGGCAACCGTCATTCCGGTTTCCTTGTCCTGTACCTCTGTGATTTTGAAACCTGATACCTGGGATGTAGATTCCATGGTATCAGGCTGGCTGACTTGCCTGTTTCCTATTCCGCCTGCCGTAAACCCGGCAAAAGAATTTCCGCCGTCCATCTCCCACATTTTATTTTCAAGGGAAGAATTTTCTTCTCCTATCATGTCCCCGACACCGGCTGCCGCCTTTGATGCTCCTATATCAAAATCACCATGCGCACCGTATCCCGAAAACTCTTCTGCCGTTACTGTTTTCGCTTCCATACCGTGAATCAAGCCGGTACACAAAGTCAATCCTATTCCGGAGACTGTTATATATTTTACAATCTGTTTCCATACTACCCTTCTCATCCTTACCTCCTGATGTTCAAAAATCAATACATACGGTCAATTGTTCGAACTCAGGGAACAGAGAATCGCAGCCAACGTATCCACATTGGCAGAATAAGAGCCGGCAATTACTACAAAGACATAATCTGTGCTCTGAGGGTGGAAAAACATCAAACCGCTCATATTGTCTGCTGTATTGCTGTAAGAAATGCATTCTATTCCATTGACCAGAACCTTGTCATCCACCGAATACCCTGCTGCTGTCAGATCTGCAGCCAGCTCATCCAGCGTGGTATACCCCTGGCTGTCCGCCCAGTCCACTTCAATATAAGGCGAGCTTTCCAAAGACGCATCATAGGCTAAATAGAGTGCCCCTGCATTCTTCTGCTCATCTGTAATAGGATACTGCGTCCAGTTCGTCGGCAGGTACAGCTTAAATCCGTCCTGAAACTCCACCCATGTTCCCGTAAAATCTGCCACAGATTCATCAAACGTAATGCTTCCTGCTGCTTACTCTATCTGAGTATTATCTGCAACACCTCCGACACTTCCTGCATTCCCGCCAACCGTATCTTTGCCTTCAGATGCGTCATCGCTGTCTCTCTCAAGAACATTATCCCCAAGTCCTCCCAGATCTGTTATCGGCATACTCTGCCCGGTCACGCTGCGGCTGCTGTCCACATGTTTGTCATAATCACTGTCACCGCCTGCAAGAGGCGCAAAACCGGCTGCCACCTGTTCCAAATAGCCGGTGCCTACCAGATAGTTCAGCGCTGGAATCTCTTTTGAGCCAAACATATAGGTGCTGCCGTTCCAGCCCAAAAAGAGACGGGTATCCGTTGCCGTATATCCGCTGACTGTGTACTCATAAACGATCCTGCTGAAAGTATTACCGTTGATTACAGTCGGAGCGGCTTCTTCCACTACCCTGAGATCTTCATAACATCCAGACATATAAACAGTGAAGGCATCTGCAAAATCATCGGAAGCGCTGTCATATCTGCCGATAATCACATAAGGTATGGAGTCATCCTCTGCCGTATAAATATAGACAAATCCATCTGATTGCCTGATCGCCATATAATCTGAAGCAACAATGGATATTCCCAAATCATCCAGCGCAACGATATCTCCTGCGGATGTTAAAGCACTCTGCGGCGCAGTAATCTGATTGCTCTCCTCCCCGATTCCCCCTAAAATGCTGAGTCCCGATTCCGCAGAGACCGTGCTGGTCGTCAGCATAGCCGCCAGCATAAAAGCTATTCCCATTTTTCCTGTTTTTTTCATTATATTTTTCTCCTTTCAAATTTTCTGTTTAAAATCCTGCCTGCTCACATACCATATGGATCATCCCCATCCATTTCACATCCATCTGCATGATTTCTGCAGCAAATACAAGCGCATGGTGTACTTCACGGAATCCGGAATATGGCGTCAAAAGATTGATCACTTCTTTCCACAGGTAGAACGCATCCTGCAGCTCCATTCCCTGCGCACAGAGCTGCCATGCCAGATGTGCCACCAGAGAGCTGTTTACATGGACACCCCCGAAATCATCATCCAGGGTAGGATTGTCCGACATTTCCTGATAGAAATCTCCTCCGACAGTTGCCGGCTGACGGTAAAGCCACGGGAAACTCATGCTCCGGATCGTTCTGCCGGAATTCTCAGCCAGAAGCCATTGCCTGTCACCTGTTTCTCCCATCATCATCTCGCACAGATTTCCGAGGATATCGCTGAGCGCCTCATTAACTGCCCCTGGTTCATTCTCATACAGATCTCCCGCCAACGTGTAGGACGTGATTCCGTGGGTGAACTCATGGGCGATCACATCGATGCTCTCTCCAAAATCATTTACCGCGCTGGCAGCAAACAGCGCCCAACCCGCATTCTGCCCCAGATAGCAGGCGTTATCAATGGGAACTCCTATGTCATTGCAGTAATCTGTAAGAATCAAAATCGGCATTCCGAATCCATCCACAGAGGTCATACCAAAACTGTTAAAAAAATCAAAGACCTTTATGTAGCTTTCATAGGTCAGGAGATAGTGTTCCGGCCATCCAGTATTCTCCCTGGATGTGAAGGGCTGATACTGCATCTGTGTTTTATAAATATAATAATCTGTCAAAAGGATATGCCGTTTTGCATCTGCCAGATAATAGGTTCCTTCGGAATCTCTGACCACCGGAACTGTAATCTTTTTCCTGCTTCCATCGTGCAGAGTAACGGTACCCGTGTATGTATCTGCCATTTTTCCTTCAAACCAGGAAAGCGCCAACTCCTCCTGCACATTATCTCCCAGAACCAATTCCTCCGGAGAACTCACCGCCATGTAGGTTAGGTAAGAACCGTCAAAAGCAATCAGATGTTCCAAATATCCCCGTCCCTCCAGAGGACCTGCCTCCGGCGGATAATTTGTAAAGATCGCCCAGGCGTGGTATGCGATTCCATCAATGGTCACAGATGTCTGTCTGGCCGCCGCCGGATAAAATTGAAACGAGTATTCTGGATATCTGGTTTTTACGATTTCCTCCGCTCCTTCCGGCGTGATTGAAGACTGGGTTTTCGGTGCAAAACCGATATTCGGTGTAAACGAACAGATCAGCCCGGCAGTGTAACCCTTCGGATCCACCACGATCTTCAGAACCGCATTCTGCAGGGTCAGTTCTCCATACCGTTGTTTATAGATATAGTATGTATAACCATACTGGTTTGTCTCCGAATATACACCAAAGAATTCAGCTCCCCTGGTAAGCCCCAGAAGCTCAGCCATGCCTAGCAGCGACTCAATCCCTTCCTCCACGTTCGTTACTTTTTCCTCATAATATTTCCCTCTTAGAAATGTCAGGTAGCCTTCCTCGGAAAACAGCATCGTCACATCTCCATCATTCATCCTCTCAATGTCGTCAGCAGTCAGCTGAATAGGCGCATTCTCCGGGTTTTGTGTAGTTTCATTTGAATCCTTATCGGATGAATTCTCTGGCTCTGAGCCATAACGATTGGCAATCTTCTGTTTCCAGATATCACTTAGTCCGCTGCCCGCCGGGCGTCCACTTTGCTCTGCATCCGCCGCATAACTCTGCTTTGTACAGCAAAGAGTGCCTACAATCAAAAGGAACAGAATCGCAAAGCCTGTCCATTTCACTTTCACGCCAAATCTCCCCCAGCCCCTTTATTCTGGTTTTCCATTTACAGAAACAGATCCTTTTCAGTCTGCCCATCTCACAGAATGCAGAATTGGCTCTGTATAAACACGATTGGAAACGTCATCTGCAACAACTATCACCGCATGACAAACCGTTTCATCCTCACTCAAAAACATTACAAGTGTACCGGAGTCTTTCATATCCATGACTACACAGGGAATTTTATTGACGGTAATCATTCCGCATCCATCTTCCCCCAGTCCTTCCTGAATTAATTCCAGCATAGTATACCCGCTTGTTCTAAGTTCCTCCAGCTCCTCTGCGTCTAATTCTTTCAGGAATTCTTCCAGAGAGATACCCATAGCAACAAAACTTGTACTTTCATCCTCTGAAGCTGCCATATACATATACTCATAATCTGCCACGTCTTCTTCTGTTACATTTAAAACATTCCAGTCTGATGGAAGATACACCTGATAGCCACCTTTCATGTCCACCCAGGTTCCCTCATATCCTGCCTGTGTCTCATCAAATGGTATTCCAATAGTTCTGCCGTATCTGTGGTTTCCGGGATTTCCGTTATCTCTGTATTAGCGGTATCTCCGACTTTTCCTAAAATAAGATTCTCTATATCGTTGATTTCTTCGGTAACACTGTCCTGTATAGCTTCGTCTGCTGCAGTAGCTTCCTGCGTACCAAGTATATAAGCATGCTCTTTTACAAAATCAATCTCTGCGCTCATCTGCTGAAATTCTTCCGCAATAGCGCTGTCTTCCATATAAGCCTGCGCATCTGTGGGGACTGTAAGGTAATAGTTAAAGACACTCTCCTCACTGAAGCCGATATAATAAAAATCCGGTAAATCCTGAAAATCGTGATTCACAGAATAGGACAGGGCAAAAAGCTTCCCACCGATGCTGCCATAATTTTCCATCCATTTTTCCCGGCTCGCCTTATGATAGAAGATTGCAGAATTTCCTTCCACTTCAATACTGTATTTTCCCTTCCAGTCTGCAGGAAGTGTCACTGCCACTTCCTCAAAATAGTAGACGGAAGAGCCATCTGCCAGCAGATTATCCGTAAAATCCAATGGATCCTTTTTCATATGATACCTCCTAATCTGTTTTATTTTTCTCTGATCCGTTATCCATAATAGGCAACCTGACATTTTCCAATGCATACCTGAGTTTTGGGTGATGGATCACAAAATGGATCGCAGGTGCCCTGTTCTTGGATACCATGCACCATTTTCCCTCATAGCAGGTAATTTGAATATTGCGAAAGCCTTTCACCTTTGTGAGCCTGAACTGATAATTTTCATGTTCCATATCATAGAGTTCAGTCGCTTTCACACAAGCACAGTATTCTTCGTAGGAAAGCAGGACATCCTTTTCCAGAAAATATTCCGGCATGGATAGGGTCATGGGATGTCCCACATATTCTTTTTCGCTGATCAGCGACAGCTCATCTATCACCGTGCTGTGGCAAAGTATCTTTTCCATCCTGTTCCTCTGCATTTTCTGATAGTTCAGAAGCTGCTGCTGTTCGTTTTCCGTGACCTGATTCCGTTTCAGGATCACTGACAGCAGTTTTTCCGATACAGCAAACAGCGGAGGAGCAGCCAAAATCCTCCTCCCTCTCCCCACACTTTCCGCCTCCTCATCCAAAAAATCCCACAATTCCTTTTTTCGTTCTTCGCGGTAGATATCCATCAAAGGTCTGGCCTTTTTCAGCAGAAACTCCATGTTTTTTCGGCAGACCACCGCCTCGTTCCTGTTATTGGTCAGGTAATAATGTGCATGATCATGGTGTCCGGAAATACAGTTGCCCGTCATCGCAACTGTGCCGGAGGAATAGTGCAGATGGGAATACACCCTGTTCTGAATTCCTTTCAGATAATAGGGATGAATCTGTCCGGTCATATACAGCGGAATCCAGTTTTCCAGTCCCAGCATCATATCCTTCATAGGACGCTCAACATCATGGACGATATGGATATGAAGCCCTTTTTTCAGCACCATTGCCAGTCCAAACATATTTTTTTTAGAGAAATCCTCATCCGCCGCCATATCCTCCACCGGCATATCACTGCACATATATAACGGCTCCATAGACTTTGCGAGCACCGTATTTTTCAGAAATTCAAGCTCTCCCTCGCGCATTTCCTTTAATCCGTAATAATGTTTGGAAATCGGAAGCTGAAACGGAACCTTTGGCACCTTCAATGTGTCAAAATGAATAGCCCTGATATAATGATTCAGGTCAAACTCGTCCATCTTTTTCAGAAAACCAGAAACATAATCCGGTTTTTCCAAAGTTCCGGAACACAACCAGCCCTTTAATTTTTCCAGATAACTTTCCTTTTCTTCCAGTTCCTTCTCGCTGAAGCCTATGATAGATGCAACGTTTTTCCGTCCTCTTTCATCCGAAAAATGGGAAATAATATAGCCGCATATTCCCTCTACAAACGCCTCCGGATTCGATGGAATTCTTTTTCCTGTACGAACTTTGGATATATAGGAAGCATCATAATGCAAGGACGCCGCCATTTTTGAAACATTAATGTCCAGTTCTCTTATCATCTGATCCAGTTTTTCATGAAAAACAATTTCTGTATGTTCCTCCTGTACCAATGCTTCATATAATATCTGAAAGACCTCTCTTTTATTCAGATTCTGTATTCCTTTGTCTCTGGCCGTCCACACAATTCCTTCTGCCAGTTTCTTAAGCTGAATGCTGTCTTTAGATGGAACTCTCTCTCCTTTTCGATATCTGCTGATCACAGCCTCAGAAAGGCCGGAATTCTGCGCAAGCTCCTTTCCTGTGCATGAGAGTTCTTCTATATATTCGCTTAACTTTTCACAAAAAATCATATTTTCACCTACCCTGCCGTTTTCTGATACGCAATTTTCCAAAAATCAACAATACCCTCCAACTCATAAATGTAGAATTTGTCATTCTTTTTCCATTCCAGATTTGCATCATTAAGTTGGAGTTCAACCTTTTCTCCATCATCAAAAACAAAACTTATAGAGTTATACCGATCTGTTACACAAATATCCGTCTTTTCCCCTATACGGATATCCATAAACGATTGTGCAGCCGCTTCTATCTCTCCTGTTTCTGTCAATTCTGCAATCTCCTGCCATCCGTTATCATCCCTCACTACACATATTTTGACGGGAAGCTCTTCTTTCATCCCTGCAATCTTATCATTTCCTAACGCTTCATATAAAAAATCTCCCTTGTCAAAGCTTATATCATCTTCCTGTTTTCCAAAAGAATTTTGGAAAAACATCAAAGCGGCTATTATCAAAGTAACGACTGTTTTCATCTTCCCTCCGTATTTATCTGTCATATTCATTTTAATATTTCTATCCTAAGTATAAAAGACAAACATCATTCTGTGCAAAAATTGCCACACATGTCTATGACAAATGTGGCAATTTTTATGTTTTTTAGATAATCTCTTGTCTGTTTCTGTATCCCCTTTATTCTCCTTCCACCATATATCCGGTTCCATATACATTCTGTATGTATAGAGGATTTTTGGTATCATCCCCCATCTTTTTTCGTATACGGTGGATATGCGCCATGATATTCATATCATCATGAAGGTATTCCTTTTCCCATACCGCTTCATAAAGTTCTTTGTAAGAAACCGCTCTGTTTAAATTCCAGATAAGATAATTTAAGATTGCAAACTCCGTTCTCGTAAAAATACACTCTTTGTTATTCAACGATATTTTCCTGCTCTGTGGATTCACCAAAAAGTTTCTTCCGCTTTCCATTGAAATCGTCTCAAAAGTGCTTTTACACTTGCAATAATTTCTTCATTTGTCTGCCTATGTCCAAGGTATTCATCAACACCAGAATCTATCGCACATATTTTTTCCTCAATCTGTTTGTCCCTTTCTTTCGTAGTAGAAATTAGTAAAATGAATCCAGTATATGCACATAACCTAAATCTCCTAGCTAAATTTAATGCTTCTATGAAACTGCATTCCACTTCTATTATAAGAAGTTCCGGTCCTTTATCCAGAATTGTCAAAATTTCTTCCCTTTCTTGCCTATATCCAAATCTGTCCACCTCATATTCGGAACCAAAATATCTTATAAGTAAATAATACAACTCCAATCGTTTTGAAAACAGTGTAATCGTTTTATGTATAACTATACCTCCCAAAGTGATTCCTTAGAATTTCCCACCACCGCCTCCATGCCTTGTATCAGAGGACGATTTATGGGTACTGCTTCCAGAACTGTTATTTTTTGATTTTTCTGTACGGTCAACTTTATGATAGAGGAACAGATCTCTGCTTTCCGTCACATTCATGCTGCCTTCCCGAACATAGCTGCTTGCTGCTGCCTGGGCGCGAACCGTCTTCAGCTGACTTTTCATGGAACCCACTATAATCTTTGCAACTCCAAAGCCAATCGCAAGGGAAATTGCAATCCAAATCACAGACAATGGTTTCTTAGGCAGATCAGATTTGTCAAAAGGATCGCCATCTCTTGCCTGAGTAACGAATTGATTACCAAACCGGACAAACGTGCGGAAAGCTTCTGCATAATTCTCAGCTGACAAATCATCACCTATCTGTTCCCCAATATATGTAATCCCGGCATCTGTAAAAGCCGTAATGCCATATCCGCAAGTTGAAATATACCAGTCCCGCTCCTCCATACTGATCAACAGCAGAGCGCCATCTTTATTGCTTCCATAGCCGAACTCGCAGTAATCATACCAATCATCCGCATAATCCTGAACGGTACAACCTTCCAGATTGTCCACTGTCGCAATAACGAGGTCAAATTTTAAACGCACACTCATTTCGTCAAGCAGCTTTTGAATCTCGCTAGCCTCTTCCTCTGTTAAAACGTCGGCAAGATCCTGCAAACGATAATACTCATCCGTAAATCCGTCCGTATCCTCTGCACCACCAGCTGTAAAAGTCGGTACTGCCATGCTGAAACAAAGAATGAGCAGCACTAAAATCATAGATATTCTCTTTTTCATCTGTCTGCCCTCCTTATATAATGCCTGCAAAATGCAGCAGCCAGGCAATACCATAAGTCGCAGCACTGCACAAGGCCGTAAGACCTATGGTCCATTTCCGCGCTACGTTGTTATCGATGGGAAGATCGCCCACCAGCTTTCCTGTCTGACCATTCATGGCAAATGTATATTTTTGTCCGTTCCATGTGGTATTTAGCAGCCACACCGGATAGAGCGCATACTTTGCTTTTCCACCGTGCAGCTTTACGCTGCTTGTTTCCGGAACCACACTGGTGTAACCCTGTACCGTAGAAGCAAAGGCTTCCTCAGCACTCCGTTTGATCCGCTCATTGGCCCGTTCAATACTCTGCTCGGCATCTACATCGTACTTATCCGCCAGATACCCCGCCAAATATGCTGTTCTGAAATCTACCGCATCGGAAAACCGGAATGGTTCAATAGACTCCATCAGGTCATCCGGCATTTTGGACGATCCATCCACCGGGACTCGTTCAAAGCCAACTACACCGCCCCGGCTGACTGCAAAGAAACTGGTTTCCGTGTAATTATAATTGCTGTCGCTCCAAGTGCGGACACGGGTCGCTTTATAACGGATGTTTGCCTCTGCATCCGCATCAAACAGCCAGAAAGGAACATACACTCCCTTGATCTCATCAATGTGATTCTGATCCTTGAAAATTTTCGGAAGAAGCCGCTTGCCCCCATAATGCTTTTGAAGTGCTTCCTTTGCAGCCTTTTTATCCAGCTTGAAGGGGATAATATAATCCGGTTTCAGAGCGCCGGAAAATTGTCCCATCATGACCACTGGATTTCCGCAAAACGGGCATGATGAAGCAGCAGTATTTTCATCGCCAACAATCTCTCCACCGCAGGACTTACACACAAAGGATCGAAGTCCATCTGCTTCGCCTTCCTGCCATTCTCCACCGGCGGCTGTTTCCCAACTCATGTCATCTGTCTGACTGGAAGCGAGTTCGCTGTCATAGACTGCCAGAGCTTCCATTTCAAATTCCGTATCACAAAATGGGCATTTCATTTTCTGTATCCCGCTGTCAAAGGCTATCGCACCGCCGCAGCACGGGCATTTGTATTCCTGTAAAAAACTCATGTGTCATTCCTCCCTGTTTCAGAAACGAAGACGATACTTCCGCCATCCGCTTCTTCCTTCCAATTTAGTACCAACGTTGACAAGGGCAACCTCGGTCGGTTTGAGTGAAAACAGGGCGGCTGTGGCGCAGCAGCCCTGTTCATAAATGTCAAAAGTGGTTATAATGTACTGCAGTTGTTATAATGTACTACCAGTTATCCATTTACATTAGGCTTCGTTTTCAGTGCACCGTAGACATACAAACCCGGCACCAGCAGATTGAGCACCAGATTCGTGATGTTGAAGTCTCCGCCGCCAATCAGACCGATCACCATGGAGATAATGCTCAGGGCCGCGATCACGATGCCCCAGGTCACGCACTTTCCGGCGGTCTCAGAAACCTTGCACGCCTTGAGACCTTTTGCGCCGGCGATGATCTGAATTACCGAGGAAATCGTCACAAGGATGGAGCTGGCGTAGAGGAGGCCAGTCCCCTCTGCGCTCCCCGCGAGCGCCGCCAGGGCGCTGACGCCGAGGATCGCGATTATCCCGGCGATAACAGCGATGATACCGCCTACGATCATCAGAATAGAAGTGATCTTCAAAAATTTCTGTCCGTTGTTAGTCATTGTAATTTCCTCTGTTTTTGTTGTATAGGACACTGTTCCTTCTCAGCATCCTTGATTATTTCTCTTGTTTTTTGAATTCGACAGTTTTGCTGTTGTCCGCAAGGTCAATCTCCACGATCAGTCTGCCGCTGGTATTTTCCTCAGAGACTTCATGGTAAAAGGAAGTGATTTCTCCCGCAGGAGATCCATCTTCCTTCTGCAATATACAGGAGTCCAAGGAAAACTCCGTAAACTGGACGATTCCCGGCTGTAGATAAACAAGTTGGATATGATCATCCAACAACGGCTCACCATCCAGCCAAAGTATAATGCGATAGTCGCTATCCAGCTTTATGGTATAGTGCCCGTCCTCGCTTGACCAAGTGCCCATAATCACTTGAAGAAGCTTTTCATTATCGACGTATGTATGATCGCCGTCCAGTATATAGACGTCATCTGTTCCATCCGTGTAGTCCGGATTCATCATGCCGCCCTTATCCATGATCTGGTCAGCAACAAAGTGGCGAAACAGAAGAACCCCTGTCACTCCCAGAACCGTCAGAGCAAGCAGCGCAATCAAAAGCACAGTTAGAATCTTTTTCATATCACGCCCTCTCTTCCAAAGAGGATTGCTGCATTCCGGCCTTCTCCTGCAAGGCTCTACGGTCTTTTTGCGCCACAGCTTTCACAGAATTTCCCCTGATTTGTCGCACCGCAGAAGGGGCAGTTCCAGCTTTGCGTGGCAGCGCTATTCTGTACGGATGCGCCGGCCGGCATGGCCGCGTCGCTCGGCGAAGTACCTTCGGCTATTGCAGCTGCAAACGCCAGATTTTTAAGGTTTGCCAGAAATTTTTCGTCCGAGAGTGGCGCGCCGCAGTGCTGGCAGGTGACGGTGCCGTTGTTCGGCCATTGGCAGGAGGAGCACGTCCATGTGCCATATTTAATGATATCAGCAACCGCTTTTTCCGCCGCGGGTGAGGAAGAAAGTCCGGGAATGAGTGCGGCAACTGAAAAGTCCCCCTGCGTGGGTGCGCCTGCCTGCTGTCCATTCACCTCACCGGTGCGGATACGGTCAACCAGGCTACAGATCTCGTCGCACGCTTCCCTAAAGCCCCGGTAACAGGGATCATACAGTGGCTCTTCATGGCGATCCTGAAGAAAACTGCTGCCGGTCCACCTGATTGTCGTAGGCTGGAAAGGAATGTGTACACGGCTGTCATTCAGCTTAAATTTCATCTCACTGAAATAGGGCACATTCACGGAAATGATAATATAAAAATCATAGTCATATTCGTACCGTGGCGGGTTGTAGCTTTTACGGACGATTTTTCCGTCTTGGTCCTTCGTCTCGATTTTCAGCTCGGTGCGACTCTCGTCGATATCCGTGCGGCAGCCAGTGATGGCCGAAATGTCCAGCACATCAGCATTGTCCGTGACAGGATTGCTCTCGCGCGTCACGGCAAACCACCGGTGCTGTTCATCCAGCAAGAGCTTTGTTCTCTCGCCGAATGTACGGGTGGTGCGGAACTGCGCGGCGCGCTCGCGGTTCGCCTCACGCCAGTCAAGCTGCTCCTTGATCTCTGCCACGGTACTGCTGCGCCGCTCACTAAACCATGGCGAGAGCTTTTTGGCGCAATCCTTACAGAGGTTGCCGTCTTCCAGCTTACGATTTCCCAATAGGCCGATTTTTTCTCCACAAATATCACAGTATTTCTTATCAAATAGTCCCATATTAGCATTTCTCCTTTCCTGTTACTTCATGTCATTGTCATCAAAAACATCACCGCATTCTGGGCAGAATTTCGGGGGATGTGCCGGATCATCTGGCTCCCAACCACACTTATCACATCGATACATTGGTACACCCGCCGGTTTCTTCGCTCCGCAATTCGGGCAGAATTTCCCCTTATTTACTGCTCCGCAGGAGCAAGTCCATCCATCCGTATCCACTGGCTTCGGAGAGCCGCACTCTGGACAGAACTTCCCAGTCGCCGTGGCTCCACATTTACATTTCCAGGCACCTGCCTGCACTGGCTCCGGTTTCTTTGCACCACATTCCGGGCAGAATTTCCCGGTCGCTGTAGCTCCGCAGGAGCATTTCCAGCTATTTTGCGCAGGTGCCGGGGACGGAGCTGTCTGCTGGGCTGCCTGTTGCTGATGACCCATGGCAAACAGATTCTGTGCGTTCATGCCTCCTGCCTGTGCTGCCATTCCCATTCCCATAAAGCCCATCATAGCTCCATTTTCATTGGATGCCGCCATTTTCATGGCATCCGCCTGTGCTCCTGTAAGGGTAGCCGCAGCCATTGACGGGTCACGCATAATCGCCGTGCGTTGTGCCTGCTTGATCATTTCCGAATCTTCCGGCGGCAATGTCACCTGGTTTACCCCGACAGAAACTATTTCTAATCCACGAAGCTGTGACCACTTTTTTGTCAGTGCTTCATTCATGGCATCCGCCAGTTCCAACACATGTCCCGGAATTGCGCTTGGCCGTATCTGAAGTTCAGATATTTTTGCAAAAGCTGGCTGAAGCGCAGTTAAAAACTCTGTTTTCAGCTGGCTGTCGATTTCTTCTCTTCGATACTCTGATGCCACATTACCGCAGACATTTGTGTAAAACAAAATCGGGTCTGCAATCCGGTAAGAATAACTTCCATTACAGCGCACGGATACATCTACATCCAGTCCAATATTGGTATCCACAACCCGAAAGGGAATCGGTGTAGCAGTTCCAAACTTATTATCCACTAATTCTTTTGTATTAAAATAATAAACCCGCTGGTCTTTTCCAGTATCACCGCCAAAGGTGAACCGCTTTCCAATGGCCTCAAACGTCCGGTCAATTCCTTCATCCAGATCCCCCACAAAAATACTGGGTTCTGTGGAGGTGTCAAACACGAACTCGCCAGGTTCCGCGCAAACCTCTACAACTTTTCCCTGTTCCACGATCATCATGCATTGTCCATCTGCTACCGCGACCACAGAGCCGTTTGAAATAATATTCTCATCTCCCTTTGTATTGGAAGATCGTTTTCCAGTTCGTTTACTTCCTTTTTTTACAAGAACATCCTTATCCATTGATTCGCAGTAAAAAAAATCCTTCCACTGATCTGCCAATACACCGCCGGCGGCTCCGATTCCCGCTTTAATTAAACCCATGTTTTTCTTCCTCCCTACTTTATTCTCCACTCAAAGGCACTCTGCAAAAAGTACATCCATCTCATTCCAGCTCTTCCCCATTACATTCCGACAGGTGTCCCCGCTTCATTCAGCCGCGCGGCACAGTCCCTGCACATTTCAATTTCCTCACAGAGCATAAAACAGTTATCACATACAAGATGACCGCAGATCGGACATCTACTGAATACCTCTTTTGCTTCTTTTGCTGCCAGAGAGAAAGCTTCCGCTTTCTCTCTCTGATACAACGTCTGATAAATAATTCTTTTCCCTTCTGTAGAAGGAGTTATGCAGGCATGAGAGAACAGACTTAACTTGCTTTTCCATATTTTCCCACAACTCTCACAACGGATCTGATACTGAAATCCTTTCTGTGTCGAGCAGTCTTCCAGATATTCATCTATGTTCTGTTTCACTTGTCTCCACACCGCCTCTCAAATAATAGAAAAACCGTCCATTTCGCCACTAACGCATATTATAATTATTCCACTCTGGAGTATATTCCAGCTCTTCATCGTAATAACGGATCGTCAAAATCGGATCAA
>Ga0129317_1000158_pt1 | contig 87065 bp, 66 predicted proteins | sample Cm1ome_FD_94430 | JGI IMG/M metagenome (GOLD analysis project Ga0129317, IMG submission 94430) | Eastern black-and-white colobus group fecal microbial communities from Wisconsin, USA - Cm1105 metagenome | ecosystem: Host-associated > Mammals > Digestive system > Large intestine > Fecal | place...
TACGGCAGATACGGACACTACGGCAACTACGGCAGCTACGGCAATTACCGCCAAAGCCACTATGGCAACGCCCAAGACGACTCCATAAAAATATAATTAATAAAAGTACATTAATATAATTATGACAATAGCAGTTGATTTTGACGGCACTATCGTCACCCACAAATATCCGGAGATTGGCGAGGAAATTCCATTTGCCATCGACACTCTCAAAATGCTGATAAACGATCGTCACAAACTGATATTATGGAGCGTGCGTGAAGGCAAGCTTCTTGACGAGGCTGTGGAGTATTGCCGTGAACGCGGAGTGGAATTTTACGCAGTAAATCGCGACTACCCTGAGGAGACTCTGGAAAACAACAGTCACTTCAGCCGCAAACTGAAAGTAGATATGTTTATTGACGACAGAAATGTTGGCGGATTGCCTGACTGGGGAACCATTTACAGAATGATAACCCAACACAAGAAATGGGATCAGATTTTGGAAGAAGCAGAGTCGGGCGAAAGCCATAACCCGTATTCTCACCACCATCATCACAGCAAGAAAAAGAAATGGTGGCAGTTCTAAAAACAGAATAACAGGATGATTAAAGAAGATTTAAGAATTATATTCATGGGGACACCAGAGTTTGCAGTGGAAACGCTGCATACTCTGGTGCAAAACAATTATAATGTAGTTGCTGTTGTAACACAACCTGACAAGCCCGTTGGCCGTCACGGCAGCGTGCTACAACCTTCGGCTGTAAAAAAATATGCTTTAGAGCACGGACTGCCGGTGCTACAGCCAGAAAAGATGAAAGACGAGGCATTTATAAGCCAGCTCAGATCGTATAATGCAAATCTACAGGTTGTTGTGGCTTTCAGAATGTTACCCGAAGTAGTATGGGCCATGCCCGAATACGGTACATTTAACATTCATGCCGCATTGTTGCCACAATACCGCGGAGCAGCACCAATAAACTGGGCTATCATCAACGGTGAGACACAGACCGGTGTGACAACTTTTTTCCTCGACCACGACATCGATACGGGAAAAGTTATCATGCAAAAGCCTTTCGACATAGCCGACAACTACAATGTGGAGGATGTTTACAACGGTCTGATGCACCTTGGAGCCAGAATTTGCCTTGAAACGATAGAGAAGATTATAGACTGTAACGGATATCCCGAAGCCATACCTCAGGATCAGCTGCTCACGGCCGGACAGCGGCTGCACTGCGCTCCCAAGATATTTAAGGACACATGCCGCATCGACTGGGGAAAACCCGCTACAGACATATATAATTTCATACGTGGTCTCAGCCCTTATCCCGGCACATGGACAACACTCGTCGACGGACAGGGTAAGGAGACTGTAATGAAAATCTATTCGGCAGCGACGACAACAGAAACAGCCAACCTGCCCGCAGGAACAATAAGCGCCACAAAAAAACAGATGTTCATATCCACAGCCAACGGCGAAATGATTGAGATAAAAGAGCTGCAGCTGGCAGGAAAGAAAAGGATGAAAGCCCAGGACTTCATCAACGGTCAGAAAAACTGCACCGACTGCTGTGTGAAATAAAAACGCATCAAATAAAATAAAAAGCGGAGACTTACGTTCTATATAATATATTCAATGTATAACGATGGTATATAAACATACAACAGTACATACATATAGAAAAAAATAATAATAAAAATTTTAAAGTCATACCGCCTATGATGTATTTTACACCGGAAACGCTGTTGCCAAGAGAGTCAACTCTGGCATTTATAAAACAATTCGCCTACATATATAATAAAAAGGCAAGACAAACGATGGCATTGCAAGCCATAAAACAATAAAAACAAGTCTGTATTATGACCATAATATCCCCTTCGCTCCTTGCGGCTGACTTTCTTCATCTCGACAAGGAAATAGAAATGATAAACAACAGTGATGCCGACTGGCTTCACCTTGATGTCATGGATGGTGTGTTCGTGCCCAACATCTCTTTTGGATTTCCTGTACTTGAGGCTGTCGCCAAGGCGTGCCAAAAGCCACTCGATGTACACTATATGATAATACATCCCGAAAACTACATCAAGCAGACAGCTAAGCTGGGTGCCATGATGATGAACGTACACTACGAGACCTGCCCCCATCTGCACCGTACCATTCATGAGATACACGAGAATGGCATGAAAGCCGGAGTAACCCTAAATCCCTCCACTCCCGTATCAGTGCTACAGGACATAATCTCCGATGTAGACATGGTGCTGCTTATGAGTGTCAACCCTGGTTTTGGCGGACAAAAGTTCATAGAAAATACAATTTCCAAAATCAAGCGACTCAAAACACTGATGTCCGAAACAGGCAGCAAGGCACTGATTGAGATTGACGGAGGTGTGCAGGCAGAAACTGCTCCCCGACTGGCAACGGCAGGTGCAGATGTACTTGTCAGCGGAAGTTACGTGTTTAAATCAGACAATCCCTACAAGACTATCAGCGACCTGAGAGCTTTATAAAATAAGTAGACAAGTTGACGGGTAAACAAGTTGACGAGTTATTTGCTGTTTACTTAATTTACTCGTCTACTTATTTACTTGTTTACTCGTCAACTCAACCAACATTGAGCGTCACTTTGTGTTTCTTTGCCAATTTACGCATATTTATCAGCGCATAACGCATACGTCCCAAAGCTGTGTTGATGCTAATATCAAGAATCTCGGCAATCTCTCTGAATGTCAGGTCCTGATAATATTTCATATAAACTATTTCTTTCTGTTGAACCGGCAGAAAATCCATAAGCCGTCTCACATCAGCCAGCACTTGTTGGCACACAAGCTCCTCCTCATGACTAACAATTTCCACCGACCATCTGATAGTATTTGAAATGGCAGCATCATCTGAAGGCATACATAATTTTGACTCCTTATACATACGGTAATAGTCCACCACCACATTATGGGCGATGCACGTCATCCACGAATAAAATTTGCCATTAGGCTTATACCTGCCCTCGTTCAGATACGTTATGACCTTTACAAACGTTTCCTGAAACAAATCATTTGCCGTATTCTCATCCTTTACCATAAAAAGGATATACGAGAACAAACGTGACTTATGGCGCGCGAGCAATTCATCAAAAGCACGGCATTTACCAGACAAATAGTCACTTACCAGACTATCATCCGTAATTTTCTTTGTTTGTTGCATACTTAATGTTTTTTATTAAGTAAATCTGTCTCGATAGGCAATGTTTTTTGTTTATATTAAATGTTATTGTGCAAAAGTAAATAAAATTATTGTTTTAACCAAATTATTTTTGATAAAAATACAAATTATCATATTTTTTTTGTATTTTTGCAGTCATAAACGTAAAAACAACTAATTTATGGTCAAAATTTTTGTTCCTGGACGTCTATGCCTCTTTGGAGAACACACAGACTGGGCCGGACACTACCGCACGATGAACGCCGATGTAGAAATCGGCGCAGCCATTGTAACAGGTATAGAACAGGGTATCTATGCCGAGGTGGAAAAGTCTAACATATTTAAAATGAGCTGCAGCGCTCCTGAGCTTGATACGGTGTGGGAGGATTTTTCCTGCCGCATGAACGACAGGGAGTTACGCAACATTGCAAAAAGCGGCTCATTTTTCTGCTATTGCGCCGGTGTGGCATCATATATGCTCGAATGGTATAAAGTAGGTGGCGTGAACATCCGCATTACAGGAATGACGCTGCCGCTGAAGAGCGGACTTTCCAGCAGCGCCGCCATCTGCGTGCTTGTGGCAAGGGCGTTCAATCTGCTGTATAACCTAAACCTCAACACTCTTGGCGAGATGAACATCGCCTACCTTGGCGAGCTTCGCACATCATCGCGATGCGGAAGGCTTGACCAAGCCTGCGCCTTTGGCGTAAAGCCAAACCTTATGACCTTCGATGGTGACGAGATTTCTGTGGAGCCGATGATTGTGAAAAATCCGCTCTATTGGGTATTTGCCGACCTTTGCGCCGAAAAGGATACAATCAAAATTCTGCGCGACCTTAACAAGGCCTACCCCTTTGCCTCCAATGAACAGGAGGAAATGGAACACAAAGCTCTTGGCGAGTATAACCTCGACATTGTGAGACGTGCCACAAAATACATGGCTAACGGCGACACCAAGGCACTTGGCGCACTGATGAACGAGGCTGAGGAGATGTTCAACAAATATCTCGCCCCAATGTCCGATGCACTGAAGGCTCCCAAACTGGAGAAAACCCTAAACGACCCTAATATTCAAGACTGGATTTACGGCGGAAAGGGTGTGGGTAGCCACGGCGACGGCTCGATACAGTTTCTGGCAAAAGACGAGGAGTGCCAGCACAAGCTTGAGGAATATCTCAACTCACATGGACTGAAAGCCCACCGGCTCACCATCAACCCCATGCACACCGTGCGCAGGGCAATCATTCCAGTAGCTGGCTTCGGCACACGACTCTACCCCGCCACGCGAACCATGAAGAAAGACTTCTTCCCCATTCCCTGCCCCGACGGCATGGTGCGCCCTGTGATACTTATCCTGATCGAGGAGCTGCTCGCCAGCGGCATCGAGGAAATATGCCTCATCCTTGGCAGCAAGGAAGAGCGCAAGCAATACCGCGACTTCTTTGAAACTCCTCTATGCGACGAACATATAGCGAAGCTCAGCCAGCAACACCGTGACTACGAGAATCACATACTTGAAATTGGAAAGCATCTGCACTATGTGTATCAGGAGGAAAAGCGAGGTTTCGGCGATGCTGTGTATCAGGCCATGGACTTTGCCCACGGCGACCCTGTGCTGCTTATGCTTGGCGACACCATCTACCGCAGCACAAGCAACAAGCCATGCGCCCTACAGCTCATCGAGGCATACGAGCGCCACAACCAGCTGATGGTGAGCATCCACCCCATACCTCTCGCCGAGGTGAGCCGCTACGGAATACTTTGCGGAATATGGGAAGACAACAAGGAGCGGAAAATCCTGAACGTGAGCACAATGCACGAGAAGCCCAAGGCAAGCTACGCCGAGGAATTTCTCGGAGTGCAGAATGCCGACGGCAAAAACGAATACTTCTCGGTGTTCGGACAGTATATACTGACACAGGACGTATTCGACCAGCTGGCAATGGACATTCTCGATGCTGCAGAAAACGAAGACCCGCGCGAGATTGAGCTTACCTCAGCATTGGAGCGGGTACGCAAGGCAAAAGGTATGATTGGCATACAGCTTGACGGCAAGATGTACGACATGGGCAACCCTGCGGCACTGCGCAACGCCATGATTCACTTCCCCGAGACCGAGGCATGAGCATGAAACGGCGGAATTACAAGGCAGCACTGGAGGGTTCAAAAAAAATAGTACTATTTTCCCAAAAAAAATAGTACTAAAAATTTCAGAAAATAGTACTATAAATTTTCAAAAATAGTACTATTTTTTTTGAGGCCCTCTATTCCACCGTGAATTTTCTCTTATGACGCTTCGCCCTCTGCGGCGCAATCACCTGCGATGCCCCGATGCGCGGGGTCTTCACTCCGCGGTACGAAGCCCAGCGGCTGTGTATTTTGTCCACATAGTCCACAATCTCCGAGCCGCGCATGTATCCGTTTTTCACAATCGGATCGCGGTAGTATTTAGGGTCGGAAAGCTTTAATATATAAGGTGCCACCTCGCGCCAACGGCTGGCATTACGCCCGTCGCGCCGCGCCAGCGCCATGGCATCGCGCACATGGTGTGGACCTCCGTTATATCCGGCAAGAATGAAACTTATGCGCTCGTGACGGTTGCCGATGTCGCTGAACTTACGGTCGAGCTGCCCCAGAAACCGTGCCGCCGCCTCGATGTTGCTCTCAGGGTCGAACATCTTTGCACGCGGCAGTCCCAGCATATCCGCCGTACCGGGCATAATCTGCATCAGTCCGCAGGCTCCCGCCCACGACTTTGCGTTAGGGTCGAACGTAGACTCCTGATAGCATTGCGCAGCCATCAGCCGCCAGTCCCAGCGTATGGTGCGGCTATGCTTCATAAACAGATTGTCGTAGCGCGAAATCACGCCGCCCTTTCTGTCGAGCATCGGCGAGAACACATGGCGCTTTATGCTTCCCGCGCCCAGCAGATAGGCCTCCTCCTTTTTCACCTCGGCAGGCAGTGTGGGCTTATACCACTTGTTCACCTCCCTCACCATCTCGTCGTTTTCCTTTCTCATCACCCAATAACCGCCTGCACTGTCGCTGCCCACCTTGGTAAACTCCAGCATTTTCAGACTGTCGGCAGGGAGTGCCAGTCCCTTCTTAGGCAACCGGCAGGCTATCATGTCGGCATCGCCGTTAATCAGTCGGCGCAGCATTTCCAGCGTGTCGCGGCACACTTCCATGCGCAGCATCACGTTGATATGGTCGGCAAATTTCTGGCACATCATATATTGAATGCCCAGCGGCTTGCCGTGATAGAGGTAATACGACTCAGGTCCGTTGAGCGTGAGTGCTATCAGCTCGCCATTTGCCACCACGTCGTCAAGATCAAAACAGCCGTCGTCGGCAACGCTGTCCGAAATTACCTCACCCCATGGCGTCACGGCAGGCTCCTGCCTTCCGATACACGACACAATCAAAGCACAAATGACACAAAACAGAAGTTTAAAAGCTGCCTGCATACTATATTTCCGTATTTTTTCCTTATTTAATTACAAATTGAGTGCAAAAGTACTCATTTTCTTGCACGATACCAAAAAAATGAGTAACTTTGCACAGGATTTTAAAGTTAATAAAGATTTACAGGACACAAAATGTTACGCATAGCAGTACAATCAAAGGGTCGCCTTCACGATGACACGATGAATCTTCTGGCCGAGGCCGACATCAAAATCAGCGCATCAAAGCGCACACTGTTAGTTCAATCACCCAACTTTCCGCTGGAGGTGCTCTACCTCCGCGACGACGACATTCCACAGAGTGTCGCCAGCGGCGTTGCCGACATAGGTGTGGTTGGTGAAAACGAGTTTATGGAGCGCAGCGAAAATGCAGAGATTGTCAGCCGCTTAGGATTCAGTAAATGCCGTCTGTCGCTGGCAATACCCAAGGATATCAACTATCAAGGTGTGGAATGGTTCAACGGCAAGAAGATAGCCACCTCCTACCCTGCCATTCTGCATGCGTTTCTTGACAAACATGGCATAAAAGCCGAAATCCACGTAATCACAGGCAGTGTGGAGATTAGTCCTGGCATTGGTCTTGCCGACGGAATCTTCGACATCGTGAGCAGCGGCAGCACCCTTGTTAGCAACAATCTGCGCGAGGTAGAGATTGTAATGGAAAGCGAGGCGCTCCTCATAGGCAACAAGCAGATGGATGCCAACAAACGCGCCATCTTGCAGGAGATGCTCTTCCGCTTTGCCGCCGTGCGCCAGGCTGAGGACAAGAAGTATGTGCGCATGAACGCCCCCAAGGCAAAACTTGAGGAAATATGCAGCGTGCTGCCCGGTCTGAAAAGTCCCACGATAATTCCTCTTGCCGATGAGGAATGGTGCTCAATCCACGCAGTGCTCGACCAGAAACGTTTCTGGGAAATCATAGGCAAGCTGAAAGAGCTGGGAGCGCAGGGCATCCTCGTGACCCCAATAGAGAAAATGATTTTATAGAAAAAACACCTAAGGTACCTACACCTTATTATATATATAGCACAACAATGAAAATCATCAGATACCCATCCCCCAACGAATGGCATGACATCTGCGTGCGTCCGCAAATAGACGTGTCACAGCTCAATGCCACCGTAAGTCAGGTTCTTGCCGACATACGCCAGCGCGGCGACGAGGCGGTAAAGGAGTATGAAGAGAAGTTCGACCACGTGAGGCTTGACAGCCTCGCCGTAAGCGATGAGGAAATCAGCGAGGCGATGCGCAGCGTGTCGCCAGAGTTGGCTGACGCTATCCGTCTTGCCCACCACAACATACATGCCTTTCATGCCGCCCAACATTTCGACGGATGCCGGGTGGAGACACAGCCGGGAGTGGAGTGCTGGCAGAAAAGCATCGCCATAGAAAAAGTCGGACTATACATTCCTGGAGGCACTGCACCGCTGTTCAGCACCGTACTCATGCTTGCCACACCTGCCAAGATAGCTGGCTGCAAAGAGATTGTGCTGTGCACACCACCGTCGGTCGACGGTAAGGTAAATCCCGCTATTCTCGTGGCAGCCCACGTGGCAGGAGTAAGCAAGATATTCAAGGCTGGCGGAGTGCAGGCAATAGGCGCAATGGCTTACGGCACGGAGTCGGTACCAAAGGTGTTTAAGATATTTGGCCCCGGCAACCAGTATGTGATGGCAGCCAAACAGCAGGTGAGCCTGCACGATGTGGCAATCGACATGCCTGCCGGTCCGTCGGAGGTGTGTGTCATTGCCGACGACACTGCCAATCCACGATACATTGCAGCCGACCTGCTGTCACAGGCAGAGCACGGCATCGACTCACAGGTGTTGCTAATAACAACGAGCGAGACAATCCTCGACAATGTACAAAAGGAGATAGCACTGCAACTTGAGCAGCTGCCGCGCAAGGACATGGCGGCAAAGAGTCTCGACAACAGCCGTATGGTGCTGGTGAATACTCTTGACGAGGCAATGGCGATAAGCAACGCATACGCTCCGGAGCATCTCATAATACAGACCTCCAACTATATGAAAATGGCTGAGCAGGTGATAAATGCCGGCTCGGTGTTCCTTGGACTGTATGCCTGCGAAAGCGCCGGCGACTATGCCAGTGGCACCAATCACACCCTGCCCACACATGGTTATGCCACAGCATATAATGGTGTGAACCTTGACAGCTACTGCCGAAAGGTCACCTTCCAGCATCTCACCGCCGAAGGAGTAACGCACATAGGCCATGCCGTGGAACTCATGGCTGAAGCCGAACACCTCGATGCCCACAAGAATGCCATGACCGTGAGGCTGGAGGACATTCTCTCCTAATTTTCTTACTTCTCCTAATCCTCTTACAAATAAGATTATGAAACCACTAAAAGAGCTGACACGCCCTAATATATGGAATCTTGCGCCATACAGTTGCGCCCGCAACGAGTACAGCGGCAAGCAGGCATCAGTGTTTCTCGACGCAAACGAGAATCCATATAACACACCTTATAACCGCTATCCCGACCCTCTGCAGCTGGAGCTGAAGGCAAGAATAAGCGCCATCAAGGGCGTGCCTGCCGAAAACATATTTCTCGGCAACGGCAGCGACGAGGCAATAGACCTGGCTTACCGTTGCTTCACCAATCCAGGTAAAGACAATGTAGTGGCGATAGAGCCAACCTACGGCATGTACCGTGTATGTGCCGACATCAACGGTGTGGAATACCGCACAGTGCTGCTCAACGACAAATACCAGCTTGATGCCGATGCCGTACTTGCCGCCTGTGATGACAACACAAAGATAATCTGGCTGTGCTCGCCCAACAACCCGACAGGCAACAATCTCGACCGCGATGCCATGATGAAAATCATCAGCTCGTTCAGTGCGCTTGTGGTAGTGGACGAGGCTTACGGAGACTTCACACAGCAGCATTCCATGCGCACAGAGCTGGTAAACCATCCGAATCTCATTGTGCTCAACACCATGAGCAAGGCATGGGCATGCGCTGGTCTGCGGCTCGGCATGGCTTACGCATCAGTGGACATCATTAGTATATATAATAAGGTGAAATATCCGTACAACGTGAATATCCTCACACAGCAAAAGGCTCTTGAGACACTAAAAGACCCATATCAGGTGGACTCATGGGTACACACCCTCATAATGGAGCGCGACAGAGTGATTGAGGCATTCAAGCTGCTGCCAGTGTGCGAGGAAGTGTATCCCACCGATGCCAATTTCTTCCTCGCAAAGATGAACGATGCCAAAGGCATCTACAACTATCTTGTGGACAACGGCATTATTGTGCGTAATCGCACCAACGTCACGCTCTGCCACAACTGCCTGCGAATAACCATAGGCACACGGTCAGAAAACATGCGGCTGCTCAGTGCACTGCGGACATTGGCATAACAAAACAAGACAACATCATAAAAATATATTATCATCACAAATAAAAAAACAAAAAATATGAACAACATGCATAGCACCCCCCCATCTAATTCACGAAGCCACCATCATCATCATCATTACAAAGAAGATGGAGCATCAAAATTCAAACGTGAAAGCCTCAACAGTATACAAAGGCGCAAAATGCTAAAAAAGATATCATTCATAACCCTCGTAATTATTGCAATCCTCATGTTCATTGCACTGATTTGGGTCTACACTGCAGGATAAAACTTGACACTGATGTAAAGTTACTATTCATTCGGCAAAGCAAAAAAATATAAAAAAATACTATTTTTTTTTGCTTTGAACTTATTTATTCGTAACTTTGCACCGAAAAATATCTTTAAGCGTGAAAATAAAGGAAGTAATTAACGCCCTTGAACGATTCGCGCCACTGCCACTGCAGGAAAGCTGGGACAATGCCGGCATGCAGATTGGATTGACAGAGGCGGAGGAAGTGTCAGGGGCATTATTGTGTCTTGACGTCAACGAGACCATCATCGACGAGGCTATAGAGAAAGGCTGCAACCTCGTGGTGTCACACCATCCGCTGCTGTTCCGCGGACTGAAGCGCATAAGTCCCGACAACTATGTGGGACGCTGCGTGATAAAGGCAATAAAGCATGGCATCAACGTGGTGTCGATGCACACCAACATGGACAATGCTAAAGGCGGTGTGAACTACAAAATGGCGGAGAAACTTGGACTGAAAAATGTTACGTTCATGTCGCCACGCAAAGTTGGTGACATTGAATGCGGCAGCGGAGTGACCGGTGAGCTGGACACGCCGATGCAGGCTGCCGACTTCATAGAGAAAGTGAAGAAGACATTCGCTGCCAGACACACCATGACCAACGAACTGCTGAGACGTCCGATAAAAAAGGTGGCGGTATGCGGCGGAGCCGGCGACTTCATGATCGACGAGGCTATAAGCTGCGGAGCCGATGCCTTCATCACAGGAGAGATGCACTACCATGTATATTTTGCACACGAGCAGGAGATACAGCTGTGCGTGATAGGACACTACGAAAGCGAGCAGTACACCAGCGAGATATTCAAGGAAATAATCAACCGAGAATGTCCCGGAGTGAAAACCTATATTGCGGAACACAGCACTAACCCGATAGTATAAAGCTGGAGGCAGGCGAATAGGCAGAGCGAAACTCTGCCAAACTGGTCGGACAGATCGGACGAATATGAAAGTAACGGAAAAATAACATATATATAAATAAGGTATAAGAAAATGGCAAAGAAAGACCCAACAGACATGCCGGTGGAAGATAAGCTGAAGACTTTGTACCAGCTACAGACCACCCTGTCGAGCATCGATGAGAAGAGAGAACTGAGAGGCGAGCTGCCTCTCGAAGTGGAAGACCTGGAAGACGAGATTGCAGGTCTGGAGACCCGCATTGAGAAGATTGAGCGCGAGATTAACGACTACCAGCAGGCTGTTAGCGTGAAGCGCGGCGAAATTAGCGAGGCACAGGCAAGCCTTGACCGCTACAAGACCCAGCTAAACGATGTGAAGAACAACCGTGAGTATGATACTCTGACAAAAGAAATTGAGTTCCAGAGTCTGGAGATTGAGCTTTGCGAAAAGAAAATCAGAGACGCACAAAACAAGATTAACGACAAGAACACTGAGCTGAACAACAGCCGTAATGAACTTGACGAGCGTCGCGCCGACCTTGACCAGAAAAAGAGTGAGCTTGACGAGATAATGGAAGAGACACGCGCCGAGGAAGAGGAGCTGAAGGACAGAGCCAAGGACTTGGAAATGAAAATTGAGCCAAGACTGCTGCAGTCGTTCAAGCGCATCCGCAAGAGCGCACGCAACGGTTTGGGCATTGTGTATGTGCAGCGTGACGCCTGCGGTGGCTGCTTCAACAAGATACCGCCACAGCGCCAGCTTGACATCAAGATGCACAAGAAGATTATCGTATGCGAATACTGCGGACGAATACTCGTTGACCCTGAGCTGGCAGGTGTAAAGATTGACACCAAGACCGGCGAGGAGAAAAAGACACGCAAGCGCACCATACGACGCAAAAAGAGTGAAGAATAAAGAATGGCACACTTTTTGCAATAAAGATTGGCGGCAGCGCTCAGAAACGGGAGCTGCCGCCAAAATCTTTGTTAAACATAACATATAAAACATAACTATTATGCAGAAAGGTAATATCGGGGTTACAACCGAGAACATTTTCCCCGTCATCAAAAAGTTCTTGTATTCAGACCATGAGATTTTCCTGCGCGAGATGGTATCGAATGCCGTTGACGCTTCGCAGAAGATGAAGACGCTGGCAGAGCGCGGCGACTTCAAGGGCGAATTAGGCGACCTCACCGTACACGTGGACCTCAACACCGAAGCCGGCACAATTACCATCACCGACCGCGGTATCGGCATGACCGAGGAGGAGATTGACAAATACATCAACCAGATAGCCTTCTCGGGAGTGAGCGACTTCCTTGAGAAATACAAGGACAACGCCAACAACATCATCGGTCACTTCGGACTGGGATTCTACTCCTCGTTCATGGTGGCAAAGAAGGTTGAGATTATCACACGCAGCTACAAGGACGGCGCAAAGGCTGTGAAATGGAGCTGCGACGGCAGTCCTGCCTACGAGATTGACGCTGCCGAGAAGGAGGACCGCGGAAGCTCCATCATCCTCTACATCGACGATGACTGCAAGGAGTTCCTCGACAAGCAGAAGATTGAGGGTCTGCTCAACAAGTACTGCAAGTTCATGGCTGTGCCCGTGGCATTCGGCAAAAAGACCGAGTGGAAGGACGGCAAGCAGGTGGACACCGACGAGGACAACATCATCAACAGCGTGGAGCCTCTGTGGACAAAGGCACCGAGCACGCTGAAGGACGAGGACTACAAGAGCTTCTACCGCACACTCTACCCCATGCAGGACGAGCCGATGTTCTGGATTCACCTCAACGTTGACTATCCGTTCAACCTCACGGGTATTCTCTACTTCCCACGCATAAAGCAGAACATCGACCTGCAGCGCAACAAGATTCAGCTCTACTGCAACCAGGTGTTCGTGACCGACCAGGTGGAAGGCATCGTGCCTGAGTTCCTCACCCTGCTCCACGGTGTAATCGACTCACCCGACATTCCGCTTAACGTGAGCCGCTCATATCTGCAGAGCGACCGCGACGTGAAGAAGATCAGCACCTACATCACCAAGAAGGTGAGCGACCGTCTGAGCAGCATCTTCAAGGAAGACCGCAAGGCATACGAGGAAAAGTGGGAAAGCCTGAAGCTGTTCATCAACTACGGAATGCTGTCGGAGGAGAGCTTCTACGACCGTGCCAAGGAGTTCGCCCTGATAAAGGACACAGATGACAAGCTGTTCACCCTCGACGAGTACAAGACACTCATCGCCGACCAGCAGACCGACAAGGAAGGCAACCTCATCTATCTCTACACCACCGACAAGGAGGAGCAGTACAGCTACATCGAGGCTGCCAGGAAGAAGGGATACAGCGTGATGGTGTTCGACGGACAGCTTGACGTGCCGATGACAGGCATGCTGGAGCAGAAACTTGAGAAGAGCCGCTTCGTGCGTGTCGACAGCGACGTGGTGGACCGTCTCATCGTGAAGGAGGATGCCAAGAAAACAGAACTGCCACAGGAGGACACTGACAAACTGTCAGCCGTGTTCCAGAGCATGATGCCAAAGATGGACAAGGCAAACTTCTATGTAGAGGTGCAGGCACTGGGCGAGGAGTCGCAGCCGATGGTGGTGACACAGAGCGAGTATATGCGCCGCATGAAGGAGATGAGCCGCTTCCAGCCGGGAATGAGCTTCTACGGCGAGATGCCCGACAGCTACTCGATGGTACTCAACAGCGACCATCCGCTTGTGAAGCGCGTGCTCGACGACTGCAAGGCAAACACCACTGAGGCACTTACCCCCGTGCTCAGCGAGATTAAGGGACAGGAGGCACGCCTTGCCGCACTCCACGCCGCAGAAAAGGACGTGAAGCCCGAGGACCTGACACAGGAGCACAAGGACGATGTGGCAAACACCGAAAAAGCCCTGAACGAGCAGAAGGACAAGAAGCAGACCATTCTCAACGACTATGCCAAGGGCAACTCCATCGTGAGCCAGCTCATCGACCTGGCACTGCTGCAGAACGGCATGCTCAAGGGTGCCGCCCTCGACAAGTTCCTAAAGCGCTCGGTTGAGCTGATTGGATAAAATACATATTAATATATAAAATATAGGCTGCGCCGTTGTTGGCGCAGCCTTTTTTATGAAGTTTAGCAACTATTGTTCCACTAATTTCTTTATCAGTCCTTCGAGGGCATTGAGGTTTCGTGGATCGGCGTTGACATCGAGGAGATTTCCCTGCTGGTCGAAAAGTCTGTAGAAGGGGAAGGAATGCACGCCGAGAAAGTTCTCTATGGCACTCTGCTGACTGGCTGGCAGATTATAATGAGCAACATTGTCGCCCGTAACATTATACTCCTTGATGATATTCTTCCAGCCTGTATCATTAGAACGGTTGGCAAGATAAAGGTAAACCATCGGATAGTCTTTCAAACGCTCATATTCCTCCTGCGAATGTGAGAGTGCCTCCTTACACGGTCCGCACCATGTGCCCCAGATATCGAGCAATACAATCTTGCCCTTATATGGCTCAATGATTTTCCCCAGAATCTGCTCACCCTCAGTCATGTCCTTCAACTCGTCTGATGACTTGAGACTGGCGGTTGACAGCTGGCGGCTGGCTATGGCTACGTACTTGTCGTTGGTGTCGTGGATGACATGTCTGGCGGCATCCAGTTTGATGTTTGCATCAGCAAAGTCGAGCAGAGATTTGGGCAGTGGTTCACGTTTCCAGTCAATCTCTTTATACAATCTCATTGAAAGCCAAATATCCCGCTGATTCTGGTTACATCCCATTGCCTCCATGGCGTTGAGCATATTCTGATAAGTGTATGTCTGAGGAATATGAGTAATACTGTCAAGCACCGCTGCTACTTTTTCATCTTCCATTAACTTGTGCATGCTTTTTACAGCATCATTTGAATTAAACTCTTTCACTATCTTCTCACGATTATCGCGAGGAGCTTCCTGCAACTTCTCCACCAAATCGTCATATTCCTTCACATAATTGTCTATGATGGTCTTATCATCGTTGCTGAGACATATTTTCCCCTCTTTATCAGCCGTGAGAAGTGCATATTCCCATGGATGATGCATACTACTATTTTCCAGTTCACTCTCCATATTGTCTGTATAGTCCCAGAAAAAGGTCGTGTATGAATTCCCGCACATCATGAAAGGCTCTTCCAGCTTCGTCCAATAGTTGTTGGTGACGAAATCCACATATTCTTTGGGAAGTTCGAAATTCGGCGTACGGAAACGTGCCTGCATAAGATTTTTTGCCGTTCCGCCAAGAATGATATTCCTGTAAAGCCTCTTGTATCTCGACGACAACGTTGGATGAGTGTTGCAATAATCATCAAGCGTTTGCAATGCAACATTATTCATACTGTCGCAGATGTGCAGGTATGGCATTGCGCCACCTACTTCATTTACCTTATAATAATAAGGACTGTGTTCATATTGTAATTTGTTGGCAAAATACTCATTCTGCAGGCGGACGTTCTTCCCCATCACAAGCGTCTTATTCTCCGCAAAATCCTTCATCAGGAAATATGTCTCGTTGGGCTCAGCCATAAACATTGTGGCAGTTCTTTCCCAGTCACAATAGAGCATAGTCGTGTTCGCTATAGGCATACGGAGCACAAAATGTCCGAGCGAGTCAAGTCTTGTATTATAAGACACTTCCTCGCCAGTGAATATATCTTCATACGAAACCTCAAACTTATTGCTGATGTTCCTTAAATTCTGGGGCATGTCCTTATACCAGCCGATGATAGTGATGCTGTCGCCCTCCCAGTAACGGTTGTCGGCGATGGCAGAGACGGTGTCCTTTACAGGATAGTCGGGCAGATAGTCTGTCGCAATCATGCTGCACACCATTTTCTCCTTGTCAACCTTTATCGTACGCTTTCCGCCTTTTTCCTTGCCAATCATCAAAGACAGAGCTTTGCCACCGCTCACAGCCTCAATACTGTAAGCCCCCTTGGTTTCCTTCTTCGATGTGATGCTCCACACCTTGCTGTCATACACCACGGCATCCTTGGCTATACCAAGCACCCAGTCACCAGTCTTGTCGTTTCGCCAATACGTGTCCACAAGCCCCTCCTTTGGAGCATTTCTGTCATGTATGTTACTGATGGCAAATCCTTTGGGATAGCTGAATGTGATGCTCTTCGTAGAATAAGGCAACGGCTCGAATATCAGCGCAAAGTCAGCCTCTCCCGATTCGGGAATAATGAATGTCTCATTCAGTTTCAGCACCGTCGATGACTTTACCTTAAAGTCCTTGCCCTCAGCCTGCAGCACCACATTATCGGGAAATTCCATTTCGTTGCCGGCACGCATACTGACATGAAACGACACAACCGTAGCCGTATCATTCATTTCCACTTTTGTAACATTAAGGATTCCCATCACTTTTGAGTAAGCAGAAAGCGGTCTGTCCCAAACTACACTTTTCTGTGCCTCGGCACAGAAAAAAGCAAACAATGCGAATAATGTCGCGATAATAGTTCTCTTCATTTTTTAATATATATGCAATTATAATCTATTCAGCAGGCAGGTAAAAATTATTTTTGACAAAGGTACGAAAAATAGTTGTAATGCAAATAAAACCATGCTAAAAATTAACCTATTTTACTATTTCATTTTCGGCAAGGTAATGTGCCTATCAAATTTTTCACAGAAAATACAAAACAACCATACACCATACACCTTTTAAGAGTAAATAACTGAAATTCAGAAAGTAAACGGGTGTATGCTTCCCCTTTAACCATTCACCAACCATACACACCATACACCGATGCGTAATTGTTGTGATGCTTACCCTAAAGAGTGTATGGTGTGTATGGTTGGTGTATGGTTGAACCCCTACCATACACCGCTTAAAAATATAAATATGAGACTGTTACGTAAAAAAGGTGTATGGGTGTATGGTTATGTGCGATATATTTTTCTAAACGTTGAGAATAGAACCGTAAACGTTGAGAATAAAATTCCAAATGCTACATTTAGAATCGTGAATCGCTGATTGGGAGTAGCGAATCGGCGATTGGGAGTAGCAAATCGGCGATTTAGCCATCCGTTTGCTGAAAGCTATAGCCAAATTTCCGCGGTGACGGTTTGGCGGTTCTGCAAAAGTGCAGGAAAGAGAAGCAACACCATAACCGGCACAGCTTTTTTATAAAAAAAATCGCTTTTATTCTTCTTTTTCAAAAAAAAGTAGTAATTTTGCCAGCATAAATGAGTAACGACACTATGAGACATTATATTATAACATTACTGCTTGCACTGAGCGCCGCATTGGGAACATTCGCCCAAGGCGGTCTGCCCGGCAAATATAATATGATGAACATCAACATGGTGTCGGGAATGCCGAGCAATTTCATCGATGACATCTATCAGGACAGCAACGGTTTCATGTGGTTCTCAACACACGGCGGCGGTCTGGTGCGCTACGACGGCTTCTCCTACCTGAGCTTTGGAGTTAACGGCAAGGGAGTTCAGCTGCGCAGCAACAGCAGCCGCAATGTATATGAGGATAAGTTCAAGCGGCTGTGGGTGGCGTTTGAAGAAGGCTTTCAGGTGATGAGCCTCAACACCCTTCAGCCCGTGTCGCCGAAATGCGCCACAAAAGAACTGGCAGAACAGCTGCTGAAACTGCAGCAAGAGCGCTGCAGCCGTGTGTACTGCGACACTAAAGGCGCAATATGGCTGATAACGGCAGCCAAAATATGCCGCATAGCTTTCGATACAGAAGGAACTATAAACAGCATTCTCGGCATGAGCTACACCTCATCGGCTCCCGACCTCGCCATTCAGGACCTTTACAACAGAGGAACGGTGGTGATGGGATACGGCGGAGTGATTCGCGAAATAAGCGCAAAAGGCAACCGGCTGACAACACGTGACATCTCGGCACAATTTCCTAAGCTGAACGGACAGTTTGTGGGCGCAATGATAAACTACAACGGGAAAATATGGATAGGCACCAACGCCGGGCTGTTCAACAACGGCAGCGGGCGCAATGTATACCACCACACACCTGACAACAGCCAGCTGCAGCACGACAATGTGACCAGCCTGAGCATATCGCCAACGGGAAATCTACTGGTGGGCACACTCTGCGGAGTGGATATAATCAACGACAAGACAGGAAAGATAGAGCACTGGAACTGCTGCAGTGCGGTGAACCCGCTGAGCAGCAACTTCGTAAACACCATATACTCAAAAAACGGACAGATATGGGTAGGAACGGAAACCGGCGGAGTATGCAAGCTCACTCCACGTCAGCTGAAGCTTACAAACTACTACCATGACGCAAACGTTCCCGGAAGCATATCACAAAATGCCGTGAACGCCATATACACCGAGCCCGACGGCACACTTTGGGTGGGTGTGGTGGAAGGCGGACTGAATGTAGTCCCCCCCCACTCCACGCAATTCAAACATTATAACACGGGCAACACCAACTTGAGCCACAACAGCGTGTCGGTGATTGCTCCCGACGGCATGGGGCAGCTGTGGATAGGCACATGGGGAGGCGGAGTGAATATCGTAACCTCAAGAAATCCCGTACAGATAACGAGGCTGAAAGTTGACGCCGCCCACCAGCAGCCACTCACATTCATCGGCGCCATGATTTATGACCATATAAATAAAGGTATGTGGATAGGCGCCAACGAGGGAGTGTTTTTCTACAACATGAAAACCGGACAGCTGGAAAATCCGTTTCCAGACAACGGCAGCATAAGAGGCAACATAGGATGCATCATAACCCGCGACAACCACCTGCTGATGGGGTGTTTAGACGGCATGACCGACATTGAGCTGAAATCGCGCAAAGGCGGCAGGGGACACTTCAAGATGAAGCACTACACCAACAAGCTGGACAATCCGCAAAGCGGCATTCTCGACAAGATTCTATGTCTGTACGAGACAAACGACGGGATAATATGGGCAGGAAGCAACGGTTACGGGCTATACCAATGCAAACGTGCCTCCAACGGCGGGCTGACCGTAATAAAAAACTACACCGAGACAGACGGGCTTGCCAACAACATGGTGAAAGGCATAACTGTGGACAACCGCGAAATGCTGTGGGTTGCCACAAGTTACGGACTGTCGCTGCTCAATCCCGCCACCGGCGCATTCAACAATTTCTACAGCCGTGACGGACTGCTGTGCTCACAGTTCTATTTCAACGCCACAACCCGCGACCGTCAGGGCACAATATATCTCGGCTCTGAGAAAGGACTGACAGCAATAAAAGGCGAGCAACCGGCAACCGCCAGCACGGGAAGCCTGAAATTCACAAGTCTGAGAGTGGACAATCAGGACATTTTTGCCGACGGCAAGTATATCGATGAAGACATATCAATAGCCAAGGAAATAAGGCTGCACGAAAGTGACAGGTCGTTTACAATAGACTTCTCGGCGCTCAACTATGGCAGCGAGACCCAAGGCGCATACAGCTATTGCATGGAAGGATTTGAGGATGAATGGATAAAGCTGCCGCCCGGACATCACAGCGTGAGATACTCAACACTGCCTGCCGGCAATTACAACTTCAAGGTTAAGTATCTTCCGTCAATAGGCTCCACAAAAGAGCAGACCATATCGGTGAAAGTGCATGTCACACCATATTTCTGGAAGAGCTGGTGGTTTATATTGCTTATAGTGGCGGGGCTGACAGCCATGGTACACCATATATATAAAAGAAGGCTGGAACAGATGAGGGAGCGCGAGGTGGAAATACTCTACCGCCCCATAGAGGCTGCACTCAAGAACAGCGACGAGCCGGGCAAGCTGCAGTCGCAGATACAGACAATACTGGAAACACAGCGCCGCTACCAGGAAAGTCAGAAAAAGACCGTGGAGGCGGACAAGAAAGAAATGGCAGAGAACACCAAGCCGTTTATGGACTCGGTGATGGAGGTGATGGAGCAAAACTACCGCGACTCAAAGTTTGGGGTGCAGGAACTTGCCGATGCCCTTGGAGTGAGCCGCACCGTGCTCGGCAAAAACATAAGCTCCAACACCGGACTGCCTCCCATACAGTTCATACGCAACTACCGTCTGGACATTGCCAAGCGTATGATGAACGACAATGCTGCAAACCGCAACATTGCCGAGATAGCCTACCGTGTGGGCTTCAACGACCCGAAATACTTCACACGCTGCTTCACAAAATTCTTCGGAGTGGCACCGTCAGCATACATTGACACGCTAAAATAAAGATTTTCTCTGTGTGCCCACACAAGGGGCACAACAGCGTGGATAAACAGCAAAATAATGCCATTCAAACTGTTTGTCCACCTTAATTTTTCGTTTATCCACCCCTTATAATACCATTTTGTATAATTTTGCCACGAAAACAAAATTAAACCAAAAGTACAAACATACTTAATAAAAGTAAAAACCGGCGTACATCTTTAACTAAACAATTAATATAAATCTAAAAATGAGGAAACAATTATTCTTTATGATGCTGTGTCTGGGCACAGTCGGCGCTGCCACAATCAGCCCCATTCCTGTAAAAGCCTCAGTGCTTCAGGACCAGACCATCACGGTGAAGGGACAAGTTGTTGATGCCCAAGGTGACCCACTTGTCGGAGCAACCGTGAAGACAAAAAATTCCAAGAGCGGTACCGTAACCGACCTTGACGGTAACTTCACACTCAAAGTTCAAGCCAACGCCACACTCGTGGTGAGCTATCTTGGATTCAAGGAACGCGAGATAGCAGTGCGCGGACGAGCCATAATCCCGCAAATACAGCTTTCTTCCGATGACCAGCTGCTCGACCAGGTTGTAGTAGTGGGCTATGGTACCCAGAAGAAAGCCGACCTTACCGGTTCTGTGTCCATAGTGAATGCTGAGGAGATGAAAAAGGTGTCAAACAGCAACATCTCCACCATGCTTGAAGGTAAAGTGCCAGGTGTGCAGATTACCAGCGACGGTCAGCCCGGCGCCGACCCGTCGGTGCGCATCCGCGGTATCGGCTCTTTCGGAAGCACTGCCCCTCTTTATGTCATCGACGGTGTGCCTATGGGTACAACCATCCGCGATTTCTCACCAAACGACATTGAGACAATCCAGGTGCTCAAGGATGCCGCAGCAGGCGCCATCTACGGTTCGCGCGCCGCAAACGGTGTGATTATCATCACCACCAAGAACGGAAAGAAGGACCAGCCTCTGAAGGTGGACTACTCAGGCTACTTCGGTGTAGATAACATCTCAAGCGATGTTTACGACCTAATGAATGCCGACCAGTACAGCAACTACATCGGTCAGGCATGCGCCAACTCAGGCACCACCCTGCCCGGAGGATATAAGCTCAACCCCGAAACTGGCAAATACCAGTTTATGGACGGCACCAACACCGACTGGTTTAAGGAAGTGTTCAAGACAGGAACCCGCCAGAACCACAACGTAAACCTCAGCGGCGGAAGTGCCAACAGTACATATAATATAGGTCTCGATTACTTCAACCAGAAGGGTACCATCGAGGGTGCCGGTCCTAACTACGAGCGTTATACAGCCCGTGTAAACAACACAATGGACACCAAGTTTGTGAAGTTCCGCACAAGTCTCGTATACTCTCACTCAAATCAGGACAACATGGCTCTGTCTAATGCTTCAGAGTATGTGCAGGGACTTTACGGCGACGTTACCAACGTGCTCCGCGGCACGTTGCTCATGCAGCCCACCATCAAGGCATACGATGAGTCGACATGGGTGCTTGACGACAAGGTTGGTGCCGCCGGCAACTACCATTACGACGCTTACGGCTACGGTGTTTACTATGACACAATCCACGGTGACATCTCAGCCTCAAACCCGCTGCTTGTCAACAATATGATGAAGCGCAACACACTTGTTGACCGCTTCGTAGGTACTGCATCTGCAGACGTAGACCTGTTCAACATGGTTGGAATCAAGAGCAAGAACCACTCCCTGCACTACAACCTCAACCTGTCGTACAGCAAGACCCACTGCAAGGACTTCACATGGCTCGGCGCATGGATACAGAGCAACCGTGTATATCTCGACAAGAGCAACGAGCGACTCACAAAGGGCTCACGCGACTATACTGACGCTCTGATTGAGAATACCCTCACATACGACGGCACCATCGGCAAGCATCACATCAACCTCGTGGTTGGTCAGACTTACGAGGAGGAGAGCACCGACGAGCTTACCGGCTGGGGCATTCAGTTCCCTGAACCATACTTCCTCCAGTTGCAGAACGCAGCCAGCACCTACTCTTCTTCCTACGAGTACAAGCATGCGATTGCATCTTACATCGGCCGTCTCAACTACAATTACGACGACAAGTACCTGCTCTCTGCAGTTATCCGCCGTGACGGCAGCTCACGCCTCTCAAAGAACATCCGCTGGGGTACATTCCCATCAATATCAGTAGGTTGGCGCCTCGACCGTGAGAAATTCTTCCCTGTAAGCAAGGATGTTATCAATCTGTTGAAGATTCGCGGCAGCTACGGTGTGCTCGGTAATGAAAACATCGGCGAGTATATGTACCAGACTACAATGAGCCGCAACAACATGACCTACAGTTTCGGAAACAGCCCTGTGACTGGCTCTGCCATATCTACCTTTACCGACAATAACCTTGCATGGGAGAAGAAAAAGACTACCAACGTAGGTATCGACCTCGCCATGTTCCACAACCGTTTGGAGTTCACAGCTGAGTGGTACAAGAATGTATCTGAGGACCTGCTTTATGCCGTTCCAGTACCAGCACAGGCAGGTGTTTCAAACGCTACAGTGACAATGAACGCCGCATCGATGGAGAACAGCGGTTTTGAGTTCTCAGCAACCTACCGTAACAACGACCACCCATTCAAGTATCAGGTAAGTGCCAACCTCAGCACACTGAAGAACAAGGTCACATCTCTTGGTTTCGGCACAGACTCTTACATCACTGGCGCCTACAAGACCGAGGTGGGTCAGGAAATCGGTAAGTTCTACGGATGGGTATATGAGGGAATCGCCCGCACACAGGCTGACCTCGACAATCATGTAAACGATAATGGAGATGTGATTTCACAGTCAGGAGCAAACGTAGGTGACTGTCTCTATAAGGATATCAACAACGATGGCGTTATCGACGCCAACGACCAGACAATCCTTGGCAGCGGTCTGCCAAAGATCAACTTCGGCTTAAGCGCACACTTCGAGTACAAGCACTTCGACATGAGCATCGCAACATACGGCGCGCTCAACTATCACGTGTCAGACGATATCTACAACAGCCTCAACTCATGCTACGGCTGGTGGAACAAGGACGTGGCAATGAGCGATGCCAACCGCTGGTCAGAGGACGGAACAACTTATCTGTCGAACGTTCCGCGCACATACGCTACCAACAACGCCACACTGGCATGGAACGACCTGTTCAGCGACCGCAAGATACAGAACGCTGCATATTGGAAGATAGCCAATGTTGAGCTTGGCTACAACTTCCCCGATAAGTGGTTTGGCGGCATAGTAAACGGAGTACGCCTCTATGTCTCTGCACAAAACCTCTATACCTTCACAGGCTATAAGGGCTACAACGTGGACTACGCCGGCGGAACATTCACTCCGGGCTACAACTTCTGCTCGTTCCCAAGCGCACGCAGCTTCATGGCTGGTCTGCACTTCACATTCTAAAAGTACACATTATTATATATAAGGAAACAAAGATATGAAACTATATAATTTTTCTATAGCCATCCTGCTGGGTGCCTGCGCTCTCACATCGTGCGAAGGCAAACTGGATTTGACCAATCCCAACCAGCAGACTTCAAGCACCTTCGGCAACACTGCCGATGATTTGGAGGAAAGTGTTATCGCAGCATACAACCACATCCGTATGGAAGGCACCTACGCCCGAGTGGGTTACAACATTGATGTCTGCCGCGGCGATGAGGTGTGGAACTCCTCACAGGTATGGTATATGCCATTCGACGACCTCAACGAGCCTATCACCGACGAGATTGGTCAGTGGTCATGGCGCGACTGGTACTACACCATCAACGTATGCAACTTCATCACGTCACGCTGCGGCAACGACAATGCCTCACTGTCACAGAGAATGCAGCGCATCAAGGGACAGGCTCTCTTCATCCGCGGTCTTGCATACTACAACCTCGTGAACTATTATCAAACCCCATCGCTCATCACCGACTATGAGGGTTACTCATCACTCGACGGTCTTTACGGCACAAACAGCTCTTACGATGAGGTGCTCGACCAGGTTGAGGCTGACTTCTCTGAGGCTATGACTCTGCTGCCATCACGCGATGAGGGGGGCGAATGGTCCAAGGGCCGTGCAACCAAAGGAGCAGCTGCCGGATACTATGCCCGCGCACTCATGCAGCGTCACAAGTTCAGCGAGGCTCTTACCGTGCTGAAGGACATCATCAACAAGAAGTACGGCTCATACAAGCTGATGGCTAACTACGGCGACAACTTCCGCGAGGGGCCCGCATACGAGAACAACGACGAGAGTCTGTTCGAGGTACAGTATCTTGACTATGGAAGCCAGGGCGTTGACGATGAGTGGACACCGGTGAACACCTCTCCGAATGCAACCCAGGGACATGCCATAGAGTCAAACTTCTGCCCGGGCAATTATGGCGGTTGGGCTGACCTCTCTGCATCACCATGGCTCTACAACCTGTTCAAGGAAGAGCGTACCACAAGCGGCAAGCTCGACCCACGCCTCTACTGGACCATCGGTACATACGAGACCGACTGGGAAGGCTTCGAGAACGGCAACGTAGGCTACACCGTAGAAATGACTCCCGACGCTCCCGTTGTGACCAACAACAGCAACGGCGGTCTGCCAATCGCCAAATGGACAAACCTGCGTACTAATCTCTACGGTACAGTGGTTACAGGTCTGCACTGCGGTATCAACCTCCGTCTGATGCGCTATTCTGACGTTCTTCTCCGTGCAGCTGAGTGCGAGAACGAGGTGAACGGTCCTACACAGCAGGCTATCGACTGGATTAACGAGGTACGCCGCCGCGCTGAGCTGCCAGACCTTAAGCTCGCCGACTTCAATTCTGCCGACAAGCTGTTTGAGCAGATTGCCAACGTTGAGCGTCCTAAGGAGTTCGGTTGCGAGTATGGCCGCGGCAACGATCTTCTACGCTGGGGATTCTTCTATCAGGCAGACCGACTGCAGCAGCTCAAGGAGCACGGAACATTCCGCAAGGGCATCTACCCTGCAGTTGACCCGAAGGCTCCAGTAAGCTACTCAGAGGTTGACAACGATATGGTTAAGTCGTCTTACGACAGCTATCTGCCAGGTCATGAGTTCCTGCCAATCTATCAGGGTACTCTCAACGCCAACCCTAACCTCAACGGCAACTCTGCCAACGACGGTACTGACAACTCTGCCGACTTCTTCGCACGTGGCTGGAAAGTACGTCCGGTGGTTAACTTGAAGTAAAAGAAAAAACTCCCTTTTACTCCCTCTAACTCCTTAAAAATATAAATTAAAAATAAAAGACAATTATGAAACATATAAATAAAATATCATCCGCAATGTGCACGGCTGCCCTTGGACTGCTCATGCTTACAGGATGTGAGGGCGGAGAACTGTACGGTGTGGACTCGCCCGACTGGATTTCAGAGAAGATTGACTCCATCAATAACTCCAAGAACAACCAGGGTGAGGAAGTTCTCGAAGGCATGGAGGAAGATGTCTACACCGTCGGTGCCACCGACTTCACCTCTGGCTGGTGGGCGCAGTTCTCAAAGTATTACGTAATTCCCGACGGAAAGAAATTCCACCTTCAGTTCAACCTGAATATCAACCCCAATGCAACCAACACATATAAGAACTTCGCAATGATTCTCAGCAACGACGTGGACCGCGGCGGAGAAGGCTATGCCGAGTACGGAGCCATCCGTTTCGACAACCAGCCAAGCGGAAACTCTGAGTGGGGCGACTATATCGACCGCAGCTGCGTGGAGAGCAATCTCACATTCGGCAGCGACACCGATGAGGGTGTTGAGAAGCTTGGCGGCAAGGTTACTCTGACCGTTGACCGTTCTGATGCGTCATCTTTTACGGTGACCATGACCAACGGTACTGTCACAAAAACTTATAAGCAGAAGACTCCTCTTGCCAATCTCAATGCAGACCAGTCGAACACCAACATGCGCATATTCCTCGTGCCCGAAGGCTCTTACCTTAACATCCTCGCAGCAAACGTAGAGCCTATCGGAGGATATACATCTGCCAACGACAAGAACCCAATTTCAATAGTGCTTAATAATGTGCCTGCCAAGGTTGATGCCGGTACAGCGCTTGAGGACGCGATGGCTGGCGTGTCAGCAACAGTTACATTCGAAGAGGGCGTGGTTAAGGAAATTCCCGCAGCCGAGCTCTACTTCTCTGCTATCAACGACATGGACGTGCCAGGCGACAAGCAGCTCATCGCAATCTACAACAAGACCTTCAAGGGCGAAAACTCTTCGGTGCCTGTAGTTGCCACAGCCACATTCAAGGTTGTGCCAGCCGTGGCTTCCATTGAGGTGACAGCAATGCCTGCACAGACAGACTATATTGCCTACACTTCGCCCAAGACTGCAGCGCTCGGATTCCCGCTCAACACCAACGGACTGGAAATCACCGCCACCTACATCAACGGAGACAAGGCTGTGCTTAGCCTCGGCGAGGTGCAGATAGGCGCCATCAAGCCTGAAGTTGGACAGCAGCAGGTGACAATCACCAGCGAAAACGGCAAGGAGACCACCGTAACCGTCAATGTCACCGAGGTGAAGACCGCCGCAGACGTTTGTCCCGACCCGGCAATCGTTGGTGCCGAGGATAACTCCACAGGCTGGTGGGGCGCACACGCCCAGGACATCAACGTGCCTGCCGGCAAGATTTGCGCATGGTACTTCACCAACTATGGAAGCGGTCTTAACAACTGGAACAACTGGGTGGCAATTCTCCGCGGTGCAGCGCTCAACGAGTATGCCGTGGTGCGCGCCGATAACTTCGGCTGGGGCGCAGGCTATGACGGCAACGCCGATCTTCAGCTCTCTGGCGGACAAGCCGACTGGGCAGCATGGAACGCAGCCATCAACGGCGGCAAGGTGGCAGTGTATGTTGAGAACAAGGGCAACGGCTTTGCCGACATCACCGCAGTGATGCAGGGCACCAACGGCACCAACTACCTGCAATACTACAGGAACATCATCGTAAGCTCCGACGACCTCTACGTTTCGTTCACCGTCGACAGCAGCCACATGGTGTTTGAATAACAATCCTCTGTGAAGCCGGTTGGCAAAGCCGGCTTCACATAACTTTTAAAACAGACTTGAATTATGAGCATAAAATATCTTAGCAGGCTGGCTGTCATGATTATGTGCGCCTGCGCCACAGCGTGCGGCGGCAATGACGACAGCGACCCTGAGCCGACACCTACGCCGCCAACGCCCGAGACACCTACGCCCGGCGAAAGCGACCTGAGCAAATACGTGTGCCCAACCTACGCCGACAACTACACGCCGGTGGCAGACTGGAGCCGGCGCAGCAGCTGGAACCTTGCCAACGTGCACGACCCGTCGGTGATGAAGGCTGCCGACGGCTACTATTATATGTACCAGACCGACGCCAGCTACGGCAACGCCCACAACAGCGACGTGAGAAACAGCAACAAGCACGGGCACTTCTTCTGCCGCCGCTCCAAGAACCTCGTTGACTGGGAGTTCTTGGGAGCAACGATGGTGGGACTGCCGTCGTGGGTGAAGACCAAGCTCAACGAGATACGCACACAGATGGGTATAGCCGAGCGTCCCGACAGCTACTTTGCCAACGACCTCGACTTCGGCTACTGGGCGCCGTGCGTGCGCAAGGTCAGCGACAATCTCTACCGCATGTACTACTGCATCACCTGTCCGGGAACCATCAACGGCAACGGAACGTGGAGCGAGCGCGCATTCATCGGCATGATGGAGACGAGCGACCCCTCGAAGGTGAACAGCTGGGAGGACAAGGGCTACGTGATAACCAACGCATCGGACAAGGGGCTCAGCTTCAACGTGAACGCCACCGACTGGAACCGCTGCTACTTCAAGTACAACGCCATAGACCCGTCATTCATCATCACGCCCGAGGGCAAGCACTGGCTCGTCTACGGCTCATGGCACAGCGGCTTTGCCGCCGTTGAGCTCAACGCCACAACCGGCAAGACCCTTGCCGAGCTGCCCAAGCCCTTCGGCACCGACAGCGAAATTGCGGCATACGGCAAACTGATATTCACACGCACGCTCAACAACCGCTGGCAGGGTGCCGAGGCTCCCGAGGTAGTCTACCGCAACGGCTACTACTATCTGTTCGTTGCCTACGACGCACTGGACGTTCCCTACAACACCCGCGTGCTACGCTCGCGCAACGTCGACGGTCCCTACGAGACAATGGACGGCAAGGTGACCGATGCAGCCAAAGGCGCCAACGAAAGCCCCGCCGTGCTCACCCACCCCTACAAATTCAGTCAGGGCAGCGGCTGGGTAGGCATAAGCCACTGCGCCGTGTTCGACGACGGCGCAGGCAACTGGTTCTACGCCTCGCAGCAGCGCCTGCCAGCCAATGTGTCGGGCATCAACGCCAGCAACGCCGTGATGATGGGCGGCGTGAGAAGCATAAAATGGCTTTCCAACGGCTGGCCAGTGGTGATGCCCGAGCGCTACGGCGCAGTGCCGCAGGAGCAGATAAAGGAGAGCGAGCTGGTGGGCGAATGGGAGCACATCGACCTTGCCTACAGCTACGGCAAGCAGAAGACTGCCGCCACCGTGACGCTCACCGCCGACCATAAAGCCGTCGGGGCGTGGAACAACGCCGCGTGGAGCTTCAACGCCACCACAGGAACGCTCACCATAGGCGGAACGGAGCTGATGGTGCAGCGCGAAGTGGACTGGGAGGCAAACCCGCGCAAGGTTACAATCGTCTACTCGGGACTTAGCGGCAACAAGAGTCTCTGGGGAAAGAAGAAACAATAACTTAAAATCCCGCAAGCAATGAATATAAACAGCATAATACTGGGGGCGGCACTCTTTGCCGCTCCCTGCGCAAAGGCTCAGGAGACTACTCTACAAGGCAACAAGGAGCAGCTGACGGTTGACACGCCGTTTGTTCACGATCCCGTGATGGCATGGGAGAACGGGGTGTGCTATCTCTACTGCACCGGGCACGGCATAGGGCAGATGACCTCCACCGACGGCAGCCGCTGGACCATCAACCGCGGCGGAGTGCTCGGCAACAACATTCCAGCATGGACCAGAGACAGCGTGCCGGGATTTGAAAACCATATCTGGGCACCCGACATAATACGCTACCGCAACAAATGGTACCTGGCATACTCGTGCTCTACATTCGGCAAAAACACCTCGGCAATAGGACTGCTCAGCAACACCTCGCTGGCAAACGCCAGCGGATGGAAGGACGAGGGCTGCATCGTGGCATCGAAGGGAAAGCGCAACGACTGGAACGCCATCGACCCTAACTTCATTATCGACGAGAAAGGACGCCCGTGGATGACATGGGGCTCGTTCTGGGACGGAATACAGATGGTACAGCTCGACAAGAGCATGCACGTGAAACGTGGTGCCAAGCCTTTCACCATAGCCCGCCGCCACAGCCCGGGTGACACCAACGTAGAGCCCAACCCAACATCGAAATATGCAGGCACCAATGCCATTGAGGCACCGTTCATCATGCGCCACGGCGACTATTACTATCTGTTTGTGAGCTGGGACTACTGTTGCCGGGGCATAAAGAGCAACTACCGCGTTGCAGTGGGAAGGAGCAAGAATGTGGCAGGTCCGTATCTCGACCGCAACGGCAAGGATATGCTCGCGGGCGGAGGAACAATCATCCTTGAAGGCGACAAAAAGGAATATGAGGCAATGGGGCATTGCGCCGCATACCACCACACAGACCTTCCTGCCGACCTGTTCATCTGCCACGGCTACAGCGTGGCAAAAAACGGTGCGTCAATCCTTGTGAAAAAGCGCATAAACTGGACCTCTGACGGCTGGCTCACGCTGGAACCATGGTAAAAAAACGCTCCAGGCATGAAGCAATGCCGGAGACTTGGAATAAAACAAACTGTATAGTTTGTAGTTGTTTCATTAATTAGGAAAAGTGCCGCAGCAGTGATGCTCCGGCACTTTATTTTTTTCTTTTGTTCTGTTTTGCTCTTATTTGCTCTGTTTCCTCACAGCCTTTTTCAGCCGCAGCTTCGGAATCTTTATCTCCTGCCCTTCCTTCAATGGCGTTTTTGGCGGAATAGAATTAAAGACCTCTATGTAGCATTCCATACCCTCGCCAAGCATACGCCGGGCAAACCGCTCCATGGTCTCGCCCTTCCTTACCTTTTCCGTGCGCAGCTCGCCCACAATCACATAGGCTCCCGTGCGCACCCTTGAGTCCATAGCCGAATATTTCTCGTGGTTCTCAAGAATAATCTGCGCTTCGGTCTTCACCTCATCCTGTTTCTCCTGCACCACCGGCTTTGCGGTGTCCTTGCGTGTCGTGTCGGGCTTTACCGCAGGTTTTGCCGCCACTGTCTTCCTTACCGTCACAGCCTTGCGGGGCTTTGCTGGCATCGTCACTTTTGCCGCGGTTTCCTGCTCTGCAGAGTTCTTGCCATACCAATAGCCGCCCCACCCTGCCAGCGCCGCAACCACTGTTATATATATAAGGTGTATGAGAACGGGCTTGAAATGCGAGGGTAAACGGCTTTCTTCCGGTTCTTCCTCCACAACGGGAGCAGGCTCTTCCTCCACAACGGGAGCTGGTTCCTCTTCTACAACGAGAGCAGGCTCCTCTTCGACTGTTTCGGGAGCAGGCTCTTCCTCAACTGTTTCAGGAGCGGGCTCTTCTTCAACGATTTCAGGAGCAGGTTTCTCTTCAACTACAGGTGTCGGTTCTTCTTCGACTACGGGAGCTGGTTCCTCTTCGATTACGGGAGCCGGTTCCTCTTCTACTACTGGAGCCGGTTCTTCTCCGGCTTTCTCCTCTGCTTTATTGTCGGCGAAGTTCACACCGTCGTTCAGCATCACCGTCTCAAACTGCGAGAACGGCTTGTTGATAAGTTCCTTCATAGTGGAGTCAGGAGTAAACGTTATCTTTGAGTGTCCTTCTATCACAAAGCGCTCGCCGGTTGTAACGTTGACGCTTTCGCGCGAGTCCACGCCCACCACCTTAAACGTGCCAAGCCCCCTCACCTTCACCAGCTGGTCGGTGGTGAGGCGTTCCAGAATAATGTCAAACATGGTCTTGACAAATTCTTTGGCGATGCCTTTCTCAAGCCCCTTGTGCTCCACAAGCACCTGCGCCACTTCAAAAAACGAGATCTTTGCCATTATTTTCCTTTTATTTTATCTTTCAGACGCGGCACCGCCTTAAAATCCAATACCAGTTTCGGCGGCACGAGCATACGCTGCTGCGTGGCGGGATTGATGATTACGCGCTCCATCTTCTTCTTCACGTCGAACGTTCCGAAGCCCGTCACCGAGAGCGTGTCGCCGTTCTGCAGGCGCTCCGCCGCCTCATCGACCACCGCCGTCACCATGCGCTGCGTCTCGGCAATGCTGAAGCCCATCCTCGCGGCAAGCTCGCTTATAAATTCCTTGTTGTTCATTCTTTTTTCTAATTTGCCCAACTGTTTGAAGAGTTGCAACACAACTCCCGTCAACATGCGAAAAGTTGAGCTGTGTTTATAAAACTACGGCATAGAGGTCGAAGTCCTCCGAGTCGGTGATTCTTACATCGTAGAACTGTCCTATCTGCAGCTCCCTGCCCTTCTCTGCCTTTATCAGCACCTCAGGGTCCACCTCTGGCGAGCAAAATTCGGTGCGGGCTATGTAATAGTCGCCCTCGGTGCGGTCCACTACCACGCGCATCACCTTTCCCACCTTCTCTGCCTCTATCTCTCCGCTTATGCGCTGCTGTATTCGCATGAGCCTGTCAAGCCTCTTCTGCTTCACCTCCGCGGGCACGTCGTCCTTGTAGTTGTCGGCTGAATATGTGCCTTCCTCCTCGCTGTAGGCAAAGGCTCCCATTCGCTCAAAGCGCGCCCACTTCACAAAGTCCACCAGCTCGTTGAAGTCGTCGTCGGTCTCTCCCGGAAATCCCACCATCAGCGTTGTCCTGATGTGTATTCCCGGCACCTCGCGGCGCATCCGCTCAATCAGCCTCATGGTGTCTTCCTTAGTAACGTTGCGGCGCATCCGCGTAAGCATGTTGTTCGAGATGTGCTGCAGTGCTATGTCCAAATACTTGCACACATTCTTATGTTTGTTCATCACCTCCAGCAGATTCCACGGGAAATGCGCGGGATAGGCGTAGTGAAGCCTTATCCACTCCACGCCCTCAATCTGTGCCATGCGGTCGATGAGCTCAGCAATGCCCTGCCGTCCGTCAATGTCCACGCCATAGTAGGTCAGCTCCTGGGCAATGACCTGAAACTCGCGGGTTCCGTTGGCGGCGAGCATCCTCACCTCGTCGAGAATCTCGTCCATGGGGCGGCTCACGTGGCGTCCCGTCATAATGGGTATGGCACAGTAGGCGCAGTGGCGGTCGCATCCCTCGCTAATCTTGATGTAGGCATAGTGGCGCGGCGTTGTGATGTGCCTCACTCCGCTGCAGGTCACGGCGTTGCCGGCGTTGAGGTCGGCAACGAGCTGCCTGTAGTCAAACTTTCCGTACCAGCGGTCCACCTGCGGTATCTCCGCCTCCAGTTCCCCGCGGTAGCGCTGCGACAGGCAGCCCATCACATACAGGCTGCCTATTCTCCCCTCGTCCTTTGCCTGCGCCAGCTCCAGGATGGTGTCGATGCTCTCCTGCTTCGCGTCCTCAATGAATCCGCAGGTGTTCACCACCACTATCTCGCCCCGCGGGCTCTCGCTGTCGTGGGTACATTCATATCCGTTGTGCTCGAACAGCGTCATGAGCGTCTCGCTGTCCACGAGGTTCTTCGAGCATCCAAGTGTTATAATGTCAATATGTTTCTTTTTCATTCACAAAAAAGCATGTTTTCCTGATAAACAAAAGCGGGCGTCAGTCCTTTTTGAAGAGTGAATCCACAAACTGGCACTTGTCGAACAGCTGCAGGTCGGTCATGCCCTCGCCCAGTCCGATATACTTCACGGGCACCTTCAGCTGGTCGCTTATCCCGATCACCACTCCGCCCTTGGCGGTGCCGTCGAGCTTGGTGATGGCGAGCGACGTGATTGTCGTGACCGCCGCAAACTGCTTTGCCTGCTCAAAGGCGTTCTGCCCCGTTGAGCCGTCGAGCACCAGCATCACCTCGTCGGGAGCCTCAGGCATCACCTTCTTCATCACGTCCTTAATCTTCTTCAGCTCGTTCATAAGTCCCACCTTGTTGTGCAGTCGTCCCGCCGTGTCGATTATCACCACGTCGGCACCGTTAGCCTTGGCGCTGCTGATAGTGTCGAAAGCCACGCTTGCAGGGTCGGCACCCATCTGCTGCTTGATGACAGGCACGCCCACACGCTCGCCCCAGATGCAGATTTGCTCCACGGCTGCGGCACGGAAAGTGTCGGCTGCCCCAAGATAAACCTTCTTGCCAGCCTGCTTGAACTGCCACGCCAGCTTGCCGATGGTGGTGGTCTTGCCCACGCCGTTCACGCCCACCACGAGTATTACGTAGGGCTTGTGGTCGGCAGGCAAGTCCCACGACTCGTTGTCGCCCGTGTTGTTTTCCGACAGCAGGGCGGCAATCTCGTCGCGCAGAATGCCGTTGAGCTCGCTGGTGCTCACGTATTTGTCGCGAGCCACGCGCGCCTCGATGCGCTCAATGACCTTCAGCGTGGTGTCAACGCCCACATCGCTTGTTATCAGCACTTCTTCCAGATTGTCGAGCACTTCGTCGTCAACCTTGCTCTTGCCTGCAACGGCGCGCGCAATCTTGTCGAAAACGCTGCTCTTGGTTTTTTCCAAGCCCTTGTCGAGCGTTTCCTTTTTCTCCTTATTAAAAAATCCAAAAAATCCCATATTGCAATATTTCCGGCAAAGTTAATAATAAACATGGAGAAAACAAAATTTAACAACCGCTTTTTAATTTTTTTTGTGTTTTCACTCTTTTTGTGTAGCCACTCTCATGCTTAAATTTATCACAGAGATTGCGGAGACACTCTAACTTTACAGTGCCAAAGAGACTGGTGAGCAGTTACCGTCCCAAGGCAAAAAAACGGAGACCGGGCAGAAATATCTTCATCCTGGGATATGCTATTTTCTCTTGCACTAGAAAAAAATTCTCTTGCGCTAGAAAAAATTTTCTCTTGCGCTAGAAAAAATTTTCTCTTGCGCTAGAGAAAATAAAATCGAACGTTTTGATTTTTCAAAAAACAACGTTAGAAAAAATGAGGAAGCCGCCAGGAGAAAAAAACGCCGTAATTTTTTCGTGATAAAAAAAAATATATTTAGCAGACACATTAATGATTACAAAAAACAAGCACTTACGTCATAAATCTAATAAATACACATTAAACTAATCACTTAAAAACTTATCAGGAATGAACAGATTTCTTAAATTTGACAACCGCATTGCCACACGCCTGGTGCTGGCAGCAGCATTGATCATACCTAACGGATATATCAATGCACAAGAATTGCCTCAGCTGAAAGTCGACTTCAGCATGAACAGAAACAAGCCTGCCGAGACACAGGAGCCAGGTTTCGAGGAATGGTATGTAAAGCAGGAGGCAACAGACACGAAAACTATAGACAACATTGTTTTCATACTTTCGGTTCCCGATGGCGCGTCATACGTGCTGCGCAACGACTGGAACAAGACTTATATACAGCAAGCGGACTACAAAGAGAAAAACGGACGTCTTACATTCGACGGACTGAAGCTTGACCCAATGGAATATGGTGTGATAACAATGAAGATTGAAGGACTCCCAGTTGGCAGTCACACCATACAGACCTATCACAACTGCTGGGGAAATCCTGCATCCACATACGCAGCTCCCATCACCGTAAAACTTAACGGCAAGACTGTACACGAAAACATTGCACCGTCTTTTCTGCAACCTGTGGCAGCCAATGCCTGTCTGCTCACCACAAAGTTTGAGATAAACGCCGAGGGCCAGGCTGTGGAACTTGAGTTCTCTACATCAGCCGGCAATCCCGCAACTGCAGGCGACGGTCAGACAACGGCATTCACTGCACCTTTAATCAACGGTTTCGAGCTTAACACCGTAAACGTCACCTCTTTGGCTAAAGACCCGTCACCCGCAAACGGCAACATGCACGTGGACGGCGACAACAAGACAGTAACCCTCTCGTGGACACCGGCAAACGAAAGCGTCAGGCAGCATCTTCTCTTTGTTGCCAAGAGCGCTGAGGAGCTGGAGGCAATGACCGCCCCAACCGCCACACTCGGCTATGCGCAGACAACATATAATCTTGACAACGTATATTCCATGAACACCTACTACTGGCGTGTGGACGAGGTGGGTGCCGATGACGAAGTCACCAAGGGACACGTGTGGAGCTTCAAGCCACGACAGCTTGCATTCCCGGGAGCCGAGGGATACGGGCGATATGCCAACGGCGGTCGCGGCGGCAGCGTATATCATGTGACAAGCCTCAGCAACGAGCGCGTTCCCGGAACATTTATCTACGGTCTGCTTGACATTGAGGAGCCGCACACCATCGTGTTCGATGTATCGGGCATTATCGACATGAACTACGAGGCCGTGTTTACAAAGCCAAATATTACGATTGCAGGACAGACTGCCCCGGGAAAAGGCATCTGCATAAAAGGTGCAAACCTAAACATCAGCTCTGACAACATCTGCCGTTTCATGAGGTTCAAGCACGGATACGGATATCCGGGCGAGCCTGTTACAGGCAACGCCATGGGAATGTCGGGCTCAGACAACGCCATCGTCGACCATATCACAACGGCTTGGGGAACAGACGAGACAGTGTCGGGACGTGGAGCCAAGAACATCACGTTCCAGTATTCCACGATATTTGAGGCACTGGGCATTGCCGACCACAAAAACTATGGTTCCGGCACCAACCACGGATATGCTGCAACCATCGACGGCAAGGTGGGCTCATGGCACCACAACCTGCTGGCAAACTGCTACGGGCGCAACTGGTCGATGGGCGGCGGCATGGACGGTCAGAACAAAGCCATCGGACAGATGGACATCTTCAACAATGTGGTTTACAACTGGGGCAGCCGTACTACCGACGGCAACTGTCACGAGGTGAATTTTGTAGGCAACTACTACAAAATGGGAGCAGACACAAAAAAGAAGGTGCTCTTCACACAGCAATATGAGAACGTGGGACATCCCGAAAGCACATGGCGGGCATACATCAGCGGAAACATACGTGAGAACAAAGACCACTCGCTGACACACGACAAAAAAGACGACACATACAATGTACAGCTGAGCAACGGTGACCCTGGACCAAAATATGAAACGGTGATCAGTGAGCCTTTCTTCCCTTCGTATGCCGAGATTCATTCTGCAACAGACGCCTTCAAGATTGTCACCAGCGAGGCGGGAGCAACAATGCCTATGCGTGACGACCAGCACATACGCATAGTTGACGAGACCATAAACGGCACATACACCTATGTGGGCTCACGCTCAAAAATCAAGGGACAGATAGACCATGAGGACGACTGCGGCGGCTTTGAGGAATATCCCGAGGAAAAACGCGCGGCAGATTTTGACTCAGACCAGGACGGCATGCCCGACTGGTATGAGAAACTCATAGGCAGCGATGCGAATACGGCAAACAACAACGATGACCCGGACAAAGACGGATGGACCCTGCTTGAAGGCTATCTTGAATTTATGGCTAATCCATATCTCATCATCAAGCCGGGTGAGAGCGGCACCTTAGACATGGCCCAGTTCTTCAAAGGCTTCACAAAATCGCCGCAATTCTCTGTGGCAACAGACAGCGGGCTGTTCTCTGCCACAGTCTCAGGCTCTGCCGTCACGGTAAAGGCTAATCAGACGGGAGGCATCGACACGGCAACGATGAAAGTTACAGACAGCGAGGGCTCCACTCACGAGAAACGCCTGAGCATAGCTGTAACAGGAGAGTCGACAGGCATCACAACACCATGGAGCGATGATACTGTGGAAGTGGCAAAGCGTGAGTTTTTCACCGTTGACGGCAAAAGAGCCAAGTCTTTCAGAAGCGGTGAGGTGTATATTATGAAAGTTACCGACACCAAAGGCAATACTCACAGCACCAAGGTTATAAAGAACTGACTACATTTGTAGTTCTGATAAATTCTGATAAATCAAAATCCCAGCTGCCAGACAGTCCTTGGTGGCTGGGATTTATTTTATCGTATCAAGGAATCAGCTGTCCTATTATATATTGTACGGCAAACATCATACTGGGCGTCATTCCGCCATGTATGACAGCTGTGGTTGCCACCACCGTAATCAACGATGTTCTTCTCCACCTCATTGATAAAGTGAATCATACTGGAAAAAACTTTTTATTTATCCATACGCATAATGCCCGAATTAATCGTGCGGTCAATGTCTATATGCTCACGGTTCAGTTTCTTGTGTCCGAAATCAAGTGAATACGACACTTTAAGACTAATTTCCCCATAATAATCAGAGTTGTATGCCTTACTTTCAGACTGGTAGTTGCTTTCGGTGACAAATGTGCGGTCATAACGTCTTTCACCCAAGAAATTAGCAGTCTCAACAGAAGCGAACCATCTGCCATAGGTATATGACACAGCGGCACCATACCTCGCAGGAAACTTATAATAAGGTGAACTTGTTATACCATATACATTTAAGGGTGAATAGAAATGGGCTGAAAAGGAGAAGTTTCCCGTATTGTACAACGCATTAACAGTATAATTGACATCATTGAAATAGTCCTCTGACACATTATTCAATTTTCTGACATTATAAGTCAAGCTGCCTGAAACCTGCAGATGCCTGTCAAGGGCATAGACTGTTGCCTGCGAGCCAAACAAAGCCTGAAAATATGAACCACGGACGTCATAGGTATGCACAAGGCTGTTGTCCTCAATAAGATAGGCATCACGTATGCTTTTAGAGGATAACATGGAAGCAGCATAGACGTTTATATCCATATACTTCCAACCATTGGTATAGCTTAGTAAGAACATTGACATAGTGTGATGAGGCAGACGGTCATTGCCTCTCAGTATTTCATACTGGTTAACCCTTTGCGAAAGTTCGCTTTTCCATTCGATTGGCGGATTTACGTAGTTGGTCTGCCAGTTGAACATCAGATTACCTGCCTTGCCGCCATTGTATGATAGACTCACATTTGGCATAAACAGCCATTTGCTGTCATGGGTATCATTGATATTGGCATAATGCCTCATGGCATTGACACGTAGTGAGAGCATAAGCTTTTTCCAGAATACATTGTTATAGCCTGCATGCAGCGTGTAATTCCATTTCGATAGTTTCTGGCGGCTGTCAGTGTCGCCTTCATATCGTGTCCGATAAATCTCACTGAGAGAATTCATCCCGACGGTTATATTTCCAAAGTCTTTAATGTCGCTGGTATAATATACGCTACCGCCATAGACGCTGCTTCTACTTTCTGCGTCGGTGACAAGCGACAACAAAATGTCCGTTTCATCATATTCGCCATACAACCTTTCATAATTGCTGTGTGAATACCTGTACCTGGCATTCAATTCCAGATATTCATCAGTGCTGAGTTTTATATTCATATTGGCACTGATATTGGGTGACAAACCATCTGACTTCTGGCTTACAGCTGAGCGAGTGGAAGCGAACAATGCTGGCGAGAAACTGACAGTGCTTTGCGACTTCTCCTGTGGTGTTCTGTTCCACGTCATACCCACGGACAGTTTTAATGTGGCTATATCAGTGGTGTATAGTGCCGAATATGCTCCATATACACTATAATCCTTCTTATGACAGTCCTTTAACTGTGAATATTTCACGAACTCGGAAACTATAGCTATCCGTTCCTCGCTGTCACTGCCCGACTTGTGGTCATCGGCAAATGCAGAACCAGCCACAACAGTATGGTTCCAATGCTTATCATGTTGTTTCAGCATCACGTCATAATCTCCCTTTGGAGTTAAGAATCTTGTTTCTGTTCTGATGTCGGCATAACCTCCCGAGTCATAGCGTCTGACGACAAAATCCACCACAGCTCCATATTGTGCGAAACGTCCTGTACCTATCGGATAGAAATCCACTCTGATAATGTCAGATGGCTGCAATGCCTTTACGTCGATATCCGTAGCCTCAACGCCATTGATACACCGTGTCACAGCACGTCCGTCATTGGTGGTAGCCGTACCTGTTTTGCTGTCAACCTTCAGTTCTGGCATCATCATGCAGTATAGCAGTTCCCTCCCGCTATTGGTGCTTTTCCGTTGTGCCTCTGTAGGGAAATACATAGTCTTCTCTGTTTGCCGTATGGAGATACTGCCTTTCACCACCACCTCGTCAAGCATTGCTGCGTCACGATGCATCACAACATTATGACGGGTGTCTGTTCTGCATGGAATAACATCAAACTCAGATGTTTCATATCCTATAAAAGAATACTTGACATGACAACTGTCACCGCTACATACAGTCATATTATATCTGCCATCACCGTCAGTAACGGTGACAAACGAACTGTCCACTCCGCTCATCTGTGCAACGACACTGACGTATGGAAGCATAGCACCATCCTCATCCGTCACCGTTCCCGTCAATGTGACATTCTGTGCGAATGTATTGCAGACAATATTAAATAACAAAAAAAGAAATATAAATCTTCTCATATTATGCAAAGGTACAAAATAAAATCCGAGAAACTCACTCCTTTGGGAGGAATATTTCATTTCTTTTCCATAGGCACTACATACCATAGCAAGGCAAGCTACACCGCATTGCATGCAGTCTCTCTGCTCTGTATATTTTATCTTCACAATTTCAATTCTCCACTCTCCTAATTACATCAATGTTCTCTCTCGATGTGCGAATCTTTACAGGCTTATTGAACAATGTGTATGACATTCTTAGTCTTACCCCACGCATATCGTTTGTGCCTCGTGTTCCCGACAGAATATTATCATAGTAATCGGTCATATTGTTATAATTTGCCTTATGCAGGATGTCAAGTATTTCAAGTGTAACTTTAAGGCGGTTGTTCTTCAGAAAAGACGCATTCATGCCGAGATTCCAGTTCTGCACTGAACGCTGAGTCATAAATGTACTCTGTCTATGTCCCTGAAACACATAGTCAGTATATAGTGAGAAACGCTTATTGAACCTATATGAAAGGTTTATCTCGCTGTCGAGGTGCGGCTGGCGGCGCTTCACCCTCTCTCCCATGATGACAATCTCCGCATCTGGCAGTCCCAATGTGGCATCGGCATAGAAGTCCAGCTTGCCGAATGTGTTGCTATATGAGAGCATTATATTCCACAAACGGGAATAATCGAGATTGACAGAGTAGCCTGACACAATATTGCTGTTGCTTGTAATGGTTTTCTCATAGTCTTCTATGCAGTCTTTCTCGTTTTCGTAACTCACTTCCAACTCCCAGTCTTTGTATGTTATGCCAAACTTCAGCGTGTTGGATACCGAACTGCGCAATTCAGGGTTGCCGTCGGAATAGGACAAGGAATCGTTATAGACAAGACCGGAATTGATGCTGCCGAAGTTTGGATTCACGCTGCTTCTGGTGTAATGGATATATGCGCTAAAGTCATCATTAGGATTATACTCAACCTTTATTTCAGGATAGAGATTGGAGAAATGCTGACTTACTTTTGTCGGTGCTGTTCTTTGTATTATGTCATCGATTGTGCGCGACATATATTCATACCTCAGCCCCGGAGTTATGGTAAAATGTGAAAACTGTTTTTCAAACATTATATATGCCTGCGGATTGTCCTCCTTGACATTCATGTGGTTGTTATAAATGTCACCCGTCAGATGCGTATTGTCGGATGTGATGTCTGTTTCTGATTTCACATGTACATACCGTCCTCCCACTACACCGTCTATAGACCATGGCAGGACGAAGTTATAGCGTACATTTGTAGTGAACACGTCATATTGCGTCCTGTTCCTCGTGTTTATCTCCGACACATATCCTGAGGATAATGTACGCTCGTTAGACCCAGTGTTGCCGTTACGTGTTGTTGTTGCATAGTCTTGGGAAAGATGCAGGGAGTTGTCTCCCTTTTTGTAGTCATACGACAGTGACATGCTGTGAAGGTTTGACAATCCTCGTATTCTCTTGTCAAGATACCTCTCTGTTATGGCATCACGGTCTTTAATCGTATTCAAACCGCGCTCATGCCCATCGCTCGTACTGTTCTTATAGTAGTAATAAATCCCGGCAATACTGTATTTGTTTATGTTGTATTCTCCCACCCAGTTCACCATGTGGTTTGTTTTGTAGTTGGGTATATATCTGTCCTGTGTGAGGGAGAACGTATAGTCATCGTGCACGATGTCCCTGAAATAGGTTTCCTTCAGAAGATTGCCGCTACGGCTGAGCACGTATGAAAGTGACGTTGAAAATTTGCCTTTCTTAGCTCTAAAACTGAATGATGGCACCTCGCTGAACCTGCGGCGGTACGCGAAAGTGTTTGCCGCATTCAGAAACACATAATCGCTCACATGCTTTTTTGTACCGCCTTGGTGCCAGAGGGGTATTCTGCTCCTGGAGCACGGTTTATTTGCACTTTACGGATATTGTCAGATGTCAGCGTCTGCAACTCACTCTCGTCCTTTATCTCACGACCGTCAACATAAAACAGCGGCTTGCCAAGTCCTTTAACCTCTATTCCGCCAGATGTCTTTACGAGACCGGGGAGATGGGGAAGCATATCAGAAACAGCACCCACGTTCTCGAATGCTGTTCTATCCACCTGAATGGTCGTAACAGCCCCCCTTGTCTTCACCAAGTCGTGCTTGGCTGTCACCACAATTTCTTTTAATTCCGCTGTCTTTACCGTATCATCCACAACACAACAATATGCTGACGCATTCATCGTGCAAATTAAAGTCAATACTAATAAAATAGAATGTTTTATCATTTGTTTTTGTATTTATGCTCATATAAAAGTGTAAGGCTTGCAAAATTATACATAAATTAATTTCTGCAAAGAAAATTTGTTTTGCAATTTTTCCCGCCTGTATATAATTACAGCCGCCCAAGGCTAAGACATGCCCATTCACCATCGGTGACTTCATCGGCTGCGGCAAGCCCGAGCGCGGCAGCCTTTTCTTTTAGTATTGCAGTGTCGGAATGGTAGAACCCGCTCATCAGCAACTGTCCGTTGTCACTGAGCAAAGCAGTCCAGCGGGGCATATCGGTGAGAAGGATGTTGCGGTTGATGTTGGCGATAATCAGGTCGAAAACCTGATTTACTCCGTCGAGCACGCTGCTGTCGCCAAGCATCACATCGTAATTGTCAAGAATACCGTTGATCACGGCATTGTGACGGGCATTGTCGGCGCTCCACTCATCAATGTCATATGCCATTACGCTCCTTGCGCCGCGCTTCATTGCAAGAATGCCCAATATGCCCGTTCCAGTACCGCAGTCGAGTATGCGCTTGCCGCTGAGGCCGGTGTGCATCAGCCGGCCGATTATCATCCGTGTGGTCTCATGGTTGCCGGTGCCAAACGCCAGTTTGGCATCAATCTCCACCATAACCTCTGTGTCTTCTGTCGGCAAATGCCTGCCGTCGTGTATGGTGCAGCCGCCAACGGAGACTGGCGCAAAGCCATCGTTCTCCCACTGCTCATTCCAGTCTTTATCCTCAGCCTCCTCCACAGTGTATTCAACCGGCACGCCACAGAATGGAAACTCGGCAATTATTTCCTTCATGGCATCTTCATCGAACATCTGCTGCTGCACATATCCTGTCATTCCGCCACCGGTATATTCAAAAGTCTCAAAACCACAGTCGCCAAGCATTGCCGCCAACACATCGCAGGCATCCTGCAACAACTGGCTTTCTGCACCTATCAGAAAGCTAATTTTATTATATTTCATATTAGATTTTGTTAAATTCAATTGCAAAATTACAAAAAATAGGGGAAACTCTATCTTTTTATAGGGAAAATCTGTAAATTTGCACAAGAATTAGTTGTAATTTTGCAGTGTACAATATCATAATAATATAATTAAGAAATATAAACAGACAAAAAATATGCGTATGAAAAAGTTATTTTTGTTATCGTTTTTCGCTCTCGTCCTGCCAGTGAGTCTCTTTGCTCAGGACGACGACATGTACTTTGTGCCAACAAAGAAAAATGTGGAAAAAGCAAAGAAAGACTACGGAATGCCGCGTGACACATATTATAGTGGCAGCAACCGCAGTGTGGACGAGTATAACCGCCGATACGCCGACAGCAGTGTCACAGCCATCGACTCGCTCGGCAATGTGATACCGACAGAAGGCGGTGACGACCGGATAACCTTTGACGGGACTGCCGGAGTCTATCCCGACTCACTTGGCGACTACACCTACACCCGCAAGATGAGCCGCTGGGACGACTACGAGTGGCGCGACGGCTACCGTGCCGGATACAGTGACGGGCGCTGGGGGCTATGGGGATGGAGCAGTCCTTACTACTATTCCGGCTGGTATGGTGGCTGGTACGACCCGTGGTTCTATGACCCGTGGTATTACGGCAGCTGGGGATACGGCTGGTACGATCCATGGTATTACGGCTGGGGCTGGGGATACCCGCACTACTGGCACAACCACTGGCACGGCGGATGGTATCCAGGCAGTGGCATTACAGTGGCACGCCGCAGCTACGGCACACGCAACCACAGCACCGGCAGCAGCACCCACAGCAATGGCTACAACTACCGCCGCTACAACAGCATAGGCAACAACCGCGGATATGCCAACAACGGAAAATATGACAACACCAATACCACCAACCGCAACATGAACTTTGGCGGTGTGCGCAACTCTAACGGCAACACCTATCAGAACAACAGCTCGTTTGGAGGCACACGCAACAGCAACAGCAGCGGCAGCTTCAGCAATGGAGGAGGCAACCGCGGAGGCGGAGGCAGCTTCGGTGGCGGCAACCGCGGAGGCGGAGGACGCTTTGGCGGAGGAAGAAGGTGAAAATGAAGAATGAAGAGTGAAGAATTTTCGTGCAAACCGAGTGGAGAGCCAAGCTCGCTTGAGCTTTCCCGAGGTGCAGCCGAAAATCGACGAAGTCAGTGAAGAATCAACGATCAGCGACCGAAGGGAAAGCTAATTGTCGGCTAAAGCCGATTATGAATTAAGAATTTAAGAATTATGAATTATAGAATATTTTTTGCCGCAATGATGTTTGGCACACTGCCAATGGCGGCGCAGGAGACATACGAGAATGCAAATATTGCAACTCAGGATTTGAACGGTACAGCCCGCTATGTGGGTATGGGCGGGGCATTGGACGCGCTGGGAGCCGACATCTCTACAATAGGCACCAACCCTGCCGGCATCGGACTGTTCCGAAGGTCACAGGTAAACACTTCGTTTGGCTTTGTGTCGCAGGGCGATGTAAGCAACTCCAGCTCTGTGAACAAGACAAACATGAGCTTCGACCAGATAGGATTTGTGTACTCTACACGCACAAACAGCCGCTCATTCCTAAACCTGGCGTTCAACTATCACAAGAGCCGCAACTTCGACCAGATACTTGAGGCATCAGGGCGTCTGCAAAACGCATCGCAGAACAAACTGTCGTATGTCAAGGGATATAACGGACTGTTTAAACTGGACATAGACCCCAATACAGGAAGATTAACCTCTAATGACAGAACATACTCAATGGTTGACTATTTGTATTACAATTCGCTTCTTAAACCTGATGAAAATGGAAACATCTATGCCCAAGAATACGACCGCTACGACATGAACCGCTCGTCGAATGGATATATCGGTGAATACGACTTCAACATCAGCGGCAACATCAACAACCGTGTTTACCTTGGTTTCACCTTTGGCATCCACGATGTACACTACAAGAATTATGTATCTTACAATGAGTATGCTGATAATGACGGCAAAATGACAGCACTGAGAAATGAGCAGAAAATCACCGGTACAGGCTATGATTTCAAAGCAGGTGTTATCATTCGTCCTGTGGAGGAATCACCTTTCCGTTTCGGTTTTTCTGTGGCATCTCCAATCTTCTATGATTTAAAAAGCAATAACGAAACAGCATGCGCTTCAACGGCGGGTCCAGGACTCTACCCCACTGACAGAAATGACATGGTATCCCTGTTCGAGACACACGAGTTCCGCATGAACACTCCGTGGAAGTTTGGAGTGAGCCTCGGTCACACCATCGACAATATGCTGGCAATAGGCGTGGGGTATGAATATGCCGACTATGCCACCATCGACAACCGATATAAGGACGGCGGATATGAGGACTGGTATGGAGACTGGCACGAGACAAGCAGCAGTGACATTGTGATGAACGCCGACACAAAGGCAAACCTCAAGGGAGTACATACATTCAAGGTGGGAGCGGAGCTGAAGCCTGAGCCAAACATGGCAATCCGACTGGGCTACAACTATGTATCGGCAGCATACAACACCGATGCCTACCGTGACCAAAGCCTCGATACCGACGGCGTTTACTACAGCTCAACAACCGACTACACCAACTGGAAGGACACCCACCGCATAACCTGCGGATTCGGCTATCAGATAGGCAAGTTCAATGTCGACCTGGCTTATCAGTTCAGCAGCACCAACGGCGAGCACTATCCATTCATGAGCTATTATGCCGGAGCCAACGAGCCAGCTGAGAACGACAACATCGCCGACATGACAAAGGTGAGCAACAAGCGTCACCAAATGCTTCTCACCCTTGGCTACCGATTCTAAATGACACGCTGGCTGTGGAACATATTTAAGGGCAACAGGCTGCAGGCATTGCTCAACGCTATAACAGGACTGGTGGGAGTTGCCACCGGTCTTGTTTCCGTTTGGGCTATGCAGCGTGCCATCGACATTGCGGCAGGCTACCGCACAGGGTCGCTCTATTGGGCTGTGGGGCTGATGGCAGGCGTCATCCTCTGTGACTTCGGGGTGGGAATATCACGCGTATGGATAAAAAACATCCTTGGCGTAAAGGCACAAAACACCATGCAGCAACACTTCCTCGACCGTCTGCTGCACTCAGAGTGGCAGGGAAAGGAGCGGTATCACAGCGGCGATGTCATCAACCGTCTGGAGCAGGACGTGAAGACCGTGACAGACTTCATCACCGAGGTGCTCCCCAACGCCCTCTCCACGGCGGCAATGTTTGTCTGCGCCTTTTTCTATCTGTGGTCCATGGACGCCGTGCTCGCAGTCATAACCGTGGCAATACTTCCCGTGTTCATGCTCCTGAGCCGCATGTATGTTAACCGCATGAGAATGTACACCCGAAAGGTGCGGGGCAGCGAAAGCACGGTGCAGAGCATACTTCAGGAGACCATGCGCCACAGGATGGTGATTAAGACCATGGAGTGCTGCAACAGCATGGTGACACGCCTCGGCTCGGCGCACAGTGAGCTGCGTGGTCATGTACGAGGCAGGACAAAATTTTCAGTATTCTCAAACCTCATGCTCAACACGGGATTCTCGCTTGGTTTTCTCGTGGCTTTCCTCTGGGGCGCAACACGTCTACACGAACATACCATAACCTTTGGCATGATGACGGCATTTCTCCAGCTTGTCTACCGCATTCAGGCACCGGCACGCGACATTACCCGCATCGCTCCGGCATTTGTGGCGGCAATCACAGCCGCCGAACGTTTGCGTGAGCTTGAGCAGATTCCGCCGGAACCGTGTGAAAAGCCTCACCTGATGAGCGGGGCACTTGGAGTGCGCATGCAGGATGTCACTTATTCATATCCCGACGGCGACGAGGTGATAAACTCTCTCTCCTTCGACTTCAAGCCCGGCACATGCACAGCCATACTTGGCGAGACTGGTGCAGGAAAGACAACAATCTTCCGTCTCATCCTTGCCCTACTCCACCCCTCATCCGGCAGCCTGCATATATATAATAATGTGGAGAGCAAAGCCGCTCACCCTTCACTACGCTGCAACATGGTTTACGTGCCCCAAGGCAACACACTGCTTTCGGGCTCTATCCGCGACAATCTGCTGCTCGCGCATCCCGATGCCACCGATGACGAGATGCGCGACGCCCTGCATAAGGCTTGCGCCGACTTTGTGCTAACCCTTCCCGAGGCTCTCGACACAAAGGTGGCAGAAGGAGGCACCGGACTGAGCGAAGGACAGGCTCAGCGCATAGCCATTGCCCGCGGCATTCTGCGCAACCGCAGTATAATGCTGTTCGACGAGGCTACAAGTGCGCTCGACCCTGACACAGAGCGACAGCTGCTCCACAACATCCTAGCCGACAGCCGGAAAACGATAATCTTCATCACCCACCGCCCCGCAGTCGTGGAGTATTGTCAGCAGGTGCTTACAATTTAATGAATTTTGTAGACGTAACTTTTATGCTGTTCAAGAAAACACTATTGCCGGGTATTACAAAAACAAAAAAAAAGTCTCCAACGGGTTGAAGACTTTCTTTTGTGACTCCTGCAGGATTCAAACCTGCAACCTTCTGATCCGTAGTCAGATGCTCTATTCAGTTGAGCTAAGGAGCCGACACTAATTGCAGCTATTCTGTTATTTCATTAAAGGCTCTTGAAGTGACTCCTGCAGGATTCAAACCTGCAACCTTCTGATCCGTAGTCAGATGCTCTATTCAGTTGAGCTAAGGAGCCGTTCAGCAACCTTCATTTTAGAATTGCGGTGCAAAGGTACTACTATTTTTCGATACAGCCAAATTTTTTCGTAACTTTTTTCACTAAAGCCCTTATTTTTTCGCTTTATTTACCAAAATCAGATGCGCAGCTCTTTCATCACCTCGGCAATCTTCTGCACCGTCTGAACCCGTGTGGGAACAAGAGGCAACCGCAGAACGTTCTCTATCATACCCATCTCATGGAGCAGGCACTTCACACCGGCAGGATTGCCGTCGACAAAGAGCAGCGAATAAAGTTCGGTGAACTTATGGTGAATCTTGCGCGCACCCTCATACTCACCCTTGAACTCCAGACGTATCATCTTTGAGAACTCGCGCGGCAGGGCATTGCCTATAACACTGATAACACCCACGGCGCCACAGGCTATCATCGGGAAAGTCAGGGCATCGTCGCCGCTGATAACGTCGAAGTGGGCAGGCTTGCCCTTGATTATCTCATCCACCTGCTCCAAGTTACCGCTTGCTTCCTTTATGCCCACTATATTCCGGCATTCGCGGGCAAGCCTCAGAGTGGTCTCCGCCTTCAGGTTTATCCCGGTACGTCCAGGCACATTATACAGCACAACAGGCAACTCCGTGGCGTTGGCAATGGCACGGAAATGCTGGAAAAGTCCCTCCTGTGAGGGCTTATTGTAGTAAGGACACACGCTGAGTACACCGTCAAATCCCTTGAAGTCGCCGGTTTTCAGTTCCTCCACTATGGCTGCTGTGTTATTTCCGCCGCATCCGATGAGTATCGGCACGCGTCCGTTTACGACATTACGCACCAAATCCTTTATCTTCTGTTTCTCGTCAGCGGTGAGACAAGGCGTCTCGCCTGTTGTTGCCAATATACAAAGAAAATCGGCACCATTGCCCAACTGATATTCCACCAGTCTTTTCAGCGCCTTGTAGTCCACCTCGCCGTCCGAAGTGAAAGGTGTGATGAGCGCAATGCCCAATCCCTTGAATTTATTATGTACCATAATTATATATAAACTCTCTTGTGTTTTATTTCATCTTGCAAAGTTAGCTAAAAACAGAGACACTACAAAAGGATATGTTTAAATTGCTGAAAAAATTAACAATATTTATTTTTTTGCGTTTCGCAAAGAATATTCAGAAATTCGCAAATTTCTTAATAAATAGTTGGCTGATACATTTATTTTTATTACCTTTGCCCCATCATTGTCTACACAAAATATACTATTTATGAAAATTCTGATACTGAATGCCAGTCCGAGAGCAAAGGGCAATATCTCACAGATGCTCAACATAATGCAGACAGAGGCGGAAAGCCTCGGCGCAGAAACCGAAACGGTGGATGTAAACAGGCTGAACGTCAAGCCGTGCGTTGCCTGCATGAAATGCCGCAAGGACAATCGGTGCGCATTGCCCGATGACGACTCACAGGCTGTACTGCAGAAGATACGCTGCTGCGACGCCATCGTCATAGGTGCCCCATGCTATTGGGGCAACATTCCCGGCACCTTGAAACTGCTGTTCGACCGCATTGTCTACGGAATGATGGGCGAGACGGCAAGGGGGCTTCCCGTTCCGCTTCACAAAGGCAAGCGGTGCATACTCGTAAGCACCTCCACAACGCCCTGGCCCTTTAACATCATCATGCACCAGAGCCGCGGCGCAATACGTGCCATGAAGGAAATATGCCATTACAGCGGCTTCAAGATTGTTGCTACAATAGAGAAAGGGGGCACACGCCGCAACACCACCATCAGCGAAAAGGAAAAGCGCAAGTGCATAAAGGCTGTGAGAAAGCTCAAATGCACATAAACAATGGATAACGCTAAACACCCCCGAACACCATGCAGGATGTGATTTTTGACAATACATTACTTAATATAGGCGACGGCAGCAGGGAAGGCTATCTGTGTCATGCCTATTGCCACGAAGGAGAATGCCGCTTCACCTTCAACGGCAATGCGTTTGTGATGGCGGCAGGCGACTGCCTGATAGTGCGCCGCAGCGACTTGCTGAGGGATCTCCGCGAGAGCGACGGCTTCAAGGTGGATGTGATTTATGTCACGCCGCAGTTTATCACCATCGCCACTCCGCAGAGCAACTACGGCACCCGCGGTGCACTGTCGCTGTTCAACAATCCCATAATGCACCTCACGCCGGAGCAGCAGCAAGTGTGCGCCCTCGACTTCGACTACGTGAGGCGGCGCCTTGCCATAGAGTCGCACAAGTTTCACCGCGACGCAATGATTAATGCCGTGCAGGCAATGATTATCGACTTCTTCGACTTCCACGCAACGCTCTATGGCAACGACGACACCGTGACCCAGCAGTATGCCACGCTGATGAACCGTTTCCTTGCCCTGCTTGAGCGCGGCGACTACCGCAAGAACCGCGAGATAGGATATTATGCCGACATTCTCTGCGTCACCCCGAAATATCTCTCCGAGGTGTCGAAAAAGGTGAGCGGCTATCCAGCCAACTTCTGGATAACACGCTACACGTCGCTCGACATCGCCCGTCTGCTGCGCAGCAAACGGCTCACGTTCACCGAGATATCCGACATGTTTGAGTTCTCATCGGAGTCATATTTCAGCCGCTACGTCCAGAAATACCTCGGCGCGTCGCCCTCTGAGTTTACGGAGTAGGAATAAAACTACAGCTTAGGTTTCAACTCATCGGGAGAATCATTGGTAAACATATCCACAGCCGGGGCACGACTTGTGAAAAGCTCAGCGATAACCTGCTCATCCACCTCTATGGACGGCGCAAAGTCCTGGCTCATCATATACAGCAGTATAGCCTTGCGCATTTGGCATGCCACCAGACGTTTGTCCAAATCCGAGGTCAAGTCCATGGTGGTCATCAGGAGTTTTCCATTTCCCACCTTTGCCTCAACCATCATACCGAGCTTACGGCTTATGTGCCATGTGTCTATCGGCTGTACGGCAGGCTGATAGTCTTGGGGAAACGCACGGAGATTCATCACCTGCGCCCTGTTGAGCAATTCCCACCAGTTGAGATTAGCCCAGTCATCCGTCGGGAAATTCCTAAAGAGCGGATGCCTGTTGTCGATATATGCACCGGTGGTGTGTGGCGGGCGCATCTTAAACCAGCTGGTATTCCAGAATACAGGCAGATAAGTCTGCCTCACATCATCGCCCATTTTCACCTTGCCGGCAGCAAGTATGAGCACCTTCCCGCCTTTATCAAGCACCCTGTGCGCCATGGCATCCAAAGTGTCCGTGATATAAACATCCTTTGCATCAGGCATTTCCTGCTCCTGCGGATACACCCAGTAATCCCAGTGATTACAGGCTGGGGCATTTGATGACTCTACGTGAACTGCCAGTGTCAGCTTTAACGGCATATTGACATCAGGAAAACAAGGAAGAGTTATATCGCCAATATTGATATTCTTGCCAATTGGTATTTCATTCACGCCTGCATCCGGTACACAATGCAGCTCTCCCGAAGCATACAAATGATTGTCCGTTCCCTTGACGGAATATGAAAGCCTGGCATCACGCAAAGGCTCCTTATAGGCATTGTACAGCTCCACAGGAACATGGCTGCGGGTCTCACTGCCAAAAACAAACTGAGAGAACTTAGCCAGAGGAACGACAGGTGAGCAGAACTCCTTCCAATCCCCTGCATCACAATATCCCTTCTCGTTCCAATGCACATTCAACACTCCCACAAGTGCCGTGCCCTGACCGCTGTAATCATTCAGCGAAAGCATCTGGAAGCCTGCGTAATCCTCAGTGCGGAGATTGCGCTCGATGTCGTATTTATAGGCTAAGGTCTGCAACTTGCCACTTGCATGCAGGAACTTCTCTGCCCTTGAAGCCATGCCGTTGTCACGAAGCAAGTCTGCAAAGATTTCAAAGTTGCGGGCTTTATAGACACCTGTATATTTAACGGTATCCTTGAGGTCGGGAAAGGCACACCACTGCCCCATCTCGTGGGTAAGGAAAGGCTCGTTGTTGTCAAAGACGACAGGAGTCTTGCCCTTCTGCACAATCTTCTTCATGCCCTCGTTGAAGTTATCAACAGACTGAGGGGCATTCCTGTTCCAATCAAGCCCGCGGGCACCGCCTTTCACATGATACTCGCTCTTGGGGTCCCACGCCCAGCCGCCTCCTACAGAAGCACCACAATACACACGCCGCCTGTCGCCCGTAGCCTTCCAGGCATCAACGAAGTCGCCAACCCACTTCACCCAGTTGCCTGCCGGCTCATTGCCGGCCGCCAGAAAACAGAATGAAGAATGATTGCCATATTTCTCCACCATGCGCCGTGTCTCCTGCATCAGATAGCGGTCAATAGTCATGCCGTTGCCAAGTTTCACACCATGGTTAGGCCATGACGGTCCCTCAGGCTGAAGATAAAATCCCACCTTGTCGGCGGCAGCGAAGGCAGCCTCCGGAGGACAGTAGGTATGAAAGCGCATCATGTTAAGGCCATATTCCTTACACTTCCTGAATATACGTAGCCACGAGTCCTCATCAGTAGGAGGATAACCAGTCTCAGGGAAACAGCAGTTGCCAATGGTGCCCCTCAGCCATATCTTCCTGCCGTTCATGTAGAACTGCCTGCCATCTATGCCAATCTGGCTCATGCCGAAAGTGGTCTCTACCCTGTCGTCACCCATCTTGGCGGTGAGAGTATAGAGATTCGGATTGAACTCATCCCACAGCTTCACGTCCTCACCCATCGGAAGAACTACAGAATATTTGCCGTCAGTTCCCCTATGAAGTTTTTTAAAAGAGAAAAGGAGCGGGACAGAAGAAGCGTCAGCAATCGCAAATTCAAAATCAGCCTTTGCCTTATCCCCCACAACATCCATAACCACCTTTATCCGCTTGTTCTTCACATCAGGATACACCTGAAGGTTCCTGACATACCGCTGCTGGCGTGCCCGCAGCTCCATCTTTCCTATGATGCCGTTCCAGTTGCCCTGTGTCTGGTCGGTCACGCTATGCGAATCCTGCCCCACACTAACATTCTCTATGCCATTATATATCTTGACGTCAATCTCATTGTCCCTGCCATATATAATATAAGGTGTGACGTCAAACTCATGAGCCACACTCAATGAGGAATCTCTGCCGGCCAGCTTGCCGTTCACATAAACAGAAGTCTCGATATGCGGACGCTCCAAGAAAAGGATTACCCGTTTCCTCTTCCACTCCCTCGGCACAAATACCGTCTTCCGATACCAGGCATTGCCCACGTAGTGCTTCTCCGGGGTGAGGAAGAAAGGGAATTTCATCGTCCCCACAGGCTGGTGCCTGCCGTCAGTCAAAGTCTTCTCCATGCGATACCTTTGCATGTAGGGATTAAAGTAGAACGATGAGTCGTAAAGACTTCCTGTCCACCGGGTATGGGCACACACGTCATCGCCCTTGCCGTTGGTAAGCATGGAGCCAGGAAGCACAACCTCGTCGTCATACTCAGGCACATCCCCCTGCGCGAAGCGCCACCTGCCTTCTAAAGAGATAACATTATTGTTACCTACAGGAATTGTCTGCGCCGTCAAAGAGGCACAGAACATCCATCCCATAGCGGTCATTATAATCGTTTTATTTGATTTCATAAGATTCATTCTTCACTTTTCACTCTTCACTTAAAAATATCCTTTTCACTTCCTCCCCCACTTTTGAGGTATCTGCCTCACGTGGGAAGTAGACAGGCATATCCTTTTGGAGTGGCAGGACACGAAGCTCCAACTTCCTGCAATCCCTTGGCAACCGCCACAGTCCCATGAGGAAAGGTCTGCCGTTATAGAAGTTATCAGCCACGAGCTTGCCATCGGCATAGAGACGTGCCACATCTCCACGATAGTCAATATTGAGCAATACCCCTTCACGCTCTTGTGGAAGATTGGTAATCTCATATACCGCCGCACTCTTGAAGTCGGCATCCTGCGGCTGCTGTGCCACCTTGTTGACACCTATGGTTATCTTGTAAGGTTCGCCGGCTTCCCTGACTTTTTCTAATTTTACGTCAGATGCCAGCCGCACGGCAGGAGCGGCATCTGCTTTGCCGAGAAACAAATTTCCCGCGGTTTCCGAATCCACCAGATAAATATTCTTATATACAGGCTTTGCCAGTCCCCCCGCCTTCACATTCCTCATCACCTTGCCGTCCACACATATTTCAGTTGGTATGCCGCTGATTTGCTCCAGATAAATCTTGCCGTCACGCTTGGCAATGAGCTGTGCCGTGGCATAGCGGATGTTATCTATGTTGACAGGGAAGATGCAGACTGTACCGGCAGGAACCTTCAGCGCTTTCTGCGGGAACCTGACGCCACAGACATCAAACCGCACATTTCTCTTCGCCGTAATATCCTGCAGGCGCTCATAGTTGTTGACGAACACAAAAGCTCTGCCGTCCTTTGAACGGTACGACCAGCGAAGATGCGAGTCATCGCCTTTCGCTATATCTTGCCTGCATGGGAAACTTGCCTCCATCGGAGCCAACACCTCAGCATAGTCGTGCATGAAGAGATGAAGCTTTCTCAACATAAAATAATGCGGGTTCCTTTGTCCGAACTCACCCAAAGGAGCCTGAAAATCGTATGTCTTCACAGGCAGGTCGTTGTAATTGGTATAGGCGGTACGCTGTGTCTCATTTAGATAGATACTGCTGCCGTCATCATTGTCACCCGACACAAATCCCACCGGATTCGTGCCTCCATGATACATGTAATAGCCAAGAAGATTGCTGCCGCTGCCCAATTTCACCACAGCCATGGAATAGGCATCCTCGGGATAGACAAACGGACGGCGATGATAAGCAGACATCATGCCTCCACCAAGCTCACAGGTAAAGTAAGGATATTGCTCATCCCCCTCATTGAGCCGCTCCCTCTGTTCGCCCAACTGCTCGGAGGCAATGGCGGTGCTGCTACGGAAAGCCTTGAAATTAAAAGCCTTGTAATAGTTGCCCGCCGTTTCCTGAATGCCACGTTCCCAAAAACCGTCGGCATAGTCGCCATAGAGCGGTATCATTTCTCCGAAAGGCACCGGTGTCGCCAGCTCCGGCCATCCTGTGCGCGTATAGAAAGGCAAGTCGAAACCTGCCTTTTGTGCCATCGTCTTCAAAGCCATAAGATAGCTGCCCCTGCCGCGGTACTCATTGTCAAACTGTGCAGCAATGACAGGACCTCCGTCTTTCCACTGCAAACCTTGCACTTGAGAGAATATCTGACGATAGAGCTCTGAGACAAATCCCATGAAAACAGGATTCTCATCACGCATCTTACACCCCTTGGCAAGCATCCAGTCAGGGATGCCGCCATTACGCACCTCGCCATGGCAGAACGGTCCAATTCTTATCACAACAGGCAAATCCTCCTCTTTACAAATCTCCAGGAAGGCACGCAAATTGCGCTGTCCGCTCCAGTTAAACACTCCTTCCATTTCTTCTATGTGATTCCAGAATACGTATGCGGCAATGACGGTGACTCCGCCATCCTTCATCTTCCTCACTTCCTGTTTCCACTCATCCTGTGGAATACGAGAGTAATGCACCTCCCCCATAACCGGAACCACCCGCTTACCGTCGAAGATAAGACCATGCCTGTCCCACCGGATAGACTGCGCTGGTATCTGTGCCTTAACTTGAACAGAACATATTGCCAAGAATGACAATACTAATAATGATATTTGTTTCATACTATAGTTTGTTTTATTAAATATTTGGTGCAAAAGTACTATAAATTTAACTAATAACACATAGAATAACCCAAATAATACATAAAACTTTTATGATTTTCTCAAAAAAAGCCACTTTTTTTAGAAAAAAAATGGTTCTTCGTCAATTCTGGTATCATAGCTATTTTTCGGCATGAGGTACATACTGGAAATCCGAAAACTCAGCAATTCCATTTCCCACCGAAACCAAAGATGGCCGTAGCGAGCGGAACCAACTCAGATTATTATGATTCATGTCCGACAACTGAAGTTCAGAATCTATCGCTTCCCATTTTTTCCCCTTTTTACTCACCTCTATGGCAAGCACATTCTTGATGTTGCGCAGACGAAACCAACAATTAGAAGCGGACGAATAAGGAATAGTCTTGACCAATTTACAATGGTCATAGACCTTCAAATGGCTGCCATCCGACGTCACACCCGTAAAAGCCCTCTCATCATAGAAAAGAAACAGACCAGCCTCTTGCGTCTTTGTCTTTACTTTTACCTTCACGTCATAGGATTTATCTCTTGCTATCTCAGAGAGAACTCTTCCTTTCCCCACTTTCGTTCCACGTGCCTTCAAGATTAACTTCTTGTCCTTGAGCACGACAGAATCATAATTAAAGTCCTTGAACAATGTCCATTGAAACCCCAACTTATGACCAGAGAAGTCATCGCTTAGTTCTATCCCATGCTTGATTTTCTTCGAAGCTATAGGAAGAGGTTGACTTTTCTTGGCACGAAACCATCCGTCTGCAGTATATTCCAAAGGTTCAAGCAACGTGAAACGTCCTAAGGTATGATAGCCATTAGGATAGGCATGATACACAATCCACCAATTACCTTCGGCATCATCAAATATTGTCCCATGTCCTTTAGACCACCATTTTTCATTAGCTGACCAAGTGTGTACTATAGGATTGTAAGGAGACTCTTCCCATGGTCCTTCAAGACTTTTTGAGCGTGCGGTAACAACCATGTGGCTGGTCGGTGGTCCTGCAGTACCACCCTCGGCAGAGGTTAAATAATAATATCCGTTATAAAAAATCAACTTGGGAGATTCCAGGTATTTCTCAGGCCATTTTCCCTCAGTAACCCAGTCTTTAGGAATATCCCAACCAGAATATACTGTCTTCATCGGTGTAGTCAAGGCTGTGCCCTCATCGTTAATAGGAGCCATGAGTCCTTTGTCAGTAAAAAGATAACGCATTCCTGTCTTTACATCAACGATGTGTCCTGGATCTATCCCTTTGGCACCCTTTACCTCTATAGGATTGCTCCATGGTCCTTCTATCTTGTCGGCAATACATACAAAAGTGGTCTTTCTGTCAGGAAAATAGAGATAATATTTTCCTTTATATTTCTGTAAATCAGGTGCCATAGGACAGTTTACCCCCTTGGTCACAACGTGTGTGACAGGCTCCCAGTTTATTAAATCCTGAGAGTGCCAAATCAGAAATCCCGGTGCATTTTGAAACATGGAATGGGTCATATAAAAATCCTTTCCTTCACGCAAAATCGTAGGATCAGGATAATCACCCTTCAAAATAACCATTGGGAACTTGTCCTTTGCCACTGCTGTCACCATTGACAACAGCAAGAGTAAAAAAGTCAAGAAATTCTTTTTCATTTTTGTACTTGTTTTATAGTTTATAATTGTTTGTTTCATTTGAATACTCTATCCATTATCAGTTAGCCTTAAACCGCAATATGGTATAGGAATAGGGCTTGAAGGAATAAGTGAAGTTGCTTCTGTCTATTTCCATCGAATCCTCTACTGGATATATGGCTCGTGGATGTTCGAAAGAATTTTCCATCCTGTCATCTATCGCCGACAGAGTCGTCACCTTGCAATCCACCTTTGCCGCCCTTACCCCATTCAGTATGATTTCTGGAACATAAGCCGAAGCTGTGCGGTTTACCACCTTGATGATGACCTCTTGGCTATCCTCCTTTATTCCCACATTCACGAAATGTTCTGGCGTTGACAAAGGTGTATAGCTCAATGAGTCATTGCCATCAAGAATCAGAGTGCTTCTCGTAGGCTTGACTATCAGCTTGACATGATGCCATTCATCGGGTTTTACCGAACACTTGGCAGCAGTTCCTATAGCCCCGACATCAAGACCGTCATACAGGGAATTGACATACAGAATCTCGCAGTTCCAACCACCTATATTATATCTCACCGCCTTTTGAATATCGTCAGAGATATTATAGAACAGGAAGACGCCCTCCTTGAAGGAGCCACGTTTCACATCACATTCCATGACGAAATCATCGCTCTCCAACTGGTTCAGCACATAGAGAGATTGGCCGCCTGTGCCGGTTTGCAGCAAGATGCCATTTTCCGAGAGTTTCCATTCTCCATTTCGAGCTTCGCCCATCCTCAGGTTTGGAACAAAGTACTTTCCATCAGTCTTGATTCTGACATTCTTGATTTCCACTGGACTCTTGGACGATCCAAAGCCTATCTTTCCTTTTTGGTGACGCAAAGGCGCTGGCGAACCTGTGTATTTCACATCCACATTATAATCGCTCTTGTTGGCAGAAGCCATACACTGCACATAATAGGATGCACGCCCAATAGCTTTATTGTTGTCGAACCAAATCAAGTTGACATTCCAATCCTTGTCATGGACATTCTGAAGAAGCGGAGCATAAGAAGTCATGATGACATAATCAGCATTGCGCTCTATGCCGGTCAAGAAAGCAGCTTCCGCAAGAGCAGAGCGCATGCAGCCTTTGCCCACATTGAAGTTGCACGCCCACTCACCGATATAGGCATGCTTGCCATCCCTCGGAATGCTGTCAAAGAGCGTGATGTTGTTGAAATAGAAGTTGGGAGTGCCATACCAATGAGGATCCACGATGTCGGTCTTCTCGGAGTCTCCTATGCCATAGATGAAATGGTTGGACACCACCAGAATCTCCGGGTACTTGGCTTTAATGGCACGATAGAACTTGTTGAACCGATGCTCATACTCCTTGCCATAATGCTCATTGCCCACCTCAACATATTTCAGGGGGAAAGGCTTGGGATGACCCGCGGCTATGCGCTTTGCCCCCCATGCCGTATTGGCATCTCCTATGGCATACTCAATGGCATCAAGGCAATCGTTGACAAAGAAATCCAGAGAGTCGTCAGGACACAGCTCGCCACTGCGAAACATATCCGCCATACCTGCACTGCACACAAACATGGCATCCATCTTCATATCCTCACAGAATTGCAACATCTCATGATAGCCCAATCCATATGAGCACCTTTCGCCCCATGTGACATATTGCCCCGGACGGGAAGCTGGGTCGCCCAAAGTTTGTTTCCAGTCAAAACGATTGTCAAGCGTTATGCCACCAACGGTGGAACCACCTGGCCAACGCAAGAATGTAGACTTCATGGCAGCAAGCATGTTGGCAAGATCCATTCTCATGCCATTCGGACGGCTCTTGTAGGTTGCTTGTGGGAACAAGGACACATAATCTATCCACACCACACCTTTCTTATCAAACTCTACTGCCAACTTTGCATCGCTCGCCGACGCCGATGGAGTCAATGTAAGAGATACATCATTCCACTTTCCGCTTCCTTTCACTTTTATATCCTGCGAGGCAATCACACGGTCTTTGTCATCGAGCAAGAGAGCCTTGGCATGACCTTTATACCCCTTGGCAAACTTCAATATCGTACGAAGACGATACTGTTGCCCAGCCACTACAGGGATGCCCCAAAATCCATGGTTGACAAGTCTTATGCCACTTCCATACACCTGCAGGATTGTGATTTGCGCACTCGTGGGGGCGGAGGCATAGTAAGGGTTGGCTTGCGATAATGACACCTCCGCCTTGTCATCAGAACCAACAGACAATGTCCAACCTGATATAATGGATTTCTGCCAAGGGAATGTTCGGACAGACACCTCGCCTGTAAAGTGATGCCTTACTTGTCGAGGCGCTAATCTGCCATTTTCCACATGCCAGCCTTTAGGATATTGAGTGTCCTCAAAACTCCTGTTTCTAATGAGTTCAGCATACAGTCCACCATCTCCAGCATGGTTGATATCCTCATAAAAAATACCATACAGACAAGAAGAAACAGCGTTGCCTCTCTTGCTTACATCAATCTCTATCTTGTCTCCTGCCGAAGCCAGCAAGGGGAAAAGAATACTTGCCACCATAGAAAGCATCATCTTCATTTTGCACATAACCCTATCATGAAATCATTATTATTCAATATTGGAAGCTTTTAATATTGGAAATGAGCGATTATCAATCAGATTGGCATGCCTTTCCAAAGACATACACCATATCGGTATGGATGAAATTATCATCCGCACCATAAAGACTCTTTCTTTTATCCGCCCAATTAGGTCTTTCGCCCGTTACCTTTACTTCCAAGGTATATTGACCGTATGGCAATGGTGGAGTCATCACCCGAATGCCTTCCTGCGGCACCTTGCTATAGAAATCTATCAAGCTGGAAAAAACAGTATCGCCCTTAGTGTCCAATACAGAAACTAAGGCATAGCCGCTGTGACAATCCGTCCTGCCCGATACTGCGACGTGAGTACCCATAAAATCCAGATTTACAGATTTACCCGTTTGGTTGGATTTCATGATAAGAGGCTTCTTGTAATTGGCGTAGTTCAATATATTATCAGATTTCACATTCTGCGGATTCCACGATTGCCAATACTCAGAAATGGCGAGCTTTTCTCCATCCGCTTGCATCGGCAACCATACGTAGGTGGCAGCCGATGCCTGATGAGGATAGGACCAGCGGTCGCCCATGTACATCGGTGTTCCGTCAGGCAGCATCAGGACAAAAGTGCTTTGAGAATTCCATGTCAGTGTTCCCTCCGGACAGAACAAGCCCTGCCTTTTCCAAGGTCCCGCGATATTCGTGGCTGTGAAATAATAATTGTCATTACGCTCCCAGCTTGTAAGATTGGATGTCAAGAGATAGTACATGCCATTCTTCTTGAACATGGCTGGCGACTCTCCCATGCCCTTCACATTGGCTATCATGGTGTCCACACTGAGGTAATCATCGCTCAGCCGATAGACAGGTCCGTGATGGGTGAGGAGATAGCCCTTGCCGTCATCATCCTGAAATACTCCCATGTCCCAACGCCTGACAGGCTGCCCATGATATTGAAGCGTACCTCTCAACTTATAATCTCCATCGATGGTCTTGCATGTAGCTATGCCGATATGCGGGTCGTTGTATTTCAAGTTATCAGCGTGCATCAGCATCACATACATTCCCGTCTTAGGGCATCGCATCACTTTTACCCGCTCTCCCACTCGATTAGGACCTAAGATGCCGTTTTTCTGCACAGGAAGCACCACCCGCTCAAAGTGCCAGTTCACCAAATCTTCGGAAGAATAGCATCCAAAGCCAGGGAAGGCATTGCTTGTATCGCTCTTATATTCACCAAAGAGCCAATATTTTCCGCCATCACTGATGATGCCGGCACCATGTGCATTCACAGGACGGCGGTTCTGGTCATACCAGGGAATGCCATTGACTATTGTCTTAGAATGGTTCTGTGTCCAGGCTTTTGAAGAACCCGTGACTGGCAACAAGTGCAAAAACAAGCATAACAAGAATGCCGATAGTGTAGAACTGTTTCGTTTCATAAGATTTTGATGTTTTTATATAATATGTTACATTGGGTTGCAAAAGTAGTGTTTTGTTCTCTAAAGGACGGTCTGTTATCGGTCAAATTATGCCGATAAACGTTCAAAAAGAGTTTTTAAAACGTTTTTCTGTCACACTGCAACGAAAATTAAGCATTTGCGACTGATTTCTTGCAAATATCACAAAAATTAAGTAACTTTGCATTCAACTAAAACAGATTTCATCATAAATAAACGCTAAACGCATGAAAGCATGAAAAGACTGATATTCTCAATCTGTTTCCTCATTGAGGTGCTTAACTTATCGGCTGCCGGCAACCATTCCTTCTTGAACATAGGTTTGAGACAAGGTTTGTCGAATGAGTTCGTCAATGACATGGTCATGGACGAACAAGGATTCTTATGGATTGCCACCGAGTCAGGCTTGAACCGTATTGCAGGAAATAAATGCACTGTTTTCAAGACGAGCAACTCCCATATCGGGGATGATGGACTCGTAGGACTACACTATGACAAAGGAAGCCGTTCTGTTTGGATGTATTTCAAGAACGGACAGCTTGACGTCTTTGACTGCAAGACACAAACCTTCCGGCATTTCTCTAATCAGCAAGGAATGCTAAAGGGAAGTGTATCTGCCATCAATGGTGCCTCAGACGGGGGCGTGTGGATTGCCCATTACAATGGAGACATACAACATTACAACATAAAGACGCAAAAGTTCACCACTTACCCCAAGCAACTTTTCCCTAAAATAAAGAATGGCATCCGCAGTATCTTGGATGATGGAAACGGTCATTTGTTCATTGGTTTGCGAATGGATGGCATGTATATTTATAACATGAGAACCAAGAAGGCTGAATTCTACTGTCACAATCCTAAGGATACACAGAGTCTGCCTGGCAACAACGTGCGTTCTATTTGTATTGACCACATGCAAAACATCTGGGTGGGAACCAATCTGGGATTGGCTTTAATGGATGAATCTACAGGCAAGTTTCGTGTATTCAAGCCACAGGCGGATAATCCCCATTCTCCTGCCGGCGACAATATCCACCAAATCATGGAGATGGACAATCACACCCTCTGGATTGCATCCGACATCGGAGGCATCAGCATTCTCGACCTCAACCGCTATCAGCACCCATACAACGAACCGCTTTCATTTCAGCAAATCACCAATGAAAACAGTGGCTTATCGTCAAACAACACCCGAAGAATCATACAAGACTCCTTCGCTAACGTATGGATTGGCAATTTCGGCAGCGGCATCGACTTCCTGCCTCAATCCAAATCTGAGTTTCACACACTCGGCAATCTGCCGCATCCCCTCAAGAACACCTGTGGAATCTTTTGCGACCGTCAAGGGTATCTATGGATAGGACAGGACAATCTCATATGCCAATACCTGAACGGACAGACTGTTCACTGTTGGGATTTCAGCAAATATCTTTTCAATACTTCCGCCACAGTCTATGACTTCATGGAAGACCATCAGGGCAACATATGGTTTGGCACCAGCGACAACGGTGCCTTAGAATTCAATCCGCATACCCGGCAATTTACCCACCACCTCCGCATTCAGGGATTTGACGTTCACGCCTTGCTGGAAAGCAAGACAGGCAAGATATGGATAGGCTGCGAAGACGGCCTCTATACCGTGATCAACGGCACAGAGCGAAAAGAGACTGAGATGAACAGGCAGATGGGAAAGACCAGCACCATCATCTATAGCTTAAAGGAAGATGAATATGGACAGCTCTGGGTGGGAAGCATTGCCAAAGGCGTATTCGTATTCAACAAGCAGAAGAAACTCATTGCCCGCATCAATGCCCTAAACGGATTGAAAAGCAATTCCGTCAACCATATCATCACCGACTCCAACAACGGAATATGGATTGGAACCTACAAGGGACTGGCATACATAGAAAATCCACTGAAGCTAAACTCCATCAAGATGTATGATGAGCAACAAGGGCTCAAAGACACCCACATACGGGCTGTATGCCAAGACAAACAGGGAAACATTTGGGTAAGTTTATTCTCTGGCATATCATGCCTTGACATGCACAAACAGCGGTTTTACAACTACGACTTCCAAAGCGGCATCGCCATGGGAAATTTCATAGAGGCATCTGCCGCCATGACTCCCGACGGTACCATCTACTTTGGATCGCCCGCTGGTGTGTGCTATTTCAATCCACGGCTCTTATCCAGCCAGAAGACGGCGCCACAGATAGAAATCATCGGCTGTGAAAGGGTGGGCAGACTGTCGGAACAGTCTCTGTATACCTTAATTTCTCCTGATGAAGACGGTGCAGTGCGCTTGAAATACGATGACAACACCTTCAAGATAAGCTTTACGGCAAAAGATTTCGCGCAAGAAGGAAAGGTTGAGTATTCATATATGATGAAAGGACTGGACGACCAATGGTATGAGACGGAGGGCGACAAAGACGTGACTTTCCGAAACCTCAAGCCTGGCGACTATACCTTTATCATCCGCTCAAAACTCAAGAGCCAAGACTGGGATGAAAGCTCATCGGCAGAACAGAAGGTAGTGGTCAGTCCTCCTTTATGGCTCACCTGGTGGGCAAAATCAGGGTATCTGTTGCTCGCTTTAGGAGTGACGGCATATATGCTGCGTTCCTATAAAAAGGAACTTTTGCTGCGCAACTCCCTGGCACAGACACAATGGGAAAGCCGGCAAAAGCAGGAAGTTAACGAGGAGAGACTGCGCTTTTTCACTAATATCACCCACGAGCTCCGCACCCCTCTTACACTCATCCTCGGTCCTTTGGAGGATTTGACGAACGACAGGCGGTTGCCTGATTTTGCCAGCAAGAAGATAGGCTGCATCCATGCCAGTGCGGAGCGGCTCCTGAATATTATCAACGACATTTTAGAATTCAGAAAGACAGTGACACAAAACCGCAAGCTGACGGTGGTTCGCGATAATCTTGGAGCATTCATTAAAGAGACAGGAACAAGATTCAAGGATCTCAACCACAATCCAAAGCTCAACATTCAGATGGATATACAAGACGGAGTTCCTGAGATTTACTTCGACGCGGAAGTCATCACGACTGTGGTAAACAACCTGATGTCGAATGCCATCAAATATACGCCATCCGGCAGCATCACCATCAGCCTCAGAATGCCCGACACAGAGTGTGTAAGCCTCTCAGTAGAAGACACAGGCTACGGCATCGACAAGGAAGCATTGCCACATATCTGTGACAGATATTACCAGGAAAACGGCAAGCACCAAGCCTCAGGGACTGGCATCGGGCTGGCTTTAGTCAAATCCTTGGCGCAACTCCATGAGGCAGAATTATTGATAGATAGCGAAAAAGGGAAAGGCAGCAAGTTTAGCTTTATCCTGAAGAAAGACAATACCTATCCTGATGCTCTGCATAAAGACAATGAGCAGACAGACACGGCCGACACACCCAAAGCCTCATATACAACAGAGCTGCAAGAAGACTGCACGGGAAAAAACAACGAGAACCAGCCACCTCTCTTGTTGACAGTGGAAGACAACAGCGACATTCAACAATATATCGAGGAATCTCTCAAGGAAGATTACCGCATTCTCAAAGCCAGCAACGGCAAGGAAGGAAAGGACTTGGCTTTTGAGCAGACACCTGATTTGATTATAAGCGACATAATGATGCCTGAGATGGATGGCATTGAGATGACCAGGATACTGAAAGAAGACATCAGAACGAGCCACATCCCCGTCATCCTGCTGACTGCCAAAAACAGCATCAACGACCAACAAGAAGGTTATGACAGCGGAGCCGACTCTTATCTGAAGAAACCATTCAGTGCCAAGCTTTTACAGAGCCGCATCAGAAACATTATTGCCGGCAGAAGAAAAATGGCTGAGTATATCGTACAAAAGAGTTTTTCGGGAAGTCCGGAAGACAAGAAACTATCAGAAAAGGAAAAAATCTCAAAGACAGAAGCTCCAATGACACTACTGAGCGAACTCGACCGGAAGTTCATGGAAAAGCTCAACTGCCTCATCGACAGGCATATCGCCACCGATGACCTCGACATAGCCTTCATGACCGACAAGATGGCGATGAGCCACTCCACATTCTACCGCAAGGTGAAAGCACTCACTGGCATGAGTGCCAACGAATACATAAAAAAGGCAAAACTGCGCCAAAGCATGAAGCTCCTGCAAACTGGAGAACACAGCATTTCGGAAGTGGCGATGCTTACAGGCTTCAATAATCTTGGCAATTTCCGGGAAAGCTTCAAGCGAGAGTTTGGTATGACACCATCAGAAGTGAAAAATCGGAAGACTAAATAGCATTTTGTTGAAAAATAGTACTGTTTTGGAGTACATGCCCTAAATAAAAGGAATAATTGTAAAAAATCCCCGAAATCTGTGTAAAGGCAGTTTCGGGGATTTGCCGTACCTTTGCACCGTGAAACATAAAAAAACAAATAGATTTATGAAAAGCGTAAAACTGAACAACGGCATTGAGATGCCGCAAATGGGATATGGAGTGTATCAGATAGCGCCCGATGCCTGCGAGCGCCACGTTGCCGAGGCATTGAGCGTGGGTTACAGAATGATTGACACGGCACAGGCTTACCACAACGAAGAGGGAGTGGGACGCGCCATAGCCGACAGCGGAATCAGCCGCGACGAGATTTTCCTCGTGAGCAAGGTGTGGATTTCAAACTATGGCTACGACAAGGCAAAGGCATCTGTCGACGAGAGCCTGCGCCGGCTGCGCACCGATTATATTGACCTTATGCTGCTCCACCAGCCTTTCTGCGACCGCTACGGGGCATACCGCGCCCTGCAGGATGCCTACAGGGAGGGAAAAGTGAGAGCCATCGGAGTGTCTAACTTCTATCCCGACCACTTCATCGACCTTGCTGAGAACATGGACGTGGTTCCGGCGGTGAATCAGGTGGAGACCCATGTGTTCTGCCAGCAGAAGGAGGCTCAGAGGGTGATGCAGGAATACGGCACAAGGATGATGTCGTGGGGACCGCTTGCCGAAGGGCGCAACAACTTCTTCCACAACGAAACTCTCGCCAACATTGCCTCGCATCACGGCAAGACCACTGCACAGGTGGCGCTGCGCTGGCTGCTGCAGCGCGACGTGATAATCATTCCCAAGTCGACCCACGTGGAGCGGATGAAGGAGAATATCGACATTTTCGACTTCACGCTCACCGAGGATGAGATGCAGCAGATAGCCGCACTCGACACAGCCCGCAGCCTGTTCTTCGACCATCATTCGGCAGAGGCTGCACGGATGTTCATGGGATGGAAATAAAGCAAAGTGCTCATGAAAAAAGTTATTATAATTATGTTGACGCTCACGCTCGGAATGTTGCATACCTTCGCAAGGGGAATGCAACATTCCGGGGATGCCGTGACCATAAACGGCATCGTGAAGGATGCGCATTCAAAGAAGAAGCTCGCCAACGTCAGCGTACACCTGCAGGGCAGGGACATAGGCACCGTGACAAACGGCGACGGAATGTTTTCACTGAAAATTGACAGAGAAGACCTGGAGGGAAACATACTGCTGTCGTGTCTTGGCTACACCAACAGGAAGATAGCATGCAGGGACTTGAGCGGCAACGGCGGAAATGCAACGGTGTTTCTCACACCTGCAGCGCGCACGCTCGGCGAAGTGACCGTCTATGGCGGCGACGCCAAGAATCTGGTTGTAGAGGCAATGAAAAGGATAGACGCAAACTATCCGCAAACTCCCAATATGCTCAACATGTTCTACCGCGAGACCATAATGAAAGGCAGCCGCTATGTGGGCATATCGGAAGGCGTGATGGATGTGTACAAGAACGGCTACGGCAAACGCACAACCGACAGAGACAGAGTGAGAATAAAACGTGGGCGCAGGCTGATGAGCCAGAAGGCGAACGACACACTGGCGGTGAAGCTGCAGGGCGGTCCGCTGCTCGCCGTATATCTGGACATTGTGAAAAACGGCGACGTACTGTTTGACGACGAAACCTTACCGCTGTATTCTTTCAAGCACGAACAGATGATAATGCTCGACGACCGCCTACACTACGCCGTGAGTTTCAAGCCTTGTGCCACGGTTGACTATCCGCTCTATTCAGGTACTCTCTACATTGACAGCGAGAGCCTTTGCCTGACCCGTGCGGAAATAACGCTCGACGTGAGCGACAGGGAAAAGACCAACAGGGCGCTGCTGCAGAGAAAACCATTAGGACTGCGCTTCCGTTGCCGTGAGGCAAGTATTATTGTAGCCTACCGTCAGCATGACGGGCGGGCTTGTCTCGACTACATCAGAAACACCATCCGCTTTAAATGCGACTGGAAACGCCGTCTGTTTTCCTCCACCTACACCACTGTTGCCGAGATGGTGACAGTGGACCTCGACAACCAGCCTGCGGCAAACATCCCTCACTCAGAATCATACCGCGACAGCCGTATGTTCTACGATGATGCAAGGCAAAACTGGGATGCCGACTTCTGGAAAGACTACAACATAATAGAGCCTACGGAATCACTGGAGAAGGCTGTGGAAAAACTGAGGAGACACAACAAGAAAGACAAATAAAAGAAAATGAAGGCAATGAAGAAATTATTTTTATTGATAGCAGGAATGCTGACAATCATCAGCTGCCCGGCATGCACGGGCGATGACGTAGAAACGGAAATCGAGCCCCCTGGTAATGCCACAGAGGAAAACGGCGGCAACACCACAACGGGAACAACTGACAGCAACACGCCGATGAGCGGCAAGGTGAATCTGTGGGAAAAGGGCAATATCCCAACCGTAACACGCAACGTGAACAACTCCGACGGACCAGACTTTATCCCCAACATGGAGGTTTTCACCATTGCTGAGAGCACCACGCCCAAGGGAGCGGTGATAATCTGTCCCGGCGGCGCGTTCATGTTCCGCAGCATGCAGAACGAGGGCTACGACGTGGCAAACATGCTCACGGCAATGGGCTACCAGTGCTTCATAGTGAACTACCGCATTTCTCCCTACACCATGCGCGAGAGTGCCACCGACCTCAGCCGCGCCATACGCTACGTCCGTGCCCATGCTGCCGACTACCGCATTGACCCGGAGGATATTGCCCTCGTGGGGTTCTCGGCAGGCGGAATATTGAACGGCGAGGTGTTGCTCAACTGGCGCGACAAGGCAAACGGCACAGCCCTTGACCCGAACTATCGTCCCGATGCCCTCGACGAAGTTCCAGTGTCGGCATGCGCTGTGGGCATGATTTACTCATTCTATGGCAGGCTGAGTGTGTCAATGAACAACGTTGAGACATTGCGCGCCGCAAACCTTCCTCCGGCATTCTACTGCTGGGGCACACGCGACGGCTTTGCATCGCAGTTCACCCAAAACTCGAATGCCGTGCGTGAGGCTGGCTGCGAGGTGGAGACGCACATTCTCGAAGGCTATCCTCACGGCTACGGCACAGGCGGCAACGCCCGCGTGTGGGGCAACGCTTTCGATGCGTTCCTCACAAGAATCATGTCGGGTAACGCCTCGGGTATAAAGAGCGCAAAGGCTGACAGCAGGGAAACCGCCGCCGTCTACTCCATCGACGGAAGAATGGTTGACGGAAGAAGCATGCAGAAGGGCATATTCATTAAAAACGGGAAAAAGGTAATCCTTAATTAAAAAAACAACAAATACAAAATATAAAGAAACAAATGAAGGCAATGAAAAAGTTATTTATGTTGATGGTCGGGCTGCTGACAATTCTCAGCTGTCCGGCATGCACAAGCGAGGAGACAGAAACGGAAATCGAAAACCCGGATAATACCACAGAGGAAACCGGCGGCAGCTACTTCAGCGGTAAGAAAGTGCTCGTGGCTTATTTCTCATGGGGCGGAACAACGCGCCGCATGGCGCAGGAAATACAGCGCATAACCGACGGCAACATCTTTGAGATTGTGCCGCAGAACCCCTACCCCACAGAATACACTCCCTGTACCGAGGTGGCACTGGAGGAGAAGAACAGCAACGCACGCCCTGCCATCAAGGACAAAGTGGACAACTGGAGCGACTACGATGTGGTGTTCATCGGCTGCCCAGTATGGTGGTGGACCACTCCCATGATTATCCACACGTTCTGCGAGAGTTATGACTTCAAGGGAAAGACTGTAGTTCCGTTCTGCACATACGCCTCCACCTACCGTGACGAAACATTGGCAGAGATTGTTAACAGTACTCCCGACGCAGCACACCTCACCGGCGAGGGACTCACCAGCGGACGCATCAACGCCCAGACCATACAGAATTGGATTAACCGCATCAATGAGGAATGGAATGATAATGGTGGAGCTGCTGCAATAAATAAAGTGACGGCAACCAATGACCAGAAGTATTACAGCATGAGCGGCACAGCGGTGGATAATATCGACAATGCCCACGGCATGTTTATCGTGAAATCGGGCAGCGGAACAAGGAAAATCATCAAGTAAAAACCGATGAGGGCAATGAATATTCTGTTGACAATAATGGCGGCTATCACGCTCTCATGCTCTGACGGCGCAGAGGAGAGACAGGAAAGCAATATGGACACGGACAACGGTTATTTCTCGCGCACAAGTCTCATCTCGGACGTTATTGCCGACCCGGCGTTCGGCGACTGCGGACGGCTGATATTTCCCGTGCAGACAGGCTACTGGAGCGGCAACACTCTGGAACAGCTACGCCTTACATATTATAATTATATAGATCCCGACATGACGGTGGAGATTGTGAACAACCTGAAAAGCCGTGCCGTGGATGGCGAGACAATCTTCTTCGACATCTACAGCGAGGACGAGAAGCGTGCCGATGCCGACAAGCGCAACACGGGACTGTTCTTTTTCAAGGGACGGGAGGGCGCTCCCTTTGCCATTTGCAACGCTGGCGGAGCTTTCGCATATGTAGGTGCCATGCACGACAGTTTTCCCCACGCACTGGAGCTGTCAAAAAAAGGATATAATGCCTTTGCGCTGATTTACCGTCCCGGCGATGCCTACGAGGACCTTGCACAGGCAATCGAGTTTATTCACGACAATGCCGAGCGTCTGGGAGTGGCTGAAGAGGGTTATTCGCTTTGGGGCGGCAGTGCCGGTGCACGCATGGCGGCAACCCTTGGCAACGGCAGTTATCTCAGACAGCTTACAGGGCGCAGCGACATTCCGCAGGCATCGGCAGTAGTTATGCAATACACAGGATATTCTGACGCCAACCGCTACGACGCCCCCACTTATGTGTGTGTAGGCACAAGCGACGGCATAGCCTCGTGGCGCACGATGCAGCGGCGCCTTGAGAGTCTGTCTGCCCTCGGCATACCCACGGAGTTTCATGCCTACAGCGGACTGCCCCACGGTTTCGGACTTGGCACGGGCACCGTGGCTGAGGGATGGATAAACGATGCTGTAAGTTTCTGGGAACGGCAGATGGGAACATCAGGTATATTTGGTACCAAAGTTAAAGGCGGCAAGGCGGCAGGCATATACTCCATCAACGGAGTGAAGCGCCAAAAGCCGCAGCGAGGAGTGAACATCATAAACGGGAAAAAGGTAATTAATAAATAATAACAAAAACAACGAGTTATGAAATTAGGAAACACTATCAGGAAAGCGGCTATGCTTATTGCCGCCGCGCTTTTTGTACAGTTGGGAGCCAACTGCAAGAGTGCAAACGAAAAACAAACTACTACAACGAATAAAGAAGAGAAGATGGAAAAGATTCTATTTGTAAACGGAAGCCCAAACCGCGACGGAAACACCGCCGCACTGGCAAAGGTGCTGCTCGAAGGCAGACAGTATGAAACTCTCAACCTCAACAACTACCGGCTGAACTTCTACGGACAGACGCTTGAGGGCGACCAGCTCGACAAGGTGATCGAAAAGATGAAGGAGGCTGACATCGTGGTGATGGGCTCGCCAGTGTATTGGCACAACATCTGCGCCTCGGTGCGCACACTGATGGAGCGCTGCTACGGCTATCTGCCCGAGAACACCTTCAGCGGCAAGCGCTTCTTCTTCCTCTATCAGGGAGCCGCCCCGACAAAGATGATGATCGACGACGGCGAATACAGCATGAGCCGCTTTGCCAAGATGTACGGCTTCACCTACGAGGGCATGGCAACCAGCAAGAGCGAGGCTAAGGAACTGCGGAGCAAGCTGAAATAAACAAACGGCTACGTTTATGTGCTTTGTGAATGTTGAGCCTTTCAGAACTCAACATTCACAAAACATAATACTACAGAATTTGCCTCCGGCTAAGTATCTGCTCAAACACGTCCATTTCCCGCTTGGCTATACCAAGTCGGGTGGCTATTGACTTCCAATGCCCGACACCTGCCTTCACCTCATCGATAATGCGTCCGGCTTCTTCCCTGCCAATCATATACTCCTCGGCAGAATCGAGAAGCACCTGAAGGTCTGCACGATTGGTTGTTGAGTTGATAAGTAATGCCTGATATTCATTCAGAGTAGGATTCATATCGTATGCCGGTGAAAGAGTCCAGCCTTTTGGAGTGAGCAGAAAACCATGATTGCGGAAATGGTCATCACTATTACCAATGGCGATATTGAACGCCACCCGGCAATAGAGCTGACGCAGATTATCCTCAACATTACAGCAGTTCTGAAGGACGAAGTCAACAATATCGAGATAGCCGTTACCCGTCTTGGCATCACAGCCATCGGTCAAGCCCAGCAAAGTCATGGCAGATGCAAAGTGTTTTCTACGACCGTCTGAGGTCCTGTCGAAACGCCTCGAAAGCAAGGCATGATATTTTCCGCCAGTCTCAATCACACTCGTATCGGCTGCCGTCACGCCGGACATCTTTGCCAAAAGATGACTGGCATGCTCCCAAAGACCGACATCGTAATCGTCATTTCTTGACGGAAACTTTGCAATGCAGAGCTGTCCCTCATCATTCATTACGCCAGCCTTCGGACGGGCACCGCCAAGTGAGGTGCCAGGATGAACGAGTTGAAGCAACCATTTCTTTTCAGGCAACTGATTCTGTTCCTCGCTCTTCTCTATCTCCATACTTGCTGCCGCCAAAGCACGTATATCAGTCAATGGAGGAATGCGGAGAGATTTCTCGCAGTTGATAAACTCGCCGTCGGGTGATTCCTTGAAACGGAAACCGCCCATGCGTGAAAAATCATCGATGCCCATGAGGTAGTCGAAAGAGGACAGCTTGCGCACAGGACGTTTCTCCTCTGTGGAAAGGATTTGCTCACGCCTGTTCAACAGCATACGCCCCCAACGGTCAGGCAAAGCATCGCTAAAACAGCTGAAAATATCCCTGTCAGGCTGAGTATATTGCTGTCCGGGATAGTTGTTGATGTCGGCACTCAGAAAAAGACCGCCATATAGCCTAAGCCATTCGTTATCGTATTTGAACGAATAGGAATCAGAGCCACGAAGCGATTCATAGCCCAATTCACCAACCAGCAACGGTTCGTCCAGCCAGTCGAAATCCGCATATATAAATAATATCCGCATAAAGTTTTATTGCATTTTGCGTTATTCCTTTTTAGATGCACGCTCACGATGTTTCAGTGCCAAATCCTGCAAGACTCTTCCCATCTCATCCTTCTGTGCAAGAAGCAAGATGTCATCGTCAAGCTGCAATGCGTAGAGTACGCGCAGATAGATACCAATCGCAACAGTAGGCACACCTTTCTCTATACGCGAAACCGTAAGCGGAGAGCAGGTAGCACGTTCCGCAACCTGTGCAACACTAAGATTACGACGCAAACGTGCCAGTTTGATTTGCTCACCTACCGTCTGCATCTTCTGTTCCAGCTTTCTGGGAAGCTTTGTACCCATCGTTGTCTTGCTCATAACAGCGCTCAATATTTATTTACGGATGCAAAATTACAGTTTTTCTTTATTTTATGATAGGTTGGCGTAAGAAAAATGATAGTAATACACATTATTTAACCATTATGTGAGTTTCATGAAACGTCCTACACGTCACACCCCAATGCCTTGAACCCCCGCATAAGCCCTGTGTTTATCGGTGTTTCAAGGGCATTGGGGTGTGACGTAGTGACCTTTTTCAAAAAACTTCTTTTCACCGTTTTTCGACTCTTCTTACTATTGTAATGTTATTATTATCGGATCTGCAAGTGCCTCCACAAGATTAACTGGAGGAAGAATGATATTAGCAAGCTCTGAACCAACTTGCTCACAACGTGCATGTATCTCTCCTCGTGCTGCGCCTACGTTAATAGTTGACAGGTACTGTGAAAAAAAAGGTTGAAGCGTGAATGTCTTCCCTTCAAGCATAGTCTGGAAAGCATCAGGCTTAACGTCAAAGGTACTGACAAGTGTCATTTGCAATAGTTCTGTTTCAGCCTGAAGGTAGGTATATGCAAGTCGAGCCATAACCAAATGGTCATCGGGAATCACTCCGAATTCATAACTGGTACGCACTTTTACAGGTATGTCTTTCTGCAGTTTGTTACCTGTCAGTTGGAAAGACTCAACCTGAAGACTTATAACACGAAAAGGTATCTGCTTATTCATAAATATACTTACTATGCTGCAACGGCATAAGATGCCTCAGTTTGTGTTTGACGAAAATTTTTGCCAGCAGATGCCGTAGTGTGAACTGACGATGAAGCCCATGATCCAGCTGTTGTTCGTTGCGGCACAACTGAAATACTTGTAGAATAATGTAATGCGCTGCCAAATGAACGAGCAGCAATTATCTCGGCATTAGAGGAAAGTGAGAATAGACTCTCATCATCAGTAAACAGAGGTGCCTCATTACCATAACGTGCATTCATATCATCGGCAAATTGCATTGCATCAAGATTGAACTCGTCCGAAAGTTCAATTTGATTTAATGGTGAGAAAGATACCATAAACACACCACGACTCTCGTTGAACTCGAACTTAATGGTAAGCCAAGTATATTTCTTGGTTATCTGAGAAAACCAAGTGCGTAACTGTTTTTCAATGCTTTCTTTATTCATATATTACCAAAATAAGTTTTGAGGTTAGTGATTAATGTTTTTGCACAATCTCTACAAGTGATACTTTCTATATCAGAAAATTCTTTTTGATGATAGTCTGCATCAACACGATCATTCTTTAGTAATCTTACCATATTTGCAAATGTACGAACAATTTGAGGTTTTGCACCAATTCTGTTCTTTATTTCAGTTAGGATATATTCATGTGAAGACTCTCCACTATGCGCATCCTGTACAGCAATAGCTATGGGATGATTAGAAGTATTAGCAAGCATATACTTCATATACTGAAAAACAGCATAATAGGAACAATGCACACTTGACGTGAATTGTTTATTATCAATCAGTATTTGAGCTGACCGCATATTGTTAATTGACTTTGTTTTCATTGCTTAATGAGGTCATATCCTTTGTTTGGCATGCAATCAGGGGACAAAGTTAATACTTTTTCCTGAAAAAAAGAAAAAAAACATTCTATTAATTAATTACCAATACTGTTTTTTAACATTTTACACACTTATGGTTTAAAACATACATTTCTCAAAAAATTCAAAAAACGGGAAAAAGTGCAAGAACATCCTACATTTAGGTAGAGGGCATTGGGAATTTTTAGTGTAACTTTGCAGCCGGAACAGATTTATAAAACTGAAATATGAAAATAGGATATAAAACAGAAGTATGAACACTGGCATTCACAAAGAAGATGTAGAAAACAAAAACAGGAAAATGGGTAATTATATCCACAATCGGGGTATAAGGCATTCGAAATTTTTTATGTAACTTTGCACCCAAAAGCAGAATCATATAAAAAATAGTAGAAACATAAAATAAACATTAAGTAAAGAATGAGAGCATTATGTATTGCAGCAAGCCTGCTGTTGTCGGTGACAATGGGGGCACAGGAAAAATCAACGGTGTATTTCACCAAAAACATCACGCCCGAGGCTGTGGTAAAAATCTACAAGGCACTGGGAGTGGAGGCAAAAGGACGCGTGGCACTTAAGATTTCCACGGGAGAAAGCGAGAAATCAAACCATCTGCGCCCTGCATTCATCAAACCGCTGGTGGATGAGACAAAGGCAACCATCGTGGAGTGCAACACCGCATACGGCGGCAACCGCTCGACGACCGAGAACCACCGCCGTGCCATTGCCGAGCGCGGATATGACAAGATTGCCACAGTGGACATCATGGACGAGGATGGCTCGATGAAGATACCCGTAAAGGACGACAAGCACATCAAATACAACCTCGTTGGCAGCCATCTCGCCAACTACGACTTCATGATCAACCTCGCCCACTTCAAGGGGCACGCCATGGGAGGATTTGGCGGAGTGTTGAAAAATGCCTCCATCGGTGTGGCATCGTCAGCCGGCAAGGCATACATACACACGGCAGGAGTGACCGAGAACGTGAAGGAACTGTGGAACCACATTGACAACCAGGACGGGTTCCTTGAGTCGATGGCTGCCGCCGCACAGGCAGTGCATGAGTACATGAAGGGGAAGGTGCTCTACATAAACGTGATGAACAACCTCTCGGTTGACTGTGACTGCGACGGCAACCCGCACAAACCGGAAATGACCGACATAGGCATCCTTGCCTCCACAGACCCTGTGGCTCTCGACAAGGCATGTCTCGACCTCGTATTCGGTCACAGCGATGCCGAGGGCGATACCTCTGCCCCACTCCAGGAGCGCATCAACAGCCGTCACGGCACATGGACAGTGGACTATGCCGGGAAAATAGGACTGGGGAAACTGCAGTACAACCTGATTGACATCGACAACCGGGAATAAGCCGATGAACATAAAAGATTGTATTTTAGGAACACTCCTGCTTGTCTCTTCCACAGTCTCCGCACGCACGTCAATAGCCGACACGCTCCGCCTCGACGAGGTGGTGGTGACCGGAACCCGCAACACCACCGACATACGTCACCTGCCGCAAACCGTCACTGTGGTGGGAAGAGACAAGCTCACGGAGAATGAGCGCGTCAGCGTGTTGCCGACACTGATGGAGCAGGTGCCGGGACTGATGCTTACAAGCCGCGGAGTGCTTGGCTACGGAGTGTCGGGCGGCGGTTCGGGCGGCATGATGCTGAGAGGCATCTCATCGGGAGCCGGACAGGTGATGGTGCTTATCGACGGACATCCTCAATACAACGGCATTTACGGCCACTCCATATCCGATGCCTATCAGACAATGATGGCTGAAAGGGTGGAGGTGCTCAGAGGTCCTGCGTCATTGCTGTACGGCTCGAATGCAATGGGCGGCGTGGTGAACATCGTCACCCGCAGCATGGATACCGACGGCAGTAGGGCATACGTCAACCTTGGAGCCGGCTCATGGGGCACTTTCCAGAGCGATGCGGGATATGGAATGCGCCGTGGGAAACTGCGCATTAACGCCAGTGCACAGTACAGCCGTTCGGACAACCACCGCCCTAACATGGGATTTGAGCAGTATGGCGGCTTTGCCAAGGTGCAGTATGACCTCAACGCCAACTGGCGCCTGTTTGCCGATGCTGACATCACCCACTTCAATGCCTCCTATCCCGGCACGGTGACGGCTCCGATGCTCGAAGCCGACCAGTGGATTACACGCGGTGCGGTGACGGCAGGCATAGAGAATCACTATAAGCGCACCAGCGGACGTTTGAGCCTGTATGACAGCTTCGGACGGCATAAGCTCAACGACGGCTACAATGCCATGAACGGCAGTCCGCAGACGCGGCTTTTCCGCTCCAACGATGCCTTAATGGGAGTGTCATGGTATCAGAGTGCCGTGCTTTGGGAAGGCTCACGCCTGACCGTGGGCTTTGACTATCAGAACATTTACGGTCATGCCTATTATACCAGCCGTGAGACAGGCGAGGTGTTAGAGACACAAAACAAGCAGAGCGGCGAAGAGCGCAATCATGAGATTGCAGGATACGCCGACATCAGGCAGGATATCTTTTCATGGCTCACCGCAGAGGCAGGCTTGCGCTACGACCACCACACTGTAACTGGCAGCGAGTGGATTCCACAGGTTGGCATTGTCATCCGTCCGCTGCGCAACGGCGAGCTTAAACTGATGGCAAGCAAGGGTTTCCGCAATCCCACCATGCGCGAGATGTACCTCTATCCTCCGTCAAACACCGACTTGGAGCCTGAGCAGATGTGGAGCTACGAAGTGTCATGGAAGCAGCGTCTTCTGTCAAGAAGGCTTCATTACGGAGTGAATCTTTTCTACATCGACGCCGACAACATCATACAGACCGTTAACCGCAAGAACGTCAACACTGGAGCATTGAGAAACAAGGGCGCGGAGATAGAACTGCAATATCACATAAACAGGCATTGGAGCATAAACACCAATCACTCGTGGCTCGACATGCGCTATCCAGTAGTCTCAGCTCCCAAATACAAAGGTTACCTCGGAGCCTCAATGCGTTATGGACGCTGGAGCGGCAGCGCAGGACTGATGCAGGTGTGCGGGCTATACACCGCTGTTGGCGAGAACAGCACAACCGAGGACTTCACGCTGCTCAATGCCACCGTCGGCTATGCTGCAAGCAAACACGCCAGACTCTGGATTAAGGGAGAAAACCTGCTTGCCCAGAAATACGAATATATGGCAGGCATGCCAATGCCAAGAGCAACGTTTATGTGTGGAGTGAATGTTGAGTTCTGAGAAGCTCAACATTCACTCCACTCAATATTTATTTACGGATGCAAAGTTACAGCCTTTTCTTTATTTTATAATAGGTTGATACAAGATAAATGATAATAAAAAAATTAAAGGAGTTAAGGAATTCCCCTTAGCTCCTTTATTAATTAATGAGCAGAATACTGGCGGCAGCAGAAAAACAGCCCCGTCATCTCGAACCGATATACAGGAACACCATGCCGAGAAGCACCAGAATGAGGTCGACGAACTTTGACTTGAGGTTTTTCTCGTGGAACGCCACCGCGCCGAACAGGAAGCTGACAATAACGCTGCCACGGCGAATCATGGACACAATGCTGATCATGGCGCCGTCGAGACTGAGCGAATAGAAATATGCGAAATCGGCAGCCGAGAGGAATATGCTAACAAAGATGATGCCCCAGTCCCAACGGAACGGCGACGAGGCACGCTTTCGCCACCACAGGAGCATGAGCATGGCTCCCATCATGAAAAACTGGTAGATGTTATACCACGACTGCACGGTCATCTTGTCCAGCCCGACACCGCCGGCGGCAGGGGCAGCCATCAGATACTTGTCGTAAAGTCCGCTGACAGCACCGAGCACTGCCGCCCCCACAATCATCCAGATGCCGTGGTCGTGCTTGAAGTCGATGCCCTCCTTCTTGCCGCTGCGGCTGAGCAGCAGAAACGACATGACGGCAAGCAGCACACCTATCCACTGCCAGCCGTTGAGGCGCTCTCCAAACACGAGAAATGCTCCCACAAGCACCATCACAGGACGGGTGGCATTGATGGGGCCGACAATGGTGAGCGGCAAACGCTTCATGCCGAAATATCCTAATACCCACGAGCTGAGCACAATACAGCTTTTCACGAGTATATAGCGGTGAACCTCCCATCCTCCGCCCGCGGCATGGAAGATGGAGCCGTTGAGCACGTCGGTGTAGCCGCTGAGCAGAATAAACGGCAGAAAAATAAGACTTGAAAACAACGTGTTGAGAAAAAGCACGGGAATGACGGCATTGCCGGCAAGCGCCTTCTTCTTGAATGTGTCATAAAATCCTAAAAGTGCTGCTGATAAAAAAGCAAGTAATAACCACATAATCCTAATATTCTACATTTTCTAAAAACAATGCCTTTGCGGGCATACTCTCGCCTGCCGATGAGCGGCTGCCACACTCAATGACCTTGCGGAAGCCGTCCACAGAGAGCCGTCCGCGCCCCACCTCAACCAAAGTGCCGACCACGGCGCGCACCATGTTGCGCAGAAATCTGTTGGCGCTTATCTCAAAATACCAGCTTGTGGGCGAGGTCTGATGCCACGCGGCGACAGTGACATCGCACAGCGTGGTCCTGACATCGCTGCCAGCCTTGCAGAACGCCCCGAAATCCTTATACTCCAGCAACGTGCGCGCAGCCTCGTTCATGAGTTCGTAATCGAGCCGGTAGTGCAGCTGCAGCGAGTACTTGTCGAGAAACGGGTCCTTGGCTGTGTGCACATAATAATGATAGGTGCGCCTGGTGGCGCTGAAGCGCGAGTGCATATCGTCAGCCACAGGCTCAACCTTCTGCACACCTATGTCACGCGGCAGAATGTGATTCAGCCTGAAAGCCATGTGCTGACAGTCGAGAGCCTCGTCACAGTCGAAGTGTGCCACCATGTGGCGGGCGTGAACACCTGTGTCGGTGCGTCCTGCGCCAACCACGATCACGTCACGCCGCAAAGCCAGCGAACATGCGCGCTGAAGCTCAGCCTGCACGGTGTTGCCATTGGGCTGTATCTGCCAACCGTGATAGTTGGTGCCGTCATAAGAGAAATGAATAAAATACCTCATCTACGTCTCGTTTTGCCGTTTATGCAAAATCGGATGCAAAATTACACAAAACTGACGAATAAACAGTAAAACAAAAACAAAAAAAATATTAAAAAACGTTCTTATTTCAAAGATTCTTCGTTCTTCATTCTTCATTCTTCATTTTTTTCACTACCTTTGCACCCGATTTCGTGAAAAGAGTTGCCGATATGGCTCAGTTGGTAGAGCAATTCATTCGTAATGAATAGGTCGCGGGTTCGAGTCCCGCTATCGGCTCAAAGGCAAATCACAGTCACCTGCGGTAGTAGCTCAGTTGGTAGAGCATCGGCTTCCCAAGCCGAGGGTCACGGGTTCGAGTCCCGCTTACCGCTCTAAAGAAAGTTTTCATATTTTATTTGGGTTAATAACAATGAGAATGGCGGACGTTGGGAGATAACGTTTGCCATTTCGCTTTAAATGAGATATAATACGACGAATGATAGTTTGCATAGCAGAGAAACCCAGCGTGGCAAAAGACATAGCCCGCATCATTGGAGCAACAAGCAGCAGAGACGGATATATGGAAGGCAACGGTTATCAGGTGACATGGACCTTCGGACATCTCTGCACACTGAAAGAGCCCCACGACTACACGCCCATGTGGAAATCGTGGAGCCTGTCGGCATTGCCAATGATTCCGTCGCGTTTTGGAATAAAACTGATTGAAGACCAAGGCATCAAGCATCAGTTCGCGGTGATTGAGCGGCTTATGCAGGCAGCCGACGGCATAATAAACTGCGGCGACGCCGGACAGGAGGGAGAGCTGATACAGCGCTGGGTGATGCAGAAGGCTGGAGCCAAATGCCCTGTGCAGAGGTTATGGATTTCGTCAATGACCGATGAGGCAATCCGCGAGGGATTCGCCCAACTGAAAAGCCAGGACGAATACCAGCCGCTGTATCTTGCAGGACTCAGCCGTGCCATAGGCGACTGGATTCTCGGCATGAACGCCACCCGTCTCTACACACTGAAGTACGGACAAAACCGTCAGGTACTGTCAATAGGACGGGTGCAGACCCCTACCCTCGCCCTGATAGTAAACCGTCAGAAAGAAATAGAGAACTTCAAGCCCGAACCTTATTACGTGCTGTCAACCGTCTACCGTGACACTGTGTTCACAGCCACCAAAGGCAAGTTCACCAACAAGGAAGAAGGCGAACAGGCTTTCGCACTGATAGAAGGCAAACCGTTTACAGTTACCGGCGTGCAGAAGAAAAACGGCACCGAGGCACCGCCGCATCTCTACGACCTGACATCGCTGCAGGTGGACTGCAACAAGAAATTCGGCATGAGCGCCGAGCTGACCCTGAACACCATACAGGGGCTTTACGAAAAAAAGCTCACCACCTATCCGCGCGTAGACACCACCTTTCTCACCGATGACATATATCCCAAGTGTCCCCAGATTCTCGGCGGACTCACAGGCTACGAACAATATATGCAACCGCTGGCAGGCAAGAAGCTGCCTAAATCGAAGAAGGTGTTCGACAACACGAAGGTTACCGACCATCACGCAATCATCCCCACAGGAGTGCCGGCAAAAAATCTCACCGACATGGAACGCCACGTCTATGACCTCATTGCCCGCCGCTTCATCTGCGTGTTTTATCCCGACTGCAAGTTTGCCACAACCACAGTCACCGGACAGGCCGGCGAAGTGGAGTTTAAGGTGTCGGGAAAGACAATACTCGACCAGGGCTGGCGCGCAGTCTATGCCAAGGACCAGCAAGTGGCAGAGGTAAACGATGCAAAAGCCGACGAGCAGGGGAAAAATGCTGAGGAGCGCACACTGCCGCTGTTTGTCAAGGGAGAGAGCGGCGACCACAAGCCCACCCTCACAGAGAAATTCACCCAGCCGCCCAAACCACATACAGAAGCCTCGCTGCTCCGTGCAATGGAGACCGCCGGAAAGTTTGTTGAGGATGAGGAGCTGCGTGCCGCCATGAAAGAGAACGGCATAGGTCGCCCGTCATCACGTGCAAGCATTATTGAGACTCTGTTCAAGCGCCACTACATACGCCGTGAGCGAAAGAACCTTGTTGCCACTCCTACCGGCATAGAGCTTATCGACCTCATACGCGAGGATCTGCTCAAAAGCTGTGAGCTTACCGGAATTTGGGAGAAAAAGCTACGCGACATTGAACACAAAAAATATGATGCCGCCCAATTTGTTGAGGAACTGAAAGTACAGATTGGCGAAATCGTGCGCGATGTTTTGCAGGACAACTCAAACCGAAGGGTAACAGTGCTCACCGAAGAGGACCTGAAAAAGAAGCCGGCAAGAAAGAAGGCTGTTAAAAAGGAAGTGGAGAAAGAAATCTGCCCGCTCTGCGGCAAGGGCTATATTATAAAAGGTAAGACTGCATACGGCTGCAGCCGCTGGCGTGAAGGATGTAATTACAGGAAGCCGCTATAACTGCAATAAAATTACAACAAGACTTATACCCCCAAAGAGAGTGTGTCATAAATGAAAACCAATAATCATAATGACATAATTTAGGCACGGATTACACGGATTTCACAGTTTTTTTCACTAATCTGTGTTTTCCGTGTAATCCGTGCCAAAAAGAAAGTAGAAGGTTGGGGTTGACACACCTCCCTTATTTCTTTGCTTCCTCTTTTTTCTCAGGAGCATTCTTGGCGTTCTTCACGCCGCCCTTATAACCCTTGTTCAGTCCGTTGATTACATCCTGGGTGATGTCGTAAGCCTTTGAAGCATAGAGGATGTTATCACCAGCCTTCGAAAGGATGAGGTCGAACTTCTTCACCTTGTTGTATTCCTTGAGGAAGTGATTGAGCGAATCGCGCAAAGCCTCGTTGTACTTGGCAGTCTCGGCATCGAGTTCCTGAGCCAGACGCGCCTGAAGCTCCTCAAGTCCCTGCTGCTGGCGCTGTATGGCAGCCTGCTGGCTCTCAGCCTGCTCACGACTTGCAAATCCGTTGTTCTGAAGTTTCTGCTGGAAATTTGCAGCAGCCGCCTGCAGCTGCTGTCCCTTCTGATTAAGGGTGTTGCGTGCGTTGTTGCCCTTCTTCTGGAGCACCTCGGCAAACTCCTTTGCAAACTTATACTGCGACATGAGCGAGTCAACCTCAACGTATGCTATCTTAACACCACCCTCGGCAGCAACGGCTGTCTCAGGCTGCTCGTCCATCTTGGGCTGTGAGTTGTTGCATGCTGTCATTGCCACAGCAGCCACTGCTACTGCCACTGCGCTAAAAATCTTGTTTCTTTTCATTTTTGTCTTTTATTTGTTTTTGTTTCTATTTTCTGTTCACGCTTTCGCTCCTCACGGTCCTGATCCATCACGCAGTGGATTCCCCGCTCGCGCATAGCCTTGCTGTCGTGGATATGCTGCGACGAAAACTCCCCATTACGCTTGAAAACCAGCTTTATGCAGAAAAAAATCATGCATATAGCAATTATTAACGTTGACAAGAGCAATATTTTAATCATATTTTATTATCTTTGCACGAGAAAACATGCTTTAAGTCATATTTCTCCGTGCAAAGGTAGTATATTTTTTTGAAATAACGATAAACTTATATAGAAAATATTAATAAAATGACAAAAAATGAACTAAAACCTGCTGGCGTATTCCAGCAATTTGCTAAAATCAATGAAATTCCCCGTCAGTCGAAGCACGAGGAAAAAATGATAGAGTATCTAAAGAACTGGGGTGAGAGCCATGGTCTGCCCACAAAGGTGGATGCCACCGGCAATGTGATAATCTCAAAGCCTGCCACTCCGGGATATGAGGACCGCAAGACGCTGATTCTGCAGAGCCACATGGACATGGTGTGCCAGAAGTTGCCTGAGAAGGAGTTTGACTTTGCCACCGATGCCATACAGACCATCGTTGAGGGCGAATGGCTGCGTGCCGACGGCACCACCCTCGGAGCCGACGACGGCATAGGCTGCGCCATTGAGCTTGCCATACTCGAAGCCACCGACATAGAGCACGGTCCGCTGGAGTGCGTGTTCACCCGCGACGAGGAGACCCAGCTCACAGGTGCCAGCGGCATGGAAGCCGGATTTATGACCGGCGACTGGCTGATAAATCTCGACAGCGAGGACGAGGGACAGGTGTTTGTGTCGTGTGCCGGCGGAAAGACCACATACGCCACATTTAATATCACACGCGAAGATGCACCCGAGGGCTACTTCTTCATTGAGACAAGCATCAAGGGACTCAACGGCGGACATTCTGGAGCTGACATCGACAAGAAGCGCGCCAACGCCATTAAACTGCTCGCACGCTTTGCATACAATGAGATGCAGAAGACCGACCTGCGCCTGGTAAGCCTCAACTCGGGCAGCGCACACAACGCCATCCCGCGCGACGGCAGCATGACAATAGCCGTACCTGCTAACGACAAGGAGACAGTGCGCGCCGACTGGAACATTTTTATCACGGAAGTTGAGGATGAGTATCACGTTACCGACAACACCATACAGGCTTTGCTGCAAAGCACCGATGCTGCCCCTGCCATGACAAAGTCAGACACCATGCGCATAGTCCGCGCCCTGCAGGCTGTAGACAACGGTGTGCTCAACATGTGTCAGGACGAGGCTTTGGCATGGATGGTGGAGACATCAAGCAACCTCGCCGTGGTGGAGACGGCTGCCGACACCGTGAGCGTTGTAACATCGCAGCGCTCAAACGTAATGTCGGCTCTCGACAACATGTGCAACACCGTAAAGGCTACATTCGAGCTCGCAGGAGCCGCAGTGGAGCTCAACGACGGATACCCTGCATGGAAAATGAATGCCAACAGCAAGCTCACCCAGCTTGTAAGCGACACATACGAGAAGTTGTTCGGCAAAAAGCCTGAGGTTCTCGGCATACATGCCGGCTTGGAATGCGGACTGTTCTCGGAGCGCTATCCACAAATGGACATGGTGTCGTTCGGTCCTACTCTGCGTGATGTTCATACACCAGCCGAGCGTCTCCACATACCTACCGTACAGATGGTATGGGACCATATCCTGGAAATAATGAAGAATATCCCCAATAAATAATGTACCGCACTATGGGTAAGTGAGCAGGAAGTTGCAGACTGTGAAAATTTCTTACACCTATTCTGTGAGTACGAATTTTATGTCGCACTCATTCGAATATCTCTTCCTTAGCGTGTTTTTGCTTTATCTTGTTAAGAATAAGACAAATAACGGAATATCGCATTAAAACGCTTTTAAGGAGTTTCCACAGTTTCCGCAACTTCCGCAACTTCCGCAAGGTTGGTGGTTTTGGTGGAAACGTATTTAACATTTCAGATAATAATTTACATTTCCGCTTATTCCCATCTATCAATAAAAGCCACTGACCGGATTTCACAAGTAAGATAGATAGAGCCATGATGGGTTATAAGACGGCTACCCCGTGAAATATATTTTCATAGTAAGCGAAAGCATGTTTGATAAGCTGTGAAAGATTATTTGATAGCAGGCAAAAGAATATTTCAGATGGCAAATACATTAATGAAGCCAGTATTTACAGGTGCAAACAATACTTTTACCTGCATCATTACTTGTTTTCTTTTTTACACGCCCTCAGTTATGCACAGCATCAAATTGTAATTTATTATCTTAATTTTCAAACACGTTTCCACCAAAACCACCAACCTTGCGGAAGTTGCGGAAGTTGCGGAAACGGTGGAAACTCTTTTACGACACGTTGTACGGTTAATCTGCTATATTTCTCATTCACAGATAAGTAAGACTGAAATGCGATGAATGTCATCACATCTGGAGAGAGCGGAATGAGATTAGCACCTTTTTAACAGGTGTAAAGATTGTTCATAATTGCCAGCACCACCACTTCTTTCAGTTGTCTTGAAATGGCAAAGTATCTTAGGATAAATGGCAAAGTATCTTAGGATAAATGGCAAAGTATCCTAGGATAAATGGCAAAGTATCCTAGGATAAATGGCAAAGTATCCTAAGATAATCAGAGTTTGTTTCAATGAGTTTTATATATGAATTTCTTTCCATTTCTGATATACAGATGATTTTGAGTAGGCAGGAGTACTCTCCGTCCCGTCAAATCATATATGACATCCTGACGGGGCTCTTTTCCGCAAGTGATATCCTCAATCCCCGTCATATCCATTTCTATATAGTTTTTAAGCATGCTCAAGATTAACAACAGCCAGGTTTCCGTGAAACGTGGCGCTCCATATTGTATTAAAATAATTGTCATTGATTGGTCCTCTCACCACAAGCGAATCAATGATGTCCGCATCAGAGCCTAAAGCCTGTGCCAGTGTTCCGGGGGCAGTCACGGTGACATCCTTGTAGGATGATGTGCTTACTGTTCGTGTCCTGTTCTGCAATATGGTATAAACAGAGTCTGAGTTCTCGCAACGTAAACACATTTTATCTGTTTGAGCAGAAACTTTGATGTGTCCTAATGTAAACAGGACCAAACAGATAGTTAAGATTCTTTTCATCATTATGTAAGTTCTTTATAAGTTTGGTGCAAAGGTAATATTATTATCTGTAACCGCCAATTTTTTTTGCCAAATTCACCTCAGCATCCTGGCTTTTCCAAAAATCCATGCCGCACGGGTACGTTCCATTATCATGGCTATTGCCAGACTGCCGGCAACGGCAACGCATATTGTCACCAGCGTGAAGGTTATTTCGCTGGAGTCAAATGCAAAAAGCGGGTGATAGAATTTTGCAGCCATCGTGAAAATGGGGTGAAACAGATATATCGGCAGGGTGTTGCGCCCAATATACAGACAGGCATCCTTTACCCTGCCGTCCCTTATCCTCGGATATATCCAGAGGAGAAACGACAAACTGCAATATACTGCAAACAATAGAAGAGTGTCATACCATTCATTATACTCTTCAACTGAGCCAATGAGAATGACGACAAATATACTGAAAAACGACGGCTGGAAGGCCGTTGAAAACCGGATGTTCAGCCTGCACAGAACTACGCCGATGAAATAGTAGACCACCGAGTAGACATCGAACGCCGTTGACGGATAAATCTGACATATCGCACACAACAACAGCAGTAGGACCCCTAATTTTGTCCTTTCATTTTTTACGTTACGTAATGCCGTGAAGCAGATATAATATGCCATTCCGCATACAATAATGGCAAGCAGAAACCAATACGGGCCTATTGA